>Ga0111539_10006438_pt1 | contig 15133 bp, 9 predicted proteins | sample RhiMethybrSRZTD1_FD_79667 | JGI IMG/M metagenome (GOLD analysis project Ga0111539, IMG submission 79667) | Populus rhizosphere microbial communities from Tennessee, USA - Rhizosphere MetaG P. TD hybrid SRZTD1 (version 2) (version 2) | ecosystem: Host-associated > Plants > Roots > Rhizosphere >... | reverse complement strand
CGACGAGGCCATCGGACGCCTGCCGCCCATCGACGGAATGGCTCTCGAGGTGCGCCGCGCGCTGGCCTCGCGCGTCGGGGGCGGCGACACGCGCATCCAGGCGGTTGCACGGATGCTGGCGACGTCGGCGCGCTCACTGCAGCGCCGGCTGGCTGCGGCAGGCTTCTCGTACCAGCAATTGCTCGACCTTGCGCGAAGGGACGCCGCCGAGCGCTATCTGTCGGACTCACCGCTGTCGATCGGTGAGGTCGCGTACCTGCTTGGCTATTCAGAGCCCGCAGCGTTCAACAGAGCGTTCAGGCGATGGCATCACGAAACGCCACACGCGTTCCGGCAGCGCCAACGAGGCGAACGCATTCGTATGCCCGCGTCACCCCAGTCTGTGGTCTTATAGCGTGGCCGTCGCAGCTATTCGACCACCGACGGCCGCATGTTTACCGAACGAGCCAGTTCGCGAGTGCGTGCCACGCCGCGGTCTGGGCCACTGTGAACCGCAGCGGGAGCGACACCAGCACCACCAGCCCGCCCCACAGACTCACGCGGCTCAGCCGACGCCGAGCCAGGAGATCGAAGATGGGCGCCGCCGCCAGGAACACCAGCATGATCCCCATGATCACCGGCGCTGGGTGCTTCACCGCAATCGGCCATCGGCTGATGCTCGGCGGCAACATGCTCACCATCGCGAGAAGCATCAGCCGCTTGTGCGTCTTGGTCCGGTGCCGGCTGTATATCCCCGCAGCCACGAAACTTGCGAAGAGCAGCAGGTCCGTGAGAATCACCAGCAGAAACTCGAAACGCTCGCCGGGTGGTAGCCCGCGCCTGGCCAGATCGACCGCCATCGGCGGCGCAGTGACGAGCATGATCACGGCCAGACCTGCGGCCGTGAGGCCAAGCCGCCGGTGCAGCCTTATTTGGCCCGACGCCGCCAGCGCCGCTTGCACGAGAAAGATCACCACCCAACTGGAGAAGAGGATCCCGTGCGCAACGACGCGCGGAGCGAGCGCCGGCATCGTCGCCGGCCTCACGTAGAACGACGGGCCAAATCCGGCTGCTACCACGCCAATCACAGCCAGGCCCATTCCCACATAAAACCAGCGGGCGGATCGAAGAGTCGCGGTTTCGAGATGCCGGCCGGCTATCCCGGCATTGCTCGGTGATGTAGTCAGCGGTATGGCCATGGCCGTGCGGTGTCAGGCAGCTCACATGTAAATGATGGCGAGCCCACGCCGCATCATGTGATCGCGTCGGGCCATCGCGTGATGACCCGACGCGCCAATCGATTGACAGCGCGCGCCACAACAGCGGCATCTGCCGTCCGCGCGGCGGTGCGCGTTCAGCCACGACCATGAAGCGTTGTCGGTAGCGGTTTTCTAGACCGGTCCCTCCCGGTGCGCGGGTCGCGCGCCAGATCCGCACGCGCCTCCGATCCTCAACGAGGGATTCAGCAGAGAAGTGGACGTCACCGCATGCGAGCAAGGCGGCGCCCGCCAATTACTTGCCGGCATACTTGCTGACGAAAGGACCCGCTGCATTTGGATCAGCGCAGCGGACGCGCATGCTGTCCCATGATCGAGTCAACAACTGCAATGCGTTTCCTCGACAAGTAACCGGTTCGCCTTCCCGAAGGCCGGAAGCGCGAACGATGGTACCCAACTTGCGCTGAAGGTCGGCCGGCGGCGGGCTGACCGTGCGGCACATGGCTCCCTGCACCCGTCGCTGCAGCCGCTACGATGACCTCCGACCCGAGCGCCCTTGCGCCGCCTCAGAACGCCACGGCACCCAGCGAGGCAGCGCTGCGCTTCCTTCAATTGAGCGCGCGCCTCTTACTCGAATACAACGTCCGTTCGAAAAGTCTCGAGCGCCGCATCGATCGGATTGCGCGGCATGTCGGTGTCAACGTGCAGACAGTCGTGGGGTATCGCGACGTCACGCTCGCGTTGGCAGATGGACGTGCTATCCATGCCTGGGCGCCGGAGCTTCGCATCAACGTCGCAGTCAGCGCGGGCGCGCTGCATGTCATCGACGAACTGTGCCTGGGTCGCATCGGGCTCGACGAGGCCATGAAGCGTCTGGAGACGTTGGAACACCGAGCGCCGCGGCACGGACGCTGGCTGGTCGCTATCCTTTTCGCGCTGGCGGCGTCAGCCATCGCCTGGCTGCTGCGCGCCGACTGGGGCGCGATCGTCGTCAGCGGTGTGTCTTCCGCTCTGGGGTTGATCGCACGGCGGGAGCTTGCCAGACGGTCTGAAATCCTCTTCGTCCAGCCCTTCATGGCGGGGCTGATTGGCGCGCTGATTGGCGGCCTGGCGATCCGTCTCGGCTGGACACAAACTCCTGGCCTCTGCCTGATCGTTCCGGCGCTGATGCTCGTGCCGGGCCCGCATCTGATCAACGGCGTGTACGACATGCTGGAGAACCACATGCAGACGGGCGTCTGCCGCCTGGCGCTCGCTGTGGCCATCCTCACCGCCACCGCGCTCGGCGTCGTCCTCGGCGGGTGGCTCACCCTCGGTCCGGCGGCAGTATCGACGTCGCCGTCAGAGGCCGTGCGGCTCACGCTGCCGCTGGATGTGGTGCTGGCTGGCGTGGCCGCCTGCGGGTTCGGTGCGTTCTACAACGCGCCGTGGCGCGTTCTCTGGGTGTCGATCTTGTGCGGCACCGTTGGCCATGGTCTCCGCTATCTCTCTCTCGATCACTGGAGCGTGGGAATATCCACGCTGTTCGCATGCCTGGCCATCGGGCTGATTGCCAACGCAGCCGCGAATCGCTTGCGGCTGCCCTTCTCGGCCGTCGCGTTTGCGGGCGCCGTGCCGATGATGCCAGGGGTCTTCATCTACCAGAGCATTGCGGGCGCCATGCGCCTGTCAGCCGCTGGAGCGGCGGCCGATCCGGCGCTCGCCGCTGCAACCCTGGCGCTCTTCTCCGAGTCCGTGTTCGTGGTGGCCGCCATGGCAATTGGCCTCGTGGCCGGCGCCCGCCTTGCGAACCTGGCTACTGCCCACGGCTGAATCGACCGCCGCTGGTGGCCCTCACCAGTGCCATCACCGCATGTCCCGCGGCTGACCGGTCGATGTGACCACACTGTTCCAGAGCGCGCCGTCCGGGTCGATCTTCTTGCGCTCGGATATCGCGAGGGAGATCGGCACGTGGGTGAACTGGTGATTCCAGAAACTGACGACCATGTTCGTGCGCCCGCTGAGGCCTGCGTGGACCGCATTCTGTCCGAGAAGCAGACAGAAGGCCGAGTCGTGCGCCGTAGCCGGCACGCTCCTGATCGTGTAGCTGGGATCGATGTACTTGAGAGTGATCGCCGCGCCGATCCGCTTGAAGTGGTTGGCGATCGCGTCGCGCAGAAAGACGCCGATGTCGCCGTACTTGACGTTTCCCGACGCGTCCCGCTCCTGGCTCGTCACCATCAAATCCTGGCCCGCGCCTTCCGCAACCACAATCACCGCGTGACCTCGGCGCTCGAGCCGCTCCTGCAGCGCTGACAGGAACCTGTCGAGAGTGAACGGCACCTCGGGAATCAGGCAGAAGTTCACGTGGTTGTTGACGAGAGCCGAATAGGCCGCGATGAACCCCGAATCGCGGCCCATCAGCTTCACGAGTCCGATCCCGTTGCGCGCCGCTTCAGCCTCGGCGTGGGCCGCGTACGTTGCGCGCCGCGCCTCCGTGACTGCCGTCTCGAATCCAAACGTTCTCTGCACGAACGAGATGTCGTTGTCGATCGTCTTCGGGACACCGATGACGCCGAGCTTCAAACCACGCCGCGCCGCTTCCTCGCCAATCTTCTGTGCCCCGCGCAGCGTCCCGTCGCCACCGACGGCGAAGAGAATCCCAATCCCCAGGTGTTCCAGGTACTGGGCCATTTCCGCCGCGTTCTGGTGCCCTCGGGAGCATCCGAGGATCGATCCACCGCTCTCGTGGATCCGGTTGACGGATTCGGGTGTCAACTCGAGCGGCTCGTGCCCCATCCGGCGGACGAGGCCTTCGTAGCCGAAGCGGAATCCGTAGACCTTGCTCACGCCGTAGTGGTGGCGCAGGCTCAGGACGACCGCGCGGATCACGTCGTTCAATCCTGGGCAGAGACCGCCGCAGGTCACGATCCCGCAGGCGAGCTCCGCCGGATCGAAGAACAGCATCTGTCTCGGTCCGGCGGACTCGATCGTGGGCGGCGCCGCGCTCTTGTCGAGCCAGGCTTTGATGCCCTCGAGCGTCGCGTGATAGAGCACGCACTCGTCGTCACGCGTGAACCGGACACCGACCATCGGCGACTGGACGCGGCACTCGCCGAGCCGCGCTATCGTGAAGTCGAGATCGTGGTCGCACATTCGATCCTCGCTGCCGCGTCTCGCATCATCGCCGTGCCGGCCGACCGGAGCTCGGTCGTCGCCCGCACGACCCGAGCGGCCATCGCATGCTCAGCGAGGGTCATGTAGGAGCGCGGATCGTAGGCCTTCTTGGTGCCAACTTCTCCATCCACCCGGAGCACGCCGTCGTAATTCCGGAAACAATGGTCGGCGATGGCGCGCGTGAACGCGTACTGCATGTCAGTGTCGATGTTCATCTTCACCACGCCGTAATCCAGCGCCTCGTGGATGTCGCGCAGCTCCGATCCCGATCCGCCGTGGAAGACGAGGTAGAACCGCGCCGCTTCGCCGAACGCGGTGACGACGGCCTCCTGGCAGTCTTTCAGGATGGACGGCCTCAGCTCGACCTGGCCTGGTTTGTATACGCCATGCACGTTGCCGAACGTCGCCGCGAGCAGATAGCGCGCGCCTGACACCGCGTTCAGCCGCCATGCGACCTCCTGGGTGTCCTCGGGCGTCGTGTAGAGCTTCGCAGCGGCGCTCGCCGCGACGCCGTCCTCCTCACCTCCCACCACTCCGGCTTCGACCTCGAGCATCAACTCGCTCTTCCTGAAGCGTTCGAGCAGCTTCACGGCGATGTCGAGGTTCTCTTTGAGCGGCAGCGCACTGCCGTCGAACATGTGACTGTTGAACAGGTTCGGTTTGCCCGCCGCTCGCCGCCGCTCCGTCTCCTCGACGAGCGGCGTCACGAACGTGTCCAGCTTGTCCGCCTGGCAATGGTCCGTGCTGAGCGCCACGTAGATCGGATACCGCGCCGCCACGCGGTGGACATGTTCGGCAATCGAGATGGCGCCCAGCGCCATGTCCTTGACCCCGGCGCCCGACGCGAACGCGCCGCCGCCGGTCGACACCTGGATGATCCCGTCGCTCCTGCTGTCGGCCAGTCCTTTCAACACGGCGTTTGCCGTGGTGAGGGACGTCACGTTGATGGCTGGATAGGCGAACCTTCCCTTTCGCGCGCGATCGAGCATCTCGCAGAACTGTGCATAGTTGGCGACGGGCATCGGGGCCTCCCTGCGTGCTTTCGCGATGACGGCGATGACGCGGTCACGCGCGGACCGCGTTTCCGGCCGCCACCGCAGTGACAGCCCACGATGCTCCATGACCCGCGATCACAACATGCCGTGACGTCAAGGCCCGCCGGTTCCTCCGAAACACGGAGGCTCGCACGGATGTGACCGCACTTCCGTCGACAGGCGGTGTGCTCTGGCCACCCTTTGCAAAGAACCTGCTTGGACGGCGTGTCACGAGATGAACGCCGCGGGGGCGCCTCTGGTGCCGCACTTGCACTCCTCCCTCCGACAACGTCGAGGTCACTGGCAAAGAACCCTCATCGAGGCACGCGATGTCCAAAGGCGAAGCTGCCCTGCTCGACCAACGAGAAGAACGAAACGATGTGTCGATGGTCATGTTCAACCTTGAACAGCACCAGCTGACGGTCGGCGAAGTCCATCACAACCTTCCGCCCAGCTCGCTGTATGAACATGCGATTCGCTACGAAAAGGATTCCAGCATCGCCGAGAACGGTGCACTCGTGGCGTACTCCGGCGTCAAGACCGGCCGTTCGCCCAAAGACAAACGGGTCGTCAAACATCCGGATTCGGAACAGGACGTCTGGTGGGGCCCGGTCAACACTCCGTGCGACGCGCAGACATTCGCGATCAATCGTCAGCGCGCGCTCGACTACCTGAACTCGCGCGAGCGCCTCTACTGCTTCGACGGCTTTGCCGGGTGGGACCCGAAGTATCGCATCAAGGTGCGCGTGATCTGTTCGCGGCCCTACCACGCGCTCTTCATGCACACCATGCTGATCCGGCCCACGAAGGACGAATTGGCGAGCTTCGGCCAGCCCGATTTCACGATCTATAACGCGGGCGCGTTTCCCGCCAATCGCCTCACCATCGGCATGGGTTCGACAACGAGCGTCGCGCTGAGCCTCGAAGATCGCGAGCTGGTGATCCTCGGTACTGAGTACGCGGGCGAAATGAAGAAGGGTGTCTTCACTGTTGCCAACTATTTCGCCCCGCGGCGGGGAATTCTCTCGATGCACTGCTCCGCCACGGCCGACCGGCAGACCAGGTCGTCGTCGCTCCTCTTCGGGCTCAGCGGCACTGGCAAGACGACACTGTCGGCCGATCCGAAACGGCACTTGATCGGGGACGACGAGCACTGCTGGAGCGACGATGGCATCTTCAATATCGAAGGGGGTTGCTACGCGAAAGCAGTCAACCTCACGCCCGAGAGCGAGCCGGACATCTTCCAGGCGTTACGGTTCGGAGCCGTGCTCGAGAACGTGGTCCTTGAAGGAGACCGCACCGTTGACTTCACCGACACGCGGATCACGGAGAACACGCGCGGTGCGTATCCGATTGAATTCATCCAGAGCGCGAAGATCCCGTGCGTCGCCGGCCACCCGAGCGATGTGATCTTCCTCACGTGTGATGCCTTCGGCGTGCTGCCGCCGGTCAGCGCCCTGTCGCCCGCGCACGCGATGTATCACTTCATCAGCGGTTACACGGCCAAGGTGGCCGGCACGGAGATGGGCGTTACCGAACCGCAGGCGACGTTTTCACCCTGCTTCGGCGGACCGTTCCTCGTGTGGCATCCGAACAAGTACGCCGAGCTTCTGGCCGCGAAGATGAAGCAGCACCATGCACGCGTCTGGCTGGTGAATACAGGCTGGGGTGGGGGCGCGTACGGCACCGGTAAGCGCATCAGCCTCAAGCACACCCGCGCCGTCATCGACGCAATCCACGACGGCTCCCTTGCGAAAGCCAGAACCGAACGCGATCCAATCTTTGGATTTGACGTGCCGACCGAGTGTCCCGGTGTGCCGCGGGACATTCTCTGGCCGCGCGGCGTGTGGGCCGACCCCTCGGCCTTCGACACGACGGCACAGAAGCTCGCCGGTCTGTTCCGTGAGAACTTCAAAAAGTACGAATCCGGCGTCAGCCCGGAAATCAAGGCCGCGGGTCCAGCGTGAAGATTGGTTAGTGGCGAAGGCGTACTGACGACGATTCCGCGGGCGCTCGATGCGACGCAGCGCGAGGGTTGCGCCGGCGCGCGGCGGTTCTTCGCGAGCCGTCGCGTCATCGAATGTGTCGTGAGCCCGCTGTCCCAGTCACAAGCCAACGCGTCGGGAAACGCATCCTGAAAGGGAATTGGTATGGCCAGGATCGCAATTCACGGTTTCGGTCGCATCGGCCGCTCTTTGATGAGGGTGGCACTCAAAGACAAGTTATTCGTCCCCGTGTCCATCTCCGACATCAAGGATGTCCCGACTCTGGCAGCGCTGTTCGAGGTCGACTCCAACTACGGCCGCTGGCCTGAGAACGTCACGACGAAAGACGGCCGCTTCCTCATCGGCGGTCGCGAAATCCCCTACGTCGACTCGACGAAGGCCTTGCCGGATTGGAAGGCTCTCGGCGTCGACCTGGTGATCGATTGCACTGGCCGAGCCACGACGCGTGCCGGCGCCCAGGCCCATCTCGATGCCGGTGCCGGGCGTGTTCTGGTGAGTGCGCCGAGCAAGACGCGAGAAGACTGCGACGCGGTGCTGCTACCGGGCATCAACCTCGACACGTTCGATCCGGAGAAACACAAGATCGTCAGCATGGCGAGCTGCACGACCAACGCACTGGCCCCGGTCGTCAAGGTGGTGATCGAGAACTTCGGCATCAAGTACGGATTGTTCTCGACGATCCACGCCTACACCAATACCCAGGCGCTGACAGACCAGCCGATGAAGGATCGCCGGGATTCATGGGCCGCGGCCGAGAACATCATCCCCTCGTCATCGGGCGCCGCGCGCGCGCTCGCCTTCATCTGGAAAGGCCTCAACATCACGGGCAAGGCCTATCGCGTTCCCACACGCACCGGCAGCATCGCCGAGCTGAACCTGCTGACCGAACGTCCTGTGACCGTCGAAGCGATCAACGACGCGTTCCGAAAGGCAGCTACGGCTCCACCCCTCGAGGGCGTGATGTCCGTCCTGGAAGACGAGTGGGCGTCGTCTCGCATCGTCGGCGATCCGCATTCGTCAATCGTCGATCTGCCGATGACGCAGATCCAAGGCGAATTGCTGTCCGTCGCTGCCTGGTATGACAACGAGATGGGTTACTCGACCCGCCTGGCTGAAATGGCAGCGCGGATCGGGATCGGATCAGCCATCTCGGAGATGCAGGAAGTCCTGGTCTGACTCCAGGAGATTGACATGGACCTGCGGATTGCAGGCATCGAAGCCAACGAGATCGAGCGCGGCGAGCCTGTCGTCTCTGGTCTTCCCAGCGTCTGCCTGTTGTCCAACGGTCACTACAGCGTCCTCCTCACCGCCGCAGGGAGCGGCTACAGCATCGTCGACGGGATGGACGTGACCCGCTGGCGGGAAGACGCCACCTGCGACTGCTGGGGCCAGTATTGCTATGTTCGCGACGTACACGACGGCCGCGTCTGGTCCGCGGGCCGCCAGCCGCTGGGACGGAGCGCCGACTGGTACGAAGCGGTGCTGCGACCGGACAGAGCCGCGCTTCGTCGCCGGGACGGAGAGATCGAAACGCATTACGAGGTGGCGATCGCTGCAGACGTGAATGCCGAAGTCCGTCGCGTCACGCTGACGAACCATGGAAGTCGGTGGCGCACGCTGGAAGTCACCAGCTACGCGGAGATCGCCCTCAATCCACGGCGGGCCGATCGGGCGCACCCGGCCTTCGCGAAACTGTTCCTGGAGACGGAATACCTGCGGCAATCGTCCGCGCTCCTATGCCGCCGCAGGCCGCGCGTTCGGGACGAGCAGCCCGTGTGGGCTCTGCATGTCCTCGCGAATTCCATGGACGGCGACGCGGCCTGGAGCGACGTCGAGTTCGAAACCGACCGCGCACGCTTTCTTGGCCGCGGTCGGTTCGTGGCAAATCCCATTGCACTGGAAACCAGCGTGCCTCTTTCGGGGACGAGTGGCCCCGTGCTCGATCCGGTCTTCAGCCTCCGTCGACGGGTCCGGCTCGCGCCACGTGCGCGCACCGCCGTGGCATTCACGACCGCGATGCCGGGAAATCGAGAGGAGGCGCTGGTCCTGGCGAGCCGCTTCTGCGATCTGGGAACCGTGGACCTCGTGCTCGACGTGGCCGCGCCAAATGCGGAGGCGCGGCTGTCCGCACTGGATCTCACGCTGCACGATGCGGTCCTGTTCGATCAGCTCGCTGCCCACGTCGTCTTTACCAGTCCGCGCTTGCGATCACGCTCGGCCGTGGCGCGCAACGACATCGGGCAGCCGGGCCTGTGGCCGCACGCGATCTCCGGTGATCTGCCGATCGTCCTGCTGCGAATCGGCGCAGAGGTCGGGCTGAAACTGGTGCGGCAGATCCTCGAGGCGCAAAGGTACTGGCGCAGCTGCGGTCTGATCGTGGACCTCGTCGTTCTGAACGACTCACAGGATGTCCTGCATAGCCGCGTGGAGGCCCTGGTTCGGGGCGCAGTGCCGGCCGAGCTGATCGACAAACCGGGCGGCGTGTTCCTGCGCGATCACGCGGCGCTTTCCGCGGAGGACGACACGCTGCTGGAGGCTGCCGCGCGCGTGATTCTCCGCGGCCGGGGGGGGACGCTGGCCGAGCAACTGTTGCGGCCTCCAATCGTGCTGGAAGTAGGCGAGAGCGCTCGCAGGGTGGCACGTGTGGCACCTGTAAAGGTCGCCGGTCCGCCGCCCGTCCGAGACGAGCGCCTGCTTTTCGATAACGGGGTGGGTGGATTCTCTTTAGACGGGCGCGAGTACGTAATCCAATTGCGCGGCGGTGAGCGGCCACCGGCGCCCTGGAGCAACGTGCTCGCCAATCCTGAGTTCGGGTGCGTGATCACCGAGGCCGGTGGCGGCTATACCTGGGCGGGAAACAGCCAGATGAACCGTCTCACGCCGTGGACCAACGACCCGGTCAGTGATCCTCCAGGCGAAGCTGTCTATCTTCGTGACGAGGAAACCGGCGAGGTCTGGACGCCGACGCCTGCACCCTGCGGCGACCAGACGCCAACCGTTGTTCGCCACGGGCAAGGCTACACCCGGTTTACTGCGACGAGGCTGGAGCTCGAACATGACCTGCTCGTCCTCGTGTCGCCAACCGCGCCAGTCAAGCTATTCCATCTGCGCATCCGCAATGTCGGTGATCGGCCGCGGCGTCTGTCAGCGACCTTCTACGCCGAGTGGGTACTTGGAGACCAGCGCGATGAGGCCGCGCTGCATGTTGTCTGCACTGTCGACCCCGAGTCGGGCGCGCTGTTTGCCACGAGCGCGTGGGCCGGAGACTTCGCCGGACGCATCGCCTTCGCCGGTGTGAGCCGTCCGATCTCCTCGTTCACCACCGACCGTACGGAGTTCCTGGGTCGTGAAGGATCAACGACAGCGCCTGCCGGGTTGATGCGCCAACGCCTGTCCAACCGCGTCGATGAACTCGGCGATCCCTGCGCCGCGATGATCACGCAACTGGAGCTCGCTCCGGGCGCGACGGACGAAATCGTGTTCGTGCTCGGCCAGGGCGCGAGTCCGGAGAAGGCCCGACGGCTTGTTCGTGCATACGCCGCGCGACATCGAGCGCAGGCGGTCTTCGAGGAAATCCGGGAGTTGTGGGACGGCATTCTGGGTGCCGTCCAGGTGAGTACTCCTGATGCGGCGATCGACTTGATGTTGAACCGCTGGCTGCTCTATCAGGCGCTCGCCTGTCGAATGTGGGGCCGGTCCGGGTTCTACCAGTCGGGCGGCGCATTCGGGTTCCGCGATCAGCTTCAGGATGCGATGGCCCTGGTCTACGGTGCACCGCGGGAAGCGCGTGCGCACATCCTCCGCGCTGCAGCCCGCCAGTTCGAAGAAGGCGACGTGCAGCACTGGTGGCACCCGCCGGCCGGCCAGGGAGTCCGAACCAGAATGACCGACGACCTGTATTTCCTGCCGCTCGTCGCCTGTCACTACGTTCGACTCACCGGCGACACGACGCTCCTCGACGAGCGCGTACCGTTTCTGCACGCGGCAGTCCTGCGCACGGATCAGGAAGAGGACTACAACCTGCCTGCGGTGAGCGAACAGACGGGCACCGTGTACGAACACTGCGTCCGGGCACTCGAGTATGGGTTGAAGCTCGGACCCCATGGAATCCCGCTGATGGGCACCGGGGATTGGAACGACGGGATGAACCAGATCGGTGCGCACGGCCAGGGCGAGAGCGTCTGGAACGGCTGGTTCATGCTGTCGACCTTGCGGGACTTCGCGATCGTGGCCGATGACCGATGCGACCTTTCCCGGGCGGCGTGGTGCCGGGAGCGAGCCGAAGCCCTGCGCGAAGCGATCGAGAAACATGCGTGGGACGGCGCCTGGTATCGACGGGCCTACTTCGACGACGGAACACCTCTCGGTTCGGCAACCAACGACGAGTGCCAGATCGACTCGATCGCCCAATCATGGGCGGTGATTTCCGGCGCGGCCGAGCAGACGCGCGCCCTTCAGGCGATGACGGCCGTGCAGGATCGTCTGGTCCGCGATGACGATCAGGTGATCCTGCTGTTCGACCCGCCATTCGATCGGGGGATCCTGGAGCCCGGCTACATCAAGGGATACGTACCCGGCATTCGCGAGAACGGCGGTCAGTACACGCATGCCGCGACATGGGTCGTGCTGGCCACGGCGATGCTGGGGCAAGGCGAGCGGGCGGTGCGCCTCTTCGGGCTGCTGAACCCGATCAGCCATGCGGATTCTCCGGAGGGAGTCGCTCGCTACAAGGTGGAGCCGTACGTCGTGGCGGCGGACGTCTACGGTGTGCCACCGCACATCGGTCGCGGCGGATGGACCTGGTACACGGGCGCGGCGAGTTGGTTGTATCGGGTTGGTCTGGAAGCGATCCTCGGTTTTCGTCTGCGAGCAGGCCGCCTGAAGATCGACCCATGCGTCCCGCCAGGCTGGCCCGGCTATGAGATCACGTATCGCCACGGATCGAGCACGTACCACCTCATCGTCGAGAACATCGCGAAGACCGGCCGCGGCGCCGGCTGCGTGATGCTCGACGGTCGGGCGGTGCGGGACGGCGTCATCGAGTTGGTGGACGACGGGCAACGTCATGAAGTCCGAGTCACCACAGCTGCATGACGCGCTCGATCGTCCGCCGACCGACCAGGATCTGGATCGGCTGCAGGGGACGACGATCCTGTACTACCTCCACGAGGCCAACCCCGCCAACGGACTCATTCGCGACAAGACCGCTCCGGGAGCTCCGTGCAGCATCGCCGCAGTTGGCCTCGCGTTGGCGACCATTCCGGTGCTCGTCGAACGCGCCGTCATTGCCCGCGAGTTCGCCCCTGAGGTCGCGCTGAAACGACTCCGTTTCTTCAGGGACAGCCCGCACGGTCCCGAGCCCGGCGCCACCGGTTACAAAGGGTTCTACTACCACTTTCTCGACATGAAGACCGGGCGCCGCGTCTGGAGCTGCGAGCTCTCGATCATCGACTCGACGTTCCTGCTCGCCGGGATGCTCACCTGCGCTGCCTACTTCGACGGGGATTCCGAGGAGGAGACCGAGCTCCGGCAGATGGCCGATGCGTTGTACGGCCGCGCCGACTGGCAATGGGCGCTGAATGGCGGCGCCGCGCTCTCGCACGGCTGGACACCGGAAAACGGCTTCATCCCTCATCGTTGGACGGGCTACGACGAGGGGCTGCTGCTGTATCTTCTCGGCCTCGGGTCGCCGACGTTCCCGCTGCGGCCCGAGAGCTACGCCGCGTACTGCTCGACGTACCAATGGAAGAAGATCTACGGTCGCGAGCTGCTCTACTCTGGTCCACTCTTCACGCACCAGCTTTCGCATCTCTGGATCGACTTCCGCGGCATCCGCGATGCCTTCATGCGCGACCACGGAACCGACTACTTCGAGAACAGCCGCCAGGCGACGTATGTCCACCAGGAGTATGCGATCCGCAACCCACTGGAATTTGCCGGCTACGGGGAATACTGCTGGGGGATTACGGCGACCGACGGACCTGGTTGGGAGAAGCGGACGGTGAACGGCATCACGCGTCAGTTTTACGACTACTACGCGCGCGGCGCGCCGTATGGTCCAGACGATGGGACGGTCGCCCCATGGGTGGCCGTGGCCTCGCTCCCGTTCGCACCAGAAATCGTCATCCCGACCATCCGCGCGATGGCCCGGCTCGATCTCGGTATGACGAAGCGATACGGCTTCAAACCGTCGTTCAACCAGACCTACCCGGTTCCCGACAGTCCGACAGGCTGGTGGATCACTCCCTATCACTTTGGCATCGACCAGGGCCCCGTGATCTTGATGATCGAGAACTATCGCAGCGGGCTGATCTGGGACATCATGCGGCGCTCCCCGTACGTCGCAGCGGGATTGCGCCGCGCGGGATTTCAGGGCGGCTGGCTCTGAGCGCCCATGAAGCCGCAGATTTCATTGGTCAGATCGTCTTACCAAGACAGCTGTCGCGACTGAAAGCCGTTCCTGTTGATCCCGTCGATCTTGTCGGTCGCCATGCGGGCCTTTTGAACCCGTGATAGTCAGCGTTGTCCACAACCACGCCGCCGCTTCTGAGCCGCGGCATCCAGTCGCCGTCACTCACGCCGGACGGGCGCGCCGTGCTCGACGGACGAAGCGATCGCGTGAGCCTGTGCGGCATCGGATCGCTGGCTCGGCGGCGTGCACCTGCAGGGCCGCGCCGTCCCGTGGCGATGGGACGGTGAGCGTGGACGAATGGTTCAGTCCTGACTGGGCTCGCGGCCTGAGTAGGTTCGCGGCTCGGCACCACCAGGCCCGTTCGTTGGTGCCGGGGAATGTGGTGGCTCGTTCGAGAGTCAGCTCGGCGTTCGTGAGGATTTCGGGCCGGTAGCCAGCGCAAGCGGGCGGGGGGCCTAGCCGCCTCCGGACAGCGCCTTCACGAGGGCTGGGCGATACGTCCGACTGACTCTGAGCTGTGTTCCATTCATCAGCGTCAGGCGCTGGTCGCCGGAGCTCAGCGGCTCCATGGCGCGAATCGCCGACAGTCGCGCGATCGCCGACCGGTGCACGCGCACGAAACCCGCGCCCGACAACTCGTCCACCAGCGAACGCAGTGACTCGCGCACTAGCACTGTGCGGTCGCGCAAGTGGATGCGCGCGCAGTAGTCCTCGGCTTCGATCCACACGATGTCGTCATGCGGCACGACGACGGTCCGGGTACCGTCGCGGACGAGTAGCGTTCGTGCCGGCGGCGCACCGGTGCGTGCGTGCTCCCGCTCCCGCAATCGACCGCGCAGCCGCCGCACCACGTCGGCGAATCGCTCGTCGGTGAACGGCTTCAGCAGGTAGTCGAACGCCTGCGCCTCGAACGCCTGCAAGGCGTGCCGCTCGAATGCGGTCACGAACACCAGGAGCGGCGGCGACACCGTATCAAGGTGGGGCACCACCGCGAAGCCGTCGAGCTCTGGCATGTGGACGTCGAGGAAGACAACGTCGGGCCCGACAGTCCCGATCGCCTCGATGGCGTCCTTCGCGTGCGTGGACTCGGCGGCCAGCAGGAAGTCCGCCTCCCGCGTCAGCAGCGTTCGCAGCGTCTGACGCGCCAACGGCTCGTCGTCCACGATTACCACCCGCCAGGCACGGTTCGTCATGCCCGCACGAACGGAAGGGTGATCGAGGCGAGCACGCCGCCGCTATGCCGTGCGCTCACGGCCAGCGCGGCCTGATCGCCGAACTCCGCCGCGAGGCGCGAGGCCAGATTGCGCAAGCCCGTCCCGCCGCTTGCGG
>Ga0111539_10006437_pt1 | contig 15136 bp, 14 predicted proteins | sample RhiMethybrSRZTD1_FD_79667 | JGI IMG/M metagenome (GOLD analysis project Ga0111539, IMG submission 79667) | Populus rhizosphere microbial communities from Tennessee, USA - Rhizosphere MetaG P. TD hybrid SRZTD1 (version 2) (version 2) | ecosystem: Host-associated > Plants > Roots > Rhizosphere >... | reverse complement strand
GGCGAGGACATCGTCGCCGACGCGGCGTACGTGCGCGAGTCGATCCTGACGCCCGCGGCCAAGGTGGTCGCGGGCTACCAGCCGGTGATGCCGGCGTTCCAGGGCCAGGTGAACGAGGAGCAGATCCTCGCGCTCATCGCGTACATCGAATCGCTGCGGACGCCCACCCCGTCGGCGCCGCCGCTCGCGCCCGCTGCAGGGCGGACGCAAGCCAGGGGGGCTTCGACCCGATGACGAGCGATCGCAAAACGCTTCCCGCCGACCACTACCTGAAGCACGGCTGGGACCTCAAGTCCTGGCTGCTGACGACCGACCACAAGCGCATCGGCCTCATGTACCTGGTGTCGATCACGCTGATGTTCGCGATCGGCAGCCTGTACGCCGGGCTCGTGCGCTGGAACCTGCTGGTGCCCGACGGCAGCCACATGTCGGCCGAGGCCTACAACAAGGCCTTCACCGGCCACGGCGTCGTGATGGTCTTCTTCTTCCTGATCCCGTCGATCCCGGCGACGCTCGGGAACTTCCTGATCCCGCTGATGATCGGCGCCAAGGACCTCGCCTTCCCGCGGATCAACCTGCTCTCCTGGTACATCTACATCGTCGGCGCCGCGCTCACGATGTGGGCGCTGCTGACGGGCGGCCTCGACACCGGCTGGACCTTCTACACGCCCTACAGCACGGCTTTCGCCGAGAGCAACGTGGCGGTCGCGGCGGTCGGCATCTTCATCGCCGGCTTCTCCTCGATCCTGACCGGGCTCAACTTCATCGTCACGATCCACAAGATGCGCGCGCCGGGGCTCACCTGGTTCCGCATGCCGCTGTTCGTGTGGGCCCACTACGCGACCTCGATCATCCAGGTGCTCGGCACGCCGGTGGTGGCGATCACGATCCTGCTGGTGGCGCTCGAGCGGCTCTTCCACTTCGGCTTCTTCGACCCGAACCGCGGCGGCGACCCGATCCTGTTCCAGCACCTGTTCTGGTTCTACTCGCACCCGGCGGTCTACATCATGATCCTGCCCTCGATGGGCGTGATCAGCGAGATCGTCACCTGCTTCTCGCGCAAGCGCATCTTCGGCTACAGCTTCATCGCGATGTCGAGCCTGGCGATCGCCGCGATCGGCTTCCTGGTCTGGGCGCACCACATGTTCGTCTCGGGCATGACGGTGTACTCCGCGATGGTGTTCTCGGCGCTCACCTACCTGGTGGCGGTGCCGTCCGCGATCAAGACCTTCAACTGGACCGCGACGCTCTTCCGCGGCTCGGTGCAGTGGGACACGCCGATGATCTACGTGTTCTGCTTCATCGGCCTGTTCCTGATCGGCGGGCTGACCGGGCTGTTCCTCGGCAACCTGGGGCTCGACGTCCACCTGACGGACACCTACTTCATCGTCGCCCACTTCCACTACATCATGGTCGGCGGCGCGATCATGGGTTACCTGGGCGGGCTGCACTTCTGGTGGCCCAAGATCACGGGCCGCAACTACAACGAGTCGTGGGGCAAGATCTCGTCGCTGCTCGTCTTCGTGGGCTTCAACCTGACCTTCTTCCCGCAGTTCGTGCTCGGCTACCTCGGCATGCCCCGCCGCTACCACGCGTATCCCGAGGAGTTCCAGATCTTGAACGTGCTCTCGACCGCGGGCGCCACCATCCTGGGCTTCGGCTACATCTTCCCGTTCTCGTACCTCACCCACTCGCTCTTCCGCGGCGAGCCGGCGGGGCCCAATCCGTGGGGCGCCAAGGGCCTCGAGTGGACCACGCAGTCGCCGCCCACGACCCACAACTTCGACGAGGTGCCCGTCGTGACCGAGGAGCCGTACAACTACGCCGCCGAGGGCGAGGGGCACGCCCGTGGCTGAGCTCGCGGCGCACGCCGGCGAGGCGCACCACCCGGCGCTGCAGCACCACTTCGTCAGCCTCGACCAGCAGCGCGCGGCCTCGACGCTCGGGATGTGGGTCTTCATCGCGCAGGAGATCCTGTTCTTCGGCGGGCTGTTCGGGGCGTACACGGTCTACCGCACGCTCTACCCCGACGCCTTCTCGGCGGGCAGCCACCACCTGAGCTGGAAGATCGGCTTCTTCAACACGCTGGTGCTGATCGGCTCGAGCCTCACGATGGCGATGGGCGTCTACTCGGCGGCGATCGGCAAGAGCAAGGCCGTCGTCGGCTTCATCCTCGCCACGATCCTGCTCGGGGGGGTGTTCCTCGGCGTCAAGTACTTCGAGTACGGCGAGAAGATCCGGCCCTGCCTGGGCGACGGCCCCCACACGGGCTGCCTGGTGCCGGGCGCGCGCTTCGACGCGGCCTCGCTGCACCTGTCCGGGGCCGAGGCCGGCCACGTGCAGATCTACTTCTCGCTCTACTTCGCGATGACCGGGCTGCACGCGCTGCACATGATCATCGGCGCGCCGATCCTGCTGACGATCGCGTACTTCGCCTGGCGCGGCCGCTACAGCCCCGAGTACCACACGCCAGTGGAGCTCGTCGGGCTCTACTGGCACTTCGTCGATATCGTCTGGATCTTCCTTTTCCCGCTGCTCTACCTGATCGGGCACCACTGATGAGCCACCACGTCGTCTCCTGGAAGGTGTACCTCGGGGTCTTCCTGGCGCTCGTCGCGCTCACCGTGATCACGGTGTGGGTCGCGGGCCACGACTTCGGCGAGTTCAACCTGGTGGTGGCGCTCGGCGTCGCGATCACCAAGGCGACGCTGGTGGTGCTCTACTTCATGCACGCGCGCTACAGCGAGCGGCTCACGCACGTCGTGATCGCCTCGAGCCTGGTGTTCTTCGCGATCCTGGTGTTCCTGCTGCTGACCGACTACGTGTCGCGCCCCTGGCCGCTGTCGCCCGTGGCGAGCTGAATCCGGAACTTCTCGATCTCCTCGCGCACGCTCGGGGACAGCCTGACGCCGGCCGCTTCGGCGGCCTGCAGCTCGCGCTCCGCCTCGTCGACACGGAACAGGTGGGCGAGCGTGACCACGAGGCCGCAGCAGGCGTCGGCGTTCCCCGGCTCCTGGGCGAGCGCGTCGCGGAACTCGCGCTCCGCCGCCTCCAGCGCGCCCGACCCGAAGTGCGCGTGGGCGAGTGCTATGGCGAGAGCCGCTCGCTTTCGATCCGGGTGCAGCGAGCGGCGCCCGGCAGGACCGCCCGCGCTCGACCCTGCGGGAAGGGCCGGCGCGACGCTCGCGAGCGGCGCCCTCCCGGTCTCGACCGGCGCGTCCTTGCGCAGGCTCCTGAGCGCGTGGTCCAGCCGGCCGAGCACGCGCTCCTCGGCTTCGGTGCGAGCCGGATCGTCGCTCGCCGGCGTCCCCTCGATCAGCGCACCTTCGGACATGTCGATCCGGATTGCCTCCGTGGAAGCAACGGCGTGAAACCGGACAGAAGCCGCCTCCGGCCTGGAAAGAGGCAAGGCGCGTGCCCGGCTCCAGCCGGGGGCCGGGAGCGGGCCGGAGCGAAGGGAGCCCCGCCACGACCTGTTACGGGCTTGTAATAACGTCGTAAGTCGCTTGCCGGCGGTGGACGAAGACAGAGGTCCTGGTGCCACAATTCCTGAGGGGCCTTCTCCGGGGTGTCGTGATCGTGGCCAGGAGCGTCGCTGCTCTTCTCCTCGTCGCCGTCGTGGCAGGCGCGGGCGTCAGCCCGCCGCTGACCGCCGCGGACGTCGTCCGCTTCCTGAAGGCCGGCATCAGCGAGCCGACGATCCTCACTGAGCTCCAGGGCCGCGGGTTCGGCGAGCCGCTCGACGCCGAGCGCGAGGCGGCGCTGCGCGAGGCCGGCGCCACCGAGACGCTGATGGTGGCGATCCGGCGCGTGGCTCCGGCGCCGACGCCCGCGCCCGTGGCGATGCCGACGCCGCCGCCGAGCGCGTACGCCACGGGAGTCGTGGTCACCCCGATGGACGCCAAGGAGCTGACGTTCGCCGTCGCGGCGCGCACCGTGCGCGTGCCCGTCTCCGTGCTCGACACCAGGGGCGAGCCGGTGCTGGGCCTGCACGACACGGACTTCCGGATCTCCGAGGACGGCAAGCGCCAGGGGGTCACGTTCTTCAGCGGCGAGCGGCGGCCGCTCCGCATCGCGCTCGCCCTCGACGTGAGCCGGAGCATGGAGAACAAGATCCGCCAGGTCGAGGAGGCGCTGCGGCACTTCGTCGACCTGCTCGAGCCGGCCGACGAGATCCTGGTGATGACCTTCAGCGACCGGCTGCACGTCGTCCAGGACTTCACCTCCGACCGCCAGCTGCTCGCTCGCGTGCTGGACAACCTCGAGGTGAGCGGAGGCACCGCGCTCTACGACGCGGCCTACGAGTCGATCCGGCGCGTCGCCACGGGGCCCGCGGAGAGCAAGGCGGTGGTGCTGGTGACGGACGGGGTCGACACGGCGAGCTCGGTGGTCTTCGACGACCTGCGCGAGTTCGCGCGGCGCAAGGAAGTGCCGGTGTTCTCGATCGGCCTCGACAGCGGCGACCTGATGGAGCGGATGTTCCCGCCGCCGCGCCGGGATCCAGGCGTGCGCCGGCCCGGCTGGCCGATGCCCCCGCCTGGCGGCGGACCCGGCCGCGGCTGGCCGGGCGGTGGCGGCCGCATCGGCGGCTCGGGCGGCGGTCCCGCGATTCCGGGCGGCGGCGGCACGGGCGGCGGCGGCGGGTACCGCGGCCCACGCAGGGGATTCGACGACAGGCCGCTCGTCGAGCTGGCCGACGACACCGGCGGCCGGGCCGAGATCGTGCGCGGCCTGCGGCACTACTCGCCGGGCGACTCGCTGCCGGGGGGAGATCACCTCAAGCAGGCGGTCGAGTCGATCGCGATGACGCTGCGCCACAGGTACCTGCTGGGCTACGAGCCGCCCGACGGCAAGCAGGGCTGGCGCGCGATCGAGGTCGAGGTCACGAAGCGCGACACGACGCCGCGCGCGCGCAAGGGCTACTACGCGGGCGGCTAGACCGCGTCCGTCTACTTGGCGCGGATCTTCGCGATCGCGGCCTGCATCGCCGTGATCAGCTGCGCCTCGCGCGTCTTGCGCTCCACGTCCTCGGGCGTGTCCTTGACGCTCGGCTCGGGCGGTCCGGCCTTGACCAGGTAGTCGAGGTGGGGAAGCGCCTCGCGCGCGGCCGGGCCCAGGCGGCCCAGCCCCTCCACGATCGACTCGCGCACGGCGATGCTGCTGCCCGTCTGGCGAAGCGCGTACGCGAGGTGCGGCACGGCCGGCCGGCCGATCCCGAGCAGGCCCTTGACGGCGCGCGCCTGGAGGCCGGCGTTCTTGCTGTCGAGCCGGTCCACCAGCTCCGCCAGGTCGTCCTCCTTCTGGCGCGCCGGCCCCGGCGTGGACTGTCCCGGCGGCTTCGCTTGCGCTTTCGTGAGCGCGTTGCGCAGCCCGCGCACGTCGGCGCCCTGGCGCGCCGCGACGCCGGTGTAGAAGCGCGTGCGCTCGAGGTCCCCGGCGCGGTAGTAGCACCACGCCGTCCCGACCGAGGCGTCGCCTTCCAAACGCTTGTCGACCTGCGCGACGCGGACGTACGCATTTACGGCGCGCTCCCATTGCCTGCCCGCGCGATAGCTGAGCGCGATCCCGAGCGCGGCCTGGCCGCTCTTCGGGTCGAGCTTGAGCGCCTTCTCGTAGGCGGCCACGGCCTCGGTCACCTTCGGCGGGTCGAGGTGGCGGTAGATCCAGCCGAGGTTGACGAACGGTCCGGGGTCCTTGAGGTCCGGCCGCTCCGTGAGCTTGAGCAGCACGGCCTGGCCCTGGTCGAGCCGCTCGTCGTAGCCGAGGAACAGGCCGTAGTTCGACTGGTAGCCCAGGTTGTCGGGCTCGAGCGCCACGGCGCGGCCGTAGGCGTCGGCGGCCTGCTTCAGCTCGCCGACGTTGTAGGAGGCCGTGCCGAGCGCGGCCTGGGCGTCCGCTATGCCCGGCAGCGCGGCGACCGCGTGCTCGAGCGCCGCCTTGGCCGCCTCGGGCGCCTCCTCCTTCTTCAGCAGCAGCCTGCCGAGCAGGAGCTGCGCCTCTCCCGAGCGCTTGAGCTCGGGAGGCAGCGCGCGCACGCCCGCGAGCGCTCCGTCCACGTCTCCGCTGCGGAACTGCAGCGCGAGCATCGCGACGCGCGGGGCGGGCCAGGTCGTGTCTAGGCCGGCGGCCTCGGTGTACGCCGCGTTCGCCTGGTCGAGCTGGCCGCGGCTCTCGAACACGCGCCCGAGCACGAACTTCACGAGCGGGTTGCGTGGCTCGAGGAAGCTCGCCTGCTGCGCCGCGGCGACGGCCTCGTTGGCCTTGTCGAGCGGATCCTGCGCGAGCGTGCCGAGCGCGAGCGCCATATGCGCCTCTCCGGAGCGCGCGTCGGCCCGCGCCGCGGCCTGCGCCGCCTCGATCGCGCGGGCGGCCTTGCCCTGCGCGGCGAGTGCTATAGCCAGCCCCGTGCCCGCGGGCGCCGACCGGGGCGCCAGCTCCAGCGCTTTCTGGTAGGCCGCCTCGGCGTCCTTGCCGAGCCGGGCGGCGAGCAGCGCGTCTCCGCGCGCGAGCTGCGCCGTCGCGGCCGTCGCCGACGCCTGCACGGCCTTCTCCGCCGTGGCGCGCGCCGTCGGCTCGCCGAGCCGCGCTTCCGCGCGCGCGAGCGCGGCGAGCTCCTCGGCTCCCGCCCTCGCATCGACGGCCTGCTTCGCGAGCGCGAGCGCGTCGCCGGCCTGGCCGGCGCGCAGCGCGAAGGCCGAGCGGCTCGACAACACGTGCGCCTTCACGGCCGGCGACGAGGCCGTGCTGAGCTCAGCGGCCCGGCCGAAAGCGACGCGCGCGTCGTCCAGCCGGCCGAGCCGCTGCAACAGCAGCGCGAGGGCGAGCGGCGCCTCGGGGTCGCGGGAGAGCTGCGACGACGCCTTCTGCAGGATCTTGACGGCCTCGTCGTCCTTGCCCTTGGCGAGCTGGGCCTCGGCCTTGGCGAGGGCCTCGTCGAGCCGCTTGTCGCGCTGGGCGAGCGCGTCTGCGGCGCTCAGGACGAAGGCGAGGCAGAGGGTCGCGTGGAGAATCCGTTGGCGCACGAGAGGAGTGTACAACCGGCTCCCGGGCCGCGCCGCTGCGGCGCCTCGCGGCCGTCAGTTGATCCGGGCGACCTCGACCTGCGTCCGCCCGGCCAGCCACTTGACGCCCTTCCTGCGCACCTCGACCTTTGGCGCGGCCTGCGCATCGGCGCCGCTCTCGTAGCGGACGCGGTACTGCGAGCCGACGATGGCGGCCGCTTCCTTGAGCGAGTTGAGCGCGGCCTGGCTCGAGAGCACCACCCAGCAGTTGCCGCCGTAGGCGGGCGTCATCTTCTCGAAGTAGCCCTGCACGTCCCACGACGTCGAGATCCCCGAGGTCGGGCCGCCCATCGCAGCGCCCGCGCCGCCGGGCTGGATCAGGACGATCAGCGGTACCACCAGCGCCTGGCCGAGCGCCTGCTGCGCCTCGGCGAGGCGCGCGGTGGTCCCCTCGAGGTCCATCAGGCCGACGTAGACGAGCGCGCGGCGTTCGGACGGGCGCCGGCCGAGCGCCCGGCTCGCGTCGAGGATGGCGTCGAGCGCGTAGTTCTTGCCCGCGGGCGCGACCGATTGCAGCCGGGGCTCGGCCTCGGCCAGCGCGGCGCCGAAGTCGACCACCTTCGACGGCGGGCCGCTCGTCCAGACGGCGACGCTCGCGTTCGACGGCAGCGCCTTCCAGAGCGCGACGACCGCCGACACGAGGTCGCTGCGGTAGCTCGAGGCGACGCCGGCGCTCGAGTCGACGACGACCGCGACCTCGAGCGGACGGCCGTCCGGCTCGATCCCGAGCACGGTCGGCTTCCGGCCGCCCTCGCTCACCACGACCTCGTCCGCCTTCAGGTCGCTCACGGGCTCGGCTTTTTTCGTGTAGACCGAGAGCGTCAGGGAGCGCGTCACCTGCGCCTGTGATTCCGCCGCCGCATGCGCGGCCATCAGCACGGCCAGGACAGTCGCGCGCATTCAATCACCTGATCTTTCGGGCCAGAGCCGCCGACGGGCACACCTATAGACGGACGAGAGTCGGAGTGCTCCGGTTCCGCTCAGGCGGCGGCGGTTCGTCGCCCGGCGACGGCAGCGGCCAGGATGCCGAAGATCATGCCGACCACCACCGTGAACCAGATCCAGATCGAAAGCTGCGGCACCACGCCGATCACGAACCACTTCGCGAGCGCGCTCATCGCGGGGAAGTCGGGCGGCGCGACGTCGTAGTGCGTGCCCCAGTTGCCGAGCATCGCGACCAGCATCACCAGGATCACCGGCACGCGCGCGGCGAGCGCGTACTGGAGCAGCACCTTGCCGAGCGCCGGCCAGGCGCGAAAGCCGAGCGCCAGCCCCGCGAACGCCAGAACCACGAACAAGCCGAACGCGCCGAAGCCCTGGGGATTGAGACTCGCCGCCTTGATGCCGCCGAAGCCGAGCGCCGGCAGGAGCGCGAACGCGAGGACCGCGACCAGCAGGGCCGGGCCGATCCGGCCCGGCGAGCCGCCCGCCTTCGCGAGCTTCCAGCCGAACCACGCCCCGAAGAAGGGGACGAGCCAGCTGATGCCGACGAGGGCGCCGCCCCCGCCGGCCTCGCGGCTGAAGAGCGCCGGCGACCAGCCCTGGAGCTCACCGACGAGGCGAAGCAGCGTGATGGCGAGCGTGATCGCCGCCGGCACGAGGATCAGCTTGCCCGGACTCGTTTCCTGGCTCATGGGCGCCTCCCCTGTTTGGACTGGAACCTCGAGAGTATACGGCCGGGCGGCGCGAGCCGTTCCGCTCGGGATCGCGGCCTCGCACTGCGCAATCGAGGCTTGCCGCCCGTCGAGTCATGCACCAGAATCCGGGCCTGACCAGGAGACGAGCCATGCAGAGCCGGCGCAGCGTGCTCAAGACCGTCGCGGGGGCTAGCCTGATGAGCGCCGCGTCCTTCGACCGCGTGCTGGGGGCGAACGACCGCGTGCGCGTCGGCGTGATCGGCCACGGGCTGATCGGCACGCGGCATCTGCTCGACTTCAAGGCGCAGTCCGACGTCGAGATCGTCGCGGTCAGCGAGCTCAGCGACGAGCGGCTCGAGGCCGCCGCGGCGGCGGCCGGAAACGGTCCGGCGAAGCACAAGGACTTCCGGAAGCTTCTCGAGCGCCCGGACGTCGACGCGGTCGTCGTCTCGACGCCCGATCACTGGCACGCGCTGATGACGATCCTCGCCTGCGCCGCGGGCAAGGACGTCTACGTCGAGAAGCCGCTCACGCTCGTGCTGCGCGAGGGCGAGTGGATGCGGCAGGCCGCGGAGGCTCACAAGCGCGTCGTGCAGGTGGGCACCCAGCAGCGCTCGGGCAAGCACTACCAGCGCTGCGCGCAGCTCATCAAGGACGGCCACATCGGCGACGTGCGCAGCATCCGGATGGCCTCCTACCGCAACATCCTGCCCGGCTTCACCAAGCCGGTCGGCGACCGGCTGTCGCCCGCCGACTGGGACATGTGGCTGGGGCCGGCGCCGTTCGTGGCGTACGACCCGGGGCGCTGCCTCTACCACTTCCGCTGGTTCTGGGACTACTCGGGCGGCCAGACCACGAACCTGCTGGCCCACCACATCGACAGCGTGCAGTCGATGTTGGACTTGAAGCCGCCGCTGCGCGTCGCGGCCATGGGCGGGCGCTACTCGCTCAAGGGCATCGGCGAGACGCCCGACGTGTTCGAGGCGCTCTTCGAGTACCCGGGGCTCGTCGCGACCTGGTCGAGCCACGAGGTCGCGGCGGCGGGCGAGGACGGCCTCACGTTCTACGGCACGAAGGGGACGCTGAAGCTGAGCCGTGCCGGCTTCGAGATCGTTCCGGAGCTCGAGGTCCCTCCCGAGGAGCAGATCCCGCGCTTCAGCGGCCCGCGCACGGCGCCGGCCACGCCCGCGCCGCGCACGACGCCGCTCCAGGAGAGCGGCTACGACCAGGTGCGCGACCAGTTCGTGCCGCACGTGCGCAACTTCATCGACTGCGTGAAGTCGCGAAAGGCGCCGATCTCGGACCTCGCGAGCAGCCACCGCAGCAGCGTGCCCTGCCATCTCGCCAACCTCGCGCTGCGGCTCGGCCGCACGCTGCGCTGGGACGACGCGAAGCAGGACGTCGTTGGCGACCCGGAGGCGTCGAAGCTGCTGACCAAGGAGTATCGCAGCCCGTGGGACCGCGAGCTCAAGGCGGCGCTCGGCCGTGGCTGAGTCGCGGCGCGGCTTCCTGCGCACGCTGGGCGGGACCGCCCTCGCGCTCTCGGCCGGGCCGCGTGCGCTCTTCGGCGAAGGTCGCGGCTACGGGATCGCGTTCACGTCGTTCGCAGTCCGCCTGCAGCGCGGGCGCGACCTGATCCGCGGCGCCGGCCCGGTCGCGCTGCCCGCCGGACAGCTGATCGACCTCTGCCGCTCGTTCGCGGCCGACGGCTGCCAGCTCGACATGGGCCAGCTCGAGTCCACGAAGCCCGAGTACCTCGACGGGCTCAAGCGCAAGCTCGGCGAGAGCGGGCTGTTCGTCGAGCTGGCGGCGCCCGGCAAGCTGTTCGAGGACGAGGCGTACTTCGCGGACGTCGCGCGCGTCGCTCGCGCGCTCGGCGCGGGGCGCGTGCGCGTCGCGCTGCTCCACGGCCGGCGCTACGAGGACTTCGCGACGCGCGCGGAGTGGGAGGCGTTCGCGAGCCGCTGGCGCAAAGCCGTGCCGGGCGCGAAGCGCGCGATCGAGCAGCACAAGCTCGAGCTCGGGATCGAGAACCACAAGGACTGGCGGGCCGAGGAGCTCGTCGAGCTGATCCGCTCGGCCGACAGCCCGTACCTCGGCGCCTGCGTGGACTTCGGGAACAACGTCTCGCTGCTCGAGGACCCGCTCGACACCGCCACGCGCCTGGCGCCCTACGCGATCACCACGCACCTCAAGGACATGGCGCTGCGGCCGTACCAGAGCGGCTTCGAGCTGTCGGAGGTCCCGCTCGGCGCCGGGATCTGCCCGCTCGCGAAGATGGTCGAGGTGCTGCGCCGGGCGAAGCCCAAGCTGCCGATGTGCCTCGAGATGATCACGCGCGACCCGCTCAAGGTCCCGTACAAGACCGACAAGTACTGGGCGAGCTTCGGCGGACGCGACGCGGCGCGCGTCGCGGCGTTCGAGAAGGGCCTGCTGTCGAAGGCCAGCGCCGAGGACCTGCCGCGGGTGTCGGCGCTCGGCCTCGACAAGATGCAGGAGCGCGAGGACGAGAACGTGCGCCGCTCGACCGCGTACGCGCGCGAGTCGCTCAAGCTCTAGCCGCGCGCGTCCCTTTCGATTCACGAAGGAGCCGACCATGAAGGTGCTCGACCGGTTTCGCCTCGACGGGCGCCGGGCGCTGGTGACGGGCGGGGGCCGCGGCCTCGGCCGCGAGATCGCGCAGGCGCTCGCCGAAGCGGGAGCCGACATCGCACTCGCCTCGCGCTCGCTCGAGACCTGCCGGCAGGCGGCTCAGGAGATGGCCGACGCGACGGGACGGCGTGTGCTGCCGTTCGCCGCCGACGTCGCGGTCGCCGCCGAGGTCGAGCGCCTGGTACGCGAGGTCGAGAGCGGGCTCGGGCCGGTCGACATCCTGGTCAACAACGCGGGAGTGAACATCCGCGGCTCGATCGACGAGCTCAGCGAAGGCGACTGGGACGCCGTGATCGACACGAACCTGAAGGCGCCCTACCTCTGCATGCGCGCGGTCGGCGCCGGCATGCGCGAGCGCGGCTGGGGCCGCGTCATCAACCTCGGCTCGATCCTGTCCTCGGTCTCGCTCGCCGGGCGCGCGCCCTACTGCTCGTCCAAGGCCGGGGTGCTCGGCCTGACGCGCGTGCTCGCGCTCGAGTGGGCGAAGCACGGCATCACGGTGAACGCGATCTGCCCGGGTCCGTTCGGCACCGACATGAACCTCCCGCTCAAGAACGACCCGGCGAAGTACCAGGCGTTCGTCGAGAAGATCCCGGTCGGCCGCTGGGGCGAGCTGCACGAGATCACGGGAGCGGCGGTGTTCCTCGCGTCCGACGCCGCGTCGTTCGTGACCGGCTCGGCGCTCTACGTGGACGGAGGCTGGACGGCGCAGTAACCCGCTTTAGAGCCCGAAGCCCAGCCCCCAGCTGAAGACCGCGTTCGCGCCGTGGTCGCCCGAGACGCGGAACAGCACGCCCAGCGTGAGGCCGATCCGGATCACCGAGAGGTCGAGCTCGGGGCCGACGTAGGTGAGGTTGGGGTCGGTGCCGACGGGGTTGCCCCAGGTGCGGGCCACCGCGAGCCGCAGCGCGACTCCGGCCGTCCCCCGGAAGCCCTCGTCCTCGACGTGGGCGCGGGCGCCGATGCCGAGGCTCAGCTTGCCGCCGCCCGAGCCAGCGTCCGCCTGGAGCAGGAAGCCCTTGGCGCAGTGGGGCATGGGCACGGCGCAAACGGCCTTGACGCGGGTGCCGTCGTCCCTCACGTCGGCGCCCAGCCCGTGCAGGAGGCGGAGGCTGGCGCCGACGCCGATCGGCCCGGAGAAGCCGATGCCGGCTGTGACCTGGTTGGCGCGGTCCAGGTTGACCTCGGTCTTGGCGCGGGCCGTGGGATCGAGCACTACGGGGCGGTCGAGGCTCGCCACGGCAGGGCCAGGATCAGCGGGGGCCGGATCCACGGCCGTCGGATCCACGGGGGCCGTCGGGGCCGGAGTCGCAGGATCGACAGGGGGGGCCTCGGGCGTCGCGGGCGTAGCCGTTGACGGCGAAGGAGATGCGGCCGTGGGCGGCGCCGGGGACGCCGTGGGCGGCGCCGTGTCCTGGGCGGCGAGCGGTATCGCCAGGCTGAGACAGGCGAGAGTCAGAAGGCCGGAGATTCGCCTCATCGGATCACCCCGTTTGCTCGTATGTCCGTAGAACGCCCAGGCCTCGCCTCGGGTTCCCCTTCAGCGTTGCGGACAGGCAGCGGCCTGTGCCGCTCCCTCCTGGAGCTGCGCGCGTGTGCCGTCCGCCAGAGCCTCCGCCTCGAGGGCTTCCCGGAAGGTCCGCGCCGCGTCGTCGCAGCGCCCGCGCGCCAGCTGGATCCGTCCGAGCGTGTCCTGGGCGCGCGGCCGGTCGGGTCCGGGCGGCGCCGCGGCTCGCAGAGCGAGGCTTTCGGCCTCCTCGAGCCGCGCGCCTCCTTCGAGCAGCAGCCAGGCGAGGTTGTTGAGCGCGTCGCGGTCGTCGGCGTCGACGCCGAGCGCCCGGCGGTATGCCGCCTCCGCATCGGCGCGGCGCCCGCGCTGCGCGGCGACGTTGCCGACGTCCACCCACGCGCGCACGGAGTAAGGACGCACCTCCAGCACCTCGCGGTAGAGGGCCTCCGCCTCGTCGAAGCGCCGCTCGCTCTCGAGTGTCATCGCCCGCGCCAGCACGGCGTCGGTCTCCTCGCGCGTGCGGACCACGAGCAGCGCGTGTCCAGCCGCCTTCCAGCCGTCCTCGATGCTCGCAAGCCGCGCCCAGCGGGCCTTGCCGTCGCCGTACTGCAGTCGGAACAACCCGCGCGAGGGGTCGGCGCCGTCGGCGACCACGTAGTGGTAGATGTCACGGCGCTCGCCGGGGGCGTCCAGCAGGCGCAGCATCAGGATCGCGGGACGTGCCGCCGCGAGCTCGCGCTGCAGGCTTCTGGGCGTCCCCGTGAGGAGCGCGGCGTCGAAGCCGCGCGAGCGCGCCGCGAGCAGCATGTCGACCGACAGCACGCCGCGCCCCTCGACCTCGGGCAGCACGGCCTCGAGCTCCTCGACCGGGTGGGACGCCCCTCGCGCGCTCAGCACGAGCGCCAGGCTGCCGGCGCCGCAGCGGTCTTCCGCGAACGTCATGAGCGGGATGCCCGGGACGACGCTCGCCTGCGGGCTCGGCGCGCGCGAGCGGGGCGCGAGAGAGACGCAGGCCGACGCCGCCGGCAGCGCCAGGACGAGCAGAGCTGCCGGGCGGAAGCGGCTCACCGCTCAGACGATCATGATGATGATCGACACCGCCAGGAAGATCGCGAGCAGGATCCAGATGTACTGCGGCACGGCGCCTGCCGCCTGGACCTGGTCGAGGTTCCCCGCGAGCCGGCTCAGGTCCTCGTCGGAGAGCTGCGCGAGGCGTGCGTCGACCTCGGACGGCGTGAGCCCGAGCGCGCCGAGCGCCAGCCGGACCTCGCCGGTTCCGGCCGCGTCCGCGACGCGGGCGAGATCGCTCGCGCGGGCCGCGGAGGGCGCGTCCGGCTTCGAAGCGATGCGCTCCGCCGAGGCGGGCAGGCTCGCGCCCAGGCCGAGCGCGAGTGCGAGCGGCAGGACCAGCCGATGCGATCGCTTCATCATCGAGGACCTCCTCGGTTCTCTGCGAATGATCGTCAGGCGCTCGGCCACCTGTCAAGCCTTGCTACAATCCGACCCTCCCGTTCCCGACGCGAAGGAGCCCCCATGCCCCGCATCGTCCGAGGCGGCCTGATCCAGGCCAAGAACGTGCTCGGCCCCGAGGCCGGCCTGCCGAAGATCAAGAAGGCGATGGTCGACAAGCACGTCAAGCTGATCGCCGAGGCAGCGAAGAAGAAGGTCCAGCTGCTCTGCCTGCAGGAGATCTTCTACGGCCCCTACTTCTGCGCCGAGCAGGAGACGCGCTGGTACCACCTGACCGAGCGCGTGCCCGACGGCCCCACCGTCACCCTGATGCGCAAGCTCGCGAAGAAGCACAAGATGGTGATCGTCGTTCCCATCTACGAGGAAGACCAGCCCGGCGTCTACTACAACACCGCGGCGGTGATCGACGCCGACGGCCGCTACCTCGGCAAGTACAGGAAGACCCACATCCCGCACTGCAAGCCGGGCTTCTGGGAGAAGTTCTACTTCCGGCCGGGCAACCTGGGCTACCCGGTGTTCGAGACCGCCTTCGCGAAGGTCGGCGTCTACATCTGCTACGACCGCCACTTCCCGGAGGGCGCGCGCGCTCTCGGCCTCGCCGGCGCCGAGATCGTCTTCAACCCGTCGGCCACGGTCGCCGGCCTCTCCGAGTACCTCTGGGAGCTCGAGCAGCCGGCGCACGCGGTCGCGAACGGCTACTTCGTGGGCGCCATCAACCGCGTCGGCATCGAGCCGCCGTGGAAGATGGGAGAGTTCTACGGCAAGAGCTACTTCTGCGACCCGCGCGGGAAGATCGTGGCCCAGGC
>Ga0111539_10006436_pt1 | contig 15137 bp, 11 predicted proteins | sample RhiMethybrSRZTD1_FD_79667 | JGI IMG/M metagenome (GOLD analysis project Ga0111539, IMG submission 79667) | Populus rhizosphere microbial communities from Tennessee, USA - Rhizosphere MetaG P. TD hybrid SRZTD1 (version 2) (version 2) | ecosystem: Host-associated > Plants > Roots > Rhizosphere >... | reverse complement strand
GCACCCAGGGTATCGCCGTCGGCATGGCGACGGACATTCCGCCTCACAACCTGCGCGAGCTGACGGCGGCGTGCGTGCATCTGCTCGACGAGCCCGATGCAACGCCTGCGGAGCTCGCGAAGCACATCCAGGGTCCGGACTTCCCGACCGGCGGCGAGATCGTCACGCCGAAGTCGGAGCTGCGCGCGATTTACAAGAGCGGCAACGGCACGTACCGCGCGCGGGCCGTCTACGAGGTCGAGGATGGCGAGGTCGTGGTGACGGCGCTGCCCTACCAGGCGTCCGGGGCCAAGGTGCTCGAGCAGATTGCGGGGCAGATGCGCGCGAAGAAGCTCCCCATGGTCGAGGACCTGCGCGACGAGAGCGACCACGAGCATCCGACGCGCCTCGTCATCACGCCGCGCTCGAATCGCGTGGACATCGAACAACTGATGGCGCACCTGTTCGTGACGACGGACCTCGAGCGCAGCTACCGCGTGAACCTCAATGTCATCGCGCTCGACGGCCGGCCGAAGGTGCTCGGACTCCGGGAGCTCCTGACGGAGTGGATCTCCTATCGCAAGGAGACCGTCAGGCGGCGCTTGCGCTATCGCCTCGAGAAGGTGACCGCGCGCCTGCACATCCTGGACGGCCTCCTGATCGCTTTCCTGAACCTCGACGAGGTGATCCGCATCGTGCGGCGCGAGGAGGAGCCAAAGCCCGTGCTGATGAAGCGCTTCAAGCTCACCGACGCCCAGGCCGAGGCGATCCTGGAAACGAAGCTGCGTCACCTCGCGAAGCTTGAGGAGATGAAGATCCGCGGCGAGCAGAAGGAGCTGGCCGAAGAGCAGGACATGCTCGAGAAGACGCTGAAGAGCTCCGCGAAGCTGAACAAGCTGATCCGTGACGAGCTCGAGGCGGATGCGAAGGAATACGGCGACGCCCGGCGCACGCGGATCGTCGAGCGCGCAGCCGCGCAGGCGATCGCGGAGGAGGAGCTCGTCACCGCGGAGCCGGTGACGGTCGTGCTCTCGACGCTCGGCTGGGTCCGCCAGGCACGCGGCCACGACGTCGATCCGTTACAGCTCTCGTACAAGACGGGGGATGCCTTCCAGGCCATGGCTCGCGGGCGCAGTACGCAGCAGGCGGTCTTCATCGACTCGACCGGGCGCGCCTATTCGTTGCCCGCGCATACGCTGCCGTCGGCGCGCGGCCAGGGCGAACCCCTGTCCGGCCGCCTCGACCCGCCCGAGGGCGCGACCTTCGCCGCGGTCGCGATCGGGGAGCCGGACGACAAGTGGCTGCTCGCCTGCGACGCGGGCCACGGTTTCATCGCGCGCCTCGGGGCACTCACGGGGCGCAACCGCGCAGGCAAGACTGTCTTCCGCCTGCCGGAGAACGCCAAGGTCCTGCCGGCGTCGCCGGTACCGGCGGCCGATGGCGCGCTGGTCGCTGCCGTCAACAGTGACGGCCGGCTCCTGTCCTTCCCGGTCGCCGACCTTCCGGAGATGGAGAAGGGCCGCGGCAACCTGATTTTCGGGATTCCCGGCAAGAAGTCGCGCACCGGCGAGGAGCTGATGGTCGGCGTAATCGTCGTAGCGCCGGACCAGTCGCTCGCCGTGCACTGCGGCGACCGCAAGATGACGCTGACCTGGAAGCAGTTGGCGGACTACCGCGGCGAACGCAGCCAGCGCGGCGCGGTGCTGCCGCGGAACTGGCGGAAGGTGACGCGCCTCGGGATCGAGTGACTCAGCCGAGGACGACTTCCTCGGGGGCGTTGACGAAATAGCCCTGGATGAATTCGACGCCGAGCTGCCAGAGCACCGCCATCGTGTTGGCATCCTGCACGCGCTCTCCGATCGTCACCGACTTCGACTTGCGCGCGAGCTCTACCGTCGCCTTCACGCGTGCCTGCTTGTCCTGGTCGGCGGACAGGCCCTGCATCAGCGCGCCGTGGATCTTCACGAAGTCCGGCTTCAGGTGGTTGAGGAGCTGCTCGGTGTCGCGGCCCATGCCGAATCCCTCGAGCGCGAAGCGGAACCCGCGGTCTGCGAGCACCTTGTGCAGCGCGACGGCATCCTTGATGCGCTGTGCCGCAACTTCCTCGCGCAGCTGGAAGACGATGCGTGCCGGCTCGATCCGGACTGACTTCAGCTGGTTCGCCAGCCAGGCCGGCAGCGAAGAGTCGGAGAGGGTGTCCTCTGATACGCGGACGAAGAGGGCTCCGGGCTTGCGGGACGCGCAGAACGACATCGCCGCGCCGATCACCCAGCGGTCGATGTTCTTCATGAGGTCATTGCGCTCCGCGGCCGGCATGAAGACCGAGGGCAGCACCTCCTGGCCCTGTTCGTCGAGCATGCGGACGAGCACGTCGAACATGCCGAGGTCCTCGCCCACGAGGCTCGCGATCGGCTGCTGCACCAGGCGGAAGCGGTTCTCCATGAGAGCCGCCTTGATCTGCTTGACCCAGAGGCGGTCCTGGTCCTGCAGCCGCAGCATCATCCCGGTGTGCTCGAGGAGGCCGACGCGGTTGCCTCCGCCCTCGCGGCCCTGCCTGTGGGCCTTGTAGGCATCGGTCGCCGGGCCCTCGGGCGAGCGAACCTCGGCGGGCACGGGGCCGAGGCCGACGGTGCAGGTCGTCGACATCGACTTGGCGCCGGCCTGGAACACCTCGGTCGCAACCTTGTGGACCACGTGCTCGGACCAGGCCTCGACGTCCTGCGTGTTGCCGCGCTCGACGAGCAGCATGAAGCCCTGGCCGCCGAAGCGGCCCCCGAGGTCGCCGGGCTGCAGCTGCTCGCGCAGCAGGCGGGCGAAGTCGGTGAGGAAATCCTCGCCGGCCAGAACTCCGAGTTCCTCGTTGAGTGCCTCGTACTTGTCCGGCTCGATGTAGGCGAGGCAGCGCACGCCGCCCTTCGCCGGCTCGGCGAGCCGCGCACGCAGCTTCTCCACGAAGTGGCGCCGGTGCAGGAATCCGGTCGCAGGATCGCTCTGCATCGCCTCCGCGAGCTTCTTCTCGTATTCGCCCGCGTCGGCGACCTTGGCGGGAACGCAGACCTGCACGCAGGGCTCGCCGTCGAACTCGGCGCGCACCAGCTGGAACTCGAGCGACGGGTGGTGGCCGCTCACGACGAGTGCGGACGCGTGCAGTGTGTGTCCGGACCACTTGCCCTGCAGGCACGCGACCAGCGCGCCCTTGATCGCGGCGTGATCGTCGGGGTCGAACGCGTCCATCAGCGGCGTGCCGACGACCTCCTCGGGATTCGAATAGCCGAACAGCGCGAGCCATGCGGGGTTCGCGTCGACGATGATGCCTTCCTGCACCTGGGCGATTGCGTCCGTCGAGCCCTCGACGATGTGCTGCAGCTGCTTCTTGGCTTCGCGAGCGGACGCGAGCGTCGTCGAGAGCGCGCGGTCGAGGCGGTAGGTGCGCAGCTCGCGGCCGACGACGAGCTGGAGGCGCGGCACGTTGGAGAGCGTCACCGCGTCCTGGGCGCCGAGTGCGAGCGCCTTCGCGATCGCGTCTTCGTCGAGCTTGTCGCGCACGATGAGGACGGGCACGTCCGGCGCGAAGCGCGCGCGGAAGTCCATCGCACTCGAGAGGTCGACGATGCCCTCGTCGGCGAACAGCATGAGCATTTCCGCGGAGGCCTGCGTCAGGGCGTCGCCGAGGTCGCGCGCGTCCGGCAGCCAGGTGACGTGGACCGGGTGGCCCGCGTTCCTGAGAGCCTTGTTGATCGCCTCGACGTTGTCCTGGCTCCGCGTCAGGGCAATCATCGGAACTGCGGAAATCGGCTTCAAAGTGGCTCCGGGGGCGCCCAGCCTCGGGGTGGCGCCGGGATAGTAACACCCTGAAAACCCGCAATTTCGCGACTCGCGTCAAGCTCCGGGGCGGGGTGGCCGGTGGCGCAGTCAGCGGCTATGATACGCGGCCCTCAAAGCACCACCCGCCCGGCCCGGCCGCGGGCAGAGACGATGTCTACCTACAACACCAGCGAATTCCGCTCTGGCCTCAAGATCCTGCTCGACAGCGACCCGTTCACCATCGTCGAGAACGAGTTCGTGAAACCCGGCAAGGGCCAGGCGTTCAACCGCGTGCGCATCAGGAACCTCCGTACCGGGCGCGTCATCGAGCGCACGTTCAAGTCGGGAGAATCGGTCGAGGCGGCGGACGTCGTCGACACGGACATGCAATTCCTCTACGCCGATGGGCAGTTCTGGCACTTCATGAATCCGGAATCATTCGAGCAGCTGGCAGCCGGCGAGACCGCGGTCGGTGATGCCGCCCAGTGGCTCAAGGACGGCACGGTCTGCATCGTGACGCTGTGGAACGGCCAGCCGCTCACCGTCACGCCGCCGCCACATGTCGAGCTGAAGATCGTCGAGACCGATCCCGGCATGCGCGGTGACACCGTGACGGGCGGTACCAAGCCTGCGAAGCTCGAGACGGGCGCGGTCGTGAAGGTGCCGCTCTTCCTCAACGAAGGCGAGATCATCAAGGTCGACACCCGCAGCGCCGCGTACATCGCGCGGGCAAGGTAGCTAGAACCCGTCGATGCCCGCGAGCCGCCAGTCGCAGGCGGCGGCGATCCTCGTTCCCAGCGACTCGAGCAATCTCGCGTCCGCCGCGTCGAACCGGCGGTAGCTCGGACTGTCGACGTCGAGCACGCCGATGAGCCTCGTTCCCGAAATCAGCGGCACCACGATCTCCGAGTTCGACGCCGCGTCGCAGGCGATATGGCCCGGGAAGGCATGCACGTCGGGCACGATCAACGTCTCGCGGCGCTCAGCCGCCGCGCCGCAGACGCCCTGCCCGAGCGGTATGCGCACGCAGGCAACCCGGCCCTGGAACGGGCCGACGACGAGTTCTCCGCCGCGCAGAAAATAAAAGCCGGCCCAGTTGACGTCGGGCAGGGCCTCGAAGACGAGCGCGGCTGCGTTTGCCGCGTTCGCCCAGGGATCCCGCTCGCCGGCAAATGCGCCTTCGGCGAGCTGCAAGAGGTCCGCGACGTTCGTGTCAGCTGACTGCATCTCGATCCTCAGGCCCGCGGCGCCGAAAAAGCCATCGCTGCCTCGACCGCGGGCAGGCGATGCGCCGCCATGACGAGCCGGTCGAAGCCGAGGGCGACGCCGGCGGAGTCCGGCAGCCCATGTTTGAGCGCCGCCAGCAGCCGCTCGTCGATCGGGCGCACCGGTAGCCCGCGTGCGCGCCGCATATTCTGATCTTGCTCGAAGCGCCGGCGCTGTTCCACCGCGTCGCCCAGCTCGCGAAATCCGTTTGCGAGCTCGAGACCGCCGACGTACAGCTCGAATCGCTCCGCGACCTGGGTGCCATCCTCCGCGCGCTTGAGCCGCGCGAGCGCCGCCTGCGAAGGCGGGTAATCTTCCAGGAACACGGGAGCGTCGTGTCCGAGCGTCGGTCCGACGACGGCACCCATCAGGAGGTTCAGCCAGTCGTCGCGGCCCCAGCTATCCGCGCGCGCGGGCTCGAGGCCACGCTGGGCGGCCGCTGCACGCATCTCGGCGACGCTCGAGACGACGCAATCGATGCCGCAGGCGTCCCGGAGCGCCGCGCGATAGCTCACCGAGCGCGACGGAGGGAAGATCCGGATGTCGGCGCAGGCGACGCGCAGCACGCGGTCGACGTCGTGCTGCATCTCGGCGGCGCCGAAGTCCAGTCGGTACCACTCGATCATCGTGAACTCGGGATTGTGCAACCGGCCCGACTCGCCGTCGCGGAATACCGGACAGACCTGGTAACTGTCGCCGAGGCCCGCGGCGAGCAGGCGCTTCATCGGGTACTCCGGCGAAGTCTGCAGGAAGAGGCGCGGGCCACGAGCCGGTGCGGCCTCGATGGACTCGATCTGCGGGTCGCTGACGGCCGCCGCGGACAGCACGGGCGTCTGGACCTCGAGCACGCCCTGCGCGGCGAAGTAGGCGCGGATGCGGGCGAGCATCGCGGCGCGCGCTCGCAGCAGGTCGATGGCGGCCGTCGGCGCCCAGTCGCCGACGCTCATCGCGGCAGCGCGAGGCGCTCGCCGACGCGCACGGCGCGGCCGGGCTTGAGCCCGGTCGCGAGCGCCGGCCCTCGCGGGCCGAAGAGGACCACGACCGTCGAGCCCACGTTGAACCATCCGAGCTCGGCGCCGCGGTCGAGCGCCACGATCGGGTCGTGGACCGGGAGGTCGAGCGGACGCCGGGAGCCTTCACCGCCGACCCTGCCTGCCCACGCGAGGCTCATGCTTCCGACCACGAGCGCGCCCACGAGAATGACCGCCATCGGTCCCGCGGCTGTGTCGAAGACGCAAGCGATCCGCTCGTTGCGTGCAAAGAGGTTCGGGATGCTGGCGGCCGTCGACTCGTTGACGCTGAAGAGGTCGCCGGGCACGAAGCGGGCGCGACGCAGCGTCCCCGCGAGCGGCATGTGCACCCGGTGGTAGTTGTGCGGCGCGAGATAGACAGTCGCGAATTCGCCGCCCGCGAACTCCGCTGCCATTGCCGCGTCGCCGCCGAGCAGCGCCGCCGCGGAGTACTCGATGCCTTTCGCCTGCAGCAGCGTGTCGGCGGCAATGCGACCGCACTGGCTCAGCGTGCCGTCGGCCGGACAGAGCGCGGCAGACGGATCCGCGTCGAGCGGTCGTGCGCCGGCGCGCAGGCGTCGCGTGAAGAAATCGTTGAAGCTGTCGTAGCGGCCGGCATCCGGCTGCGCGGCTTCCGAGAGATCGACGCGGTAGCGGTTGAGGAACATGCGGATGAGCGCCGCGCGCACGAAGCCGACCCGGCTGTCGGCGAGGAGACCCAGCAGGCGCGAGAGCGCGTGCTGGGGCAGCAGGTACTGCAGGCCGATGAAAGCGCGCTCGCCGGCGCTGCGTGCGTCCACCGCGCGCTACCCGGACTTGCGCGCCGCGACGATGCGGCGATAGTCGCGCGCGATGGCGCCGGCCTCGTGCGGCGTGCCGAAAAGCGCGGCAGCGCGCGCGTCGGGGTCGACCAGGAAGATCGCCGCCGAGTGGTCGACCGAATAACTGCCGTCGCTGGATGGAGCGCCGATGATGACCGCGACGCCGAGCGCCCGCGTCCAGGCCTCGATTGCCGCCGCGCTTCCGGTGACGCCCGCGAAGCTGGCATCGAAATGGGCAACGTATTGCGCAAGGACCTGGGGCGTGTCGCGCCCCGGGTCGACGCTCACGAAAGCGACTGCAGGTCGCGTTGCTGGCGGCAGGTCGGATAGCGATTCCTCGACGGCCGCGAGCGTCGCCAGCGTGGTCGGGCAGATGTCCGGGCAATTGACGAATCCGAAGAAAATGAATGTCCAGTGGCCGGCCAGGCTCGTCGTCCCGAAGCGCACGCCGCGCGGCCCGGCGAGCTCTGCGTCCGGCAGCGGCCGCGGTTCCCGGAACAGCACCGCGCGCTCGAGCTGCGGCACGCCGTCGTCAGCGCGGCGGAAGAAGTGCGCAGCCGCGACGCCGGCGAGGACTCCGGTGAGAACGATGGCGACGATGAGCGCACGCGACATGAGGCCGGATTATTCCATGAGCGCCCGCCGCGGGCGCAGCCGGTTAGACTGCCGGCATGCCGGCCCGTGAGCGCGTCAGTGATTCGTTCGCAACCGTCGGCGAACTGCTCGACCATGCCGCGGCCAGGCTCGCCCGGGCGAGGCTGCACTACGGCCACGGTACGGACAACCCCCGCGACGACGCGGCGGCGCTCGTCTTCCACGCGCTCGGCCTCGAGCACGAGTCGGCGCCTGCGAGCTACGGCTATCCGGTATCGAAGGCGGAGGCCGCGCGCGCGATGGCGCTCGTCGAGCGCCGAGTGCGGGAGCGGTTGCCTTCGGCCTACCTTACAGGCGTTAGCTGGTTCGCCGGCCATCCGATCCACGTGACCCGCGACGTGCTCGTGCCGCGCTCGCCGATCGCGGAACTCTGCGCCGCGGGATTCGCGCCGTGGGTCGATCCCCGACGCGTCCGCCGCGTGGTCGACATCGGTACCGGCTCCGGCTGCATCGCGATTGCGGCGGCCCACGCGCTTCCCCGGGCCCGCATCGACGCGACGGACGTCTCGGACGCCGCGCTCGCGGTCGCGCGCAGCAACGTGCGCCGCCACGGCCTGGGGCGTCGCGTGCGGGTTCGGCGCGCCGACGTCTATGAAGGGCTTGGAGCGCAGCGCTACGATATCGTCGTGAGCAATCCGCCCTACGTGTCCGCCGCCGGGATGCGGCGCCTGCCGCGCGAGCACCGCACGGAACCCGCGACGAGCCTGAGTGCCGCGCGCGCGGGCCTTGCGATCGTCGAGCGTCTCGTCGCGGGCGCGCGCCACCACCTGACTTCCGGCGGCATACTCGTCGTCGAGGTCGGAAACGCCGCACGGCGCGTGAGCAAACGCTTCAGGAACCTGCCGATCACATGGCTCGAATTCGAGCACGGCGACGCCGAAGTGTTCCTCCTGCACGCCGCGGACGCGCCGGGCTGATCGCATGTCCGGCAGCACGATCGGACGCTCCTTCTGCGTGACGACCTTCGGCGAAAGCCACGGTCCTGCGATCGGGGCGGTCGTCGACGGTTGCCCGCCCGGCCTTGCACTCGAAGAATCCGATATCCAGGCCGACCTCGAGCCGCGTCGCACTGGCACTTCGCGTCACACGAGCCAGCGCCAGGAGCCGGATCGCGTGCGGATTCTCTCGGGCGTGTTCGAAGGCCGGACCACGGGCACGCCGATCGGCCTCATCGTCGACAATGTGGACGCGCGATCGCGCGACTACGAGAAGATCAAGGACCGCTTCCGGCCCGGGCACGCGGACTACGCGTACCAGCAGAAGTATGGCTTCCGCGACTACCGCGGGGGAGGGCGTTCGTCCGCGCGCATCACCGTCGCAACGGTCGCCGCGGGCGCGATTGCCCGCAAGTACCTGCGCGAAAAGCTCGGCCTCGAAGTCGCGGGCTGGCTGTCGCAGCTGGGCCCATTTCAGCTCTCCTGCCTCGACGAGCCGGCCGCGCGCCGCAATCCTTTCTTCTGCGCGGAACCAGAGAAGCTTCCTCTCCTCGATGATTATCTCCGCCAGCTGAGGCGTGACGGCGATTCGGCAGGCGCACGGGTCTCGGTCCGTGCGCGCCGCGTTCCTCCGGGGCTCGGGGAGCCGATGTTCGAACGACTCGATGCGGACATCGCCTTCGCCATGATGGGCATCAATGCCGCAAAAGCGGTGGAGATCGGCGATGGCGTCGCCGTCGCCGGGCAGAGAGGCTCCGAGCACCGCGACGAGCTCCGGCCCGACGGCTTCGCATCGAACCATGCCGGCGGGACGCTCGGCGGCATCAGCTCGGGCCAGGATGTCCTCGTGCACGTGTCGTTCAAGCCGACCTCGAGCATCCAGGTGCCCGGACAGACAATCGACGTCAGGGGTCAGCCGGCAGAGATCGTGACGACCGGGCGCCACGACCCGTGCGTCGGTCTGCGCGCTGTGCCGATCGTCGAGGCGATGTTGCTCGTCGTGTTGATGGACCACTACCTCCGCCATCGCGGCCAGTGCGCCGACGTCATCTCGACGACCCCAGTGATCACGCGCTGAATGCCATCGAATCAACGCATTGCGGCGGACATCGAGCGAGGGTCCGAACCCCGTTATTGCGTGACGCGGGGCAAGATTTTGGTAAATACGGCGTGTAAGCTATAGTCCCAAAGGATCAGGGACTTGTGATCGGTTTCACACCCATTTCGCAAGCTCGCGGGCAGTTTGCGTCTGCTGCGGCCTTGGGGAGTCACGATGAGCGGTAAATTGCGCGTCCTTATTTCGGCGATCCTGCTGGCGCCGGCGGCTGCCTTCGGCCTCGGTCTCGGCGAGATCCGCCTGGGTTCCGCGCTCAACGAACCGTTCTCAGCCGAAATCGACCTCGTCGCCGCCACGCCGGAAGAGCTCGCTTCCCTGGACGCGCACCTCGCGGCACCTGAAGTATTCACCCGCTACGGGATCGACCGGCCGGCATTCCTGAACTCACTCGAATTCACCGTCGGCCGCGGCCAGGACGGCCGCAGCGTGCTGCTCGTGCGGTCCCGCGACGCCATCAGCGAACCATTCGTGTCGTTCCTCATCGACGTGAACTGGCCGCGCGGCCGGCTGCTACGTGAGTACACGGTCCTGCTTGACCCGCCGGCGATGTTGTCGGCGGAAGCGAGCCCGGCGCCCCCGCCGGTAGTCGCGCCGACGACCGCACCGTCCACGACGGCGAGCGCGCCGCCGGCGCCCGCTCCGGAGCCTACCGCCCCGCCCGCGCCCGCTCCGCCGCCGCAGACCGCGGCTCCAGTCGCGACAGGCGGCGGCTCGAGCTACGAGGTCGCGCGCGGCGACACTCTTTACGGCATCGCCGGCTCGATGGGCGCCGGCGATCGGGAGTCCATCCAGCGCACGATGATTGCGCTGTTCCGCGCCAATCCCGAGGCATTCAACGGCAACATCAACCAGCTTCGCGCCGGAGCGATCCTGCGCGTGCCCTCGTCGAACGAAGTAGCGGGCATCGCGGCGTCGGAGGCCGCAAGTGAAGTCAGGCAGCAGAACGCCGCCTGGCGCGCTTCGGGCGGTGGCGACGCCGGCCGGCTGAAGCTCGTCACGCCTCCCGAGGGCGAGGCCGAGGCTGCCGCGGCCGCGCAGTCGAGCGGGCAAGTGGCGTCCCAGATCTCGGACCTGCAGAAGGACATCAACGAGCAGCAGCGTCTCCTCGAGCTGCGCAACCAGGAGCTCGCCGACCTCCAGAAAAAGCTCGGAGAGACGCGAGCCAAGGAAGCGGCACCGCCCGCCGAACCGGCGCCCGCGCCGCCAGCTTTGCCGGCGACGCCAGTGGAGCCCGCCGGCGAGGCGGCAGTCGCGCCCGAAGACGATACCGGTCGCGTGGCGACGCCCCCGCCGGCGCCGAAGCCGAAGGCTGCCAAGGCCGCCAAGGCCAAACCGGCGCCCAAGGTCGATACCGGCCCATCCTTCCTCGACACGCTGACGGAAAACTGGACCATTCTCGTCGGCGCCGCAGCGCTGCTGCTGCTCGGCACGCTTGGATTCAACTTCATCCGCCGCCGTCGCGACCAGGACGTCGACGGCGCGCTCAAGAGCTTTGACCTGCCGGAAACCGCGCCTATCCCGACCGAGACGATGCGGCTGCGCGCGATCGCGACAGGCGACCGCACTGCGGAGATGCCGCGGCCGCCGGTCTTCCAGGAACAGGACGACGACGAAGACGAGGACATCATTGTCGAGGAGCGTCCCGTCGCTCGGCCGAAGACCGAGGCGCCGCGCCCGAGCGCTGGGCACGAGGAGACGATCAGCGCGGAGGCGGCGCTCGACCTCGACCAGGCCGACCCGCTGGCGGAAGCCGACTTCCACATGGCCTACGGCCTCTACGACCAGGCCGTCGACCTCGTGCGCATGGCCCTGCAGAAGGAGCCGCAGCGCAACGACCTCAAACTGAAGCTCGCCGAAATCCACTTCGTCGCCGGCGACACTAACCAGTTCCTGACCGTCGCGCGCGACCTCAAGCGCTCGCTCGGCAGCGGAGGCGACTGGGACCGCATCGTGATCATGGGTCGCCAGCTGGTGCCGGACGAGCCAATGTTCGCAGGCGCCGTGCAGGACGCGGGCGTCGATCTCTCGCTGGAAGGCGGCGATAACCTCGTGGACCTCGACCTTCTGTCGGCGCCCGAAGGCGACGAGGGGCTCGACATCGACCTCGGCAAGGTCGCCGCCGCATCCGAGGCGGACGAGACCGGCGAAAGCACGGCGCTCGAGTTCGACCTCGGCACCGGATCCGGGACCTTCAGCACGACGCAGGAGATTAAGGGTCGCGATTCGGCCGGCACGATCGAGATGCCGACACTCGAGCTGCCTTCGTCCGAGACCCCGACGGTCGAGACGGCGGCGCTCAAGGCGAGCCAGGCCGCGCGCGACCGGATGCAGCCGGCGACGCCCGATTCGACTGCCGAGATGGCGATCGACGATCTCGGGCTCGACCTCGGCAACCTCGACAATCTGCCCGACATCGACGACGCGACCGAGATCGCGACCGGCGTTCACGACGACGTCACGCATATCGCCCGCCGCGACGAAAAAACCGCGGTCCTCCCGCGTGGAGCGGAGGACGCGACGCGGGAGATGCCGGCGCGCGGCACCAGTGAAACCTCGGTGCTGCCGAAGATCGACTTCGGCGAGATCGACCTTGACGTCGGGGAGCTTTCTGACGACTCGGACAGCGCGCCGACCGCGCGTGACACGATGAAGACCGAACAGATCTCGCAGCTCGAGCCGGTCACGATGAGCGAAGTCGGCACCAAGCTCGACCTCGCCCGCGCCTACATGGACATGGGCGACCCGGACGGCGCCCGCAACATCCTCCAGGAAGTGCTGACCGAGGGCAGCGCGTCCCAGAAGCAGGAAGCGCGCCGGCTGATCGATTCCCTGCCGGGAGCGTGAGCAGCCGGACCCGACGACTGGCCGTCGGCATCGAATACGACGGCACGCGCTACGCCGGCTGGCAGCAGCAGCCGGGCCTGCTCACGATCCAGGACGCAGTCCAGAAGGCCTTTACCACGGTCGCTGACCACGCGGTCACCGTTGCGGCGGCGGGCCGCACCGATGCCGGTGTCCATGCCTTTGCACAGGTCGCACATTTCGACACGCAGGCGGAGCGGCCCGTGCGCGGCTGGGTGCTCGGCGCGAACAGTCACCTGCCACCCGACATCGCGATCAACTGGGCAATGGAGGTCGAGACGTCGTTCCACGCGCGGCACACGGCCCAGGGCCGCAGTTACCGGTATTGCATGCTGCGGCGTGCCACTCGGCCCGCGATCCTCCGCGATCGGGTCTGCTGGACGCGCAGTGCGCTCGACGCCGCCGCCATGCATGAGGCTGCCCAGGCGCTCATTGGCGAGCACGACTTCTCCTCGTTCCGGGCGGTCGAATGCCAGTCGACGACCGCCATGCGGCACGTCGATTCAATCGCGGTGCGCAGCGACGGGCCGCTCGTCGTGCTCGAGATCAGCGCGAATTCGTACCTGCATCATATGGTGAGGAACATCGCCGGCTCCCTGATGATGGTGGGCGCGGGGGAGAAGCCGCCGGGCTGGATCGCGGAGACGCTTGCCGCACGCGACCGCACCCGAGCCGGCATCACTGCGCCTGCGAGCGGCCTGTATCTCTGGGGGGTGCGATACCCGCGTTCTTTGCAGATCCCCGAACCCGTGGCCAACCGGCCTTGGGCTATGATCGCCGGGCTGGACGGGGAGTGAGATGACCTGGTTCGAGAAGATCATCCCCTCGCGCATCAAGACCGAGCGCCGCACGCGCTCGGTGCCCGAGGGTCTCTGGATGAAGTGCCCGGCCTGCGACTCGGTGCTCTACCGGCCGGAGGTCGAGCGCAACCTGCAGGTTTGCCCGAAGTGTGCACATCACATGCGCATCGGCGCACGCGAGCGCCTGACGCAGTTCCTCGATCCCGAGAGCGCGGCTGAAATCGGCGCCGACATCGCGCCGGAGGACCCGCTCAGGTTCCGCGACACGAAGCGCTACCGCGACCGCCTCGCGGCGGCCCAGAAGGCCGTTGGCGAGCGCGACGCGCTCGTCGTCATGAGCGGAACGTTGGAGGGAATCGACGTCGTCGCGGGCGCCTTCGAGTTCTCGTTCATGGGCGGTTCCATGGGCTCGGTGGTCGGCGAGCGCTTCGTGCGCGGTGTGGAGCACGCCATCGAGCATCGCACGCCGGTCGTGTGCTTCTCGGCGAGCGGCGGCGCGCGCATGCAGGAGGGGCTGCTGTCGCTCCTGCAGATGGCAAAGACGAGCGCGGCGCTTGCCGCGCTGGCGGCGGAACGGCTGCCGTTCATATCGATCCAGACCGATCCGACTACCGGCGGGGTCTCGGCGAGCCTCGCCATGCTCGGCGACGTGAACATTGCCGAACCCAAGGCCCTGATCGGGTTCGCGGGGCCGCGCGTGATCCAGCAGACCGTCCGCGAGACGCTCCCCGAGGGCTTCCAGCGCAGCGAGTTCCTGCTGGACCACGGCGCGATCGACATGATCCTCGACCGCCGCGACTTGCGCGCGCGCATCGCCTCACTGCTCAGGATCCTGCTGCGCCAGCCCGCGGCCTCCGGCTGACGCCGTCGGCATGCGGTTCGCGTCCGTCGCGGCCTGGCTCGCCTGGCAACAGGCAGCACATCCCGTCGAAGTGGATCCCGGCCTCGAACGTGCCGGAGCGGTCTGGCGCAAGCTGGGCCTGCCATTCGCGGCAACCGTGCTGACCGTCGGTGGCACGAACGGCAAGGGCTCGGTCACGGCCTATCTCGACGCCATCCTCACCGCCGCGGGCTACGAGACCGGCCTTTTCACGTCGCCGCACCTCGTGCGCTACAACGAGCGCATTCGCGTGCACGGACGCGAGGTCACCGACGCGGCACTGCTCGAGGCATTTGCCGCGATCGACGCCGCGCGCGACGGCATATCGCTGACGTTCTTCGAGTGGAACGCGCTGGCCGCCTTCGTCGTGTTCGCGCGCGAGCGCGTGGACGTGGCCGTGCTCGAAGTCGGGATGGGCGGCCGGCTGGACGTGGTCAACATCCTGGATGCCGACGTCGCCGCCGTCGTCTCGGTCGGGCTCGACCACCGCGAGTGGCTCGGCGACACGATCGAGGCGATTGGGGGCGAAAAGGCGGGAATCTTCCGTCGCGGCCGGCCGGCCGTCTTCGGTGGCCGGCAGGCGCCGCGGAGCCTCGTCGCGCATGCGGCCGAGGTCGGCGCAAGGCTCCGCCGGCTCGGTACGGACTTCGACTACGTGGAGCGCGTCGACGGCTGGGACTACGTCGGGTTCGGGTCGAGACGCCGCGAGCTGCCACTGCCTGCGCTCGCCGGTTCGAGCCAGCTTGGCAATGCGGCAGTCGCTCTCGCCGTGCTCGAAGCGACCGAGCCGGCGCTCCTCGTACCCGACGAGGCGGTGCGGACGGGCCTCCGCAATGTGCGCCTTCCGGGGCGGTTCCAGATCGTCGCGGGAGCGCCCGAATGGATTCTCGACGTCGCCCACAATTTCGAAGCGGCACAATCGCTCGCGGCGAGCCTCGCCGAGCGTCCCTGTCGTGGCCGCACCATCGCCGTCTGCGGAATCCTCGCCGACAAGGACGTCGAGGCGATC
>Ga0111539_10006435_pt1 | contig 15142 bp, 12 predicted proteins | sample RhiMethybrSRZTD1_FD_79667 | JGI IMG/M metagenome (GOLD analysis project Ga0111539, IMG submission 79667) | Populus rhizosphere microbial communities from Tennessee, USA - Rhizosphere MetaG P. TD hybrid SRZTD1 (version 2) (version 2) | ecosystem: Host-associated > Plants > Roots > Rhizosphere >... | reverse complement strand
GCCGCCGTACCACGAGCGCCAGTTCATGTCAACGCGATCGCCCTGCGCCGCCGCGAAACGCCGCGTTTTCGTCGTGATCCAGCCGGTCATGAATCCGCCATACGATCCGCCGGTCACGCCCATGCGCGTAGAATCGACATCAGGGCGAGCGATCATGAGGTCAACGGCCTTCATCAGGTCCATGTAATCCTCGTCTCCCCACCGCCCGCGGATCGCGTACGTGAAGTCCGCGCCGTAGCCTGACGAGCCGCGCGGGTTCGTGTACAGCACCATGAATCCGGCGCCGGCGAGGTTCTGGAATTCATCGAACCATCCTTCGTTGTACTGCGAGTGCGGGCCGCCATGGATGTACAGCACGAGCGGGTACTTCCGTCCCGCCTGATAACCGAACGGCTTCATCAACCATCCCTCGATCTCGCGATTGCCGACCGACTTGTACGTGAAGCGTTCCGCGTCGGCCCACCCGACCTGGCTGTTGAGCGCATCGTTGAATCGCGTGAGCCGGCGTTCGTTGCGACCATCGGCGTCGATCACGCAAAGTTCCGTTGGCGTCGTGACGGTCGTGCAGACGAACGCAACTTTCGAGACTGCATCGTCGGTCGTGAAGCCGGTCATGCGCCGACGTCCGCCGGCGATCTCGGTCCTCTGGCCGGTCGCCGGTGCGACCGAGTAGACCGCCGAGCCGCCGCCTGGCGACGCCGTCATCACGATCGAGCCATCGGGCCGCCAGAAATACGAGTCCGGTTCATACCGCCAGCCACTCGTCAGGTTTTTCGCGGTACCGGTAGTGACGTCGACGACGAAGAGGTTGAGTTGCGTGAAGCGCGCGGTACGACTGAGATACGCGAGCCGTTTGGAATCGGGAGACCAGTCGAGTGAATTCTCACTTCCGTTGACGCGTGTAATGCGACGAGGCCTGCAGCCTCCCGGTTCATCGCATGGACCAGTGGGGATGACGTAGATGTCCTGGTCGTTCCGGTCCGCCGTCAATCGCTTCTCGTCGTACGCCAGCAGGGCGATCGAATCCGCCTCCGCTGCAACCGCCGAGTCGGATCTCAACGAAGCCTCGGCGACGAACGCGATCCACTGACCGTCGGGTGAGACCACCGCCTCGCGATGCGAGTAGTTCGTCGTCGTGAGCTGGCGGCGTGGCGATCCATCGAATGATTGCACGAAGACCTGCGATGCGTTGAACTCACGCGGTCCCGTGCGCACCGGCAGGTATCCCTGGTCATTCGCGCGGAACGGAAAGTCGATGATCTGACGGCCGTCGAAACGCTTCGGATCGGCGGGACGGGTGATCGAGCCATAGGGCGGCCGCGACTGGCCCATCGCCGCGTACGGATCGTTTGCGCTCGAAGCGGGGCGCGCGCGATCGGCCGCGGCGCTCCAGACCATGAACGCACGATTGGCCGGCATCGATCCAGCCTGGTAACGATCCAGTTTCTCCGGTGCCGCGGTGAAATCGTCGGTACGATAGCGCTGTAGCGCGCCGCCTGACGTGACGATGACGTGCTTCCCGTCAGGCGACCACCGCGGCGTCCCGCTCTCGACGCCTGCAGGCGTGACGCGAGCAGGCGAGCCTCCGCTCGACGACACGACCCACACCTCCGAGAGTCGTTTATTCTCGGATTCACGGACGGTGGTGACCGTAAACGCGACCCACTTTCCATCCGGTGACATCGCGGGCTGGCGCACGGTCGTGACGCGAAACCAGTCCGAGAGAGTGAACGCACGCTTTGCCGGCGATTGCGCACCGGCGAAGTCAGCGAGCAGGACCAGAGCGGTAACGAGCCGTTTCATGGAGGCTCCGCGCGGAACTGTGGGGTTAATCCGGGTAATGTGCTCGATCATGACCACCGGATCACTCCTCCGCTACCCCGACTGGCGACGAACGCCGACCATGGTTCTGTTTTTCGAATCGAGTTGAGGCGGCACGCCACATTGGCACGCCGACGACTCGTCAGGCGCGGTACTTGAACTACGGAGATGAGCCATGAAAGCCGACATCTTTGACCAGCCCGCAATGCGCGTTTTCGCGGTCGAGCATCGCGGCGCGTACAACCGCATTGGGGAAGCTTTCAGCAAGTTGGGCGAGATCGCGGCGTCGGCTGGATTATTCGGGCCCAACGCAAGAATGATCGGCGTCTTCTACGACGACCCGGACGTCACGCCCGAGTCCGAACTTCGCTCGAAAGCCGGAGTCACCGTTTCGGATTCGGTGAAACTTCCACCGGGATTGACGGAAGTGCGGATCCCAGCCGGTCGAGTGGCGCGCGCCACCCACATCGGCGGATACGAAGGCTTGAACGAGACGTGGGCCAGGCTGACCGGCGAGTGGCTCGAGCAGAGCGGCCAGCGAATCGGAGAAGGCGTGAGCTACGAGATCTACCTCAACACGCCCATGGACACTCCGAAGGAAAAGCTGCGCACGGAGTTGTACATCCCGCTCCAGCCCGTGGAATTCGCGGATCGCGCGCGGCGGGACGTCGCAGAGATAGACAGGGGAGGCTCAAGGGAGAGTCGTTTCGGAGATTCTCGCGACTAGACCGGCAGCCGGTTGACGCACCAGTCCTCGGCTGTGGTTCGGAACCGAGGTGACCGATGGGCAGATCCGTTGGTGAGCGAGTGCGGCAGGATGTCGCGCGAGTCTCCTGGTTGGTGATCCTTCTGGCATGCTCGAGGGACGCGACTCAACCGGTCGTCGAGCCAAAGATCACGGCATCGCCGAATCGCACGACCGTAATGCATGGCAATGTCGTAGTTGTCGCGGTAACCGTCGTCGCACCGGCGGGCGCGGGCGACATCGGCGTGACAGTAACAGGTGCGCCGACAGGTGTGACGACTGATGTCCTGAACATCCAGACGAACGGCACCGTTTCGACTGCTGCGCTCAGGTTTGCCGCGTCTGCTGCTTCAACACCGGGCGACTACAGCCTCCAGCTCCAGGCGTCACAAAGCGGCATCGCTCTGGCCACTACGGTGATTACGCTCACGATCATCAGCGATCCAACGTGTCCAGACATCAGCGTGATCTGCCAGGAGTGGGCGACGCGCGCGGCGGGCAGCACGGAATATTCTTCCGGCGATTGGGCGGCGGTGCAGGCTACAGGACCCGCGAACGTTTTCGGCTGCGACGACAACATCCATGCGTGGGCGTCCTTGCACCCAAACGGCGTGGACTGGCTCGATCTGGACTTCTCGAGAACTGTCGTGCCGACACAAGTCATCATCTACGAGTCATATGGCACGAGCTCGATCGAAAAGATCGAGCTGCAGGACATCAACGGCGCGAACCACTCGATCTACACCGGGAATCCGGGACGCGTGGCATGTCCGCGCAAGCTGACGATCGACGTCACAACGATCCAAACACCCGTGTATCGCGTTCGGATAAGCGTGGACCAGCGGAGCATCAACGACTGGAACGAGATCGATGCGGTGCAGCTGATCGGGTGGAGGAAATGACTCGGCCAATGCAGTCTGGCACCTGACGCGAGGGCCCGGCGAATGCCGAGCCCTCGCTGGTTCATGAGCGTGGAGCCCACGTTCGGTCAGAGCGTTTTGAGGAACTCCACCAGGTCGTGCTTCTGCTGTGTGGTCAACGTGAGATGGAACAGGGTGACGTAATGCTCAACGACCGCTTCGAGGGTCGGAGCGCTGCCGTCGTGGAAATAGGGACCATCGAGCTGCGGCGGATTCCACAAGCCACGCAACGGTGTCGTGCGATACTTCTTCGTCGCCGAGCGGACCGCGTACGCGGCAGACTGGCCCACTTTTGCAGGTTCCCAGAGCCGGCCCGAGTTGATGTCGGTGTAGGTCGAGCCGCGGTGGCAGTCCGAGCATCCAGCCTTCCTGAAGACCTTTTCGCCTCGCTCAGCGGCGTCCCTCTCGAACGTTCCCTTGCGCGCTTCCGGCGCTTCGAGGCTCAGCTGGTACGCACGCAACGCGTCGAGCTTCGATGACACGAGGTCTGGCGGCGTGTTATTCACGTCCACGCCGATGCGTGGATCGACGAAGTGTCCGTGTCCGTGCATCTGGGTGATCGCAACGTACGCGTTCCAGTAGGACACCGGGCCGTCACCGGTATACGTCTCCTTCGCCACCTTGCGGAGCCCGAACGCGGGCGGCAGCACCACCGGCACGCTCGGCTCGTTAGGGTGGAAATTGAAGCGCGGGTCGTACATGCCCGGCCCCCACGTGTTGTACGGCGCGTCCTGGACCTTGGTCAGCGAGATGATCAGGCCAACGTTGAGGTCGCGGTTGGGCCAGCCGTCGAGCCGGTGTCCGATGCCAGTCGTCAGTGAGTTGTCGACCGTGGAGTGACAGAGCGCGCACGTGACACCAACGCGAACCACCTGTCCACCCTGCACGGTGCCCTTCACGCCTAACACGGCGTCCAGCCCGACCAGCGCGATGGTGTTGGCTGGATCGCCGAGGTTGATCGTGCCACCCTTGATCTGGTCAATGATGGCTTGCGGCAGCTTTTCGACGTCAACCTTGAGCCCTGCGACCTGCAACGCGGCCTGTGGTGTCAACGTGTTGATCACCTTGTGCAGCTCAGCCGTGTCGGTCCAGAACGTCTCATCGCCGAACGTGTCGAAGCGGAAGATCTCGCGGCCCTCACGGATGGTCGCTGGATTCTTCGGCTTGGGATTCGTCTCCTTGTTCAGCGCCGCGTCGGGCGCGAGAGGGAGGGCTTTGTCATCGGGCTGGCACGCCAGCGCGATGAAGGGAAGAACCAGGAACGCAAGCGTCCGGCAGCGGCGAGCACGCTTTGTTTGAACCATTTTCCACCCCCTGACGTCCGTAGGTCAGTCGCTCGAAGCGACAAAGACGCGTCTGCATCATGCTCAACGGCCGGGGGCGGTGGCCGGATGTGATCGAGCGGTGCGACACGTTCGCGTAAGTAGTGAGCGTTGTCTGGTTGCCGCTATTCCTCGTTGGGGGGGGGTTGGAGGTTCATCCATTCAGGAGTGGACATGAAGCCGATCAGCGCCGTAGTTCCCATTTTCTTTCTTCTGGCGGTCGCGGTTGAGGCGCAACTCCCGCCACTTCCCGAAGCTCGCGGCCGGCTGATCGATGTCGGCGGCCGAAAACTCCACTTGTTATGCACGGGCCAGGGATCGCCCACCGTCGTTCTCGAGGCTGGTGCTTCATCGTTCGCGATCGACTGGACCCTCGTGCAAGGCGAAGTCTCGAAAACCAATCGCACGTGCTCCTACGACCGAGCCGGCATGGGCTGGAGTGATGAGAGCACTCCGGGCACACGTGCCAGCAGTGCGGTAGACCTGCATCGCTTACTAGCGGCAGCGAGCGAAAAAGCACCGTTCGTCCTGGTTGGCGCGTCACGCGGCGGATTGCTCATCCGCGCGTACGTGCTGGAATACCCTGACGATGTGGCAGGACTGGTGTTCGTCGATCCGGCCAGCGAGGACCGGTTGTTCACCATGATCGACGGGCAGGGCATCCTGATCGCGGACGTAACGCCGGAACAGCTCAAGTCGACGTTCCCGACGCAGGCCGTGAAGATTCCGCGCCGGAATCCGCAACGGGGCTCACCGTTCGACAAGCTGCCGCCCGATCTCTACGCGCTGCGTATCAGGCTCGACGAGAAACTGATCGCCTCGACGCCGGACAGTGTGGCGCCGGACGTCGTCGGCGAATCGCAGGAAGCCGAGCGGGCCTTCCTGGCCCGGCTGAAGGCGACACGGGCGGGCAACAACCATCCGTTAGGCGACCGGCCAACGGTGGTGCTGTCGCGCGGCGATGAGCCTAACGCGGAGCGCGAGGCGGTCCACGAGGCCCTGGCCAACCTCTCCACCAATTCCCGCCACTCTATTGTTGCGGGTGCCGGCCATGAGATTCACCTTTTCCAGCCCGCGGCAGTCATTCAGGCCATCGCCGACGTGGTGAAGGCAATCCGCGAAAAGAGCCAGCTGCCGCGGCGGAACTGAGGGTCGTCCGGTTCTGACAAGTCGTTGAGCCGCCAGTAGTTAGGCAGACGGGTCGGCTTGGCGGGTCGTTCCACAAGAACCGTTCCAGAAGACGCGTGCGGTAGTCCGTTTCGACAGGCGTCTTCCTGTCGTCCTCTACCTGACCTCACGCACGCCCTTACTGACCCGCAGAGAGCTGGTGCGAACCCGCATGAGCGGAACAATTCCCGCCGCAACCGACGCTGTCATGTCCGATTCAGGGTCCGCGATGAAGCGACCTGCTTCGCACAGCCTGCTGGTGCCCAGCGGCGTCCGACCCCTCGACTATCGCCTCGGCGGCATCCTTCCGAGCCGACCGTACGTCATCAGCGGCAACCCTGGCACCGGAAAGAGCGTTTCGTGCCTCGAGTTTGCGCAGCAAGGGTTGGAGGGTGGCGAGACCGTCGTCCTCATCACGCACGACGATCCCGCCGACGTCCAGGCCAGCGCCGCGTTCCTCGGCATCGATATCGACCGGCCGCTCCGCGAAGAGCGCCTCATTCTCCTTCGATTCCAGCTGGATTTCGTGAGGCGCCTTGGGCGCGCGACGACCGCGGATGCGGTGTTCGTCGAGCTCAAGCGGCACCTCGCGGGATTCAAGCCTGGCCGCATCGCCATCGACTCGATCGTGCCGTTCCTCGACGGCGGCGCCGCGAGCACCGTGGCGATCTACGGCCTCATTCAGTTCCTCGACGAGATGCGCGTCACCTCGCTGCTGACCTTCCCCGGCGACATGGCGGGCCTGTACGACCGGCGCCTCGAGCCGCTGATGCAGCGCTCCGCCGGCGTCTTTCACCTGTCGTCCGACAGCGAACGCAATCACCAGCTCGAAGTCCGGAAGATCCGGTTCGAGGCGGCATCGACCTCACCGGTCACGTTCCGCATGCTCTCAGGCGCCGGCATGGTGGTCTTCACCGATACCGACTCCGGCGTCAGTTCCATCTCCGCCGAAATCCAGCACCGGCTGTCGCTGGTGAACATGGCCGATCCACTTCCCAACGAATTGACCGGCGCGCTGCGCCATCATTTCGAGCTCGACATCCGCACCGGGATGCTCAGCGCCTTCTCGGAAGTGGTCCGCGACGGTGTAGGCGCGCTGCTGCTCAACGTGCGCCGCGACGTGATCGAATCGGCGTTCCAGCTCATCCGCGACTTGCGCCAATCGAACAACAGGGTGCCGGTCGTCCTCATCACGCCGTACGTGTTGCGCTCTGCCGACCGGACTCGCGCGCTGCGTGCCGGCGCCGACGACTTCCTGTCGACGAGCCTTGCGCCGGCCGAACTGGTTGCGCGGCTCCAGACGATCGTGAAGCGCGGTCACTGGCATGACCTCATGTCGTCGGCGCCAGAGCCGGCGATGATCCTGCAGCCGACGGCCGACGGCTCGTCGTACGAGCCGATGAGCAGCGAAGCCCTGATGAAGAGCGTGCGCGGCTATCTCGATCGCGACCAGCTGCCGTTCTTCACGTTGTTCGTGATCAAGCCGGAGAAGGGAGAGTTGAAGGGGCTCGCCAAGCTCGCGCTCAACATCGTGCGCGTTGAAAGCGGCGACCTCGTCGCCATCCAGGACAAGCGCGTGATCTGTTACCTCGACAGCGCGCGGCCGAAGGACCTCGCGTCGCTGAAGATCCGCATGCGTGAACACGCCCTGCGGCTGGGCTTCGGCGACATCGAGATCGAGGCGCTTGGCTTCCCTGCGAACGAGGATGCGGTGCGCGACCTGCTGGGTGCGCCGGCCGCGAGCTGATGCAGGGCCTCAAGTACTTCCTCGTCGTCTTGTGCGCAGTGGCCGGGCTCTCAATCGGGGTCCGGATGGTGTATTCGCACAAGCCAGACACGGCAGGCCAGACGCCACAGGCCACAGGCCCCAGGGCGGAAGCGCCCAGGCCCGCGGCCCCACCGGCCGCCCTGGTTTCCGCGCCTGCCGAAAAAGCGCCGGCGCACAGGAAGAGCACGAAGCCCGTCCAGTCTCCCACGATCCGCCGCAAGGCGGCTCCGCAGAATTCGATCGCGCGCCACAACGTGCCTAACGCACCGGTGGTGCTCGATTCCGCGCCGGGTGTCGTGGAACCGCCGAAGCCGGCGACCATCGTCGACACGATCAAGCCGGCGGTCGAAGATCCGCCATGGCAGGCCACGGCGCGCCAACTCGTGCGTGACAGCGCCTACGTCATGGCATCGTCGGGGCGTTTGCCGGCGGCGATCGGCGTGCTCGATGGATGGATGCGCAACCACCCGACGGATGCCGAAATCGGGCTCGACCTGGCGCGCCTCCGTGCGCGCGCAGGCGACTGGCAGGGATCCATCGCGCAATACACGTCGCTGATTGAACAGAATCGCAGCGCGCCGCTGCTGTTCGAGCGGGGGCAGACGTACCTCTGGTCGGGCGACGAGCAGCGCGGCGAAGCGGACCTCCTGGCGTCTGAAAGGATGTCGCCGAGCGTCGCGACCGAGCGGCAGTTGGGCGATTACTATCGCTGGCAGGGTGACTTTGCGAAGTCTTCGCGCTGGTACAAGCGCGCCATGCGCAGTGCGCCCGCCGACACCGGTGTTCGCAACTCGATGCGCCTGCTCGACCGCGCCATCGATGCCCGATTGCTCCAGCCGGGAGAACTGTCCGGCAACGACTTCGGTTCGGGCATGCAGGTGATCAGTGACAACGCGGGATTCGACCTCTACGCGCTCCGCCTTTCGCAGGCATTTGGACTCGGCGCCTCAGCGGTGATGACGGTGTCCGGCGAATTACGCTCGACCACGCAGATAGCGTCCGGCCTCGAGAGCCAGCTCGATGGCTACGGCTTCGACGTCGCGATGTCCAGTCGCATTGGTTCGTCGAAGCTCACGGCTTCGGTTGGAATGCTCGATCACGGCGATGATTCTCCGATCGTCCGCGGCCTCGTTGCCGCTGATGGTTTCCTCGGCGGGGCGCGTGTCAGGGCTTCGGTCCGGCGTTCACCGGCCTATGAAGTCTTGTGGGCACCGCGAATGCTCAGCATGGCAGGCAGTCCCGCGACGGCGCTGCAGGCCCAGGGAAGCGTCTCATTCGACCGCGAGAGCGGCGGCGCGTACGCCATGGGCGAGCTGCTCAGCGTGAGCGACGACAACACCCGCACCGCGTTCCAGCTCGCCCTTCGTCGCCGCCTGGCGGGATCGCTTTCCATGGTGCACACGAGCAGCCTGATGGCCTACGACCAGCAAACGCCGCTGTACTACTCGCCGGCTCGTTATGTGTCGCAGGCACTCGGGCTCGAGCTGGCGCGGTATCGCGAGCAGGGCCTCTCGTTCGCGCTGCGCGCGACGCCCGGCTACGCGTGGATCCGCGAACCGGCAGGCACCGCTGATTCGACGACGCTCGACCTCACCGCGTTCCAGTTCTCCACCGGGATGGATCTCGGATACCGTCGCGGCGCGTGGGACCTGCTGCTCTCCACCGGTCTCTCCAGCGGACGCGAAGGCGGATATCGCTCACAGAACGCGGTGCTGTACCTGCGTCGCTCCTGGTAACCCATCATGCGACCCGGATATTTCGCGATTCTCCTCCTCGGACTCGGCGTCGTCCTCGCGGCGCTGGGCTCGATGGTCGTGTTGTTGCTCAACATTCCGTACGAGTTCTCCAACGCATGGCTGACGGTGGGCGTCACCATGCTGTTGTTCTTCCTGATCGTCGTCATCGCGCGGTACATCATCCTGCTGTGGCTCGGGTACCTGCATCACCTCGAGTCCCGGATCGAGGAAGATGATCCGCTCGACCTGTTCGAGCCTCCGGTCACGATCATCGTCCCGGCGTACAACGAGGGCGCGGTCATCGAGAGTGCGATCCGCAGCCTCCTCGCGCTCGAGTACCCCGCCTACGAGGTGCTCGTGGTGGACGATGGCTCGACCGACGACACGTATGCGCGCGCGGCGGCGCTGGAAGGGCGGTACGGCGACGTCGTGCTTCGCGTCGTGAGCAAGTCGAACAACGGAAAGGCGAGCGCGCTCAACACCGGGATTTCGCTGGCGAGGCACCCGTTCGTGCTCTGCATGGATGGGGACTCGCGCCTCTCGCGCGACACGCTGAAGGCGTCGCTGCGGCACTTCCGCGACCCTAACGTGGGTGCGGTCGCCGGCAACGTGAAGGTCGTCAACCGCCGGAACCTCTGGACGCGACTGCAGGCCCTCGAGTATATCGAGGGGCTCAACATGGCGCGTCGCGCGCAGGCGTTCGCGCGCACGGTGAACATCATTCCGGGCCCGATCGGCATCTTCCGCCGCGACGTGCTGCAGCAGCTCGGCGGCTACGAGACCGACACCTTCGCCGAGGACGCGGATCTCACGCTCAAGCTCCTGACGGCGGGATGGCAGATCAAGTACGAGGAGCGCGCGGTGGCGTACACCGAGGCGCCCGAGGGCCTGCTGGACCTGCTCAAGCAGCGGTACCGGTGGACCCGCGGCATCCTCCAGGCGTTAGGCAAGCGGAAGGCCTGGCTCATCGCACCGAAGATCGGCGCCGGCGTCTGGCTCTCGCTGAACACGATGCTCTTCGAGGCGGTGATCTGGCCGACGGTGAACGTGATCGGGAACCTCGTGTTCGCGATCGGCGCCCTGACGATGGGCATCCCCGAGTACGTGCTCTACTGGTGGATGATGCTGACCATCCTCGACGTGGCCGCCGCGCTGTACGCGGTCGCCATGGAAGAGGAGGAGTTGATGCTCGTGCCGTACGCCGTGCTGTACCGGCTCTTCTTCATCGTCGTGGTGGACGTGGCGAAGATGTTTGCCTCGCTCGAGGAGCTGTTCAAGGTGCGGATGACGTGGGGAAAACTTGAACGCGCTGGCCGACTCTAGGAGAGACCGATGGACCTGAACAACGTGCTTTCGACGATCATCATCGTCGCGTTCGTCGTGACGGTGGTGCTGGCAGTGGGGAGCTACATGCTCTACAAGCTCCGGGAACGTCGGCGTCCGCGTTCGAATTTTGACCCGGCGAAGGAGAACATCTTCTTCGAGCGATTCTTCCCGAAACCGATCGAGGGGCAGTCGAGGCAACCGCTCTGACTTCCAGATTCCGCTGATCCAGCCTGAACGCGGATCACGCGGGCTGCACGGATGAACGCCGATCGAGCAAGCGAGACAGGGCTCCACAAGCTGGAACTAACGTCCGTTCCGCTGTGATGAGCCCTGTCTCGCTTGCTCAATCCGTGTTGATCAGCGCAATCGGCGCCATCCGTGTCTGCGGTAACCGCGCAACCGTCATTGCTGGGCGGGCCGGATGGTCATCAGGTCGGTGTCCGCGAAGCAGCGGCCTCGTCGGCCGGCCACGACCTGATCACTGCCTAACGCGAACGGCAGCGCCTGCCGGCGCCGGAGCGCGCGGCGGAACGACTCAACTCACCCGAGTGTTGAACCCAGTGCCCCGCTGAACCCCGTGGCCGCACTGCGACCATGGACGTCGTCGGCGTAGCGCCGCACATGTAACGGGCCTGATGACGCCGTCATCGCGGAACTGTTTCCGAGGAACGAAATGACCTCACACCAGACGACCTCGAGCTCTCCCTGGCGAGCCGCGTTCGACGTTCCCGAAACCGCACCACTGCAGGAAGACCTCTCTGTCGACGTCTGCATCGTCGGCGCCGGCATCGTTGGACTGAGCATTGCCTACCTCCTGACGCGCGCGGGAAAGCGAGTCGCCGTGCTCGACGATGGTCCGCTGGTGGGTGGCATGTCGTCGGCGACGACGGCGCACCTGACGTGTGTACTCGACGAGCGGTATCACGACCTCGAGCGGATCCATGGCGAGGAAGGAGCGCGGCTGGCGGCTGAAAGCCACATGACCGCGATCAATCGCATGGAAACGATCATCCAGAGCGAAGGGATCGAGTGTGACTTCGAGCGATTGAACGGCTACCTGTTCCTCACGCCCGAGGACGATGATGAGATGCTGGTACGCGAGCTCAGTGCCGCGCAGCGCGCCGGCATCGACGCCGCGCTCGTCAATCGCGCACCGAAGCCATCGTTCGAGACCGGATCGTGCCTGCTCTTCCCCAACCAGGCCCAGTTTCACCCGCTGAAATACGCGTCGGGGCTGGCCCGAGCCATCGAGCGAGACGGCGGCCGCATCTTCACCATGTCGCACGCCGATCGCGTCGAGGGCGGTATACCCGCGCGCGTCGATTCCGGCGGCCACGTCATCACCGCCGACGCCGTTGTGGTCGCAACTCACGCCCCGGTGAATGACCTCGTCGCCATACACACGAAGCAGACGGCGTGGATGACCTACGTGATCGGGGCGGTAGTCCCCCGCGGGTCCGTCATGCGCGCGTTGTACTGGGACACCGGATGGCCGTACCACTACGCGCGGCTGCAGAACAGCACGACGGTCGAGGGCAGGGAGGACGACTTGCTGATCATCGGCGGCGAGGACCACCGCACCGGCCAGGAGGATGACACCACGGAACACCACGCGCGCCTCGAGGCATGGGCGCGCGAGCGGTTCCCGTTCATCGGCGAGATCGCGTATGCCTGGTCCGGCCAGGTCATGCAGAGCTTCGACGGCCTGGCTTTCATCGGGCGGAATCCGAGCGACAAGGGAAACGTCTATGTCGTGACAGGCGACTCGGGAACGGGGATGACCTACGCCACGATCTCGGCCATCCTGATCACTGACTTGATCGAAGGACGCGCCAATCCGTGGGAGACCCTGTACGATCCATCGCGCAAGTCATTGCGCGCGGCGCCGGCATACGCCGTTGAGGCCGTGCGCACGGTTGCCCAGTACGTCGACTGGCTCACACCGGGCGACGTGAAGTCGACCAACGACATTCCGCCCGACAGCGGCGCGGTGCTGAACGAAGGCCTCTCTCGCATCGCTGCCTACCGCGAGCCCGATGGCACGCTTCATCGCATGTCGGCGGTATGCGTGCACCTGGGCTGCATCGTCCGCTGGAACGCGACCGCTCGAACGTGGGACTGCCCGTGCCACGGCTCACGATACGACCGGTTCGGGACCGTGATCAACGGGCCGGCGAACACCAACCTGCCGCCTGGTTAGGCACTCGATGGCTGCGCCGGTCAGGTTTGCCGTCGTGGGGCTTGGCGACATCGCGCAACGAGCGGTCCTCCCCGCGTTCGAGCACGCGCGCAGGAAGGCCGTGCTGGCGGCGCTGGTGTCGGCCGCGCGCGAGGGCGAAGCCGACATCCGCATCCTCGACGCCATCGATCGTTCGGCGAAGACCGGCCGTGCCGTGCGCCTTCGCCAGGTGCCACGCGACCAGTTCCCGTCCCGGCGCGATGCGCGCGCACATCCGGCGGCCAGGCGTGTCCGCGTGGTGGAATAGCGTTACTTGTCGGTCGCGTTCATCCGGTCGAGTGCGTCATGGGGGGAGGCTTACGCGTGACTCGTGAGGCAACCCCGCTTTTCCCTCTCACGGGGAATTGTTCGCGGCGCCCGATCGCCCGTACCCTCCGACACCTCTACCGGGAGTACTCATGCCAGCAACGCGACGGGCGCGTTCACGCAAGGGCACGCGGAAATACGGTCGGGCAGCCTCCAAGCGCGTCGCAAGCGCCATGCGCCGGCGCAAGCGTGGTACGCTGACGAGCGGTTGCAGTGGGGCGAAGGTGAAGTCACGCAAGCAGGCCGTCGCCATCGGTCTGTCCGAAGCGCGCGCGAAGGGTGCGAAGGTACCGAAGAAGCGTTCGAGCAGCGGACGGTCGAGTTCGCGATCCAGGTCTGGGTCGCGCTCACGGTCGCGCTCGCGGTCGCGTTAGGCGCTCAACTGCCGGACTGTTCCGGCTTGGCGGACGCGGCGGCGCGTCATAGGCCCGCGAGGGGGCGAAAGATGCCCCCAAGGGGAAATGGTTGGGCGCGGCCGGTCAGCCTACACTGGTTGCACGCAGGCAGTGGAAAGCGCCTGCCAACCTGATGCGAAGGAGAAGCACATGCTCTCGACGATCGCCCTGATCCTGATCGTGCTATGGCTACTGGGGATGGTCTCGTCGTACACGATGGGCGGCTTCATTCACATCCTGCTCGTGGTTGCCGTCGTCGTGTTCCTCGTGAGAGTCATCCAGGGCCGTCGCCCTGTTGTCTAGGGCCGGGCCGCGCCGAGCGGTAAATCCGCCGGCGCGGCCTGCGTCACGGCGGGGACCGAATGGGGCGTGCAGGCGCCAACGCGTTCCAGCATGACCTGCAGGTAGTCGAGATCGACGGGCTTCAAGGCGACGTGATCGAAACCGGCGTCGCGACACTGATCGCGGTCATCATCACCGCCCCAGCGGGTCAACGCGATCAAGACCGTTGCGTGACCCCAAGGCCGCCGCCGGATGTGCATGGCAACATCGAACCCGCTCATGCCCGGCATGCCGACGTCCACCAACGCGACGTCAGGCCGCCGGTCCTCGATCATTTGAACCCCCTCGGCGCCACTCGTCGCACCGACTGCGTCATGCCCGAGGTGTTCCAGGACGCTGATCAGGCTATCGACCAGATCAACGTTGTCATCGACTACCACGATACGAAGCGACATCGGCGTGTGTATTGTGGTCTGGCGCCCGGGGTCAATTCGGTCGGTATTTCCCAGCCACACCAGCATGCCACAAGGGCACCCGGCGCACCAGATCCGAAAGGCTGAGAAAACGTGCCTTCGCCTGCGATACTACCGCCCTGAAATTATCGCGCCAACGCGTTCAGGCAGTGACCTGCCTGACAAAGACCGGGACTCGTGCAGGGCCTAAGGCGACCTGGGGCGCCCAACCTCCCCGCTGAAGGGAGTAGGCAAACTTGGCCCGGCAGTGCTATGTCGCGGCCGCAGCGGCGGGTGTACCGTACAATCAGAGCACCCGCCGGACTCCCGGCGGGCTCGGCATCTCGTCCCGTATCGCAGCCACCGGCGCGTGTTTAAGTCGACTGTATCAGAAGAACTTCCTGCCCAGGAACGCCACCTGCAGCGCCTGCAGCGTATGGCGACTCTTGGCACACTCGCTTCTGGGCTGGGCCATGACCTCCGCAACCTGGTCATGCCGGTGCTACTCAGGCTCGACGTCGTCACCGCGTCGAACGACCTGCCCGAAAAGGCACGGCTCGACCTCGCGAGTGTCCGGCAGAGCATTCTCCGGCTGCAGCGACTGGCGGCCGGTCTGCGCCTGCTCTCCTCGGATCCGTTTGACCAGCGCGACGAGTCACAACT
>Ga0111539_10006431_pt1 | contig 15148 bp, 18 predicted proteins | sample RhiMethybrSRZTD1_FD_79667 | JGI IMG/M metagenome (GOLD analysis project Ga0111539, IMG submission 79667) | Populus rhizosphere microbial communities from Tennessee, USA - Rhizosphere MetaG P. TD hybrid SRZTD1 (version 2) (version 2) | ecosystem: Host-associated > Plants > Roots > Rhizosphere >... | reverse complement strand
GGCATCCCTCAACACCCCGTTAAACTTCTAACCATCACTACCGACTGGGACAAAGTCGATGAAATCTTCACATCACAAAGGGGTGAAGGCGGCAAAGTCTGGCGGTTCCTACCCCGTTCAGGCTTCGTTAAGTCTGTCCGTCGCAATCACTCCGGAGCTATCGACACAATTGAATGTGCCAACGGGTCTCTTTGGCGCTTCGATACCGTTAAGTCCTGGATGGCGAATCCGCAAGGTTCAGAGTCCTCGGACTGGGACGCAATACACATTGACGAACCGTGCCCCGAAGGCATGTGGAAAGGAGCGTCGCGTGGACTTATTGACCGAGGAGGAAGTGCGTGGTTTACTCTTACACCTCTTTCGGAGTTCTGGATTAACGATTACTTCTTCCCAGCCGACACGGGCGGTAAGCCTCGTGACAACGTATGGGCGATCACTGGCTCCATTTACGATAACCCCTACCTCAACCAAGAAGCGATCGCCGAGTACGAGTCGACGCTAACTGACGACGAGAAACAATGCCGGTTGTTCGGCATCCCGCTCCACCTGAGCGGGTTGATCTACAAGCAGTTTCAATGGTCCACGCACGTCCTCGCCGAGGTGCCGACCGGCTGGGACGCTTTTCATCAACCTCCTCGCAACTACCCCATCTACGTCAACATTGACCCACACCCTCAAACTCCTCATGCGGTTTTGTTCTCAACGGTTTTGCCAGCCGGACAGTCCGTTTGCTTGTTTGACATCTTCGACCATTGTGGGATCGAGGATTTGTGCAAACAGATCAACGACTTCACCAAAGGACGATTCGTCGTCTGGACCAAGATCGACCCCTTGGCGTACATCAATGATCCTATCACTGAAACCAACATGGCCGAGGAGTTTGCCAAGTACGGTGTCTACGTAGAGAAGGCGACCAAAGCACTCGCGCAAGGTATCCTCGCTGTCCAGGCCCGGCTGAAACGAAACCAAATCTACTTCGCTCCGACATGTCGCCGGACCCTTTGGGAGATTCAACGCTACGCTTGGGACGAAGGTGAAAACAAACCTATCGACAAAGACGACCACATGATGGAAAATCTCTACCGACTCGTCCTCGGCGAACCCTCGTTCCTTGAGCCGGACGCGTCGATGTCCCGCGTCCCGATGAAAGAACTCATCATTGACCGGACCGAACTCGAACTTGAACCAGTATCGCTAGATTAACCGTTTATGGCTGACAAAGATTTCACCACCCAACAAAAGAACGCCTCGGCTCGTTGGTTGCCTGTCACGCTCGTGCCGACGGCCGGCCAATCAATGCGCTTCAACGCCACGAAGGACGCCTCACTTACTACTGACTGGGGTATCTCGTCGGATCGTGGGGACGCCGACGTTACGCTGGCGAACTTCACCGACGCCCCTGTTCAACGATTCGCCACAGCGTTGACCGGGAACAAGACGGTCACGTTACCCACGACCAACAACTACAACGGGGCGTTTTTCCGGATCGTCCGGACCGGCCTAGGGGCTTTCACTCTCGATGTCGGCGGTCTGAAAACAATCCCCAACTCCACTGCCGCGTTCGTCGATGTTGCCCACGACGGCACGGCTTGGCGGCTAATCGGCTACGGAGACCTATGAGTGCACACTATCGAACACCACAAATTGTCATCAAAACCGTTGCGGCGACCGGGACGCCCGAGCGGATATCGTCTGTTTCACGCCCCTGCACGCAGTGTATCATCGTCGCGGACAAAGCGGCCCAGACGCCGAACACCGGCGACATCTACATCGGCCCGGTCGCGGCTAACGGTTCGCAGCCAATACCGATGGGTTCTCACGGACAATACACCCTTGCGGGTGTCGATCTGTATGAGTGGTACGTTGACGTCGCTACGGCTGGCGACGGTGTAGTCGTCATCTACTGGTAACATGAAAACTGACTTTCGACTGCGATTGGCCATTGGCGTTGTCGTGGCTATGGCTTTGATCGGTGCTGCCTCCGGTCCCGTTATCAACCGGTTGCGAGACTTGTCCGACGTTAAGCTCGCTACGACTGTTTCAAACGGGCAAGTTCTCACTTGGGACTCAACCGCACAGAGATGGACCAACGGCACCGGAAGCGGTAGCAGTGGCGGCATCACGAACTCAGGCGGCACGGCGAACACGCTGGCCAAGTGGACCGACACGAACTCGCTGGGCAATTCCTTAATCTTAGATGACGGCAGCGGGAATTTCCAATTCGGCAGCACGGGGGCTGTCCAAATCTTGATCCTTCCGCCTAATAACCCAAATGGTGATGGCACGGATTTAACCTTTGAAAGTTCCGATCCCGGCGTTGACGGTCGGGGTGGAGATATTACATTTACGGCCAAAGATGGCATTGGCGACGGGAGGGGCGGAAACATTAATTTCACTGCTGGTCAAGGAAGCGGTATGGGCGTTGGTGGGGTGATGCTTTTCACGGTTCCCGGAGATGATGGAACACTTACTTTTGAAGCTTCAGGCAATAATGGTGCAATGCAATTTTCTGCGAGTGACAACGGAAGCACGATTTCATTCAACACGCCGGTTGTGCGTCCATCTGGAGGCTCGACGAGCCTTGGAACCGTTACTGATCCTTGGGCTGAAATTGTTGGCACACACGGATCATTCCTCAACGGACTCGCAGTGACCAACACCCTCGTCCTCGACGGCGACCTTGAGATGACCGGCAACCCGACGATTCGGAGCGTGCCGTATATCTGGCCCACGGTGCAAGGCGGGGCGGGGACGCGGTTAGAAAACGACGGCGCTGGAGTTCTTACTTGGGAAAGCGGTGGTGCGTCACAGGCCAACCCGATTAACAATTTTTACTCTACAAACAACTTCTTCCAGAGCGGCAAAGGCAACACGCTTATTATCACACAGACTTTGACCGTCAGCGGTCAATACGTCTATCCGCTTGTGGCCGGTTCAGGTATCGCTTTCACGACAAACAACATCGGCACAGGCCAGACGAACCTCACGATAGCGGCTTCTGGCGGCGGCGGTAGTGCTTCGACTTGGGTGCCGAATACGGCATTGACCTATAGCGGTGGAACCAACCTGACGATTGACGGTAGCGGCGGCACGAATTTCTACGTTCTACTTACGAACAATGCTTTTTTCGCCACGCCAAGCAATGTTCCGGCGAACAAAGCGACGAACACCACTTTCACAATTTTCTTTCAGCAAGACTCCACAGGAACGCGAACCGTGACATGGACGAACGCATCCTTTAAGTGGCCAGGCGGCCCAACGGCAGCTTTTCAACCAAGCACCAACGCCAACGCCGTGAGCTATGTGAGTTTCACGATGTCCCCTTTTACCAACAGCATCTTCATGGGCGACTACGGCGTGCTTGATGTTCGATGAACAGACTACACTTACGCAGTCGAGCCATGAAATGCACGTTCAATAGACCAGCCACGTCTAAGCCGCGAATCGAGCTTTTTAATATCGATGCCGAACCGTTCAGCTAATTCGCTTAAACATCCGGTAATTCCATGAACTGTCACTATTCGATTACGCCGCATATTACGACTCTGCATTTTGCGGGTAGCCCAACGACAGTTGCCTGGGAGTTACTGTCCAAAAGCCGAAGCATCTCCCGATTAAATTTGGTTTAGGTCGAGGCATGATGAAAAGATTATCAAGACGACAATTCATGGTCAAGACCGGCCTTATCTACGTTCCAACGATCTTCGCCTGCCAAGGTGGGATTGCTCGGCTTGGAAATCTTGAGCCGGAAGTGGGTGGCGTGTGGATGCCTCGTGTGCGTGCTTTGAGTGGCAATTACACCAGTGCGTCTATCGTCTGCAACGATTGGATGATAAAGGCGCTGAAATCGAACGACCTTCGATCAAGCATTGTGCGTCTGAACACCTTCACTGGTATTGGTATAAACGCTATCAGGGCTGCTGTCATTAGTGACTTAAGAGCAAACACTAACGATGACCAACTGACATTCGTGGATGCCAATTTCTCCGAGGCCGTCGGCTTGACTGGCACCGGCACGAAAATAATGTTTTCCGGTGTTAAGCAGTCTGACCTCTACGCGATTGATTCGACAAATCATTCTTTCACTTACGGAGCCTATGTTTGCACATCCACAAACCAAAGCGGCTTCTCGATGGGTGTCTATAACGGGTCGGATTACTGCTATTTATACGTCTCGAACGTAGCTGGCCGAACAACGTTCTCAACTGGCATCTCAGCCAACCAAATTGACGTAGCGGATTCCGCAGGGACTGGTTTCTATTGTGGCTCCTATAACACCACGACGGATGCCAAAATCTACAAGCGTGGGGCTCAGTTTGGAACATCCGCAACTCCCGGAACGACCATCAACGCAGGTTTTTGGGTCGGGATCGTTGATGTCAACAATCAAGACAGTGGGGGAGTGGCACCTTCTACGAAGACATTTGGCGGTTATATGTGCGGCCGAGGAATCGCCGCCCCTGGTCAAGCCATTCTTAACGACATCTGGAAGCGCGGAATGGGAATACTTGGGAGGACGGTGTCATGAGCCAGCAAAACCGAGATGACGAAGCCCGCCTGCCACGCCAAGGCGTCATGCTGGTCGCAGGATTCGTTGTGGGTATTTTCGCCGGGATTTGGATGGTTGGCTTTATCTGGAGGCTTTTTACGCGGTGATGCCGGGATGTTACATCTTTTTGCCCCACAATGAACCTACGATTTTTTATGCAGTCGTTCACGCCAGACAGAACCGCTATTACACCGTTAGATTCTTCTCCATGTCCGGTAAGGAAGGCCCACGCTTCCGGCTGGAGATTGCTAAGCGTCTCGGCAGCTTTATTCGCATGTGTCCAATGTCTCCAATCGGAGGAGATTACGCTATCATGGGACGCATCGACAACAAGCGGAACAAATTTGGCGGGCTACCGCGTGTGGGCAGCAGTCGAACCGTCGGCGACGTTTGTGATCGTGAAAACGACGACAGGCCTAAACGTAAACGTCACCGCAAGCGACAGCGCAAAGACAAAGTTTTACGTGACAGCCTACAACGCGGGGGGCGACTCGGTACCGACCAACGTAGTGACCAACAGCCCTTCGGCACTACCGTCCACGTTCGCGTTGTCGGCTCCGACGCTCAACGCTGCGACGTTCCAGCCCGGTGCGACGATAGCAGGGACAGCGAGATTCACTAATGGGGCCGCATCAATTGTTATTCAAGATGGCGCTATGACGACTATTTCTCCCGGAGCGACTGACACTGGCGTCGACTGGACACCACGCCTTGTGGCACAAACGGTGGCTCCGGGAGCCGTTGTGACGTTGACGGGATCGTGGACGATTCCAATGGCCGGACCGGTCGGGGCGTGGAAAGCCTTGATCGCCGTGAAGGTTGATGGCACATGGACTGACGGGCCGGCCGCAACGTTCACTGTCAGCACCGCGCCGGTCCAGACGGTTCCTAATCCGCCGACGAATCTAAAGGCCGTGAAGATCAGCTCGTCGCGGCTTGATCTTGGCTGGACGTCGGACCTGACAGCGATCACGAAAGTCGAGCGAAGCATCGACGGCGCTCCGTTCGGCGAAATCGACACGCTGTCGGCCGGCATCCAACACGTCTCGATCTCATTCGTGAAACGCAAACTATACTCGTTTCGTGCTCGCTCACTCAATTCGATCGGCTCGTCCGGTTACTCCAACACCGCAATCTTTAGTTCACGCTAATGGGCGCAACAGAAATAATCCGCCGCGAACTACCGCATCTCACCCCTATGGTGATTGATGGTACGATCAGCGTCCTGTGTCCGACGCTCGTCTGCTTGAAGGTCGGTGCTCAGGCGCTCGTGACCGCGGGCGACACAACATTTGCTAGCTGGTCAATCTTGATCGTCTGCGATTGTGGCATCGCGGCGCTCACCGCCTTAGGCGGGTTTCGGTCAAAGGCGTTCGAGAACTGGCGCGAAGGCAAGCGTCTCCGCGACGAAACCGATCTAGTCACCCGGTCTGCCACAAAGGTCGACCCGGAAGGTCACCTCAAATGACCAAACTTAAAGTGTTACTACTCGACGACAATCCGGAGGACGCCTTTCTTGTAACGAGGGAAGTTGAGGAAGTGGCTGTCGTGGAGGTCGCACGAACGAGGAAGGATTTCGAGGAAAAGGTGCAGCAGAAATGGGACGTGATACTCGCGGACTTGGCGCTGCCAGGGTTCGATGGAACCGAAGGTATTCGTATCTCGAAAGCCCACCAACGATTGACTCCAGTCATTATTGTGACTGGCTCGGTCGACGCACGGGAGGCTGACCGGGCGTGTGACTCGGGCGCTGCCCGGTTTTTTATCAAAGGGCATCTCGAAGGTTTGTCGAGGGCGTTGAAAGACGTCCACGAAAAAGCCCTGCTTGAAGAACAGGTAATTCGTGACAACCGTTTGGAGATTCTGGGCCACACGACGCTGGGATTTACGCATGACCTCAACAACCTGTTGCAAGTTTTCCTCGGTGGGCCGGAAATCCTCCGCAAGTTAGTTCTAGACGAATTGCACAACATCCCCGAATCCATCGCTCGGGTGCTCGACGCGATGGAATCTACTGGTCGTCGGGGTGCGGAAATGAGCAAACAGATTGCAACCTTCATTCGTGGCAGCAACGGATCGTCGTTGCGGGTTGTGTCTGTCGCGTGGATGCTGACCGAGCTGGGTAAGCTGCTTAGGGATTCGTTCCCCAAAAACATCGAGATGCACTTTACCACATTGCACGGGACGTCGGCTGTGAAGTGCGATGCAACGCAGATCATACAACTGTTGCTCAACCTCTGTGTCAATGCCCGCGACGTTATGCCCAACGGTGGGAAGTTGGACGTAATGGCACAAAATGTGGGCAAAAACGTGATGATCCGGGTCCACGACAACGGGCCGGGCATAGCCGAGAACGTTCTGCCGCATATCTTCGAGCCGTTTTTTACCACGAAACCCGTGTCCAAGGGAACCGGCCTAGGGTTGTCGATGGCTGCAAAAATCGCCACGGATCATGGCGGAGAACTTCGCGTCTCGACAAGTCCAGAAGGCACCAGTTTTTATCTCTATCTCCCCGTGGCGAAAGAAGAAACCCGACAGGAGGCGATAACGCGTATGGAAGAATTTTCCGGTTCCGGCCAAACGATTCTCATTATCGACGACGAGGCTTCGATGCGAATGTTGTTGGAGATGCTCGTCGTCGACGCGGGCTACGCCGCGCTGTTAGCCGCCAACGGCATGGAGGCGTTGTCGTTTTTTCGCTCGAACGCCACGATCTCGGCTGTCCTAACCGACGTTGGCATGGCCGTGATGAGCGGACAGCAGATTCTGGAAGCCCTGCGTGCGCAGAACTACGACGTCCCGGTCGTTTTCATGACCGGCACGGCCGATCTGGAAGCGTTTGACCCGAAACCAAATGCCGTCTTGAAGAAACCGTTCACGCGACAGTCATTATTGGAAACGTTAGCGAATGTATTGGTGAAAAAATGAAAAAACTACAACTGATTGGATTGGTAATCGTCATGGCGACCGCTGTGGCGTGTCAGACACTCTACACGGGCGTGACGACGTTGACGGACGTTGTTGAATCGGCATCAAAAGAGTATGCCCGCCTCTACAACGACGGGCTGGTGCCGGCGGACGTCGCGGCTAGGGCGGCGGCAGCACATACCAGTTATCAGGTTGCGGCTGGTTTGGCGCACGACGCTCTAGTCGCTACCAAGGCTGGTCAGACGGCAGACGTCCCCGCCGCGATTGAGGCCGCTCGGACCGCGGCCAAGGCCTTCATCAACGTTTTGGTGCCGCTTCTCTCAAAGTCCAAAGCGGCCAGCCTTCAATCGTCTGTAGCGAAAGCGAGCAACCTATGAGTGATCTACTACTAGCGTCGATACTTAACGCGGTGGCGAACATCGGGTTTGACGCTGTCATCGCGTTTTTGGAAAATCGTGGCACGACGATTGATGACGCTATCGCCGCGTTGAAGAAAGCGAAGGAAAAGTCTCTCGCGGATTACATCTCCGAAGACGCGAAGCGACGTGCCGCTGGCCCGTTGGGTTCTTAAAAAGAACCGGACCTTATGGACCCGATCATCCAGAAACAACTTAGCAAAGAAGAGTTGACGCCGTTCAACGCCGCGATGTTGAAACATTGCAAGGAACTCGTCAACTGGTCGCGGAAAACGATGGGTCGACGGTATGGAGAGTGGGATCGTTATAACGATATCTACCGCGGCGCTCGGACGCCGGACAAACAGGACCAGAAAGCGAAGGAACGGGGCGAACCGACGAAGATGATCGTCCCGCTGACGTTCGCGCAGGTCCAAACGTTCATCGCGTTCTGTTTCGCAGCCTATTACCAACGCGAGCATCTGTTCGAACTGCTCGGTAAGGGTCGCGAAGATCATGTCCCGGCCAAGATCGCTGAGGCGTTGTTGGCGCGCGATCTGGACTACAATGTTTTCGACGCTCGTCTGTATCAACTGCTCCTCGACATCGGCCGGTTCGGCCTGGGTATCGTGAAGCATGGCTGGATTCACGAAATGCAAAAAATGCCGCAGGTCGTCCAAGACCCCGGCATGAAGTTGTTCGGGATGCAGGTCCGGAAACCGACAGAGTCGATACAGGTGATGGACGTGACGAAGTTCCTGGGGAACAAGATTACGAACGTTTCGCCATACCGATTCTATCCCGACGTCCGGCTGCCGCTTTGCCGGTTCCAAGAGGGGGAGTTTTGCGCCTCGGAGGACGAGATTGCGTTGACCCGACTGTACCAGATGCAAGCACAGGGTGACGTAGCGGGTATCGAGTTCGTCAAGCCAATGAACAACAAGGCTTTGGAGGATCGTGGGACCAGCCGGTTGTCGTTCACGGACGTTACCGACGAGAAGGGAACGTCGATGTCAATGGCCGCAGCGAAATCGCCCGGTGTGACGCTTCTAACCGAGTGCCAGGTGTCGATCATCCCGTCGAAGTTTAAGGTCGAGGACAAGCCGCTTGGGAAAGAGACCTATCCGGTCAAATACAATGTGTGGTATGCCAACGATCAGCGGGTTGTTAAGTGCGAACCGCTCGGCTACCTACACAACCAGTTTACGTACGACTTGGGAGAGTTCTCGCCAGATATGCACAACCTTGTCAATGCAGGTTTGGCTGAGACAATCGACCAATTGCAGGCCGTCATTACGTGGTTGATCAATTCGCACGTGACGAGCGTTCGTAAGACTATTGACAACCGGCTGGTCGTCGACCCAAGTGGTGTTCGGATGGAGGACATCGTCAATCGTGCTCCGGTCATCCGACTAAAAGAAGGTTCGGCCAGGACGGGCGTGGAACGATGGATACATCAGCTTGAGGTGCGGGACGTTACGCAGAACCACATAGCAGATGCCGCAGAACTGCAGAAGTTGGTCCAGATTGTTACGGGAATTAACGATAATGCACTGGGCCAGTTTCACACGGGGCGGAGGTCGGCTACGGAGGCGCGGAATGTCAACTCCGCTACGGCCAGCCGGTTGAAAATGTCCGCGCAGTTGATCTTCAAGACCACGCTTCAACCCCTCGGTGAGAAGATGATTTCCAACTTGCGCGACGGCCTCGACGAGGAGACGTATGTTCGCGTGATCGGAGACACAGCCGGGATGCAAGACTTCCAGGCGTTCAAAAAGGTGTCCAAGCGTGATCTGGTTGGCGACTATGACTTCGAGGTGTTTGATGGGACGCTGCCTAGTGAACGCGGTTTGCAGGCACAAGGGCTACAAGAGCTGTTGATTGCGCTGTTGTCGAATCCCACCACGATCCTGCTGCTCGGGTTTGATCCACAGATCATCGCCCGTGAGATTTTGGAACTTCGTAACGTCCGCCATCCGGAGCGATTCTTGGCCACTCCGGAAGTGCTCCAACAACTGATCGCCAAGATCACCCTAATGGAAAACGCACCCAATGAACAATCCCCCGCAGCGAACGGAAAAGTTTCTGGAAATGGCAACGGCCGACCAGCTCAGAGTCCTCTTGGAGTGGACCCGGCATCCCTGTTACAGCTACTTGGTGCAGGGGGACCTAGTGGAGGTGGCCAGCCAAACGGTGGACCTAATCGTTGACCAATCGCCGAGTGATGTTCGGCGGATCGTATTGCGCGAACAGTTGATTGGCGAGGTTCGCGGCCTGAGACACCTAGAGCGTCGGGTCAAAGAAGCCATAGAAACGTTGCAAGAAAAATTGCAACACGAACAACAAAACCAAAATGAGTCAGGAAAACCAGAACAACCAAGCGGGGCAGACTAGTGGTGCCGCTGCGGGTGGTCAGGGCGCCGCTCAACAGGGCGGAGCCGGAGAAACGAACCAACAAGCCGGTCAGCAGGGACAACAACCCGCTGCGAGTGCGGGGACCCAGACTGCGCCTCCGGCAGCCGGGCTGTCGCCGGATCAAATTCAGGCGCTTGTCAAAACGGCCGTTGGTGAGGTTGCACAACAACACGCACCGCAGGAAGCGCCCGAAGTCACAATGGCCAAGTTCGAGAAGGCGTTTAATGTTCACAAATTTGACCGTGAGAAGATGATGCAGCGTCTTGGCTATAGTGAGGAACAGATTGATTCGGTGATGCCATTTTTCGACGAATTGCGCGACGGCCTTGTGCGGCAGGCGGTAACGATGTCGAACTACCAGATCAGCCTCATGCGGGACGAACTCACCAAAATGTTCCAGCCCGCGCTCACAGCCGCTCAACAACAGATGGAGACTCAGCTTCGTGCTGAGTTCATGGAAAAACACAAAGATTTGACGGGATATGAACCTCTTCTGGAGGAAATCAAAAACCGTCTGGTGGCGGAAAAGCGACAGTTCAAGTCGAAAGAAGAACTTTTCACCACTATAGCCACCGAAGCGAAGACGATCATTGACAAAGTGTTGAAAACCGGCGGTGCGGCCGGCAATGGATCGGGGAACGGAAGTGGCACATCGCAACAACAACAGCAGTCATCGCATAGAATGTCCACGGTCTCGGCCGGAGGGCAAGGCGGTGCAGGAGCGGCTTCGACGACGTCGGGCGATAAGCCCGGCTGGTTGAAAGCCCTCGAATAACCAAAAAAGCACAGTATGGCAGCTATACTAGGACTGATCGGGACAGAAGACTATGCGGCAAATCGGTTCAAGAACCCAAGGCGCAAAGTTTTCTACGACTACCCCAACGGCTCAGCGCCGTTGACGGGACTCTTGTCCCTTATGGACGAGGAAGATTCGGACGATCCGGAGTTCTCGTGGTTCGAAAAGCGGAAGAAACAGCAGAGGACGGATACTGCTTCACAGGGTTCGTCGAAGGGGCCCGTTTTGGACGCAGCCGCTGCGGACGCGGGCGACCCAGTCACGTTGACCGCGGGCACGCTGTATCATCTGGTCGTCGCGTCGAACGAGGAATTCCGCGTGGGTCACATCTTCCGCGCGATCCTGACGACGACGGGCGGCACGGTGAACGTCGAAGTTCAAGGCCGAGTGACGGACATCGTCTCGACGAACAAGATCAAATTCACGCCGCTGGCAACGGTGGCGGGAATTGACAACGGCACAACGAATGAGAACGTAACGAAAGAGGTTCTCATTATCGGTTCGGCATACGCACAGGGTGCCGCCGGGTCAAGCGAAGCGGTCTACTACGAGCCGATTGAGCCAATCAACTATTGCCAAATCTTCCGGTCGGAATTCTCGATCACCGGAACGGCGTTGAAGACGAGTGCACGTTACGATGAGACTGGTCCCTACAAGGACAAGTCGAAGGAAGCGTCGCTCAACCACATGGTCGAGATGGAGCGGGCGTTTATGTTCGGCATTCGGTCGAAGTCGATCGACGCGACGACCAATTTGCCGACCTACACCACCGGCGGCGTGCTGTGGCACCTCGCGCAATGGGAAGCGGCCAACAGCGCCTATCGAGGCGGTAGCGGTGCGGCAGCGGTCACAGCGGATACGGACGATCTCAAGCGTATCATCGAGAACAGCGCTGGCACGCTGAACGAAAAAGCCTACGACGGTTATCTGGAACGTGTGTTCCGGACGACCAACAACCGGGCCAACGAGAAACTGGTGCTTTGTGGCAATCAGTTTCTGATGGTGGTGAATCAGCTGTATCGGTCGAAGTCCGTGCTGAACGCATCGTTGCCAATGACCGAGACGTACGGCATGAACGTCGTGCGGCACACGACCCCGTTCGGGACGATCTATTACAAGACGCACCCGTTGTACAACGAGAACGCGGGGCTGAGGGCGTCGGCGTTGTTCTTGGACGTACCAAATTTGAAGTACCGCTACGTCCAGGGCCGCGACACGGACCTGCTGAAAAACCGGCAGAACAACAACGAAGACCTCCGACGTGATGAGTGGCTCGGTGAGTGCGGGACCGAAATCCGGTTCCCCGAGTCGCACATGTTCATCAAGAACGTCCTCGACTACGCCCCCTAATCTATGGCTAACCTTGCATCGAGCGCGGTTACAATAAACCGCGCGTGGTCGGAAGGTGGAACGACTGGGAAGGAGCTGTCTGCGAGACTTGTCACGCTGGTCCTTACCGGACAGGGTGGCGGGACGAACAAGATTCTGGCTTCGGTTCTTAGTCTCACAAAGATCGAGCAAGCCTCGACTTTTATTGATTCGACGAGTGACATTGTGATTCCCGCAACGCCCTCGTACGATGGATCATATCTGGTCTTGAACAATCTTGCTCAAGGCACGGACGCGGATCGAACGGACGCGGCGGACATTACCGGAACAATTCGTGGCGTCGTGAAAGGATACGTATAGTCTATGGCAAACCTCACATCAACAGACGTAACCGTTATCGAAGACACAATCGAGACGGGACAGTCGACCGGTCGCAGGCGCGTAACGCGCAAGACGACTAAGGGTCGATACACGCTTGTCCTTGGTGGACAAGGAACAACGACGAACACGATCCCGGCGAGTGCGTTGGGCCTCACGCGGATTACTAATTGTAGTTCGTTCATCAAAAGCGACAATACGGTTATCGTCCCGGCCACGCCTAGCGCGGATGGGTCGTTGATTCTCTTGTGCGCGGTGACGAATTCAACTGACGGTTCGCGTGCAGCGCCGGCGGACTTCACCGGGACATTCACCGGGTATGTGGAAGGGGTTGTCTAATGGCCCTTGCATTCACAGTTCAAGATTCGTGGACCGAAGGCGGGACTGCGGGGAAGCGTCGAATTGTGAAGCGAGTCAGAATCACCGGTTCGGGGACTGGCTTCACATCGTTCACGGCAGTCCAGTTTGGTTTGCGGAAGGTCGAAGAAAGCAGTCACATTCTTAGCGACCAGTCAGGCGAAACGGGACAGATATACCTCACGACGCCATCGGCTGATGGGTCGTTAGTGTACATCAACGATGCCAGCTCGCCGACGGTTGATGGTGGCTTGCCGGTAGCGGCGGCGTTTACCGTCAACCTCTCCACGGGCGGGTGGTACATCACGGTGAAGGGATACTGAAACAACAAAAGCGAAAGGACAGACAAAATGAGTAACTACAGGAAGAAAAACCTCCGCGACATGACGATCATGCCCGGACAGGGAAAAGACGCCAAGGAGTCTAGCCAGTTGACCGGACTGGCTCACAAAACCCAGGCGTTTCAGGCGAAGAACGAGACGACGGAGTATGAGACCGGCTCGACGGAGAAGGGTTCCCTCGGCGGTATGAATACGAACAGCTAAGGTTTGGTTCTTAAAAAGAACCCAACTTCGGGGGTTGCGCATCCGAGTGAAAAACACGCAATAACTTTCTTATGGCCTTGACTTTCTTGCAGATGCAGAACGAAGTGGCGGCCTACGCCAACAGAGCAAATGCTTCGTTCGTGATCGGTAGCGTCGACATCCTCAAACGCGCGATCAACAAAGCGCGAAAGTGGGCCGAGTCGCGGCACAACTTCGAGCTATCAAAGGTATCGGTCCGGATACCGTCTGTGTCGCTTACTACTGGTGGGGCGCTCTCGACTGCGGTTGACAACGTTGACGGCACGACGCCGGTTAATGTGAAATTAGTCGAGCGCGCCTTTTTAGCGTCGCCGACCGGCGAGACGTTTCCGGTCGAGCTGGTCTCGCGGAATTACCATGTTCGCCGTCTCCAGCGCCGGTTCGAGAACGTCATGACGACCGCCGAAATGACGCCGGCACGCTCTACTGTTTTGTTCCAGGGATTCTCAATCGTTCAACAAGGAGGAACAATATATGTCACACCGCCCAATTCAGCGCAGTTTGCGGGTCTCACGACTATTCCAGTTTACCTTGACGTGGTCCGATGGCGGCCAGACTACAGTGCTGATGCCGATACGGATTTCTTCCTTGACCACTGCGTGGAGTTTATCCTCTACCGATCCCTTTATCAACTCAACTTACACCTTAAGGAGGATCAACGCATCCCGATATCGAAAGACGCGTTGGCAGACGCTTGGGACACTGTAATACAGTGGGACACTTCACTGATTGACGGGATGGTGGACGACGTAACGCTTGATTAAGGAAAATGTATGGCTGATTACCCACTAATAACGCTGCTTTCGCAGCTCGACTCGGCAACGCCAGCAGGGTCGGAAACGCCCGCGAAGATCGACGATGCGATACGGCAAGTTAAGGACTTCCTCAAAACGTATTTGGCAGTCGCGCATGACGATAGCGGAGCGTTAAAGACCGGTGCGACTACGGCTTCGTCATTGCCGGCCGGCAGTGTGACGTATGCTAAGCTGCAGAATGTGTCGGTCACGGATCGAGTTCTGGGACGATCAACGGCTGGCGCAGGGGTGGTTGAGGAGATTCCTTGCACCGCTGCTGGCCGGGCGATTATCGACGATGTCGACGCAGCGGCGCAGCGCACAACGCTCGGCCTTGGGGCTATGGCGTTGAAGGCGACCGTGGCGACTGCGGATATTGACAACGGGGCTATTACGACTGCGAAGATCGCGGCACTGGCGGTGACGGCGACGGAACTGGCGGCCAATTCGGTTGTCGCTGCGAAGATCGCCACGAACGCCGTTGAGCCGACGAAGATTTCGAACATCGGCGATGCGAAGATTTTGGCTGGTGATGGGACGGGCGGTGCGGCGTTGACGGTTGCAGGAGCACTCACCGCGACGCGGAGCGGCTCGAACCTGGTGTTCGCCCTCACCGGTGGTTC
>Ga0111539_10006428_pt1 | contig 15153 bp, 13 predicted proteins | sample RhiMethybrSRZTD1_FD_79667 | JGI IMG/M metagenome (GOLD analysis project Ga0111539, IMG submission 79667) | Populus rhizosphere microbial communities from Tennessee, USA - Rhizosphere MetaG P. TD hybrid SRZTD1 (version 2) (version 2) | ecosystem: Host-associated > Plants > Roots > Rhizosphere >... | reverse complement strand
TGGACCGCTATGAACATGTCGATAACGAAAGAAAGATTTTGTCGAATGATGTAATGGAGGGATGAATTCAGATCTTCCGTGATGTTCGGGGTTGGTCGGCATTACAAGCCACGCACCAACAAGCCAGGCAAAGAATCATCACGCCAAGTTTCATCGTGCAGGGAATATGAGTCGCCTTAGCAAATACCAGTCAAGCTAACGTTAGACGATTTTATTATTTATTTTTAGCTCGCAAGACACCGGCAAACGGTCGTCAAAAAAAAGGAGAGTCATTTCTGACCCTCCCTTACCCTACCCAATCAACCTTTACTTACCCAATGCCTTTCGTCCAATCTTTTTTCTATTATCTCACTGTCCGTGCCCACATGTAAAAACGCATTCGCATCAAGACCTGCGCACAGCAATGAAGAAATCGATGGTGAACTCTCCAAAAAGGGGAGTCATTTCTGACCCCCCTTACCCATCTAAATCAACATCTCTAAACTTCAAGTTGCTGATACAGCAACGCTTTTTCTTTATTCATCAAGCCAAATTTCAAAAGAGCCCGGTCGACAAGTTGATATACTACCGGAACCACGATCAACGTCAGGAACATAGAGCTGGTAAGTCCGCCAATGATGGACCAGGCAAGTCCATTCTTCCAGGCAGCGCCGGCACCTGTCGCCAACGCTACGGGTAACATCCCAACCACCATCGCAATAGTCGTCATCAGTACGGGACGCAAACGTTCCTTCGTTGCTTCCAGCAAGGCTTCGTTTGTCGACATTCCTTTTTCCTTTAAGTGATTGGTAAAGTCAACCACGAGAATTGCATTTTTTGCCACTAAACCGATCAACATGATAATACCCAGGATGGTAAAAATACTTAATGTCTGTCCTGACAATGCTAATGCAAATAGCGCACCAATCATCGCGAGTGGAATCGAGAACAATACCACGAACGGATAGATGAAATTATTATACAATGCAACCATGATGAGGTACACTAATAATATGGATGTAAGGAAAGCAAACCCAAGTTGTGCAAATGATTTTTGCTGATTTTCCTGGTTGCCGCCGAAGCGTGCCTCTACGCCAGCAGGTTTGTCCATGTTGTCGATAATCTTTTGGATCTCCGCTGACGCTGCTCCTGAAGATTTACCAAGAAGCTGGGCGTTAATTGTGACGGAAGTTATCCGGTTGAAACGTTCAAGACGTGATGGTCCTGAACTCTCCTTCACTTCAGCAAATTGATCCAATCGTATCTGTTGTCCGAATTTGTTTTTGAAAGTCAGCGCTTTTATGCTGTTTAGATTTTGTCTGTCGTATTCATCAAACCGAATGTTGATATCATATTCAAATTCTCCCTGACGAAATTTTGCATCGGTATTTCCATTGAATGCAAACTGCATGGTCGCCCCCACATTCTGAAGGTCGAGACCAAGTTCTGCCATCTTTCTTCTGTCGGTAGTGACAACGACTTCAGGGTTTCCGGCCTCAACGGATAATTTGACGTCTTGTGTTCCTTCTACCTTCTTAACTTCGCTCATCAACTTGTCTGCGAAATTCATTACAGTATCATAGGTAGGACCGGTGACGATAACCTGAATAGGCGCCTGGTTGGCAGTTCCCAAAATTGAAATGGGAGTCGACTTAACTTTAACGCCTGGGAATTTTTGAAGGATCTCATTCTTTAAAAGAACACCATATACATCTGCACTTACGGGACGTTTAGCCGGATCTACCAGCTTTACGTTTATTTCAGATTTATAGGCGGTACCTTGGGTCCCCATTCCACTCTCGCTGCTTTGTCCCACGGAAGTAAACAGTGATACAACCTCTGGCTTATTGGCAATATATTCTTCGATTTTTAAAGTCATAACATTGTTGTAATCCACGGGCGTCTTTTTCGGATACTCTAACATCATAACCAGTTCACTCCGGTCGCCCTGTGCAACAAATTCCGAGCCGATGAATCCAGCGCCGACAAGGGCAAGCGATCCAACAAACAAGGCAACGGCACTTATCAAGGTAACCGCGCGATGTGCGAGCGCCCACTTCAACATGCTTTGGATCCATGCAGTAAATCCGTCAAGGCCTTTTTCAAATCGAAGGATTATTCTACCGAAAAAGTTTTTTCCGGAGATGTGTTCCAGCTTTCCGAACCGGGAATACAAGTATGGAACCATCGTGAAAGAAACGAGCAACGATAAAAGCGTAGCGATTACCACTACGATGGAGAATTGTCTCATTATGTTTGAGATCAACCCGGTTGTCATCGCGATGGGAAGAAACACCACGACGATTACCATCGTGATAGAAACGACAGTGAACCCAATCTCTTTAACACCATCGTACGCTGCTTGAATTTTACTCTTCCCCATTTCCATGTGGCGGTAAATATTTTCAATCACCACAATCGCGTCATCCACGAGAATACCGACAACCAGTGAAAGTCCAAGTAATGACATGAGGTTCAGCGTAAAGCCAAACAGCGACATCCCGATAAAAGTGGCAATCAACGATAGGGGTATTGCTATCATAACGATGATCGAATTCCGCAAGGAATGCAGGAACAGCAGCATGATCGCAGCCACCAAAACGACCGCCAGTATAAGGTCGTGAATAACTGCATCCGCGGCGTCGAGCGTATATTTGGAAGAATCCTGTGCAACAGCAAATTTGAGATTTTGATCCGCATACATAGCTTCAATTTTCGCAAGCTCTTTTGTGACCAGCTCGCTCACCGCTACTGCATTGGCATCGGACTGTTTTTGAATGGAAATACCAATCGAATTTTGCAGGTCTATCCTGTTGACGAGTGTAATATCTTTTTTAGTGTCTTGTACTTCCGCTACATCACTTAATTTAATGACTCCGCCTTTCAGGTCGTACGCCACCACTAGATTTTGCAAGTCGGTTAGATTGATGAATTTACCCGCTAATCTTACCAGGATCTGCTCCTCTTGCGTTCTGATCTTTCCAGTCGGGAAGTCAAGATTTGATGACTCGATCAATTGAACGAGCTGCGGCAGTGATATTCCGTAGGCTTTTAATTTTTCATTGTTAACGTTCACTCTTATCTCCCGTTCTTCACCCCCGATCAAATTGATCCGAGCCACACCCGGAATTTTACCAAGATTGGGTTGTATGCGTTGTTCAACAAGACCATAGAGTTCCGTAGCATTCATACTGGCCGAAACGCCCAACCTCATAATCGGCAGATCATCGATGGAGAATTTTACCAGCGATGGTGTCTTAACATCTTCCGGAAGGTTTGCCAGGACTGCATTTATCTTTCGCTGAGCTTCCTGTAAAGAAAGATCGACATCAGCTTCATTCTGTAATTGTACGACGATTACAGCCAAACCCTCGTATGAGCTTGCCGTGATCTTGTCGACGTTTTCCATCGACGACACAGCGTCCTCTAATTCTTTGGTCACTGTGTTTTCAACTTCATTCGGAGAAGCCCCGGGATATATTGCCGTGATCGTCACAATCGGTTGACTGAACTTTGGCAATAATTCGTAGCTCAATTTCTGATAGCTCGTGATCCCCATAAAGGTGAGGATAATAAACACCACCAGAATGATGGAAGGTCTTTTAATCGATATCTCTGTAATTTTCATATTTCATTTTTGCGGAAGTCGTATCCACCTATTTATTCAACACCGTTACTTTGTTGCCATCGGAAAGATTGATCTGACCCGTTGTTATCACCCGGTCACCTTTCTCCAGGCCACTCACAACTTCTACACTATTGGCGAATGCCTTTCCAGCCACAATCTGCTTTAACTGCACGGAATCCCCGTTCAACACGTAAACCTGTGCATGGTCTACACTTCCGATCAGGGCAGATCTGGGAACCACCAGTGACGTCGTTGTAGATGGTAAGTTAAAGTTCGCCCTTCCGTACATACCCGCACGAAGCGGTTTGTCTTTGATATTTGTGATTTCGAGTTCCACTGGAAAGTTCAGATTAGCGTCCGCCTTTGCCCCTATGAAATTCACTTTCGCTTCGTAGCCTATGCCTGGATAAACATCAGCATTTACCGTGATCTCTTTTGTCTGACTTACCGTCAAAACCTGCGCTTCGGAAACATTGACAATCATGTTTAACTTCGACATCTCGACAATCTCAAATAATTCTTTTGCCGCATTCAAGTAGGTACCTTCTTCAACATAGCGTTTATTCACATAACCTGCGAATGGGGCGCGAATGTAGGAATCTGATAGTTTCTTCCGGGAGGTGATTACCCTCGCTTCGGCGGTAACGTACGCCAGATTAACTTCATCCAGCTGTGATTGTGTTATCCCACCACTTTTTACCAGACGCTGATAACGTTCTTTATCCGTCGTCAATTTTTGGAGATTCGCTTCCGCTGATTTAACCTCAGCCTCTAACGTGGTAAAATCAATTCGTGCGAGCAGCTGGCCCTTTGTTACAAACTGACCTTCGTCCACGGGCAGGCTCACAACTCGTCCAGCGACTTCCGTCACCACCAAAATCTGTTTTGATGGCGCGAATGTGCCAGTGGCGATAAATGTGCCGCCAATATTTTCTTCTTTGACCTCTGCAACCTGAACTGGAACGGTGGCATTCACTTTTTTGGCCAATGCGGTCTGTTCATGCATCTTCGCTTTGTTATTTTTCAGAATAAATGCGGCTCCAGTAAGGGCAAAGACGACGATCAATATGGATACAATGGTGCGTTTCATTTTATGCGTAGTATTAATAATTTTCTTAATTCAATAAATTCTTGATCTCACCCTTTGATTTTAAGAGTGCGACTTCCGCCTGCTTCACCTTCAATAGTGATTCGATCAGTTGGCTTTGGGACTGTATCTTTGAGTATTCAGCCTGAAGGAGATCCGTTAGCGGACTTACCCCTTCATTATAATTTTGTAGTGTGACGTCGTACACACTATTCGCCAGCGCCACATTGTCTTTCTGCGCCAGGTAACTGGTGTAGCTGGTTTCAAAACTTTTCAATGAATTCTGATAAGCCATATTTGATTGTTGGCGTGTGTAGGTCATATCCCGTTCCGTTTTCATTTTCCTGATCCTGGACTGCTGAACTTTGGCAGACTTATTCAATCCATCAAATACTGGAATCTGCATTTTCACCCCTACCGACCCGACATCATACCATAAAGGGTTTGCACCGCCCGAGAAAATGAAATCATTACTCTGACCCATATAGGTATAGTTGGCATAAGCCGAAAGTGTCGGATAATAGCCCGCAGCAAAGTTCTTGCGCTCGAGATCATACAACGAAAGTTGCGTGTTCAGTTGCTTGAACTCGATTTTATTTTCCCAATTCCATTCGGTCGTGGTGATTGCCGGATCATATTGATAAGTTTCCGTATCCAGTACCAGCGGCACGTCCACTTCGATGGCCAAATTCATGTCAAGCCCTGCAGCAAGTTTCAGTTGATTGATCGTGTTGGCATAGGAATCATCGATACTTCTCAATTGCGTTTGAAGGTTCGTTAGATTGACATTTATTCTATCAACATCCACTTTTCTCGCAACGCCATTTTGATAGCGGTCGGTTGTGATGGCCAGGTTTTTCTGAGTTTGGGAAAGCGTTGTCTCCAATACATGACGTTGTGCTTGCAAAGAAGCGGCCTGATAAAACAGTGTTGCTACCTGCTGAATTACTTCCTCCTCGGTGCGTGCAATATTATAGTTGTAATAATCCTCGCCTACTTTGGCTGCCTTGATCCCCGTTAAAACGCTTTTATTAAAAAGCTGTTGTGTCGCCTGCGCCTGTACGCTAGTTGAATATTGCATGCCTGCGCGTACCACCGCGAAATCATTCGGGCCGGCGGTAGGATCAGCAAACCTCTTCGGAAAAACCATTGCCTGCCGGATGACATTGTCCGACATGTCTGCATTGATATTAATCTGCGGCAGCGCCGCCGATGTAATTTCTTTCGTCTTGGCCTGACCTTCCTCAAAGTCGTATTTTGCCTTAATGATATTATTATTGTTTTCCAGCGCAACGCCCAGGATGTCCTTCAATGCGTACGAAACCGGCTGTTGGGCCACGGCTACTCCCGCGCAGAACATCAACAGTGTCATCGTTAATGACAGAGGAATTTGAATTTTATGCTTCATTTGTTTTATTGACTACATTTTGCTCTAATACATTTCTATACTTTTCATATAACTTCTTTCCGCGCTCCGTAACGATGCCCTGGATAAAATGCTCCAGGATGCTATTAGAAACTTCGTGATGGTTGAATCTGTGTTTTGGAAAAATCTGATCGTTGCTTGCCATGGTCACTTCCTCCATGCGAATTTTGGCAATGATGTCCGCATTGATGTCTTCGCGGAAGTAACCCTGGTCAATTCCCAATTGAAGATCTTCTTTTATAAATTCCGCGAGGAAGCCGTACTTGAATTCCTGGATGATCTTCCATGCATCAGCGTGATACTTCTGCAACTCGAACACGAGAGATGCCGTAGCGGTATCAAAATTCGTATGGATGTATTGATGTATTTTGATCATCATGTCTACCGAATCTGCGGCTTGTTTTCGCAAACCTAAAAGCATGTTTTTCTTTTCGCTGGTGGCCTGATGCATCGCCAGGGTAATGATGTCATCCTTATCCGAAAAGTGCTGATAGATCGTTTTCTTCGAAATGCCAAGGTGATGCGCAATATCATCCATTGAAATGCTCCTGATCCCGTATTTGTGGAACAGTTCTTTAGCGCATTCCAATATTCTCTCTTTGTGATTTCTGTCGTCCATGCTTCTTAAATCCTCTTCGGAAACTCGTGTACCCACAAAAGTTTCCTCAGTTTCTTTAACGGCAAGATTAAGGAATAGTTCGCAAATTTTAAAATTAAATTTACGAAAACGTTTTTTTTGAGTCGTTTTGGCTGTTTTTATTTGACTTTTAAAACAAAATAGTCAAATAGTTAAACTCAAATATTTAAGCTTTTTGGATGGATTTCAGAAAAATATCGACTAAAAGGGTCGCCTGGTGGTTGATTTTTTCCTCGAGCTCGGAATTATAAATAAAGGCTACGCCAACGCTTTGGGCGCGTATACCTACGAGGGCAGAAATAAAAAGGTCGGCGTAGTTACTAACATTAAACTTGATAAATTCTCCTTCTTTGATCCCCAGTTCGAGGATTTTGCCAATCAATTCTTTTTCCTTCGCCAGGAGCTTTTGCCTGTGTTCGCCAAAAACCGGTTTTAACACTTCCGACACGGTAGACCGTTCTATTTTTGCAAGTGTGAATAACTTGTTAAGTAGCTGATTACGCATATGTATGTATTTTTTCAGCTTAAACGAGGCTTTGTTGCGTTTACTGATCAGGGCATCTATGGTTTTTACAAATTCATCAAAGTCCTGTCCGATTACGGCTACGAATAAATTTTCCTTGTCGGGAAAGTAATAGTACAGCGAGGCTTTAGACATACCGATGTCGGCGGCAATTTCATTCATCGTAGTTTTCGTGAGACCATAATGCGCAAAACGTTTTCGTGCAGCTTCTAAAATGACGGTAACTTTTGAATCTTCCATTTGGTAATCAGTATCGCGCGTAATAATAAGAAGTTTTTAAAGTTTAATGTTCAAATATTTCCTTAACTTAGTTAACCACCGGAAATTATATGAAGATATCTTTAGTAATTCTTTTCCTGTTAAGTCATTTCATTACACATGGTCAGCACGTTGATTCCTTAGAGAAAAAAAATGATAACATTACTTTAAATGTCCCAAGTCTTCGTTTCCGTGAACCTCTTTTTATATTATCCACAGGAGGTTTAGAGGTTGAAGTTCAAAGAGAGGAAATATTTGGTGACGCGCTAAACATTAACTCAAGGTTGATTAATTCCATCTATGTCTATAAAGACGCGGAGGCAACTGAAAAGTATGGCCGGCGCGGCGAGAATGGCGTGGTAGTCATATCCGTATCAAAAGACAAAGCGAACTTGTTACCATTTCAGTTGAGGCAACGGCTTAAACTAGAGGACTGATAATTGAGCCACAGCAGGATAGATTTTAAATTTCATATTGATTTCAGATTGACGCTCGATTGCAACTTGCAGGCGTGGGAATTCTTCCTCCCCTAGCGATCCGTCATTGAGCGCCTACAACCTTTCTCGAAGCTGCACTACCTCCTGCCTGCCGGTAGGCAGGAACATCCCGAATTGTGTCGAAGGGACTCCTTAGAGACTGCAATAGTAAAAAAAAAACCGGCTCTTTCCATTTAAGGCAGAGTACTCCGAAGACACTAGGGCAGGAAGTAACACAAAGGTTTTACGACCTTTGTGAACCTTGGCGTCTTGGCGTCTTTGTGGCCACAACAGAAGAATATTTTTGCTTACTTCCACAAAAGTTTCGATCCTGAGTACTGAGTTACGTTTCTAATATCTATGGACCAACAATACGAAATCATCAACACTGAAAAGAGCGACTTACCACTGATCTTTGAATTTTTTGAGCACTCCATCAACTATCAGGAAAAGAATGGCTATCCGGCCTGGAGGCACTACGATAAAAATGTCGTTATCAAAGACGTCGAAGATAAAAATCAATACAAGATCATGGTGGAATCCGCGATTGCAATGGTCTTTAGTGTACGTTATTCAGACAAATTAATTTGGAGAGAATTAGATGAAGGAGATTCAATCTATCTCCACAGGATTGTTGTTAACCCTGCGTTTAAAGGCCGGAAACTTTTTGGCGTAATTCTGGACTGGGCAATAGATCACGTAAAAGAAAAAAGCTTGCGCTCGATTCGCATGGACACGTGGGCCGACAATCCAACCATCATTAACTATTACAAAACTTTTGGTTTTCAATTCATTGAAAACTACACAACACCCGATATTCCGGAATTACCCGTTCATAATAGAAGGCTTCCTATGACTTTGCTAGAATATAAACCTAATAAGGCTTGAAGAAAACTGAGGGCTTGCGTTGTTAGTTTGGTGATCAACTATTTTTTAAGAGCGCATACACCTCTGCTTTGGCTACTTTGTAGCGATTCTCAAAATCAAGAATAACTTTAAGCGTCTCTTTAAATTTAATTTCCTGTCTAAGCCAAATTGAAACGTCATGAAGAAAAGCTCGGAGATCTTCCAGCTGACTTACTTCAATATCAGTTTCAATAGCTTTTTGCGCGAAATCATATTCGAAGGAAAAATTTTTGGATCTATGAAACTCAATCAAACCTTTGATCAAAACAAAGTTTTTCTTGAATTCCTCAGACAATGAAAAAGAGAAATGCATTCTCGTTTTATAGAAGAGTGGCGACACTTTGTTAAATAAAACATTTTCGATAACCGAAGAATCGGCAGCACTGATCATGGAATGATTCGAGAGATTTTCTGATGCTTTATTAACTACTTGAAAATATTGCTCTTCGCTTGGAAGGCTTGCTGACTGTACCATAATAATTGTTGTTTAATGTGAACGGATAATTCCATTTAAGGATTCGTAAATCAGCAACAACAGCAACGGCGCATGGGGAAAATTTTATGGTCAGTTTTGTAAAACGAATTGCAAACATACTAATATCCTACTAAATCAATAGATTAAGGTAATTATTTTAATTTTCGCGCAATTCAGGCCAATTTGAGGCTTTTTCATCACTTCCGAGAACTCGGAGCATGAATTTAAGCACAGTAACCGCTGAGCGAATTCGCACTGAGAAATCCTGAGAGAGGCCGCTCTGTAGAAGCGTTCTGCTTCTAGATCGAAGGTCGGATTGTTTTTGCAAGGCTCCGTTAGGAGCCTCCTCGTCGGATAGGTTAGGATACTCCTACGGAGTGTCGGTTATCTCCATTTGATTTTATAGATAGGATGCTCCTATGGAGCAAATTACGGGTGTGCATCGATGTCAACAGGTCAAGGCTTTTTTTTACAAAATTATTATAGGCAAAGACATTCGCCCCTAATTGGGTAGTCTGCTAAAAAAACAGCCGAATTTCAAAATACTGCAGAAAGGCTTTATTGCAATATTACCGACGTTCCCTTTAAGATCATCGGTCGTCTCCGAGCCGGCAGTTATTCACCGCCTGCCTGCCGGCATTCACCTACGCAGGACTGGCAACAGCCTTTTTCCCATGGCCGTGGTCAATTTCCCCAACGTTATTTACATCATAATCGCAAGCAAAATGGAAACTCTTCACAGCACCAACCCTACCCGGAACTTGTCGAAGGTCCGCAACCAGGATCGTTTAATACTGACTCTGGCAGGAATAGTGATTGCCCTCATCTGTTCATTGGTTTTGTTGCATGATACTCACGCGATTGGACGCGTAGCCACAAGATTAGGACTTGGTGAAGATTCTAAGATTGTGCCAACTGCCTTGCCGCTGGAGGTTAAAAAATTCGAGGTGGCCTCAGCGATATGGCTATTCAAGTAAATACAAAAACTATACAACCAAACAGTGATCGAAATACTGACCGCTGCCACTAATGCACGATGACGCAAGGTTTCACAAAGAATCCCAAGCATCACTTTGTGAAACTTAGTGTCTTTGAGCCTTCGTGGCAAAATATCGAATTTCGAACGATGATCGGAAACGGAGCTTAATGGCTTTTACTTTTTTTCCAGGTGCGAAACCAACACCGGGTTACTCAATAACCATCCAAACGCTTCCCACCGCTTGTTCATGTCGGTACCCGCCTGTCCTTCCACATATGCCTTTACGAGATCTTTGCCATAATTATAGTTGATCACATAGCTCCTATTTTTACGGATGAAGCTCTGCATCTTTTTCGCTTTATCATCATCCATCAGAAGAAAATTCTTTAGCCAATGCAAGGCCTGGGCGTCGTTCATTGTGTGGTTTAGGAGGCCCCTCGTCACTTCGTTAGTCACATAGTTCAACTGTTCTGTTAGTTCAAGCGCTTTGAAATAAAGTGCAATGCCGGACGTGTCCACGCCGGCCAACGGCAGGAGAACTTCCCTTGCAACACGGACTTTCTCTTCGCCGGGAAAAACGAGCGCAATACCGTAATTGGCACTCCCTTCTGCAATAAAGGACTGCGGGCTGAACAAAGGATACATCGATATTTCAATCAAGCCCTTGTCGTGATAAAGATTTTTCTCCAGCAGCATGTTGTAGACATGGTGGCCGGGATAGCTTTCGTGACTTCCTACGTCAATTACTTTGTCGATAAGGATATCAAGATCGGTGTTTATCTGGATCAGACTGTTATAATTTCCCTTATACCAGTTGTATCCTCCCCACGGCTTGTCGGTGACAAATTCCAGGTTGAAGCTTTCATTGTCAGGCATTTTAAAATGTTGTTGCGTGCGCCTCCTGCATTCCGCGATAGCAACTTGTATGACTGTATCAAGTTTCCCTGGAGGAATAACGAAACGTTTGGCCAGTTTTTGCAACCTGACATTCACAGGACCTTTCCCAGGCAGAATGTCATTCAGCGTCTGCGCGATTTTTTTAAAATGAGTAGAATCAAACACAGGCGGTGTAACACCATATAGCTCTTTACATTCCACTTCGAAGGAAACAGAGTCACCGCCAAATAATTTCACCCTTCGTTCAAAAGCCTTAAGTTGAGCGTCTATCCATCTCGCACGATTGGCAAGGGTATCATTGGCGTTGGCGTGGAAGGAACTCAATTCGTTGGACAACATGCTCACCTCCATGAGAAAACTGTCTTTTGGAAATACCGTTGACGCAGGGTTAAGCGGTTTCAATGAATCCGGTCCGTAATACGCATCGACAAAGTCTTTATCATATTGACCTATCGCCAGGCCTAAACGCACATATTGCACGGCTAATGCATTTAACTGTGTGTCTTCGTTTACTGCATCGTTCTCCCCGGGGCTACACGAAAGCAAACTCGAGAGAATGGCAAACGAAAATAGGACGTTGAGAACAGCGGGTATCACATTTTTCATTGGAAATTCTTTTGTTTTGACCATCCTTATCGTTTACAGCGCTAACGATAGTTGCTATTTAATTTTTTCATAGTCGCCATAAAATTGTCCACTAAATGTCGATTGCGTTACGCACACCGGTAGCAAATCGTGATACTGTTGTACAAGATGAAATAGATCGGCGTTCAAATGAACCAAAGAAGAGTTTCCGGGACAACATGTTATCCGGGTGTGTACGTAATTCTTTTCTTTTGAAATAGGCTTTTTCTACTAATCCTCGATCTATTGCAGAGCCATGTCCTGGAATAAAGACAGAGCATTCAGTTTCCAATAATAAACTCCAACTATTGATCAATTTTTTTAAATCATAAGCAAATGGCGGCATTATTGTCCATTTAAATACTCCAAACATTGTATCGCCAACGATAGCAATTTCATTATCAACTACAATACTCATTGAATCAGGCGTATGTCCATCTGTATTGATTACATAAGCGTTAAATCCGCACTCTTTTAAATCAAGATATGAATCTACCAACAAATCATAATCACATGGTTCGTATCTTAATTTTGGAAATACTTTGTTCGCAAACAAGTATACTAAAGAACGAGTAAATATATTAGTCCCCTTTGGAATAATATTATCCCCAGAGGTCAAATACTTTGCTCCATTTCTATTTACAATCACCTTAGAATTAAACTTTTCCTTAATCATACGAGCGTTTCCTGCATGGTCAAAATGAGTATGAGTCAAAATCAAATAGTCAATATGTGTTATTCTTAAGTCATTTAATCTTTTGTCAAGTTTATTCCGTTCGTCTTTTATGCTTGTATCTATGAGTACGTTTTGATTCCCATTTGTCAATAAACAAACATTACTCCTCCGAGTTAATATCGGAATAATCTTATAACCACTTTTAGTTTCCCAAATTTTCATTTCATGCCGATTGCTTATCAAACTGAGGTTACACTATAATAATAGCTAAAATTCGCATTCTATAGCATTGCTGCAAACACCCCAATATAGGCATTGCGTATATATTCTTTTATCCAGTCCAGGTCACAACACGGAATAATCAAAATATCGAATTAGTTGTAACAGTTGTAACAGTTGGCTAGCTTTCCCAAATTATCCAATCCAGTTAATGATCAAAAATATAATCCTTCTCCTTGCTTTTATTGGCATTTTTGTTTCTACACTCCATGCCCAATCTGTTGTTTCTGACCAAAACACAAGCACCGATTTCAAAAAATTCAAGACCTACGCCTGGCTTGCTCCCGGTGACAGTGTATTGAATCGTTATCGCTCAGATAAATTGTATAGCGGATATATTGTCTATTCCGCCAACAAGGAACTCGCAAGCCGAGGACTTAAAGTTGATACCCTCAAACCGGACGCCGTTTTTCTTTTTTACACTACCGTGGAGGAAATCACAACGTACTCCCAAAGCGCCACGCTCAGTATGGGCGTCGGAGTCGCAGGACCTGGATATTACGTTTCAGGCTACGCTCCTGTGGCCGGTGGCAAGATTACAGAGACTACAGAACAAGACGGTGTACTTAAATACGTGATGTACGATACCCACACGGGCAAGCTGGTATGGTCAGGCATGGTGGAGAAAACGTTTAAGCTGACGGACGACGTTGAAAAAATCATCGCCGATTATACTGTGAAGATCTTCAAAAAATATCCCGTGAAGGGAAAAAAATAGCGAAGCAGAATCTAACCGACTATTTCACTTCCCTAAAAACTCTCGGCGAAACCCCAGCATACTTAGAAAAGAACCGGGAAAAATAAGCGGGGTCTTCAAAATTAAGTCGATAGGCAACTTCAGAAATACTGTATTCGGTATGCTTCAAATATTTTTCAGCTTCAAGAAACAGAAATTCATCAACAACCTGTAACGCAGATTTGCCAACAGTCGCCTGGCAAATCCTGTTCAGATGAACCGTGGTGATGTTTAACTCACGTGCATAATGCGTGATTGATTTCATTGGCGTGTAGGACTTCTTGATGCTCCTGAGAAATAAATTAAAGTAACGAGAATACGAGCTACCCGCATCAATAAAGTTATCCGATTTTTCAAGGGACAGGCGAAACAGTTTACTAAGCAGTAGACTTAACTGGCTCTGAAGTATCAAACCCTTTTCAGGTAATTCCTCCCGAATCTCGTCATGCAATTCATAAAGAAGTGATTTTATTGCCCTGTATGACTTAACTTTTTTTACATCCATTAATATTCGGGTGTGGCTGAGTTCCATTAATGCGGTGGGTGCTAAACGAAAAACCGTCTCGAGAAAGGAGGTGGAAAGTGTAAGCACCATCCCTTGTATATTCTTGCTCACCACAAGACCGTGCAAACTATTCTCTGGAATAGTTACTATAACCGGACCAGAGACAAGGTATTTCTCATCCTCAAATTCATAGGTGACTTTGCCGCGTTCTACCAAAAAAAGCTGGAACAGATTTGCGTGCAAATGTTGTTTGATAACCCAATTGTTTTTTTTGCTGCGATACTCCATCGACTCGCAATGAAGAAAATCAGGTAGCAAGATCTCCGCTTCACCATACAATCCGAAACGCACGGGTTTATTTTTTGAAAGTGCCATCGAACAAATTCTTTTTGGTTATGAATGCATAAATCCGGCTATTCAATAGGAAAAGGTTAAGTGACGATTAGAAAGTTCAATAATCAAAGTCCATCAGGAATGTTCTAATTGTCCAAGTATTATACGCAATAATCCAAATATAAAAAACCTCACAAAAGTAAATTTGACTACTTTTCAAAATATGGAGCAATCTGATGACTTCTGAAACGCAGGTCGGAATTATTGGAGCAGGACCTGCGGGATTGACCTTAGCCTTGTTGCTTCAAAAGGAAGGATTGTCTCCCGTGGTTTTGGAATCTCGCGGTCGCGCCTATATTGAATCACGCGCCCGTGCGGGGCTGTTAGAACAGAACACCGTCACGCTATTTAATGATTTGGGAGTCGGCGACCGATTAAATAGTGAAGGACTCGTGCATCGCGGCGTTTACCTGAGTTTTGATGAGCGGAGAATCCGGGTCCCGTTCGATGAGTTGACCGGTGGTCGTTGTATCACTATTTATGGTCAGCAGGAAGTTGTCAAAGACCTGGTAAAGGCATGCCTCGACAGAGGAATAAAAATCATCTTTGAAGCCGAGGCAACCGGCATCAATAATATCAGTACAAAATCACCATCGATCGTCTATCAGCAAAGTGGGGAATCTCAATCCTTACCCTGTGACTTTATTGTAGGCTGCGATGGTTTTCACG
>Ga0111539_10006427_pt1 | contig 15154 bp, 11 predicted proteins | sample RhiMethybrSRZTD1_FD_79667 | JGI IMG/M metagenome (GOLD analysis project Ga0111539, IMG submission 79667) | Populus rhizosphere microbial communities from Tennessee, USA - Rhizosphere MetaG P. TD hybrid SRZTD1 (version 2) (version 2) | ecosystem: Host-associated > Plants > Roots > Rhizosphere >... | reverse complement strand
ATGCGGGGCGGGCGACGCATTATGTCGCCGTCATTCGTGACGTCACCGAGGAGCTCCGGCTGCGCGAGCAGCTGGTGCGGAGCGAGCGCCTGTCGGCGGTCGGCGAGTTCGTGTCGGGCGTCGCGCACGAGATCAACAACCCGCTGCAGTCGGTGATCGGCACGCTGGAGCTCGTGCTCGGGCAGCCGCACGCCCCCGACACCCGCGTCGATCTCGAGCGGACGCGCTTCGAGGCAGGACGCGCCGGGCGCATCGTCCGCAACCTGCTGACCTTCGTCCGCCACTCGTCGAAGGAGCGACTGCTGATGGACTTGAACGAGATCGTCAAGTCGACGATCGGCGTGCGCGCCTATGAGCTCGAGATGTCGGGGATCATGACGCGCGAAGAGTACTCGCCGCTGCTGCCGCTGGTCCTCGCCAACCGCGAGGAGATCCAGCAGGTGATCCTGCATCTGGTGATCAACGCCCAGCAGGCGATGACCGGTGCGCCCACGCCGCGCGTGCTCTCGGTGAGGACGCTGCTCGTTGGCAGCGATGCGGTGCTCGAAGTGAGCGACACCGGCCCGGGCATCCCGCCGGCAGCGGCCGGCAGGATCTTCGAGCCGTTCTTCACCACCAAGACCAGCGGCGGCGGCGCCGGCCTCGGCCTGTCGCTGTCGCTCGGCATCGCCAACGCGCACCGCGGCACGCTCGACCTCGTGCCGACCGAAGCCGGCACCTGCTTCCGCCTGACGCTGCCGGGCGCCGGGTTCCCCGGCCCGGCGTCAGTGCATTAGAAACCGTACTCCCTCTGTAGCTCGAGCGTCGGCGCAGCATACCGGCGTCTGTTTAACCGCGGAGAACGCAGAGACCGCAGAGTGTTTTAGTTTCAAAAAACTCTGCGCGCTCTGCGTGCTCTGACGCGGTTCCACTGGGGCCGGGATCGCGCCGACGGGTGACATTCGGCGCGTCCGTTCACTAAAATGGGATGTTTATGTCGGTCGCAGAGGTCGTCATCCTCGGCGCCGCGCGTACGCCAATCGGCCGGTACGGCGGCTCGTTCAGAGATATTCATCCGGCGGAGCTCGGCGCCGTCGCCGCGCGCGCGGCGATCGAGCGCGCCGGCCTGACGCCGGGCGACATCGACGAGGTGTTCATCGGCCACGGCCGGCAGGGCGGCTCCGGCCCCAATCCCGGACGGCAGGTCGGTCACCGCGCCGGCATCCCCCACAGCGCTCCGGCGCAGACGATCAACAAGGCGTGCGCGTCGGGCCTGCAGGCGCTGGCCTCGGCGGCGCAGTCGATCATGCTCGGCGAGTCGGCGATCGCGCTCGCGGGCGGCATCGAGTCGATGAGCCGCATGCCCTACCTCATCGACGCCGTTGACGCGCGGTGGGGGCACCGGATGGGCAACTTCACCCTGGTCGACGCGATGTATCGCGACGGCTTCGCGTGCCCGCTGTCGAACCTGATCATGGGCGAAACAGCCGAAGTGCTGGCGCGGCAATACCACATCACGCGCGAGCAGTCCGACTGCTTCGCGCTCGAGAGCCAGCGCAAGGCGCAGGCGGCGATCGCCGCGGGGCATTTCACGCGCGAGATCGCGCCGGTCACCGTGCCGGCGTCGGGCCGCGACGCGTCCGGCGGCGTCGTCGTCGATCGCGACGAGCACCCGCGCGAGACGACGATCGAGAGCCTGCGCAAGCTCCCACCCGTGTTCGGCGAGGTCGAAGGGGAGCCGGGCATCATCACCGCCGGCACCTCGTCGGGCGTCACCGACGGCGGCGCCGCGCTGGTGGTGGCGTCGGCATCGGCGGCGCGGCGGCGCGGCCTCACGCCGCGCGCCAAGGTTCTGGGCTGGGCGAGCGCCGGCGTCGATCCGCGCCTCATGGGCATCGGGCCGGTGCCAGCGATTCAGAAACTCGCTGAACGGACCGGCCTCGGCGTCGACGACTTCGATCTCATCGAGCTCAACGAGGCCTTCGCGCCGCAGGTGCTCGCGGTGATGCGCGATGTGCCGATGCCGGCCGACCGCCTCAACGTCAACGGCGGCGCGATCGCGCTGGGCCATCCGATTGGCGCGACCGGCGCGAGAATCGTCGTCACCCTGCTGCACGAGCTCGAGCGGCGGCAGGCGCGGCGCGGGCTGGCGACGCTCTGCGTCAGCGGCGGCATGGGGATGGCGCTCGCCATCGAGCGAATCGGGTAAAGACGACGATGCGTATAGCGGTTGTACCCGGCGACGGGATTGGCATCGAGACCACCGCGGAGGCAATGAAGGCGGTCGCCGCCGCGGGCGAAGTATTCGGGCGCAGGTTCGACCTCGAGACCTTCCCCTGGGGCGCCGATCATTTCCTCGCGACCGGCGTCACCATGCCGGCCGACGGCTACGCGATGCTGCGCGACCAGTTCGACGCCATCTTCATCGGCGCGCTCGGCGACCCGCGCATCCCCGACAACCGGCATGCCCGCGACATCCTGCTCGGCACCCGCTTCGAGCTGGATCTCTACGTCAACTACCGCCCGGTCAAGCTGCTGCACGAGCGGCTCTGCCCGCTGAAGAACCGGTCGACCGCCGACGTCAACTTCGTCGTGTTCCGCGAGAACACCGAGGGTCTGTATGTGAGCGTCGGCGGCCGGTTCAAGGCCGGCACGACCGACGAGATTGCGATCCAGGAGGAGCTCAACACGTATAAAGGCGTGCACCGGATCGTCAAGCACGCCTTCGAGTTCGCCATCGCCAGCGGCCGCAGGAGCGTCTGCATGGCGGACAAGAGCAATGCGATGACCGATGGGCACGCGCTGTGGCAGCGGGTGTTCCGCGAGCTGGCGCCGCAGTACCCGGGGATCCAGCCGCGCCATCTCTACATCGACGCGCTGGCGCTGCTGATGGTGCAGAACCCGGCGCAGTTCGACGTCATCGTCACCAACAACCTGTTCGGCGACATCATCACCGACCTCGCCGCGGCGCTTCAGGGCGGGCTGGGCCTGGCGGCGTCGGGCAACCTGCATCCCGGGCGCACCTCGATGTTCGAGCCGGTGCACGGCTCGGCGCCGCCGCTCGCGGGGAAGAACGTCGCCAACCCGATGGGCGCGATCCTGTCGGCGGCTTTGATGCTCGACTACCTCGGGCTCAGAGCCGAGGCCGCGGCGATCGAATCCGCGGTGCAGGACGCGGTCGCCACCGGCAACGGCACGCAGGAGATCGGCGGCACGCTCGGCACCCGCGAGACCGGCGATTTCATCGCGTCGCAGATCCGCAAACCCCGCCGTGACGCCGGCGTCGACGCCGCTCCGGAAGATGCCGGCGGTCGGCAGCCAATCGCCAGCGCCGCCAATCCCGAAGAGCATCAATGACCAGACCCGAAGTTCTCATCGTCGGCGGCGCGCGCACGCCGATGACCGACTATGTCGGCGCGCTGAAAGACGTCTCGGCGATCGAGCTCGGCGCGATCGCCGCGCGCGGCGCGTTCGAGCGGACCGGCGTCAGGCCCGAGTGGATCGAGCATGCAGTGGTCGGCAACGTGCTGCAGACGAGCGCCGACGCGATTTACGGCGCGCGGCACGTCGCGTTGAAGGCCGGCGTCCCGGTGGAGGTGCCGGCGCTCACCGTCAACCGCCTGTGTGGATCCGGCATCCAGGCCGCCATCAGCGGCGCGCAGCTGATTCAGCTCGGCGAAGCCGCGATGGTGCTGACCGGCGGCATCGAGAGCATGAGCCAGGCGCCGCACGTCATCCGCGGGCTGCGCGTCGGGCTGAAGCTCGGGCAGGGAAAGCTCGAAGACTCGCTCTGGGAGGCGCTGCTCGATCCCTACTGCGGCTGCACGATGGCGTTGACGGCGGAGAACTGCGCGGCGAAGTACGGCATCGGGCGCGACGCGCAGGACTGCTACGCCCTGCGCAGCCAGCAGCTCGCCGACGCGGCGTGGAAAGCCGGCCGGCTGGTCGAGGAGATCGTCCCGGTCGAGATCAAGACGCGGAAAGGCGTGCAGGTCGTCGACCGCGACGATCACCTGCGGCCCCAGACCACGATCGAGGGACTGGGGAAGCTGCCGCCGGCGTTCAAGACGGACGGAACGGTGACCGCGGGAAACGCCAGCGGGATTGTCGACGGCGGCGCGGCGCTGATTCTGGCGTCGCGCGAGGCGGTCGATCGGCGCCAGCTGCGGCCGATCGGGCGGCTGGTGGCCTGGGCGGCCAATGGCGTCGAACCGTCGTTGATGGGGATGGGACCGGCGCCGGCGACGCGCAAGGCGCTCGCCGCCGCCGGACTGTCGCTCGACGAGATCGATCTGGTCGAGGTCAACGAGGCGTTCGCGGGCCAGTACCTCGCGGTCGAAAAGGAGCTCGGCCTCGATCGCGACAAGGTGAACGTGAACGGCGGCGCGATCGCGCTCGGCCACCCGCTCGGCATGAGCGGCACGCGGTTGATGCTGACGCTGCTGCTGGAGCTCCGCCGGCGCGGGAAGAAGCGCGGGTTGGCGACAGCGTGCATCGGCGGTGGGCAAGGCATCGCGGCGATCGTCGAGGTTGTGTAATGGACATAAAAACGGTCGGTGTGCTCGGCTGCGGGTTGATGGGTTCCGGGATCGCGCAGGTCGCGGCGGCGGCAGGTTACAAGACGATCGTGCGCGAGGTCGACGACATCGCCCTCGACAAGGGGATCGGCCGGATCAAGCGCTTCCTCGACGATGGCGTCTCGAAGGGGAAGGTCACCGCCGAGGCGCGCGACACCACGCTCAAGGGCCTGACCGGGACGACGACGTTCGAGGGGCTGAAGGAGTGCGACCTGGTGATCGAGGCGATCATCGAGAACCTCGACGACAAGCGGCAGACCTACGCGGCGCTCGAGAAGATCGTCAAGCCGCAGGCGATCTTCGTCTCCAACACCTCGTCGCTCTGCATCACCGAGCTTGCCGCCGCGACCGAGCGGCCCGATCGCTTCGGCGGCCTGCATTTCTTCAACCCGGTGCCGCTGATGAAGCTGGTCGAAGTGATTCGCGCGCTGACCACCAGCGACGAGACCTACAAGACCGTCTTCGCCTTCGCCGCCTCGCTCGGCAAGGAACCGATCACCGCCCCCGATCGCCCCGGCTTCATCGTCAACCGGCTGCTGGTGCCGTATCTGCTCGATGCGATTCGCGCCTACGAGAACGGCACCGGTACGATCGAGGACATCGACAAGGGGATGAAGCTGGGGTGCGGCTATCCGATGGGGCCGTTCACGCTGCTCGACTTCGTCGGGCTCGACACCACGTATTACATCGCCAACATCATGTTCGAGGAGTTCCGCGAGCCGCAGTACGCGCCGCCGCCGCTCTTGAAGCGGATGGTGTTGGCCGGGCGTTTAGGGCGGAAGAGCGGACAGGGGTTCTATAAGTACTGATTGCCGGTCTTGGCCGATCGTGTCGGGGGCCGAGCAAGCTCGGCCCCCACAGGTGTGCGGCGAGATCATCTGTGGGGGCCGAGCTTGCTCGGCCCCCTTTATTTCAAATCCCGCACCATCCGGCGTGCCTTCTCCTTGAAGTCCGCGTCCTCCGGCGCCCATTGCGGGTTCACCGGCGCGTTGATCACCGCCTCCAGCTCCGCTCTCGCTTCCTGCTTCCGATCGTCGTCGAGCAGCAGCTCGGCGAGGAAGAAGTGCGATGCGGTGCTGTTCGGATTGTAGGTGAGCGACTTGCGCAGGTGCTCCTCGGCCAGGCGACGGCTGCCGCCGAACAGGCGTGGCACCTTGAAGTACCAGCGGCCGAGCGCGCGATCGGCCGATCCGTCCTGGAACGCGGCGTCGATCCGCAGCACCGTCTCGAGCGCTTCCTTGATCGGCTTTCGGTACTTCAGTCCCTGCGTCCTGCCGAACGATTCGGCGAGCGCCCCCATGTTGGCGGCAACCCAGAAATATCCCTCGGGCCGGTTCGGCTGCATCGCCGACGCCTTGCGCCCGGCGTCGATCCCCTGCTCGAGAAAGCCGCGCCGCTCCGCCTCCGGCGCGTGGCCGCCGAGCCAGTAGTCGGCGCGCGCCAGCTTCCACGCCGCCTCGAAGTTGCGCGCATCGGCGGCTAGCGCGTCGGCCCAGATGCCGGCGGCGCGGCGCGCGCTGGCGAGGTTGGCGCGATCGGCGTAGAGCTGGTCGGCGGTCTGGGCCGCAAGAGCCGGGATATAGAATAGAGAAATGCAGGAACTAATCAGGCAGATTCTGGCGAACCTGGGCGAGGATCCGGCCCGCGAAGGGCTGCGCGACACCCCGAAACGGGTCGAGAAGGCGTACAGGTTTCTGACCAGCGGGTACGACGCAAACATCGATCAGGTGCTGAACAACGCGCTCTTCACCGTCGATTATAGCGAGATGGTGATCGTCAAGGACATCGACTTCTACAGCCTGTGCGAGCATCACCTGCTGCCGTTCTTCGGCAAGTGCCACGTCGCCTACATTCCCAGCAACAAAGTGATCGGCCTGAGCAAGGTGCCGCGGCTGGTCGACGTCTTCGCGCGGCGGCTGCAGGTGCAGGAGCGGCTGACCAGCCAGATTGCGGACACCATCCGCGAGAAGATCACGCCGCTCGGCGTCGCGGTGGTGATGGAAGCGACGCACCTCTGCATGTCGATGCGCGGCGTCGAGAAGCAGAACTCCTTCGCCGTCACCAGCGCGATGCACGGCGCCTTCCGTAACAACGCCCGCACCAGGATGGAATTCCTCGAATTGATCAAGCTGCGCAGCGCCGTGCCTGGCGTGCGCGACAGTGCGCCGGCGACCTACGCGTGCATGGCAGAAGACTGAGCACGCGAGTAGGCAGGTGGGGCAGGTAGGGCCGGTGGGGCAAAACACGACAGAGCCTAAAATGGCTCTGCGGTCTCCGCGCTCTCTGCGGTTCACCGGCGCCGCGAATCGACCCCGACGTCGCTGAAACCGGAGCCTACCCGCCCAACCTGCCCCACCCGCCCTACCAGCCCGCGCGCGTCAGAACTTCAGCGCTGCGCGCAACACCACCGTCCGCGGCACGAGAATCTGTGTCGGCGACAGGAACTGCTGCAGCGTCGCACGCGTGCCGGTCGTCGGGTCGGTGAACGTCGTCGCCGGCGTCAGCGAGCGAACGTTCCACACGGTGTCAGCGTTCATGAGGTTGTCGAAGTCGACGGACGCCTCGAGGCTCCGGCTGTTGTTGAACCGGAACAGCTTTCCAACCCGAAGGTCGATCGTCGTGAGCGTGCCGATGCGCGAGCTGCCGAGCGGCTCGAGGTTGATCGTCTGGGCTGCGCCAATCGCCAGCGCCCGGCTGATCTGACGGGTGAACGCCGGTCCCTGCTGTGAACGGAAATTCCCGCTGAGGATCACCTCCTGCCACGGCAGGATGTACATCCCGGTCAACTTGAACTGGTTCGGTCGATCGGCGTTCGCCGCGGCGCAACCGGCGCAGCGGCTCGAGCCGGTCACCTGGCCATCAGAGGTGATGTTTCCGTTCGCGTTGATCAGGAAGTTCGGTGACACATCCACGGACGAGTTCTCGATCCGGTTCCTCCCGTAAGTGTAGCCGGCGAGCATCTGCCAGCGGTTCGAGAGACGCTTGGTCAGCGTGATTTCCAACCCTTTGTAGCTCTGGACGACCTTCGGATCGTTGGTGACGAGCGTGCGGTTCGCAGCCGAGATCCGCTGGAAGAAACTGTAGGTGCCGTCGTCGCCCGTGCCGAGCACGCCGTCGATCCCCGGTTCGATCGCCGTCGTCGGCGTCGACGCGTACGGACTGTCCGGGTTGGCGGAGGCCTGCAGGTATCTCTCACGACGATAGGTATAGGCCGCACTCATCTTGAAGTTGGCCATCAGCTCGCGGTCCACGCCGAAGCTGTACTCGTCGGTGTAGGGCCGGCGGTAGTTCGGATCGATCGTCGTCGTCGTGCCCGTCGTGAGCACGCCCGCGCCGGTCTGCTCGCCGGGCTGGAACTTGAGGTCGTTGTTGGCGTCGTTCCAGCCGTAGGTGGTGAAGTAGTTGGCGTTCGGATTGACGAGGTTGAAGGGGCTGCCGCCGGTCGGCAAGAGATAGTAGTAGCGGCCGTACGACCCCTTGGCGGCCGTCTTTCCATCGCCGGTCACGTCGTAGACTGCGCTGGCGCGCGGGCCCGCGGTGTGCCACAGCACCACGTCGCGCGTTTCCGCGAAGCTGCGTTGAATGGATGGATAGAACACGCTCGCCGGGCTGCTCTGCTCGGGCAGGTAGCCTTCGAGTCGTTCCCAACGCAATCCGCCGGTCAGCGTCAGGCGCTTCACGCTGTAGGTATCCTGCGCGAAAATCGCCAGCACATCGAGTGCCGAGCGGTCGACCAACGGGGTCGCGTAGATCTCGACGGTCTGCGATCGCGGGGTCAGCGAGCTGTTGTAAAACGTGCGCACGTTGTCGACGCGGGTGTTTTCGTTCTGGACGACTGCGTGGGAGTTGTCGAAGCCGAATCGCAGCTCGTGCCGGCCGCCGAGCGCCTGGTCGATGTAGTACTGGCCGGTGGCATTGGCCTGATAGCGGTCGCGGTTGCGGACGGTATTGGTCGGGAAATTCCCGTAGACGATACCGGTCGCATTGTCGGTCAGCGACTGCTGATTGCCGCCGTTCTGATAGGTCGGGAAGAGGATGCTGTTCATCCCCAGCCGGGCATCGATGAAGAAGTTCTTACCGAGCACCGTGTTCCACTGGCCCTGGACGAGGTCGAACATGTCTTCTTCATCGCTGGTCGAATCGGTGACGGTGATCGACGCGTTGTTCAGGAGCCGGTTCGGCTTGCTGTAACGCTGCCGTGAATAGAAGCCGGTGATGCGGTTGCTCTGATTCACCTGCCACGTGACGTTCCCCAGGCCCGACGTGATGTTGGTCTGATCGAGCACGACTTCGGAGTTCTGCACCGGCACGTTCTGATGCACCCGCCAGTCGCGGAACGCACCAAAGAAGCGCACCTTGTTCTGGACCAGCGGGCCACCGGCCGTCAGGTTGAAGTCCGAGACGAAATCGGACGTGTTGCCGTCCTGACGGAAGCCGTACTTCTGCAGATTCGGATTGTGATCGTTGCGGGCCTGCAGCGAGTCGCCGGTCCACGTGAACGTGGAGGCGCCGTGCCATTTGTCGCCGCCGGTCTTCGTCACCATGTTGAGGAACACGCCCGACGACGGAACGGTGATGTCGTGGGCGCCGGTCGAGACCTGGATGTCGTCGAAGGCATCGAAGTCGTAGTAGAAGCCCGCGGCGCCGATCGCCGCCGGATCTCCCACGTTGATCCCGTTCAGGAACGACGTGTTCTGTCCACTCGTCGTCCCGCGTGCGCTGAAAACCCCCTGCAATCCTCCGGAGGTCCCGCCGACATCCGGCCGGCTCATGATCAGGCTCGGCACCTTCGCTTCGAGGAGCCCCCAGATGTCGCGCCCGCCCGGCGTGCCCTGGATCAACTGCTCGCTCAGGTTCACGCTCACGTTGGCGCTCGTCGTATCCACGGTCGGCGAGGCGCCGGTCACGGTGATGTTCTCGGCCAGCGCGGCGACCTTCATGGCGAAGTCGACCGGTGTCGTCTGGCCGACCAGCACGACGATGTTCTCGCGCGTGATGGTCTGGAAGCCGGTGAGCTCCAGCTTGATGCTGTAGGTGCCGGGCACGAGCGACGGGAACCGGTTGACGCCGCCCGCGTCGGTGACGCCGGTCATCGAACCTGCGACCAGCACCGGGCTGCTGATCGTCACGGTGATGCCGGGCACCACGGCGCCCTGGTCGTCGACCGCCTTCACCAGGATGCTGCCGGTCTGAACCTGCGCGCTCGCGGATGCGGCGACGGCCAGCGCCGCCAGCACTACCAAGACACTGAAGATCCGTCTCATGCTGTCTTCCTCCTGAACCGGTGTCGGGGTTGACGTGGCCGCGTCGGCTATTGCTTCAGCCACTCTGAGCAGAGAGAGCGTGTCGCCCTTGGCTGCGGGACTGTATCAAAGCCGGCTGGAAAAGGCGTCGATTTTTCGCACCAATCCCGCAGAGTTCGCCGGTGGTTCGAAAAGTTGGATTTATACTGCTTCGTTATGAAAACGGTATACGCCGCGCTCGTGGCGATCGTCTCCACGCTCGTCGTTTCGGCCGCGCAGCCGGCACGCCGCGACACTTCACGCGGCGCCGGCGCGCTCACGATCGAGCAGCTCATAGCCATCCGCCACCCGTCGAGCCCTGCCTGGTCGCCCGACGGCCGGCGCATCGCGTTCCTGTCGGATCGAGCGGGCATCGCCAACATTTACGTGGCGACGCTCGACGCGAATGGCCGCGCATCGGCCGGTCAGCCGCTGACGCGTTTCACCGACGGCCTGGGCGGCGGCCTGTTCTGGAGCGCCGACAGCCAGCGCATCTACTTCCCGCGCCAGGGAGATCTGTGGCAGGCACCGGCCGGCGGCGGCGAGCCGTCCGCGGTGTGGACCACGCCGCAGCTGGAAACGAGCATCGTGCCGTCGCCGGACGGAGGGCGCGTCGCATTCGTTCGCGGCAACGATCTCGTCGTTCGCGCGCTCGCGGGCGGGAACGAGTCGGAGGTAGTCAAAGGCGACAGCAAGGCGGTCAGCGGCGTGGCATGGTCACCTGACGGCGGCCGGCTCGTCTTCACCCTCGGGGCGACGACGATCCGCCACGAGCAGACGCCCGAGTACTCGGGCGCGAAGATCATCTACACCATTTCTGAACGCCGCGCCGGCGAGAGCTTCGTCGTCCCGGCCGGCGGCGGAGCGGCGTCGCCGCTTGCCGGCGTCGCCGGAGCCGCGTTGCGCGGGTGGATCGACAAGACGCGCTTCGTCATCGATCGGCAGTCGGCCGACTACAAGCGGCGGACGATCTCGATCGCCGATACGCAGGCCCCTTCGACAAGCTCAGGGCAAGCGTCGAGCGCGCTGAAGACGACGCAGGAGGATGTCGACGAGAAGTTCTGGAGCATCCCCGGCCAGGCTGATCCGGGCGCGCTGCCGTCACCCGACGGCAAGTGGATCGCGTTCGTCAGCGATCGCGATGGGTGGGATCACCTGTATGTGATGCCTTCCGCCGGCGGCGCGGCGGCGCAGATCACCAGGGGCCGGTTCGAAGCATGGCGGCCGGCCTGGTCGCCCGACAGCACGCGCGTCGCCTTCGACGCGAACGAGCCAGGGCGTCCGGGCGATCGGCACCTCGGCATCGCGACCATCGGCCAGGATCCGTCGCGGGCGGCGGTGACGATGATTACTACCGGCAGGGGCACCAACATCGCGCCGGTCTGGTCGCCGGACGGCCGCCGCCTCGTCTATCAGCACACCGACCCGCACAACTCGGCCGACCTCTGGGTGATCGACGCCGCCGGCGGAACGCCGGCGCGCATCTCCGACTCGATGCCCGCGGAGATGAAACGCGCGGCGTTCGTGCAGCCGCAGCTGGTCGACTATCCAGGCCCCGACGGCCAACCGGTGCCCGCATGGCTGTTCGTGCCGAAAGACCTCGATCGATCGCGCAAGCACCCCGCGATCGTCTGGATTCACGGCGACGGAACGAATCAGAACTACGACGGCTGGCACGTGCAGCGGAACTATGCCGTCTACTACAGCTTTCACCAGTACCTGCTGCAGCAGGGATACGTCGTGCTGGCGCCCGATTATCGCGGCAGCATTGGTTACGGCCGCAACTGGCGCCAGGGCGTCTACATGGACGTGGGCGGCAAGGATGCGAAGGACGCGTGGATGGCGGCGAGCTACCTCAAGACGCTGCCGTATGTGGACGGGGAACGCCTCGGCGTCTGGGGCTTGAGCTACGGCGGCTTCTTCACGCTGATTGCGGCCACCGATCAACCGACGCTGTATCGCGCGGCAGTGAATGTGGCCGGCGTCGCCGACTACGCGATGTACTACGAGGATCCGTATCACGGCGGCTGGACCGCGAGCCGCATCGGCACGCCGGAGCAGAACCCGCAGGTGTTCGCGCAAGCCTCGCCGCTGTCGCACGTCGATCGGCTGCAGCGGCCGCTGCTCGTGCTGCACGGCACCTCCGACGTCAACGTGCCGTATCTGCATTCGGTGCGGCTCATCGATGAGCTCCTGAAAAAAGGCAAAGGGGATCTCGTCTCCTTCATGACCTATCCGGGCGAGTTCCACTACTTCACGCGCGAGCACGTGCTGCGCGATGCGTGGACGCGGGTGGAAGAGTTCTTCGACGCAAACCTGAAGCGGGGCCAGCAGGCGAGCCACTGAGTGGAGGCGCGGCGAGCGAACCGCCGCACAACGCGCGCTACCGCAACGCGCTACACTGAAGCCATGCGTGCGATTGCGATCGCTCTCGTTGTCGCCGTGCCGTTGTCGGCGCAGACCCGCCGCCCGACGCGCAGGCCGCCGCCGCCGCCGCCGCCGCCGCCGACCAGAGTGGCGCCCGAGATGGCGTGCCCGGCGCCGCTCGGCGTCGGCGTCAGGAGCAAAGCGGCGTTCTGCGAGGTGATGGCCGGCCGCGATCCGGCCGGCGGCGTGCTGATTCAGATTCCGCCGCACAAGGGACCAGCGACGCTCACCTTCGATCTGCACAACCTCCATACCTACTCGGAAGAACAGGTGCGCGCGCGTCGCGCCTACGCGCGCTACACCGCCACCATCGGCGCGCTGACGATAGACAACACGCTGCTCAGCCGGGCGGTGGTGCAGAGCGAGTTCAGGACTGCCGCGGACCTGGTCGATCGCGTCAGCGGCGGCGCCGGCCCCGGCGGCGTGAAGGCGGTTGCGCCGACCGGCACCGAGTCGGTGACCATCGAAGTGCCCGAAGAGGAGCTGCAGGTGAGCCTTCTCGGCGAGAAGCTGGCGGTTGAACGCACCGACGGCGCCGCCACCTACACGCAACCGGGCCGGCCGATTGCGGCGGTCAGCAATGTGATGCTCGAGTACCGGCCCGCGCCGCCGCCGAAGCCGGCGCCCGCGCGGCGCGGACGGGGCGGGTAGGGCAGGTGGGGCGGGTGGGGCAGGTCGGGCAGGTGGGTAGGGCACGGAGGGCAGCCAGGGACGAGGGCTTGCCCTGAGCGAAGCGCGCGCGTAAGCGCGGGCGAGTCGAAGGGAGATGACGATGCGCGTGATGCTGCCGGTCTTGTTTCTCCTTGTTCCAATCGTTGCGATGGCCCAGGTGAAGCGCACCAACCCGCCGGCGCTGTCGACGCCGACCGGCTACACGCACGTCGTCGAGGTGACCGGCCCGGCGAAGACCGTCTACATCGCCGGCCAGATCGCGTTCGACAAGGAGGGCAAGCTGGTCGGCGCCGGCGACATGGCGGCGCAGGCCGAGCAGGTGTTCAAGAACCTGCAGGCCGCGCTCGAAACGGCGGGCGCCAAGTTCGCCGATGTCGTCAAAATGAACACCTACATCACCGACATGGCCAAGGCCCCCGCGGTGCGCGAGGTGCGGGCGCGCTACTTCGGCCAGTCGACGCCCGCCAGCACGCTGGTGCAGGTTGCCGCGCTGGCGCGTCCCGAGTTGATGCTGGAGATTGAGGTGATCGCGGTCGTCGCGGCACGCTGATCCTTCGACTCGGCGCGTGTTCGCGCGGCGCCTCGCTCAGGACAGGCGCTATCATATGGGCGCCGGATTCGAACCTGAGGGCGGGGAGCCAGATGGCACACGCGTTCACTGTCGGTGTCGAGGAAGAATTCCAGATCGTCGATCCCGAAACCCTGGAGCTGCGATCGCACGTCTCCGAGCTGCTCGCCTCGAGCGCGCCGGCCTTCGGCGATCAGGTGAAGCGGGAGATGCACCAGTCGATCGTCGAGGTCGGCACCAAGATCTGCTCTGGCGTCGAGGAACTGGCCGAGGAGATCATCCGCAACCGCCGCGACCTCGCCGACGCCGCCGAGCGCGTCGGCCTCCGCATCGCCGCCGCCGGGACGCATCCGTTCTCGAACTGGATGGACCAGGTGATCTCGCCCGGCGAGCGCTACGAGAACATCGTCGAGGAGCTGCAGCAGCTGGCGCGGTCGCTCCTGATCTTCGGGCTGCACGTGCACGTCGCCGTCCCCGACGGCGCCTCGATGATCGAGCTGATGAACGAGGCGCGCTACTTTCTGCCGCACCTGCTGGCGCTCTCGACCAGCTCGCCGTTCTGGATCGGCCGCGACACCGGGCTGAAGTCGTTCCGCACCACCGTGTTCCGCCGCTTCCCGCGCACCGGCATCCCCGACCATTTCTCCTCGTGGAGCGAGTACGAGAGCTACGTCAACACCCTCGTCGAGCTGCACTGCATCGACAACGGCAAGAAGATCTGGTGGGACCTGCGGCCGCAGCCGACCTTCGGCACGCTGGAGTTCCGCATCTGCGACGTGCCGACCGCGCCGCGCGCCGCGATCGCCATCGCCGCGCTCGCCCAGGCGATCATCGTCAAGCTGTACCGGCTGCGGTTGAAGAACCTCGGCTTCCGCCGCTACCACCGGGCGCTGATCGAGGAGAACAAGTGGCGCGCCGCGCGCTGGGGGATCGACGGCAAGCTGATTGATTTCGGCAGCCGGCGCGAGGTGCCGATGCGCGAGCTGGCGATCGAGCTGCTGGAATTCGTCGACGATGTGGTCGACGAGCTCGGCAGCCGGCGCGAAATCGAGTACGTGCGGACGATCCTCTCGGAAGGCACCAGCGCCGAGAAGCAAGTGGCGGTGTATCGGCAAACCGGTGACCTCCGCGCGGTCGTGCGCGCTCTGGTGGATGAGACGCGCGCCAGCGTGGAGCAATCGGCGCGCGCGTACCACGTTTGAGGGGACGTTCCATCGCGTCAGTCGCCAGTGGCCAGTCCTGAGTCCAGTCGTCAGTCACAGTGACTGCGGCTGAAAACTGCGCCTGACGACTGACTCGTGCACTGGCTACTGACGACTGATTCGTGGACTGGCTACTGACGACTGATTCCTGGACTGGCTACCGACGACTGATTCCTGGACTGCGACTGATGACTGACTCATTGAAGGTTGGTTTGCTCTGCGGCCGCGAGTTCTCATTTCCGCCAGCTTTCATCGCGCGGGTGAACGCCGCCGGGAGGCCGCATGGGATCAGCGCCGAGCTGGTCAAGCTGACCGGCACGAAGATGGGCGAGGCGCCTGAGTACAAGGTGATCGTCGATCGCATCTCGCACGAGGTCGAATACTTCCGCGCCTACCTCAAGCACGCCGTGCTCGAGGGCACCTACGTCATCAACAACCCGTTCTGGT
>Ga0111539_10006424_pt1 | contig 15158 bp, 9 predicted proteins | sample RhiMethybrSRZTD1_FD_79667 | JGI IMG/M metagenome (GOLD analysis project Ga0111539, IMG submission 79667) | Populus rhizosphere microbial communities from Tennessee, USA - Rhizosphere MetaG P. TD hybrid SRZTD1 (version 2) (version 2) | ecosystem: Host-associated > Plants > Roots > Rhizosphere >... | reverse complement strand
TCGTCCTCGTCCTCGTGCTCGCGCTCGGATTGACGCAGATGGCCGCGTGCGCCGGCAGCCCCGGATCCTCCACCGCGCGGGCCCGAACGGCGGCCGGCGCGACCAAATTCCTCGCAGACGTGAACGCGACGATGCTGAGGCTGGGGATCGAGCTGTCGCAGGCGGGTTGGGTGCAGTCCACGTACATCACGCCGGACACCGAGGCGCTCAACGCCCGCGCCGATCAGAACTACACCGAGGCGGTCGCGCGATTTGCCAAGGAGGCCGCCGCGTTCGACAACGTCACCGTCTCGCCCGACGAGCGCCGGCAGCTCAACCTGCTGAAGCTGTCGCTCGAGAAGATCGCGCCGTCGGATCAGAAGGAAGCCGAAGAGTTGTCCAAACTCGCGGCCGGCCTCGAGGGCGCCTACGGGCGCGGCAAGTGGTGCAAGGAACCGGAGAAGCCGGACACCTGCCTCGATATCGAGAAAATCACGGAGATCCTGGCGACGTCACGCGATCCGAAGCGGCTCCGCGAGGTCTGGGAAGGCTGGCACACGATCGCGCCGCCGATGCGCGCCAACTACACGCGCTTCGTCGAGCTTGCCAACAAAGGCGCGAAGGAGCTCGGGTTCGCCGATACCGGCGCGATGTGGCGGCTGAAGTACGACATGCCCGCCGACGAGTTCACGAAGGAAGTCGATCGGCTCTGGGAACAGGTCAAGCCGCTCTATATCTCGCTGCACGCGTACGTCCGGATGAAGCTGCACGAGAAGTACGGCGACGCCGTTCCGGCGACCGGTCCGCTGCCGGCGCACATGCTTGGCAACATCTGGGCGCAGGACTGGAGCAACATCTTCGAGTTCGTCGCGCCCGGCAACGCCAGCCCCGGCTATTCGCTGAACGACATCCTGAAGCGCCGCAAGGCCACGCCCGTGGACATGATGAAGATGGGCGAGCGCTTCTACACGTCGCTCGGCTTTGCCCCGCTCCCGAAGACGTTCTGGGAGCGCTCGCTCCTCTCCAAGCCCGCGGACCGCGACGTCGTCTGCCACGCCAGCGCGTGGGACATCGACTTCGCCGACGACATTCGCATCAAGATGTGCATCGATCCGACGGACGAGGATTTCTCGACGATCCACCACGAGCTCGGGCACAACTTCTATCAGCGTGCCTACAAGGATCAACCGATCCTGTTCCGCGACAGCGCCAACCAGGCGTTTCACGAAGCCATCGGCGACACGATCGCGCTCTCGGTGACGCCCGAGTATCTCGTGCGGATCGGACTGCTCGACAAGGCGCCGGACGCGTCACGCGATCTCGGGCTCCTGATGTCGCGCGCGCTCGAGAAGATCGCGTTCCTGCCGTTCGGCCTGCTGATCGATCAGTGGCGCTGGGACGTGTTTTCGGGCAAGGTGGGACCCGGCGATTACAACAAGGCCTGGTGGGATCGGCGGTTGAAATACCAGGGCGTCGCGCCGCCCGCGCCGCGCGGAGAAGAGCTCTTCGACCCGGGCGCGAAGTACCACGTGCCGGCGAACTACTCGTACACGCGCTACTTCCTCGCGCACATCCTGCAGTTCCAGTTCCATCGAGAGCTCGCGAAGATCGCCGGCTGCACGACGCCGCTCCATCGCTGCTCGATTTACGAGAGCAAAGAGGCCGGCAAGCGCCTCGACGCGATGCTGAAGATGGGCGCCTCGAAGCCGTGGCCCGACGCGCTCGAAGCGCTCACCGGCAAGCGCCAGATGGACGCGACCGCCATCGTCGAGTACTTCGCGCCGCTCAAGGCATGGCTGGATGAGCAGTTGAAGGGGAAGACGATTGGGTGGTAGGGCGCTTGCGGGTTCCGGGGTTCCGAGGTTCCGGCGGTTCGTTCTGCCCAGTGCCTAGTGCCTAGTGCCCAGTGCCGAGTGTCTGGTGGCCGAACCCCCGGAACCTACGGAACCGCCGGAACCTCGGCACCCTAGCGAATCGCCTCATCGATCATGCGGGCGATCGTGCTTTGCTTTTCCGGCGGTCCGACGCCTTCCCACGAGGCCAGGATCGCGCCCTGACGGTTCACCAGGACCAGTGTCGGCGTCGAACGCACGCGGAGGCCGGCGGGAGTCGTCCTGGCCGCCGTCTCGGGCACGCCGATCGATTTCGCGAACGCGGCGTCCTCCGCGCGTGTGTCGGCGCCGCCCGCGACCACCACGGCGGCGCGGCCGACGAGGGACTCGACGAGCTGGCGCAGGTACGGCTGCGCTTTCTCGCACGCGCCGCAGCTGGCGCGCGCAAACAGGACGAGCGTGTACTCGGACGAGTGATACCAGTCAGCCGGCGTGTCGATCTGGCCGCCGGCGACGTACGGCATCACGGCCGGTTTCGGCTTGATGCCGAGCGCGTGCGCGACGCGCGGCCACGCGACGATCGCGACGGTCGTCGCGAGCGTCAGCGTGAACGCGATGGTGGCGGCGAGCGAAAGCCGTTTGACGAGGCGCTCGGTGCGTGGCGTCATCGGCCTAGTCCATGAACGGCCAGCGGATCACCTTGCACCAGCCGGTGCACGCCCACGACCAGAACGGTCCGCACATCGGCCAGTCGAGGTCGAAGTTGCACGAGTAGAGCTCCGAGCACGCGAGCCACGGGTCCCAGCCGATGTCGCAGGTGTCGACGTCGATGTTGCAGTTGCAGTCGGGCAGCTCGGCGGAGACGACCCGCCACGAGCGGATGCGATCGGCCAGCCGCTGAACCACCGGCAGGGCGTTGCGTCCGCGCACTTCCTTGGGGCCGAGCGTGACGAACAGCTCCGACGCGATTTTCGGGCCGAGCGTCGCGACCGCGTCGTTGAACACCGCCGTGATGCGCTCCTTGTGATCCTGGCTCAGCGGCGGCGTGAACGTCTCCTCGGAAAGCAGGTCCATGGCCTCCTGCACCACGCGCACCTGATCCGTGGTCAGCGCTTGTTCGCTGGCCAGGAAGCGGCGCAGGTGGGCGCGCCACGTTTCGGCGCGATCGTACGGGGTCATTTCGCGGAGGATGGCGCGGCGATACACGGCCGGATACGCGTCGATTTGCGCTGCCGCCGACTGCAGATCGTCGCTCGACAGATCGGCCGCCCATTCCGAGGCGGCGACGCGCGGGTCGGGCGTCCGGGCAATCGGAAGCAGCAACGCTTCAGCGGGCAATGTAATCAGGCCGAGGATGAGACACACCAACAGTCGGCTACGAGTGCGGGGAGTCATTTCGCCGTCTCCTTTGGGCCGGCACCTAGAGACGCGCCGGGAGCGGAGACGGAATTGCAAGAGTCAGGCCCAGTTCACCCGGGAATTCGGGCCGGTTTCACCGGGCATTTTCCTTGCTGAGACGACGAATCGGGTAGCGGATTACCCGCAGAATTGTCAGCCAACCGCAGAATTCGCGCGCGCCGGCTCCCGCTGCCGTCTGGCGCGCGCGGGACCCGGCGTGTCGGAAAACCGGTCGCGGCTGTCGGCGAATCGTCTGTTTGCTCACTTCTGCATCGCGGTCCGGGAAGGGTATTTCTTTCCCGCCTCGTCGCCGTCCGGGTAGCAAAGTGCCGATCTCGGAAGACGCGGCAAAGGCCGTTGTATGCTTTGCCGCATGACCCCGAGATTGCGCTTTCTGTCAGCCTGTACCGCTGCCGGGATGTTCCTTGCCGCCGGTCCCTCGACCGTGCGATCGGCCGTTCCACAGGCCGGTGGAGACGTCACGGTCGATTTCATGGCGGTCTCGGCAGACGGCCGCCCGGTGGCGGATCTCAAAGCCGCCGACGTCGCGCTCAAAGTTGGCGGAAAGAACCGGACGATCAAGTCGCTGCAGTTGATGCGGTTCGAGGCGGCGGGCAGCGGCGGCGCGTCGAGCAGCCTGCCGCCGCCCTTTGCCACGAACGAGGGCAGCGGCGCGCCGAGCCGGTCGATCATCATCGTCATCGAAGACGAGTCGCTGCGGCCAGGCGCCGAGCGCGAAGTGCGCGCGGAAGTCTCGAAATTCCTGGACGGGCTCGGCCCGGGCGATCGCGTCGCGCTGGCGACGGCGCCGCGCGATGTCGCGCGCGTCGGCTTCGGCGCGGGTCTGGCGCGAGTGCGTGAAGCGCTCGGCCAGATCACGGGCCGGATGCCGGCCTCGATGAGCGATTCGGATCGCCTCTGCCGCACGCGCGACACGCTGCTCTCGCTGCGCAATCAGTTGAGCGCGCTCGCTGGCGGCGAGACGCCGATCACGCTCATCGTCTTCTCCTCCGCCATGAGCGTGCCGGCGACTTCGGGCGCCTGTGAGGTCACGACGCAGCACTATCAGGCCCTCGGTCCCGCGGCGGCCGCCGCGCGCGCCAACGTCTACGTCGTGCAACAGGACGCGACGGTCTCTCAACGGAATGACGGCCTCGAGAATCTGGCCGGCGTCACCGGCGCCGGCGCGGTGCTCCGCATGTCGGGCCCGACGAGCCCGCTCACGCGGGTCGCGAGTGAAACCGCCGCGTATTACGTTGCGACGCTCGACGCCGATAGCGGCGATCGTCCGGGACAAAGCCAGCGACTCGAGCTCAAGGTGAACCGCGACGGCGTGACGACGCGATCCCGTTCAGAGTTGCTGATCACGCGCGCCGGTGCGCCGGCCGCCGGGGCGAAGGGCGGCACGACGCCGCCGCGGGACATGCTGCGCGACGCGCGGCCCTTCCGTGACCTGCCACTGCGCGTGGCGGCGTTCGTATCGCGCGCGCCGGGCGACAACAAGATCGCGCCGACGCTCGGCGTGATGGTGATGGCCGAACCGGTCGATCCGAGCGTGAAGATCACGGCGGCGACCGCCGGGCTCGTCGACGCGTCGGGCAAGATTCCCGTGCAGTCGTCGGCCGATGAAAAGCAGCTGGGCGGCCGGCCGATGGTGCTGCTCTTCGCCGCGACCCAGGGAACGTACCGGTTGCGCTTTGCCGCCGTTGACGGGGCCGGCCGATCGGGCGCGGTCGATCAGGAGATCGTGGCCGAGTTGACGCCGGACGGACCGTTGAAGCTGGGCGCGCTCGTCCTCACGGCGTTCCGCAACAACGCCGCGGTGCCGGCCCTGACCTACCGTGACGAAGAAAAGATCGTCGGCGTGATGGAGATGTACGGCCAGGTGACCGGCCAGGTCTCCGCGCGCATGGAGCTCGCCTCGTCGCTCGATGGGCCGGCGCTCTCGACCACGCAGCCCGGCGGGCGGCAGACCAGCGAGGCGGACAAGTTCATCCTCACCGGCGAGATTCCCATCGCCTCGCTCGCGCCGGGCGACTACGTGGTGCGCGCGTTCGTCAAGCTCGAGGGCCAGCCGGAAGGGAAAGTGATCCGGACGTTCCGCAAGCTTCCGAAATAATCCCGGGTGACGCATGTCGGGACTGATCAGGTTCCTGGCAGGGCGTCACCGGGCGATCGCCCTCATCCTCGCGCTCGCCGTCGGCGCCGCCGGTCTCGTCTGGGGCGCGCGCAACGGCGGCGGCTCCGACAGTTTCGGCTACGTGAGCCAGGCCGATCTCTGGCTGCGCGGCCAGCTGCAGACCCATCAGGAGTTCGTCGCCGAGTACCCGTGGCCCGCCGCGCGCCACTCGTTCGCGCCGCTCGGCTACCGCGCCGCGGCCGGATACACCATCGTTCCCGTATACCCGCCGGGCCTGCCGCTGCTCATGGCCGGCGCCAAGACGGTCGCCGGCCAGTGCGCCGTGTTCCTCGTCGTCCCGGTCGCGGGCGCGATTCTTGTGCTCGCGACCTATGGCATCGGCCGGCGTATCGATCGGCCCGTGGTCGGTCTCGTCGCTGCCTGGATCATCGCGACCAGTCCGGCCGTCGTGTACATGACGTTGTGGCCAATGAGCGACGTCCCCGCCGCTGCGCTCTGGGCGCTCGCGACGATGTGGCTGCTGGGGAGTTCGCGGACGAGCCGGCTCCTCGCCGGCCTCGCGGCCGCCACCGCGATTCTGGTGCGGCCGAATCTCGCGCCGCTCGCCGGCGTGCTCGCGGCGTGGTGCTGGTGGCGGGATCGGGCCGAGTCGGGATCGGCCTGGATTGGAACGCGGCGTGCGCTCTGGTTCGTCGCCATCGCCTCGCTCGGCGCGGCGTTCGTTGCGGCGTTCAACGACAGGCTGTACGGATCGCCGTTCAGTTCGGGCTATGGCGAGCTGACCTCGGCGTTCAGCCCCGAGTACGTTCTCGCAAACCTTCAACGTTATCTCTCGTGGCTGGTGACGACGCAGACTCCCGTCGCGGTGGCCGGGCTCGTCGCGGTCGTCGCGCCTGCCGGGTTCTGGCGAACGGCACGCGCCGCGCGCGCCCGCTGGCTGTTCGCCGGCAGCGCGCTGGTCGTCTGGCTGAGCTACCTCGTCTATCTGCCGTTCGATGCCTGGTGGTACCTCCGATTCCTGTTGCCAGCCTGGCCGGCGATGGCGCTTGGCGTCGGCGCGCTGGCCGCGGCCATCTTTCACGCCCGCGCGCCGTGGGCGAGGTGGGCGGCGATCCTGCTGGTCGCCGCGGTGGGCGGCTACGGAATCGCGTACGCGGCTCAAAGCGGACTCGAAACGATCCGGGCTGGCGAAGCGAAGTTCGTCGAGGTCGCGCGCGTGGTCCGCTCCGCGACGCCGCCAGATGCCGTGATCTTCTCCGACCTGCACAGCGGCACCCTCCGGTACTACGGCGGCCGCATCACCGTGCGCTGGAAAGCGATGGACACCGAGTGGATCGATCCGGCCGTCACGTGGCTGATCGATCACGGCCATCATCCGTACTTCCTCGTCGAGATGTCCGAAATGCCGTACCTCATTGCGAAGTACGGCCCGCAGAACGAAGTCGCGCGCCTGGATTGGGCGCCGATCGCGACGTTCCGCGGCGGATCGGTCCGCCTCTACGACGCGGCAAATCGCCAATTTCGGGGACCGACGACCGAGTCGCACGATCCGGAGGAACACGCCGGCTGCCCGCGGCCGATGTCACTGCCGCCGGAGTTCCTGCCAGGTCGCCGCAGCGGTCAGTAGCCTGTCTCAAAGCCCGACAACACGAAGGAGACGAAGGGCGCTTCACGATCTCCATCGTCTTCGTGTCAACCGCTTTTGAGACACGGTTCCTGGCAGCGTTCAGAAGATTGGTCTGTCGGTGAAGAACAGCGCGGCGAAAAACCCTTCGAACAGGGCGAAGGCGACGATGAGCGGCGTCGGATTGTTCGTGCGTGCGCCGAGCCACACGAAGATCGGCAACAGGACCGACGTGAAGCGGCCGATCGACATGAGCCCTCCGGCGGTGAGCGGGATCGCGAGGCTCGCGAGCACGAACGCGGCAGTGCCCGGACCGAACCGGCGCGCCACGGGGACGACCGACGCGAGCCCGAACAGCGTGGCGGCGGCGTTGAACGCGTCGTACGGGCGGGCCTGCAGGAAGCCCGCGAGGCCCTGGTGTGCGATCGCGGCGCCGAACTCGGTGGCCAGCTCGAGCGGGTTCTTCGCGACGCGGCCCCAGGTCGCGTGCGCGCTCATCCAGGCCGTCCACGCGCCGGTGACGTACTTCAGATAGGCCGAGTACCCGATCAACCCGAGTCCCGGGCTGACCACCGCGGCAAGCCGCGGGAGCACGCGGCCGGCCGATCGGTCGCCATGCATGAGCTGCCGCAGCGCCGGCCACGCGACGAGCAGCGCCACGAGACAGCCGGTCGGTTTCACCAGTCCGGCCATCAGCCCGAACAGCGCCGCCGTCCACGGGCGCTCGCGCTCCATCGCGTACCAGCTGCCCGCGATGGTCAGCAGGAACAGCGACTCGGTGTAGACCTGCCCGTAGAACACCGAGTACGGATAGCAGGCGAGCAGCCAGATCGTGGGCGCCGCGCGATCGGGTCCGGCGAACCGTTCCGCGAGCCGGTACGCGTAGATCAACCCGGCGAAAAAGAACACGCAAGACACCGCGACGCCGGTCCAGAGCCACGGCGGTTCCCGCTGCGGCAGCCGGAGCGCCCGGCCGGCCAGCCGGAGCGCCATCGGGTAGCCGGGAAAAAAGGCGACGCGCGGATTGTGTCGATCCGGCTCCCATCGATAGCCGCCGGCTGCGATTCCGAGATACCAGCCCGCATCCCAGCGGCCCGGCAATCCGGCCAGCTCGTTGTCCGGCTGCGGTCCGACGTTCGGTGCGTGACCGATCGTGGCGACCGCGAGGTAGCCGATGAGAAACACCGCGAGCCGCGTGACGAGCATCGCGGCGAGCGCGTGACGCACGGCCGGCTGCGCCAGCCACGATCGCACCCGGCGCAGGAGGCCGGGCGGCGACGAAGGCGCGGGCGCGGCGATCGATTCGGGTGTCGAAGGTGCGTCCGTCAACTCTGCGGCCGGCAGTTTCTAGACTTTCTGTGTCAGCGCGTGCGCCGGCGCCGGATAGCGCCGATCGATGTACTCGTCCACCAGCTTCTGGAACGCCGCGGCGAGCTCATCGTAGGTGCCGCGCAGCGTCGTGACGTGTTCGCCGTCGATGTAGACAGGACAGTTGGGCGACTCGCCGGTCCCCGGCAGCGAGATGCCGATGTTGGCCGCTTTCGATTCACCGGGGCCGTTCACGACGCAGCCCATGACCGCCACCGTGAGATCTTCGACGCCGGGATGGGAGGCCTTCCAGACCGGCATCATGGTCCGCACGTACGACTGGATTCGCTCGGCCAGCTCCTGGAACGTCGTGGACGTCGTCCGTCCGCATCCGGGGCACGCGGTGATCGACGGCGAGAAGGCGCGCAGGCCTAGAGCCTGGAGGATCTCGCACGCCGCGTAGACCTCTTCGCGCCGGTCGCCGCCGGGCCGCGGCGTCAGCGACACGCGGATGGTGTCGCCGATGCCTTCGTTCAACAGGATCGCCAGCGCGGAGGCCGACCACGCGATGCCTTTGACGCCCATGCCCGCCTCGGTCAGCCCCAGGTGCAGCGGCTGCGTCGTCCGCTTCGCGAGGTCGCGATAGACGGCGATGAGATCGCGCGGGCGCGACACCTTGCACGAAATGATGATCTGATCCGGCCGGAGGCCGGACTCGAGCGCGAGCTCCGTGGACTGGAGCGCCGACAGGACCATACATTCGTTGATGATCTCCTCGGACGTGTGTCCGAGCGCGCGGTCGGTGTTCTCCTGCATCTTTGCGACGACGAGCTCCTGGTTGAGAGAGCCGCCGTTCACGCCGATCCGCACCGGCCGGGCGTGGTCCACCGCGACCTTGCAGATGGTCGCGAACTGTTCGTCGCGCCGGCGTCCCGTGCCGACGTTGCCCGGGTTGATCCGGTACTTGTCGAGCGCGCGCGCCGCCGCCGGGAAACGCGTGAGCAGCAGGTGGCCGTTGTAGTGAAAATCGCCGATGAGCGGCGCCGCACATCCGGCGTCGAGCATGCGCTGCTTGATCTCGGGCACCGCCTGCGCCGCTTCCGGGGTATTCACCGTGACCCGGACCATCTCGGATCCGGCCTCCGCCAGCTCGACGCACTGCCGTGCTGTCGCTTCGGCGTCAGCGGTCTCGGTCATCGTCATGCTCTGGACGACGATGGGGGCGCCACCGCCCACCTGGACGGCGCCGACGCGGACACCGACGGTACGGTGAAGTCGGACGGGCAGGGACATCGCTCCTGATCTTAGTTCAGGCACAGGGCCCAGGGCCCAAGGGCCACGGTTCTGACTTCTGCGTTCTGCTTTCCGGGCGAGCCGCCCAAGACCAGCGGCCCTCCGGGCCGGTCTGACCGATAAGATAAGAAACTCGGCCCGAGCGCGTAGCGCGAGAAACCGGGCCCGAGCGCGTAGCGCGAGGAAAGCTGGCCCGAGCGCGTAGCGTGAGGAAACCCGGCCCGAACGCGCAGCGTGAGGAAACTCGGCCCGAGCGCGTAGCGCGAGGAAAGCCGGCCCGAGGCGTGGGGGTGGGGCCCCACGCCATTGAAAAAAAGCCCGGCCCGAGCGCGCAAGTGGGTCCGGCGGTTGGCGGCAAGTGACTCAGCGCGGGCGCGGGTGACGCCCGCCGGGAGAATCAGAGATGCGCGTGCTCCAGAAGATGCTGTTGGTGCTGGCGGCCGTCACGGTGGCCGCAACCGTCGTGGTTCGGGCGCAGGCGCCGGTGACCGCGGCCGACATCACGCGGCTCGAGACGACGGCCGGCGAGGTCGAACGGCTGGCCGTCGCGCTGAAGAAATCCGATCCGACGCTCGCGGCCCAGGTCGAGAAGACGCTGGCGGAACTGCGCGAGGAGATCACCTACCTGAAAGTGAAGCAGCGGCGCGACAACAACGTCACGCGCGAAGAGTACGCCAGCGTCCGTGACCGGCTCGAGACGCTGCGCACGAAGGCGGCAGGCTCGCAGAAGGTCGCCGCGCAGCCGGTGCCGGGCGAGACCGACACTCGGATGTGGACCGTGCCGGTCGGCACCGAGCTCGACGTGCGCCTGCAGACGCCGCTCAACTCGGCCACCTCCAAGGTCGAGCAGCGGTTCGAAGCCACGACCATCCTCGATTACGCGCGCGGCAACGACGTCGTGATTCCCGCCGGCTCAATCGTGCGCGGCTTCGTGAGCTCGGTGCGTCAGGCGGGGAAGCTCGACCGGAAGGGCAGCCTGACGCTCTCCTTCGACGAGCTGCGGATCGCGCCACGCTCGTTCAAGCTGCGCGCGTCGGTGACCCAGGCGCTCGACGGCAAGATGGGGCAGGACGCCACGCGCATCGGCGCCGGCGCCATCGTCGGCGGCATCATCGGCGGCATTCTCGGCGGTGGGAAAGGTGCGCTCGTCGGCGTGCTGGTGGGCGGCGGCGGCACCATCGCCGCCACCGACGGCGCCGACGTGGACCTGCCGGTCGGGACCATCCTCCGCATCCGGATCGATCAGCCGATCGACATTACGCGCTAGCGCGCGAACTTCGAAGCCGCGTGAGGGGCCGGCTTGCAGCCGGCCCATCAAAAGGCGGGCTGAAGCCCGCGCTCCCGAAGTCTCGAAACGTCCGCTCTTCCGTTTGAAGTTCGAAGTAACATTCCCTGCCCGGAGGGATCATGTCTTCCCGTTCCATGTCTCGATTGGTTTCTGCGTCTGCCGTGGCGTTCGGCATGGCGTGCCTCGTGTCGCCGCTGGCCGGTCAGGGCCAGGCGCCGGCGGCGGCGCCGTCGGCCGCCGAGCAGGCGCTCATCGCGCGCGCGAAGGCGATTCACGAGCGCGTGATCACGCTCGACACGCATGACGACATCAGCCCGAACAACTTCACGCCGGACTGCAACTACACGATGCGGCTGACGACCCAGGTCAACCTGCCGAAGATGAAGGAGGGCGGCCTCGACGTGTCGTTCATGATCGCGTACGTCGGGCAGGGCGAGTTGACGCCGGAGGGCTACGCGGACGCCTATCGGCAGGTCACCGCGAAATTCGACGCCGTGCACCGGCTGACCGAGCAGATCGCGCCCAACGAAATCGGCCTGGCGCTCACGCCGGCCGACGTCGTCCGGATTGCCAAGAGCGGCAAGAAAGTCGCGGTGATCGGGATCGAGAACGGCTATCCCATCGGTGAAGATCTCGAGCGCGTGAAGGAGTTCTGGACACGCGGCGGACGCTACATGTCGCTTGCGCACAACGGCCACAGCCAGCTCGCCGACTCGAATACGGGCGAGGCGAACGATCAGTGGCTGCACAAGGGGCTCAGCGATCTCGGGAAGAAGGTCATCGCCGAGATGAACCGCTGGGGCATCATGGTGGACATCTCGCACCCGTCGAAGCAGGCCAACCTGCAGGCGATCGCGCTGTCGAAGGCGCCGGTCATTGCCTCGCATTCGGCGGCGCGCGCGCTCGCGAACCACAGCCGCAACCTCGACGACGAGCAGCTCGAGGCCGTGAAGAAGAACGGCGGCGTCGTGCAGACGGTCGCGTTCGCCAGCTACGTGAAGGTCGAGGACCCTGCGATCACGACGGCGCGGCAGCAGGCGATAGCGGCCGTCAACCAGCAATTCGGCGTCGCTGCCGCCCCGGCAGCCGGCGGCGGGCGCGGCGGGGGTGGCGGTGGCGGCCGCGGGGCCGGACGCGGCGAAGGCACCCCGACACCCTGCCCCGTGGAAGATCCGAACAACCCGAACGCCGGTCGCGGTGGTCGTGGCGGCGGCGGCGGAGGCGGAGGCGGGGGACGCGGCGGCGGCGTGAACGCCGACGCGCTCGCGGCCCTGTCACCCGAGCGCCGCGCCGAGTACGACAAGCGGCTGGCCGCCGTCCAGGCCCAGTACCCGCCGATGGCGCGCGCCACGGTCAAGGACTTCGTCAATCACATCGACTACCTCGTCAAGAAGATCGGCATCGACCACGTCGGCATCTCGTCCGACTTCGACGGCGGCGGCGGCATCGACGGCTGGAACAGCGCCGCCGAGTCGTTCAACGTCACCGTCGAGCTCGTCCGCCGCGGCTACACCGAAGAGCAGATCGGCAAGATCTGGAGCGGCAACCTGCTCCGCGTCTGGGCCGAGGTCGAGAAGGTGGCGAAGGACATACAGGCGGGGAAGATCAAATAGCACGTCCAGTGCGGGTGCGAGGTGCGGAGTGCGTGGTGCTTCAGCTGCACCCTGCGCACCTCGCACCCCGCACCTCGCGGTGGGTGCACCCCGCATCCCGCACGTCGCACCTCGCACTGCAAGCTTTTCCCTTTCCCCCGTTCTGAGAGAAAGCTCGCCCGCTCCGGAGGAGTATTGATGAGTCACGCTGTACGGCCCCGCCGGGTAAGTCGATCCCTGTCCCTGGTTCTCGCCCTGTTCCCACCGCTGGCCATCCTGATGTCCGGCGTCCTCAGCGCGCAAGCGCCAGCGCCTGCGCCAACGTCACCTGCCACGCAGAAGCCGGCGCCGGCAGCCGATCGGCTGCCGATCCGGCGCGTCATCCTTTACAAGAGCGGCGTGGGTTACTTCGAGCATCTGGGCCGCGTGCGCGGGAACCAGACGGTCACCATCGATTTCACCAGCGGCCAGCTGGACGACGTCCTCAAATCGCTGACCACGCTCGACCTGGACGGCGGGCGCGTGTCGAACGTGAGTTACAACTCCGACGCGTCGCTCGAGAGGCGGCTGGGTGCCCTGCGCTTGCCGATTGGGCAGCAGGCGACGCGTGCGGAATTCCTTTCGGCGCTCCGGGGCGCGCGGCTCGAAGTGCGATCGGGCGCCAGCCGGATCACCGGACGCCTGCTCAGCGTCGAGCGGATCGATCGGAGAAGCGATGGCGGGGTGACCTCGATCGACACGCTTTCGCTGGTCAGCGACGGCGGCGAGATCCAGACCGTCGCGCTCGAGCCTGGCGTGAATGTGCGGATCGCCGAAGCGGCGCTCGGGCAGGAAGTTGACAAGTACCTGTCGCTCGTCGCCTCGGTGCGCGACCAGGATGTGCGGCGCCTCACGATTGCCACCAGCGGCACCGGCGATCGCGACCTGTTCGTGAGTTACGTGAGCGAAGTGCCGGTGTGGAAAGCGACCTACCGCCTCGTCCTGCCGCCGCCCGGCGAGGCGCGGCGGCCGCTGCTGCAGGGCTGGGCGATTGTCGACAACACGGTCGGCGAGGACTGGGAAAACGTCGAGCTGTCGCTCGTGGCCGGCGCGCCGCAGTCGTTCGTCCAGCCGATCTCGCGGCCGTACTACGTGCAGCGTCCCGTCGTCCCGCTGCCCGACCGGGTGCTGCTGTCGCCGCAGACGCACCAGGCGGCGTTGAGCATGGCGGGCGCCGGGGCGGTCACCGGGACGGTGACGGATGCCGGCGGGGGATCGATGCCCGGCGTGACCGTGCGCGTGACGCGAGCCGGGTCGCTGGTGACACAGGCGGTGACGGACGGCTCGGGCCGCTTCCGGATCTCAAGCGTGACGCCCGGCAGCTACGACTTGAGCTTCGCGCTGCCGGGCTTCCGCCTGGCGACGCGCCCGAGCGTGAACGTGTCGGGCGGCATGGAGACCGTGCTCAACGTCGCGATGGAGGTCGGCGGGATCAACGAGAACATCACCGTCGATGGCGTCCGAGCGATGCCGCCGATGGCACCGGGCGCTGCGCCGCGTGGCACCGTGGGCGGCGTGGTCGGCGGCATTCCAGCGGCGTCTGCGGGGGCTGGGGCCGGTGGCGGGCGCGGGGGTGGTGCCGCGTTTCGATCGGGCGTTGACGTCGACACGGCGCGGATGGCGCAACAGATCGACGCGGCCGCCGCACAGCTCGGGGATCTATTCGAATACAAACTGAAAGAGCCCGTCACGATCCGCAAGAACCAGTCGGCGCTCGTCCCGATCGTCGGCGCCGACGTGCAGGCCGACAAGGTCTCGCTCTGGAACGGCGCCTCGGGCACCAACCGGACGCTGCGCGCGGTGTGGATCACCAACACGACCGGTCTCACGCTCGACGGCGGCAGCTTCTCGGTGATCGAGGGGCAGGCGTTTGCGGGCGAAGGGCTGGTCGAGCCGCTCAAGGCGGGCGAGCGCCGCCTCCTGTCTTACGCGATTGACCTCGCCGTGACCGTGGACGCGAAAGTCGAGACCGCGCCGACCCGTGTGACGAAGGTCCAGGTCGCCCGCGGACTGCTGACTCAGCAGACCGAAGAGCGCCAGCGCCGGACCTACATCGCGCGCAACGAGGACAGCGAACGCCGCACCCTGGTGATCGAGCATCCTGCGCGCGCCGGCTGGACGATCGGCGGGACGCTCGCGCCGGCCGAGACCACGCCGGCGTGGCATCGCTTCCGCGTCGCGATCGAGCCGAAGACGACGGCGACGTTCACGGTGGAGGAAACGCGCCAGATCCAGGCCCAGGTGACGGTGAGCTCGGTGACCGACAACCAGGTGACGCTCCTCGTCCGTGACCAGGCGATCCCGGCGCCGCTCGAGGCCGCGCTCCGGCAGGTGCTGCAGCGCAAGGCGGAGATCGCGCGCCTCGACGCCGAGATCAGCGCTCGCCAGCGCGAGGTGGACACGATCAGCCGGGATCAGGACCGCGTCCGCGAAAACATGAAGTCGCTCAAGGGCAGCGCCGAGGAGCGGCAGCTGCTCCAGCGCTACGTCAAGCAGCTCGACGATCAGGAGACGCGGCTCGAGACCGTGCGCCGAGAGATCCGATCGCTCACGGCGGAGCGCGACAAGGCGCAGGCCGACCTCGCCGCGTTCATTGAAGGGATCAGTGGATGATAGTGCGGGGTGCGAGGTGCTGCAATCCTTCGAGTGCCCAGTGCCCAGTGCC
>Ga0111539_10006423_pt1 | contig 15158 bp, 12 predicted proteins | sample RhiMethybrSRZTD1_FD_79667 | JGI IMG/M metagenome (GOLD analysis project Ga0111539, IMG submission 79667) | Populus rhizosphere microbial communities from Tennessee, USA - Rhizosphere MetaG P. TD hybrid SRZTD1 (version 2) (version 2) | ecosystem: Host-associated > Plants > Roots > Rhizosphere >... | reverse complement strand
CAGTATGTGAAGAAGTTCGGCAAGCTCGGCGAGGGAGTGGTGACCTCCAACATGGAGGTCATGACCAAGGGCTTCGAGCTGGTGCGCGAGATCAGCGTGGGCGCGATGGAAGCGGCCGACCGCTCGACGCTGCGCGGCAAGGCGCTGCTGCCGATGGCCATTCCGGAGAGCATCGCGGCCAGCGAGGGATGCGGCACGGGCTGCCGCACGATCCCGCCGCCAGCGGATCAGCCGGCACGTCCACCGCTGACGCGCGTCGCCGAGTTCGACGCGATGTTCAGGGCGAAGCTTGGTTACAACCAACCGGCCAATGCGTACGCCTCGCTCGGCATCATGGCCGCGGGCAGCGGCGATACGGCGTCGAAGTACGTCGCACGCCGTGAGACGCCGCTCTACATTCCCGAGAACTGCACGCAGTGCATGGAATGCATTGCGGTCTGCCCCGACACGGCACTGCCGAACTGCTCGCAGGATCTCGACCTCATTCTCCACACTGCCGTCTCCAACTACGTCAGCGACAGCAGCGAACGTCAGAAAATGCTGAAGCTGCTGCCGGAAATCACCAAGCAGACGCGCGAGCGGATGCGCGAAGCGGTGGCCAAGAACGACAAGACGCCCGCGCAGCAATTCATCAAGGACGTCACGCACTCGGTCAACGGCTTCTCGCCGGCGGCGAAGGAGGAATTCTTCAGCGTCATCGACAAGGTGCCGATGGCGTTCCACAAGGCCAACGCCATCTTTGCGACGCCGGAGAAGAAGAGCCCGGGGTCGGGCGGCATCTTCTCGATCTTCGTCTCGGATCTCTGCAAGGGGTGCGCCGCCTGTGTCACTGCCTGCGGCGAGCACCAGGCGCTGCGGATGGTGCAGGAGACCGAGGAGGTCAACGCCGAGCACGAAAGCGGTACGGCGTTCCTCAACCTGTTGCCCGACACGTCGCAGAAGTATCTCGGCCTCTACAACGACATTCGGCCGCAGGATTCCAAGACGGCGACGCTCCGCAACATGCTGATGGTGCGGAAGAATTACGACGCGCTCGTCTCGGGTGATGGTGCCTGTGCAGGTTGCGGCGAGAAGAGCATCCTGCGCGCAGTGGCCGCGGTGACCGAGGCGTACATGCGGCCGCTCTATCACGCCAAGGCTGATCGCTTCCGCCGGAAGGCCGACGAGCTCGAACAGATCGGTGAACAGAAGCTCGCCGAGATGAAGGCGCGCAGCCAGGAGGAGTACGAGCTGTTCCGTCAGGCGGTGGCGCACCTGCTCATGGGCCTCGGCGGCGAAGACGACAAGGACACGCGGAAACGCATGGCGGCGCACGGTCCGATCTCCGACACGGATATCGTCGGCGCCATCACCTCGGTCCTGCGCCACGAGGCGTTCATCCACAAGAACCTGCAGGCGGTCGACGGCCGCGCCGCCAACGGCATGTCGGTCATGGCCATGGCCGCGCACACCGGTTGCAACACTGTGTACGGGTCGACCCCGCCAAACAACCCGCATCCCTATCCGTGGATGAACTCGCTCTTCCAGGACGGCATCACGGTCGGCTGGCTCCTCGGCGAAAGCTTCATCGTCGACCATGGCCGGCGATCGGTGATCCCGGAACGGCTGCTCGACGCCTTGATGCATCGGGAGAAGGACGTCATCAACCCGCGCGAGTACTACGAGTACGTGCACTTCACCGACGCGACGATGACCGATCAGGAGATCCTCGAGATGCCGAAGGTCTGGGTCGTCGGCGGCGACGGCGGCATGGGCGACATCGGCTACCAGAACATGTCGAAGGTGATCCTGCAGAACCGTCCGAATGTGAAGGCGGTGATGCTCGACACACAGGTCTACTCGAACACGGGTGGTCAGAACTCGGATTCGACGCCGATGCTCGGCGGCAACGACATGAACGTGTTCGGCGCCGCAACGCAGGGCAAGAACGTCGAGAAGAAGACGGTTGCCGAAACGTTCCTCGCCGGACATGGGTCGCCGTTTGTCGCGCAGGTCTCGATCGCCAACGCACCCAAGCTGTATCGCGCGATTCTCGACGGCATCGAGTACAGAGGCACGGCGTTCCTGCAGTGCTTCACGACCTGTCAGCCGGAGCACGGCGTGGCCGATGACCTGGCGCTGACGCAGGCGCAACGCGTGCGCGACTCGCGCGGCGCGCCGGAGTTCGTCTTCAATCCGAGACTGGGGGAGACTTACCAGGAGGCGCTGGATCTGAAAGGGAACCCGACGATCGAGATGGATTGGTTCGAAACGCGCTTCAAGGGCTCGAATACGCCATACCGCTACACCGTGGCGCACTGGTGCGCGACCGAGGCGCGATTCCGCAACCACCTCAAGAAAGTGAAGCCGGAGCACCTCGCGAAGCTGATCCCGCTGGACAACATGCTGGCCCGCATCACCCAGCAGGACGTCGTCTACCGGCGGTATCTCGTGTCGACCCATCGATCCTACGTGCCCGACTTCGGCGTCTACATCACGATCCAGGGTTCGAACGGCGACCTGGAGTACCGGTCGCTGTCGCGCCAGCTCGTACTCTTCTGCGTCGAGCGCCGCAAGGCGTGGCGATTGCTGCAGAGCAAGGCCGGAATCGAGAATCGCGAATACAAAGCGCAGCGGGCGCTGCTGGCCGATGTCGATGCGGGCAAGATCTCGATGGAGGATTTCTTCGCGCACGCAGAGCGGATGTTGAAGGAGCGGCTGCCCGCTCCGGCCGCGCACAAGCCGGCCGAGGCGAAGGCGGCCGTGCCTGTCGCCGCCACAGCACCAGCAGCCGCAGCGGGCGTCACGATCGCATAATGCAGAATGCAGAATTCAGAGTGCAGACACGACGTCACGGCGCAACGCCGGTGTGAAAGCGCGATGTTTTCACCCCGTTGCTGCGAGCCGTTTGGTGTCTGCATTCTGCATTCTCAATTCTGAATTACACTCTTCTTCTCCTCCAGGAGACATCCGTCATGAAACGTAGCGCGAGCGCCGTGTGGCGCGGAGGACTGAAAGACGGCAAGGGAACCGTGTCCACTGAGAGCGGTGTGCTCTCGTCGACGCCCTACAACTTCCGGATGCGATTCGAGAACGAGAAGGGCACGAACCCGGAGGAACTGATCGCTGCCGCACACGCGGCCTGCTTCTCGATGGCCCTCTCAGCTCAGCTCGGCAATGCCGGCATGACTGCCGACAGCATCGAGACGACGGCGACGGTGACGCTCGAACAGGTGGCCGGCGGCTTTGCGGTCACGTCGAGTCACCTCACGACGGCCGTGAAGATCCCCAACGCCGACAAGGCCGCATTTCAGAAGGCCGCCGACGACGCCAAGGCGGGATGCCCGATTTCCAAACTGCTCAACGCCACGATCACGCTCGACGCGACCCTGTCCTGAGCACCGCGGATCACCGACGCGCCGGGCGTGCCTGCCCTCCATGCCCGCGTTCGGAACACCCGCCGCTCGCGTTTAACCCTCAAGGAGACCAGGTGATGAGGAGTCGGATTGCCGTATTGCTCGTGTGCATGGCCGCCGCGATCGCGACGGACGCGTACGCGCAGGTCAGGGCGGGCCTGAACGAAATCAACTTCACTGCCACGCTGAGCGGGACCAAAATCGACGATGGAGATACTGAGAGCGCCTTTACGATCACAGGTGCCTACGGCCGGTTCCTGACCGACCACTTCGAGATCGGACCGCTGCTGACCCTGTTCAAGGCGGAAGGCGCCGACGCGTTCGGCTCGATCAGCGGCTTCGCCTCATACCATTTCGCACCTGACTCGAATGTTGTGCCGTTCGTCGGCGCACAGCTCGGCACTGGCTTCGGGCTCGAGACCGACTTCAGCGACAACCCGTGGAGCTACGGGTTCTTCGGTGGCATCAAGGCGTTCGTCGGCAACGGCGGCGGGGCGATCACGATTCAACCGTTCTGGACGCGGCAGAACATCGGCAGTCCGCTCATCGACGAGACGACGCACGTCGACAACTTCGGCGCGACCGCGGGTATCTCGATTTTCTTCTGAAGAGCGAGCGTGAGCGGGAGCCGTTCCCCCGCTCACGCGGTGTCCGGTCCGGCTGAAGCCGGACACTACAGTCTTACGGCTGGCGCTTGAGAACGAACTCCTGCGTCTGCCCCTGGCCGCCCTCGGCCGCGCGCGACATCGCAATCTCGTCGCCCTTGAGCGTGCCGCTCCAGTTGAACGTCACCTGACCGCCACGGCCCTGCTGCGTCGTCTTGAACTTGAGCGCCGTCTTCTCGATCGTACCGTCCGCGATCGGCACGTCACCGCCGCGACCGCCGGTCACTGTGCCACTCAGTTTGCCGCCGTCCGCCTTGAGCGTCAGCGTCACCTGCTGCGGTCCTCGACCGCCCTGCACTTCCCCCGCCCATTTGCCGTCGACACTCTGTGCGATGACAAATGCGCCGAACACGGTTAGAAACATCAGCAACCCGGGAACTCTCGCCTTCATATCTCCCCCCTCGACAGTATGCGAACAGCGGCGAATAGTACCTCAAGCCGGCGTGACAGTTTTAAGACATCAATTCCCCGACTCGCGGCCCTCGCTGGGGACGGACGCCCGACGGCTGAGATAGGCTGACGCGATGCTGGACGGCCTCGTTCCGCCCGCTTTCGTCGTGTTGACCGGCGCCTTGCTCTTGATGGCCCGTCGGGTCGCAATCGACCGATCCGGCATCGGCTGGCGGTTCGACCTTGCATTGGGCGTGGCAATTGTTCTGGCGACCGTAGGCCTCGAGCTTGCGATGGGACGCCATGCAACGTACGCAAACGGTCCGATCAGGCTCTGGGTCGGCGACGTCAACAGCGACCAGAACTCTCAACAGCTGGCCGACCCTTACACGTTCAGCCACGTCATTCACGGTGCGCTGTTCTATGGCCTCACCTACCTGACGATGGGCCGCGCCTCGTTTGGCGCGAGGCTGCTCGTCGCGCTGACGATCGAAGGGGCCTGGGAGGCGTACGAAAACACGGATACGGTCATCAACCGCTATCGCGCCGCGACGATCGCGCTCGGCTACTACGGCGACAGCGTGCTCAATTCGTTCTCGGACATCGCGTCGTGCCTGCTGGGTTTCGCGCTCGCGAACCGATTCAGGTGGTGGTGGACCGTGTCCTGGATCGTGGCGACGGAACTGGTGCTGGCACTCACCATCCGCGACAACCTGACGCTGAATGTCGTGATGTTGATCTGGCCGATCGACGCAATCAGACGATGGCAGCTTGGCGGCTAGCGACGATGTTCACGGTTCACGGTTCCTGGCCGGGAACCGTGAACGTCGAACGCCAGAACACTGAACACGGAACCGTGAACAATGAACCGTGAACTCTGAACTTAGAGCGCTTTGCTGACCTCGCCCCAATTCACCACGTTCCACCACGCGGTGATGTAGTCGGGCCGGCGGTTCTGGTACTTCAAATAGTAGGCGTGCTCCCAGACGTCGAGACCGAGAATCGGCTTCTTGCCTTCCATCAGCGGGTTGTCTTGATTCGGCGTGCTCGTGATGGAGAGCTTTCCCCCGTCGTTCAGCAGCCACACCCACCCGCTGCCGAATCGTCCGGTGCCGGCCTTCGCCCACTCGCCCTTGAACGCATCGAAGCTGCCAAACGCGGCGGTGATCGCGTCGGCCACCTTTCCTGTCGGCGTGCCGCCCGCGTTAGGAGCCATCCAGGTCCAGAACATCGTGTGATTCCAGTGACCGCCGCCGTTATTGCGCACCGCGTTTCGAATGCCTTCGGGCACGCTGTTGATGCCGCGACAGAGGTCCTCGACGCTCTTGCCCTGCAGCTCTGGGTGCTTTTCGAGTGCGGTGTTCAGGTTGGTGACGTAGGCCTGATGGTGCTTCCCGTGGTGAATCTGCATCGTCTGCGCGTCGATGTGCGGTTCGAGCGCGGCGAAATCGTACGGGAGCTTGGGCAGTTCGTGCGCCATTCTTCCCTCCTCAACGGTATCGTTCCTACTCGTTCAAAAGGGGAATCGTACTTCGGGCGCTACGAAATCGACAACATCCGCTCGAGCGCGACGCGGTTCCAGTGCTTCTGGTCGTCGGGCACGACGATGCGGTTGTTGACGCGTCCGTCGACCAGCTCTTCGAGAATCCAGAGCAGGTGGTTCGGCGACACGCGGAACATCGTCGAGCAGAGACAGCCGAACTGATCCAATGAGATCACCGTGCGCGTCGGCTCGAGCTGTTGAGCCAGGCGGTTGACGAGATGAACCTCGGTCCCGACCGCCCACACAGAGCCTTCGGGGCTGTTCGTCACCGTCTTGATGATGTACTCGGTGCTGCCGCTGTCGTCGGCGGCCTGCACCACGTCCCACGGCACTTCCGGATGGACGATGACGCGGATCCCGGGATGTTGCTGACGCACAGCCGCGATCTGCTTGGCGGTGAAACGCGTGTGGACGGAGCAGTGGCCCTTCCACAGAATCATCTTGGCGCGCTTCACCTCGTCCGGATCGAGACCGCCGAAGATCTCGTTCGGATCCCACACCACCATCTCGTCGAGCGCGATGCCCATCTTGTACGCGGTGTTGCGGCCAAGGTGCTGATCGGGCAGGAACAGGATCTTCTCGCCCTGCGTGAAACCCCATTTCAGGGTCGCCATCGCGTTCGACGACGTGCAGACCGTGCCGCCACGCGATCCGACGAACGCTTTGATCGACGCCGCGGAGTTGATGTAGGTGACGGGAACGACGCCAGCGATCCCCATCTGTCCGAGCTCTTCCCAGCAGGACGCGAGCTGGTCGGGGTCGGCCATGTCGGCCATCGAACATCCGGCGGCAAGGTCGGGCAGGATCACCTGCTGATGCGGCGCGCAGAGGACGTCCGCACTTTCGGCCATGAAATGCACGCCGCAGAAGACGATGTAGTCGGCCTCGGGGCGGGCAGCGATCTGACGCGCCAGCCTGAACGAGTCGCCGGTGTAGTCGGCGAACCGAATCACCTCGTCGCGCTGGTAGTGGTGTCCGAGAATCATAAGCTTGCGCCCGAGCGTGGCGCGAGCCTCGGCGATGCCGCGCACCATCTCCTCATCCGAGAGGCCAAGATACTTCTCGGGAAGCGCCTGGCGTTCGGAGAGGTGTTGCCTCTCGTAGTCGGTCAGCAGCGGGATGATGGAGGCCATCGCAGGTTTGCCCTTTGTGAAACTTTTCGCAAAGTCCAAACGTGAAAAAGCCCAAACCCCATCGCCGGGCTATTGCCCAATGGGATTTGGACCTGACTCGATTATAGCGCCTCCCCAGCCGCGCGGCGACCTCGGCGACAAATTGTGCAGCGGCGGAGCTATGTCCGGCTCAGCGGACCACGCCGCACCAGCTTGGCCACCGCCTTGACCAGCGCGGACGGGTCCATCGGCTTTGGCACGTGGAGCTGATAGCCGGCGGCAAACGCCCGATCGATCTCCTTGGGAGTGGTATACGCCGTCACGCTGACCGCGGGGATGCGTCCGCCCTGATTCGGGTCCAGTGCACGCACGCGTTTGATGAAGTCGTAGCCGTTTTCCTCGGGCATGCCGATATCCGACACCAGCACGTGTGGCAGCGCCCACGGAGACGACGAGAGGATGGCCGAGACACCGGCGGAACTCGACGGAACCGCCGTGACTTCAGCGCCGCGATGCTCGAGCGCCATCACCGCCAGCTCCCGGGCGTCCGGTTCGTCCTCGACGACCAGCACCCTCACGCCGATGAGCGACGCATCGACATCGTCGTCGCCGTCGTGCCGAGGTTCGGCGTGGAGAATCTCTGGCGAAATGATCGCGGGCAGATCGATCGTGAAGGTCGATCCTTTGTCGACCCCGGCACTGGCGGCGCGCACGCTCCCGCCATGGAGCTCGACGAGCTCGCGAACAAGCGCCAGCCCCAAGCCGAGGCCGCCATGCCGTCTCGTGCTCGACGCATCGTTCTGGCGGAATCGCTCGAACACGCTCGGCAGGAACTCGGGGCTGATGCCCTGTCCCGTATCAGTCACGGAGATCCGAGCGCACGTGCCAGCCACATCGAGCCGCACGTCGATCGTTCCTCCGGCTTCGGTGAACTTGATCGCATTGGAGATGAGATTCCAGACGATCTGCTGCAAGCGATCGGGATCCCCATTCACCTGGGGCGTCGCCGGGTTCAGCGCCGTGCGAACCGTCACGCCCTTGGCGATGGCAGCCGGCATGATCCCGTCGATCGCCGTCGGCACGACAGTCTGCAACCGCACCGGCTGCTTCTCGAGGCGGAGCTTGCCGGCGACGATCCGCGCCATGTCGAGCATGTCGTCGATGATCTTGGCTTGCGCTGTGGCGTTGCGTTCGATCACCTGCAACCCGCGATCGAGCAGCGCGCGATCGATCTCCTGACGTCCCAGCAGGATGCGCACCCAGCCGAGCACAGCGCTCAGCGGCGTGCGGATCTCGTGCGACAGCGTCGACAGGAATTCGTCTTTGGCCCGCAGGGCGTTTTCTGCCGTCGTCCGCGCGACCTGCAACGCCGCGATCTGTTTGCGCAGCTGCGCCTCACTCGACAGCGGATCGCTGACATCTTCGACGATCGTCACCGTTCCGATGACCGCACCGCCGTGGCTCAACGGCCCGATATGGCCGCTCTGCGGCATCTCGTTGAACGCGAGATCGGGATGCGTCGGCCGCATCGGCAGGATGTACCGATGCAGGGCATGGGAGATGACGGTCACGTGGCCCGCGAGCGCCTGCTCGTAATACTCCTTGATGCCACGAGCGACTGCGTCCTTGTAGACGTCGAACAACGACCGGCCCATCATTTCGGCCGCCGGATGACCGGAGTGGAGTTCCATCCACCGGTTCCAGACGATGACCCTGAGCTGCGTATCGGTGACGAAGAACCCCTGTCGGGTCTCATCGCCGACCCAGCGGGTGACCGCTGCCTGCACTTTCGAGAGGTCCAGTGAGGTCTCGGCAGACATGGCTGGCTAGTGCTGCTCCTCTTCCCATCGCTCGAGAGCGTGAATGAGCCGCTCAATCGATGCGACCCCGAGCACGATCACGAGATACCCGGTCAAGCTGCTGTTCCGCAGCCGGAACGACGAGTGAATGATCAACGCGTATCGAAGCCCTTGCCGGTCGACGGCGACCGATCCGACGACCGACTCGAGCGTGTCGAGCGTCAGGTGCGGGACCGAGAACGATACTTGAACCTTCAGCAAGTTCCCGAACGTGCCGAGGCAGGCATTCAGCACGATGTTGCCGATTTCGGTGACGACCTCACGCGCCGACCGATCGATTTCGAGCGGCAATGCCGGCTCGTCGGTGAGCAGTTCCTTGAGAATGGCGGCGCTGTGCTGATCGAGCACGAGCAGCGCGTCGCCGCTCACTGGACCCGAGAAGATCTGATGGACCGTGGCGATCTCGTCGGCCAGCATCGGTCTCAACCGATCCGCCATCTCGTCAATCGGGCACATCACGACCTGCGGGACCTCGAGCCGGACGCGATGCCCCGTCAGTTTCGACAGCGCCGCGGCGGCGCGGCCGAAGCCGATGTTGATCAGCTCGACGAGGGCGTCCTGCTGGGTAGTGGTGAGTGTCACGGTCGTGCCTCACCAAGCGCCACGTCGAGTGCCCCGAGGATTTCCGATCGATCGAACGGCTTGTTGATGAATGCCTTCGCTCCGGCTTGTTCGGCGAGCTCCTGCGACGACGACTGGATGTCAGCGGTCACGACGACGATGCGAACGTCAGCGTCGAGCTCCCGCAGTTTGTGCAGGACATCCAGCCCGTACATGCCTCGCATCACGAGGTCGAGCAGTACCACATCCGGCCGCTCCAGGTAGTAGCGCTCGAGTGCACTCAAGCCGTCTTCGGCTTCGATGACCTCGCAGCCGGCGGTCTCGAGAATCTGGCGCAGACTCCTCCGCGCCAGTGCTGAATCGTCGACGACGAGAACCTTGCCCTTCATACGCGTTCCACAATGGTCGCCGCCAAACGATCCAGGGGAATCGCCTCATCGCTGAGGCCCGCCTCGACGACCGAGCGCGGCATCCCGTAAACAACACACGTCTCTTCCGACTCGGTCAGCACCACGCCGCCGCGCGCCTTGATCCACGCGGCCCCTTCGCGGCCATCGACCCCCATGCCCGTCATGACGACGCCGAGCACGCGCTCACCGTACACATCGGCGGCTGATTGGAACAGCACGTCAATTGAGGGCCGATGGGGCGTGTCCAACGGCCTCACGTCGAGTTGCGTGGTGATGGTGCCGTCAGCGTTGCGGCGAAATGTCAGGTGCCGTCCGGCTGGAGCAATCAACACGACGCCGGGTCGCACCGCCTCGCCATCGCGGGCCTCCATAACCTGCACGGCGGATATCTCGTCCAGGCGCCTGGCATAAGCCTCGGTGTAGCCGATCGGCATGTGGAGGACTATGGCGACGGGTAAAGGGAAGTCGCGAGGCAGGCGGGGAACAATGGCCTTCAAGCCCTGCGGCCCTCCCGTGGAGACTCCGATGACGATCACACTATACCGGTTCTGAAACGCCAATGCCGCTGGCAGAGGTCCGTCCGGGAATGTGAGGGGTATACGCGCAAGCGGTGCACGTGCCGCAGCGATCACCTTGGCAAGCAGATCCTCGGCAACGTCGAACACTTTGTCCGTGGCCAGCGCTGTCGGCTTCTGGACGAAATCGATCGCACCGGCATCGAGGCCGCTGAGCACGCGCTCGCTCGATTCGGCGGCGATGCTGACGATCACGATGGGCACAGGCTGTTTGGCCATCTGCCGCCGGATGAACTCGATGCCGTCGATGCCCGGCATGATGAGGTCGCTCGTGACGACATCCGGGTGTAGCCGCTCGCACTGGTCGAGCGCCTCCACGCCGTCGCGAGCGATGCCCACCACTTCGATGTCGGGGCTCCGCTCGAGCATTTCTCTGACCACCTTGCGGATGTAGGCGGAGTCATCAACGACCAGAACGCGAATGTGTTGGTTCATGAGGCTCTTTGCGCAGCCGGAAACGTCGCCGCCAGCTGAGGTACGGCTCCCTTCACGTAGATGAAGGCGCCTCCAATGTCCTGCAACTCGAAGACCGTCGTGCGGCGCAGGAGCGATTCCGCGGCCGCGACACAGAGATACGCCGGTGACGGCATCGATTGTTCGAGCACGCTCAGCGCGCGCCGGATGCTGTGGTCGGAGAAGTAAATGAACACGTTGCGGCAGAACACTACCGACGCCGCGGCGTGCCGGGACATCTGGTCCGCATCCATGAGATTGACCACGTCGTACGACACCCGCCGGTGCAGCTCGGGGTTCACGACGGAATAACCATGGTCGGCCGTGAAGTACTTCTCACGCAGCGCGAGTGGAAGATTGCGGAACGATCGCTCGCCATAGCGGCCCAGTCGCGCCCGCTCGATCGCCGCGGGGCTGGCGTCGCTGCCGATCAGGTCGATCGGCGCCCGGCTGAACCAGCCCTCGTCGTCGAGCAGCATGGCGATCGTGAGCGGTTCCTCACCGCTGGCGCAGGGGATGCTCCAGATCCGTAGCAACCGTCCACGGAGCGCGTCGACGAGCGCTGGAACGACCTGGGTCACCACCGCGCGGATTTGATCGATCTCCCGCCAGAAGTACGTCTCCTGCACAGCCAGCGCGTCTATCACCGCCAGCCAGTCCTGGGGCTCGGCCGAATACTTCAGCAGGTAGTAGTAGTCCATGAACGAGCTGAGACCGCGTGCGATGACCAGAGGGGCGAGTCGATCGGCGACCTGGTCGAACTGGTGCGATTCGTACATCAACCCGAGGCGGTCGTGAATCAGATCGCGGAGAATCGTCGTCACGGTGCCGGACACGCCAAGGGAATCAACGCGATACTGCATGACTCGCGATCCTATGAACCGAGCGCCGTCGGACCTTCGAGGCGCGCAACAGCGAGCATGGCGGCTCGACGGACCTCACCGTCGGCATCCGTTCTCGCCATGGCCATCAGCTTCTTCTGGGCGCTGCGCGAGCCGAGGTGCTTCAACTCCGACACGGTCGCCAGCCGCACCGACGCCGTCGGGTCGTCCAGCGCCGATTCGAGCGAACGTGACGCGTCGGGCTGTTTCATCCGGCTCAGCGCCTCCACCGTTGCGACGCGCACATCGGGCGAGGGATGTCTCAAGCCGGCGGCGATGTCCACGGTCCGCCGTGGTGGTAGCGAGCTGAGCGCCGCAATCGCGAGCTCTCGACTGGCAGGCTCCGCCGTCAGCGCGATCAACGCGCGAGTCGCCTCCCGACCTTGTGGACCGTGTTCGCGCACGCCGAGCCTGGCGAGCGCATCGACCGCCGCGTGAACCACGTCATGTTCCCGATCGGCGGCGGCGACCCATTGCAGCATCTCCGCCACGCGTGTTTCGGTGCGCAGCGTCAGCGCGTGGATCGCCGCGAGTCGCCGCCACGCTGACGATGCGCGGACGTCGCGTTCGAGTGCAGCCAGCGCGTCGGCCTGATCGACGTGGCCGAGCGCGGTGATCGCCGCGCGCGCGACGTCCTCGTTGGTCGACTGCGTCAGTGGCTCGAGAATCTGCAGCGCGTCAGCGGGCTCCAGGCGGCCGATCGCTTCGATCGCCGCCAGACGGACGTGCGCAGCCGCATCGCGCTCCAGCGTCTCGGCAATCCTCGGGAGCGCGCGCACGTCTCCCACCATCGCCAGCGCCTTGAGTGTCATGAACCGGACCCACGCGTCAGGGTCGGTCAGCATGCGCAGCAGCAGGTGCACGCGCGCGGGGTGATCCACGCGCGCGAACGTCGAGACCGCCGCGGCCCGCACGTCGGGCACCTCGTCCTCGAGCAGCGCCGGCAGCGGCTCCACCGCACGCGGATCGTCGAAGAACGCGAGCTGTTCGGCGGCCGTCCGCCGGACGAGCTCGTCCCGATCGCGGCAGCATTCGAGGACCCGCTCGAGACATTCGCGGTAGCCGAAGTACCCGGCGATCTTCAAGGCCGACACGCGCACGTTGGGATCCGGGGCCTCGAGCAGGGCGACCGTCCGGGCGGGCATGTCCGGGTGCCCGATGGAGTTGAGCGCCGCAATCGCGGATTGACGGATCGCCGAATCGTCGTCGCCCAGCAGAGCGACCAGCGGCTCGAAGGCGTCGCCGTCGCCAATCCGCGCCAGGGCACCGGCGGCCGCAACCGCCAGCTCGCGATCGTGCAGCGCTGTTGCCAGCGCCCGCGTCGCACGCCGATCGCCGATCCGGCCCAGCGCGACGGCTGCGGCCTGGCGCGTCTCGAGATCTTCGGCTCGCAGTTGTTCGGTGAGGAGCGCCACGACGCCCGTGCCATAGCGCACCAGCGCTTCGACGACCTGCGCCCGCACCGAGCCCCGGCCGAGCAAACGCGTCAGCGCTCGTTGCGCGGCGTCCCCGTCGAGCCATCCCAGAACTTTCGCCAACCCGGGAAGCCGGTCCGGGCCGACACGCTGTACCGCGTCGAGAATCTGCTGGGTACCGGTCGGCGTGATGCGCCGCCGCACGAGGTCGGCAATGTGATCCCCGGCTCCATAGCGGCTCTCGTATCGTTCGTAGAGCGTCGCCAGAGCATCGGCGACGACGTCAACCGGGGTGGACGAGGTATCGAGCTGGTGCACCAGCGGCTCGATGACGTCCTCGTCGCCGAGTGCACCGAGCGCCTCGATCGCAGGCGCGCGCAGCATCTCGTCGGCGAGCAGCGGCACGAGACGGGGAGCAACGGCGGCGGTGCCAACGCGCGTCAACGCCTGGATCGCCGGAAACGACAGGAAGAAGTCACGCTGCTCCGCGATGTCGGCGAGGGCGTCGGCGGCTTCGACGGCGTGGAGCCGGCCCAGCGCCTCGATGACGTGAAACTTGACGTTGGCGTCGTCATCGGACAGATGCGCGACCAGCGCCGGAATCGCCCGCCGATCGCGCTGTTCGCCGAGAATGAGCGCGGCTTGGATGCGTAAGTTGGCGTCGTCGTCCTCGAGGAGGTGCATCAGCGGCTCGACGACGTCGATGTCACTCAAGGCGAGGAGATCGAGCGCGCTGCTCAAGACATTGAAGTTCTCGTGCTGTGTCCGCAGCGTCCGGACCAGCGCGTCGACGATGGCGTGGCCCTGCTGGGCGAGCGTCGCGACCGCGGTTTGCCTGACGCGCCAATCGTGTGCGCCGAGCAGGTGGGTCAGCGAATCGACGTGCGTGCGCTCTTTCAGCTGCTCGGCGAAATCGTGTTCCCGCTGGATGCGTGCCGTGACGTCTTCGACCGTCACGATCAGCCCGACGATGCCGCGATCGTCGCGCAGTGGACCGATGGTCACGTGCTGCTGCATCCGGTCGAACGTCGACGACGTCTGTGCGGGCGCACAGGCGAACAGAAAATGATGAATCGCCGGCGCGAGGACTTCCACCGTGCCGCTGTGCAATGCGCTGTCGAACATCGGCAGCAGACCGCGCCCCTGAATCTCAGGCATGACCTCGAGGAGCGGCCGGTTCAGCGCCTGACTCGGCCGCAATCCCGTCGCCGCGGCCATCCACTCGTCCCACGTACGGACGACGAGCGCGTCGTCGGTGGTGAAGATACCCAGGGAACGTTGATCAGCCGGCATGAGCGCGCTGGCACCCGTGATCGCACGGGCGCTCCGTGCGGACATCGGACGATCGGCAGAGGTCACGTCCTCACGACCGCGCCGATCGCGTCGATCGACCGTTGCTGTTTTTGGCGTGCGACGGACGCTTCATGAGGTTGACGAGGGCTTGGGCACGGCGCATCAGGTCGTCGGTGCCGCCGCGGGTCTGCTTGACGCCGAACGCATTGCGAACGGTGATCTTGCGGATTTCTCCCATTGAGCTCAGCAGCGACGCGGCTGCCCCGGAGTGCTCGACGTTGGCTTTGCTGATCAACTTGATCTGTTTGGCTGTGTTCTGCACGGTCGAGGCCATGTCGCGCATCGTCCGCGACTGATCGATCAGCGCTCGCGAGGCCTGCTCGGACTGGACACGCATGCCGTCGGCCGCCCTCGCGATGTCCTGCATACCCGTTGACTGCTCCGTCATCGCCTTGGACACGGAGGCGACCATCTGCTGGAGTTCAGAGGCGGCCTGTGAGATCTGCTCACCCGCGGTCACCTGTTCGGACAACGCCTTCGACGTCGTCATCGCGCCGCGCCGCATCGCTTCCGCGGCCTTGGTGATCTCGTTGGCGCTCTTGGCCT
>Ga0111539_10006422_pt1 | contig 15159 bp, 11 predicted proteins | sample RhiMethybrSRZTD1_FD_79667 | JGI IMG/M metagenome (GOLD analysis project Ga0111539, IMG submission 79667) | Populus rhizosphere microbial communities from Tennessee, USA - Rhizosphere MetaG P. TD hybrid SRZTD1 (version 2) (version 2) | ecosystem: Host-associated > Plants > Roots > Rhizosphere >... | reverse complement strand
CGCCCGACATCTATTTTTACCCGCGGTATGTCGGCGCCGGCGGGTGGGTCGGCATCCTGCTCGATCAGATCGCGGATGACGCGCTCGAGAGCCACCTGCGCGAGGCGCGGCGGCTCATCGCGTCCAAGCGGAAGCCCGCTCGCAAGCCGCGCGGCATGTAGGGTCACCCGACGCCGCCGAATCATCGCGCCCGATCGCGTTCTATACTGGAGCCTTGAGTTGGGGCGGTTGTGCTGCTCCCAAGCCAGCCACGACAAGCCGGACCAAATCCGAGCGTGAGACTCTCTCCACACGCGCAATCCTGGATATCAGCTGCTCTGGTTCAACGAGGGAGGCCGACACGGTGCATAACGTCCTCAAAGCGCGGATCCGAGCGGAGAGGATCGAAGCCTGGTCGGATCAGAACACCCGGGTTGAACCGCTCTTCGTAGCCTTGTTCGAGCCAACGCATGGCCTGATCCGTATCCCCGAGCGCTCCATAGATCACGGCGATCTCCGAAGCCAGCGACTGGCCAGGATGTGAGCGCTTCTTCAGATCGCTCAGCAACGCTACCGCTTCGCTGCTCTTGCCGGAGGCGGCGTATGCGCGTGCAAGGTTAGCGATGCAGGTCGGGCTGCCACCCGAAAGCTTGACGGCTTCCTGCAGCTCTGCGACCGCCTCGTCGTTCATGTGTTTCTGGAGGTAGGCCTGGCCGAGGTGATTGTGCGCGAGACCAAAGTTGGGATCCATCTCGATCGTCTTGCGGCTCTGTTGTATCGAGTCGTCAGAACGATGCGCAAGGGCCAGCAGCTCCGCCAAGTCGGCGTTGATGATAAGAGAGAGCGGATCGAGATTGAGCGCTGTTCTCATTTCCACGATCGCTTCGTCGTACCGGCGCAAGAGAGCCAAATGCCACGCATACCAATGGTGGGCAGTCGCGTAGCCTGGGTTCAGTTCAATCGCGCGCCGGAATTCGTTCCCGGCAGAGTCGAAGTCCCAGTCGAAGCCATCCAGGCAGAAGGCAAGCGAGTTGTGGGCTTCGCCGAGCGCGTTGTTCAATTCCAGGGCCTTGATCGCCGCGGCTTTGGCTTTTGGGAGTGCCTCCTTGGGAGTCATCACCGCATACTGCCAGTCGCCCAACAACGCATACGTGTCGGCTAAACCAGAGTACGCCTGGACGTATGTCGGGTCCTCCTCGATGGTCTGGTTGAAATAGGCCAGGGCCGACTTCAAGCCATTCGCCGTTCGCTTGTTCCAGAAGTAGCGGCCCTTGAGATAAGACTCGTAAGCGACGGGATTCACGACCGTGGCGTGTCTCAGCGCGGCCTGTTCCTGAGGATTCAGGCTGATCCGAATCTCGTCGGCAATGGCTCTCGCAACATTGTTCTGGAGCGCCAGCGTATCGCGCAGTGCGCCCTGATAGCTCTGGGACCAGACGTGCCTGTCCGTCGCAGCTTCGATCAACTGCGCCGTGATGCGGACCTGGTCTCCGGAGCGGAGGACGGAGCCTTCCACCACCGCGTCCACGTTCAGCTCTCGAGCGATCTGCGGCAGAGACTTGCGCGTGTGTTTGTACGCCATCACGGATGTCCGCGAGATCACCCGCAACGCGCTGATCTGGCCGAGGTCCGAAATCAACTCGTCGGTCATCCCATCCGCGAAGTAGTCCTGAGACGCATCGTTCGAGAGGCTTTCCAACGGAAGGACAGCCAGGGAGCGAATGACCGGCGACGGATGGTTGCCGGAACGAAGCTTCGAGGCGGCGAAAGACGCCAGCAATGCGAGCAGCACGAACGTGGATATCTTCCACGCACGTGGCGGCAGAAGACGTGTGAGGGTCGCGAGTCTCCCGCCGGGATTCTGGCGATCATGAGCGTCTGCCGCGGGATGAGGCTGAGGTGTGGGTTCCGGGCTGCGAACAGGGACGGCATCGGCAGTCCTGACGTCGGCGAGGAAGCGATAGCCGCGGCGAGCAACAGTTTCGACGAAGCGGGGACTTTCGGCAGAGTCGCCGAGCGCCTCACGGATCTTGTTGATCGCCTTGTTGAGCCCGTGGTCGAAATCCACGAACGTGTCCGCGGGCCAGAGTTTTTTCTGAAGGTCCTCGCGACCGACGACCTGACCGTGATGCTCGAGCAGCATCGCCAGGACTTGGAAGGGCTGTTGCTGAAGCCGGACTCGTCGGCCGCGCTTGCGCAGTTCGCCAGCACGAAGATCCACCTCGAAGATCCCAAAACAGAGCCGCCCGCTGACCTGATGGTCTGCGTCCATGAAAACGTGACCTTGAGGTGAAGGGTACCACACGCCCACCGACCAGTCGGAAGGGGACAGCGTCCTGTAACCCTTCTGTCGAGTGGCGGTTACCAGGGGACCCACGTTCCAGCGGAGAGGACCGTCCGTCCATTGTCCGGATCTCGAGAGCAAACCATATTGACGGCATCCACCACATGCCTGGTGGGCATGCCGGAGAGGGATGAAGAGAAGTAGAAGCGAGGAGACCGAGTATGTCTGAGAAGAAAAAAGATGAGCTGCTGCACGATCACAACGATGACGGGGTCGACCGGCGGGGGTTCTTGAAATGTATGGCGTGGGCCGGAACCGGAGCGTTCTTTGTCATGCAGGGCGGCGTCCTGAAGTCGTACAGCCTGAGCAAAATGCCGAGGTTGGGACCAAGGTCGGCGGGTGAGCTGAGCTTCGTGCAAATCAGTGACAGCCATATGGGATTCAACAAGGCGGCGAATCCGGATGTGGTCGGGACACTGAAGGCAGCCGTCGACAAAATCAATGGTCTGCCGACGCCACCAGAATTCATGCTGCACACGGGCGATATCAGCCACCTCTCGAAACCCGAAGAATTCGACACCGTGGACCAAATCCTGAAGAGCGCGAGTGCGAAGACCGTGTTCTTCGTGCCGGGTGAACACGACGTGCTCGACGATGAGGGCAAAGCGTATCTGGAACGCTACGGAAAGGGCACCAAGGGAGCCGGGTGGTACAGCTTCGACACGAAAGGCGTGCACTTCATCGGCCTGGTGAACGTGCTGAACTTGAAAGCCGGAGGACTCGGCACGCTCGGCGGCGAGCAGCTCGAATGGATGAAAGATGACGTCAAGCGTTTGACGCACAGCACGCCGATCGTGGTGTTCGCGCACATTCCACTGTGGAGCGTGTACCCGGAGTGGGGCTGGGGAACGGAAGACAGTGCGCAGGCACTGTCCTACCTCAAGAAATTCGGCTCGGTCACGGTGCTGAACGGGCACATTCACCAGACGCTACAAAAGGTCGAAGGGAACGTGACGTTTCATACGGCGGCCTCGACAGCATTTCCCCAACCGCGGCCAGGCACTGCCGATTCACCGGGGCCGATGCAAGTGCCGGCCGATCAACTGAAGAGCATCCTGGGCATCACGGATGTGACCTACGTACGAGGGAAGCACGCGCTGGCGGTCGTGGATTCTTCGCTCGCCTGAGAGTCAACAAGACACAAACAGCAGATCAACAAATCAGTGCAGACAAAGAAAGGAACCAATATGAGGAGAAGTGTGTCTACTGGAGCGCTGTTGGCGGCGTTGGGGTTGGGCATCGCGGGGCTGGGCGCCAGAGTGGGAAATGCCACGGCCAGCCCACAGCCGCCGCCCGCAACGATGGAGATCAAGATCGACAACTTTACGTTCGCACCGCCGGAGCTGACGGTGAAGGCGGGCACCACGATCACGTGGACGAATCGCGACGATATTCCACACACGGTGGTGAGTACGGACAAGGTGTTCAAGTCCAAGGTGCTGGATACCGACGAAGAGTTTTCCTCGACCTTCAGCACGCCGGGAACATTTATCTACTTCTGTTCAATTCACCCAAAGATGACCGGCAAGGTCGTGGTGCAGTGAGGAGCCGTGCAGGTGAATCCCTTCGACTTCAGAACTGTGGTCTTCGCGAAGCACGCCCAGCATGTCGTGCTGATTCACTTTCCGATTGCGGTGTTTATCACGGCCGTGGCGTTCGACTATCTCGCGCAGTGGACGAAGAACCGAACACTGGCCGCGGCGGCCTCTTTCAATATGCTGCTCGCTGCAGTCTCGACCGTGCCAGCCGTGGCGACCGGCTTTGCCGGGTGGCAATGGGCGCTCGAGGGGCAAACGCTGAAAGGGATTCTGCTGATGCACCTGGTGCTCGGTTGCTTATCGAGTGTGGTGATCTGGCTGGCGTGTTGAACATCATTTCCCCTCAGTTACCTGCCGAATCACACGGAGCCAGTTCAAGCCAAGGATCTTTTTGATTCGCTGATCGTTGTAACCCAGCTTCTGCATCGCGAGGGTAATCTGCGGATAATCGCTGATGTCTCTGATTTCGTGCGGCAGTTCAGGGCCGCCATCCAAATCAGAGCCCAGGGCGATATGATCTTCGCCGACCAGCTTGACGCCGTAGTCGATTACCTTTGCGAGCTGGTCCACATGCATCCAATATTCATCGGGGATGGTGCCGCGAAAATTCAGGGGAACCGTTTGTGCCAGCTCCTTATCGACATCCTCAATAGTCTGCGTGGTTATCTGTGACCGAAAGATTCTCGGCGTTTCAGGTTGGGGAACAGGCTGCGACCTGACCGGATTCTTCGCCCGCTGCCACTCCCAGTATTTTGGATTATTGAAGAGGCTGCCGAAATGGATACCGATAACTCCCCTCTTTGCGGCGATGGCTTGTGCGGCTTCGTCACTGATGCAGCGGGGATGATCCACTATCTTGTAAAAGCCGCCGTGACTATAAATCACCGGGTGGCGGCTGGCGGCGGCTGACTGGATGATGGCGTCGTTGGATGCGTGGGCGACATTGATCACCATGCCGAGCTCGTTCATTTCTTTGATGACAGCTCTTCCGTGACCGTTGATACCGCCCCAGGTATAGACGTCGTTGCAGGCATCGATGAAGGCGTTGGTGGTATTGTGAGCCGTCAACTGCATACTGCGCAGGCCAAGCCGGTACAGGGCGCGCAGCAGGTTCAGATCGCCATACAGGTCATAACCGCCCTCCAGGTCGAGGAAAGCAGCGATCTTTCCACTCTTGTTGATCCGTTCGATGTCCGAGCCATTGAGCGCCAATTCGATCGCGTTACTATTTGTCTTTATCTGATCGAGCGCCAGCTCCACCACGCGGAACGTATTCTTGATTTCAAATCTTCCGGGATAGTAGTTTTCAGGAGTATAGACCGAGAAAAACATCGCATCGACCCCGCCTTCTTTCGCTCTTGGCAGATCGACGTTTCCATCCGGATACCGCTGGCCGATATCGGTGTTCATCAACAGCTCGCGGGTCATCACATGCGTATGCCCATCCATCACAAATGCGTCGCGATGCAGAGCCGGCATCGGCTTGTTCTGAAAAGGCGTCGCAGGAAGATTAGATCCGGCTGCAGAAGTGGCTGATAAGGCGTTCATGGGATATACACTTCCAGCCATCGGCAGGAGTGCCAAACTCTTGATAACGTCCCGGCGCTTCATTTTCCATCACCACCCGTGCTGAGCCTATTTATCAAAACCCCGTATGTACGGGATGTTCGGCGGACGCTCCCCCTTTTCAAACATCGGTCCCCGTGCTGTGTGGTATTTCATGTTCATGAAAGGCGTCTCGATGCGGTGCCCAATGGCAGAGTAACGGCCGTTCTCCCAGTTCGAGTCCATGTAGTGGTTCACAATCCCGGTAGACAACAGCAGGCGCTCCGCGTTGAATGGTTCCTTTTTGACCACCATCATCTCGGTAATCCAGTGCGGCTGAGCGTTCGCGGCGTGGTACTGCGAGTACGGGCCTGGCCAGCCAAGCATCGAGACGATGGTCGGCTCCTTTTGGCCTTCAATTTCGCCGGCGTAGGTCCAGCCCACGCCCCGGCCCGAAATCACCGCCGCTTTCGTTCCGTCGTTGTACTCCACGATACAGACGTTTGCCTGGGCGCTCTCCTGAAAGGATCCCGGCTTGAGATCGAAGCGTTTCGCCACTGAATCAAGCAGATTGCCGGCCCAGGGGTTTCGTTCGACCCACTTCCATGTGTCAGGTCCCCGGATGGACTGTACCGATGTGACGCCGGTCTCGCCGCCCTTGCGGCGTTCTACAAAGGCCTGAAGCACGTCGACACAATGGAAAATGGCTCCCTCATCTGCAGTGCCTCCAATCACGAGCGAGTTCTTTACAGGCGTGTCGATAGCGAGGTCTATCTCTGGCTTGCGGAAGTAGGTCGGTATGGAGGAACCGCCGGTCAGTGGAAAGTTCAGCTCACGGGACTTGTCAAACATCCACTTGGCATCGTCCCAATTGTAGGAGAGGTGCTTGTCGTTGAAGACTGGCACCGAGCGCTTGCCTTGCTCGAAGACCCGGATCACCTGCTGGTACATCCACCAGCGCGGCAGGAGCCAGTGCCCTTTGAGATCGACCGGATAGTCCCCGTGTTCTCCCACTATGACAACACCATCAACCGCCAGCTCCGTTCCTCCAAGCTTGACGGTTTCACCTACCGTCTTATAGATCGGTATGTGTTTCGCCTTGCACACTTTCTGGCCCAGCAGGCTGGTTTCAAACTGATGGATGTAAACAGAGACCACGTCCACCCGCGAAGGGGTGTGGGCGCCCTGCCACCAATAGCCGTCCATCAGCTTGGCTATGATCCAGTCCGCATGTGATCCCGGAGCACCCCAAAAGGTCACGATACAGGCGATACGGGGGCGTGTCGGCATAGTCTGCGGCACAGCACCGGCAGCGCTGCCGGCCAGACGTGTCGTCTCGCCCAAAGCCGTTAAGCCGGCCATACCGGCTACTCCCAGCACTTGACGCCTGGTGAAGAGAGGGGGTGACGCGAACATGTGATTGATGGGCAATGAATCTGCCAGTTCGGTGTGTTTCTTTGCCATGATGTTGAGGCTTCGGCTCCCCTCTGTGAGACAGCGCAAATTAGTCTGTGGCGGCGCGCGGATCAAGGGCAAATTGTCCGACGGCGCGGCGAGGCGACCGATGCAATTCGGCCGAAAAAGTGCAGCCTGTCGACCTTGGTGGTGATCTGCGGGCCCGAATTGTGAGCGGTCACTTCCTGACGCAACGCACGGAAACTGCCATCTGCTTCTGGCCCTGGGTCTGACGATAGAGCGCTTGACTGCCTTTGCCGAAGTTATAGAAGGGTGCGGTGATCGGATCGTTTTCGGATGCCGTCCAGTAGAATCCGTGTGCCTCCAGCCGCTCGTACTGTCCATCAACAGAGCGATTGCCACCCAGCACGGCATTGAAACCTGATGTCCCTCCGCTCAGGAGGGCCGTGTACGCCGCTTTACCCTTGTCAGGCGAATCGTTCCCAACTCCACCATAGTGCTTCGCCATCTGACGCCATTCGTCGTCGGCCGGCAACCGCCAGCCATCTCCTAGCGACTGGCATCCTCGCTGTGCCGATTCCCACGTATACAAACGGCCGTATCGACCGCAGTTCGGTTCCGCATCGTCGAAACAATAAGACCGCGACGTGTTGACGTTCAGGTTGGCAGTCGTCCACTCTTTACCGTCCGCCATCCGTTTGGAATTGATCGTGCCGGACAGGTTCCGGTCTGTCGCCGCACGCTGCGTCGAGCCGGCGCCGCCAACGAATCCGAACGCCATACTCAGCGCGATTGTCAGGGCATTAATTCGACTCGTCATCATGTTGTCCTCTCGCCGCCAAGGTGTGATCGCGGAGTGTGTCTTCGCACCTTCATCGCCGTACCGAACGGTGGGAGCCTAGCACGCATTAGCTCGCGCGGAACGCCGCAGGGTTGACGTCGACATCGAGCGCGCGTGTCGCCCCCGGGCGCGCTGGCCGCGTGTGACGCACTCATGTGACGCATCGTGCGCAAACTTCGCCGTGACATCGCGTGTCGTTCCCAACGCGACCGCCTGAGAGTAGCATTACGCACATGTCGACCTTGATCACTCGTCGTGAGGCGCTCAAGCTGGCCAGCCTCGCGCTGGTGCCGCAGGACCCGCGGCAAGGCGTCAAGAAAGTCATCGTCGCAGGTGGGGGGATAGGCGGGCTGAGCTGCGCCTTTGAGCTCGTGCGACGCGGGCACGACGTATCCGTGCTGGAAGCGTCCGCGCGGACCGGAGGCCATGTCTTCACGTTTCGCGAAGGGCTGGACGACGGCCTTTACGCGGATGGCGGCGCGGAGCACTTCACACAGCCCGGATATGAGAAGTTCTGGTCGTACGTGCGCGAGTTCAATCTGCCCTATCTGTACTATCCCCGCCGCGAGCATCTGCTGCGATGGATTGACGGCCGGATGTACACCCCGGAAATGCTCGCCGACCCGAAGGTGCTTGGCGAGCTGGGGCTGAACCGGCGCGAAATCGACTTTCTGGGCGAGCATCCTTTCGCGGAGCTCTCTTCGCTGTATCTCGGGCCGTATCTCGACAGCTTCGCGGATGAATATCGGCCCTTCGATGCCGGACTGAACGCGCTCGATCAGATCAGCTCGGCCGATCTCTTCCGGAAAGACGGGGCGTCGGCCGGTGCTCTTCGCTTCATCGGCGGTCGCGGATCCGCTCTGCAGGCGGTGTGGCACGCCGCCATCCTGAAACGACGCGGCGTACCGCTGTTTCCGCCGAAAGTGTTCCGCCTGGTGGGTGGCAATCAGACCCTTCCCGATACCTTCGCGGCGCGACTCGGCACACGCATCAAGCTGCAGTCTCCGATCACGGCCATCGAACACGGAACGTCGGGTGTACGGGTCAACTACCTCGAAAAGGGGACGCCCGCGCGGATGGAGGGCGACTACCTGGTCTGCGCGATGTCGGCTCGAATGCTGTCGAAGCTGCCGGTGACGCCCGCGTGGCCCGAGGACAAGGCCTTCGCCATCGGCAACGTCCCCTACTATCACGACACCCGGGTCATCTTTCAATCGCGAAGCCGCTTCTGGGAGCGCGACGGCATCAGTCCCAACATGCAGTTCGGCGGCGAGACTGCGCTCAATTCAGCGTGGAGCGCGTCGGAGGAGGTGAAGACCGCGCGTGGCCTGCTGGCGGGCACGGCGTCGGGCGCCGGGACCGCTGAGCGGGCGCTCGCCACCTACAAGAAGTACTATCCTGGCCGATCCGAGGACATCGAGAAGGCGAACGTCGTGGTGTGGGCCCTCGACCCGTGGGCATCCGCCTGCGAGCGAACATCGTATGCCCCCGGACAGCTCGCAAAATTCTGGCCGATCCTCATCGAACCGCACAGCCGGATTCACTTCGTCGGCGCGTACGCAGACAACCTGAACTGGGGAATGGAGGCGGCGACCCGTTCCGCGCATCGCGTGGCCGAGGCCATTCACAGATTGTGAACCCCGCGGATTTTGACGACAACACAATCAGCGCTCGATCGCTTTGCCGGGCCGCCTGTCGATCGTCGTAAAGCCGCAGCGTGCGAGAAGATCTCCGAATCGCGGATCAGTGCGATATCGATTCCACTTGACGTCGACCGTGAGGAACATCAGGTGCACGTCGCGCACGACGTAGGCGCGATCGAGCGATTGGAAGGCCGCATCGGCATCACCTAGCCCGGCCTGTACGAGGCCGAGCGCATATGGCGGGACGTACCGCTGACGCGATGCCATCTGCAGCGCCCCGAGCACATCACGCGCTTCGGCGGTGCGCCCCGATCGGCCGAGGATGTATCCGGTCAGCGAGATCGGCTTGCTGTTCTGGCCTGAGAGTCGGGCGGCGGTCGACAGGGCCTTCAAGGCGAGATCGTCATCGCCCAACTGCTCGAGTGCCTGGCCGCGCATCTGATGTCCTATCCAGAACTCCTGGTCGAGGGCAATGGCGCGGTTGGCGTGCTGCAAGGCGGCGGCGTAGTCGCTGGCCTGGAAGGCCACCTGCGACGATAACGCGTACGACAGCGGGTCCAGCGGGTCCAACTCACGCGCGCGGCGCATGAATGGTTCCGCCTCGGCGTGCCGACCTGTCTGCGAGAGCAGGTGCGCCAGTATCAGGTGAACCAGCGAGTAGCTGGGGTCAAGCTCGGTGGCCCGCCTGAACGCTGCTTCAGCCGCTGGCCAGTCCCACTCGAACGCCCAGTCCACGTGCCCGAGCGCGTGCTGCGCCTCCGCAAGGTCAGGGTTAGCGGCCACAGCTCGAACGGCCGCCTCGCGAACCTGCGGGGAGACGCGACGAGGGTCGACGTCACTGTTGAGTGGGCTCGAACCGTAGGCCATGGCAAGGTTCGCCCACGCGAGTGCATAGGTGGGATCGAGAATGGTCGCCCGCTGAAAGGACTCGATTGCGCGCTGAATTGCGTCCGGCGTGCGCTGGTTCAAGAAGTGGCGCCCGCGCAGAAAGGCGTCGTAGGCCTCGGCATTCTGGGTGTGCCGCCGCGCGAGAGTGCGCTGCCGCTCGGGCGAAAGACGCGTCCGGACCTGCTCGGCGATGGCGGAGCTGATCTCCTGCTGCAAGCCGAGAATGCTGCTGGCGTTCCGGTCGAAGGAGTCGGACCAGACTTGGACCTGGTCGCGCACGCGAACCAGCCTGGCGGTGATCCGCAGATGGCTGCTCTCTGCGCGAAGTGAGCTCTCCACGAGATAGTCGGCCCCGAGCTCCCGGCCGATCTCCGCCAGCGACTTCGTGGTGCCCCTGTACACGATGATCGAGGTACGGCCGATGACCGACACGCGTTCAGGGTCAATCCGGCCAAGCGAGACGATCGTGTCCTCGGTAAGACCACTGGCGAGATAGTCGATCTCCGCGTCACGATTGAGGTTGTCGAACGGCAGCACCGCGATCGTGACGCGTGTCCCTGATTCAACCGGCCGTTTCCACGCCCACAGGAGCACCCCGGCCAGCGCCGCCACCGTGAGGGCTCCCAAGACAAGGCGCGCGCCCGCGCGCCGCCCGGCGGCGCGTTCGCCGACTACCGCCTCCGGAATAGCCACTGACGTCGCGGTTGCGGCGGGCTCAGCGCTGGCGGCCGACGTTTGCTCACCAACGACGACAGATGCGGGTACAGCAGCGGGCGGCGGCGCGAGTACTACATCCGGCTGGCCCTCGACGGCCGCAATGAAGCGATACCCCTTGCCCGGCACCGTCTCGATGAACGTCGGCGCGTCCGGGGAATCGCGCAGCGCCTGCCGAAGCTTGCGGATCGCGGTGTTTACACCGTTCTCGACATCGACGAACACCTCCTTGCCCCAGAGCGCGTTCACGATTTCACTCCGTGAGACGAGCTGACCTCGTCGGCCCACGAGCAGAATCAGCAGATCCATCGGCTGTCGCTCGAGTCGGACCGGATGTCCATGGCGCCGCAACTCGTACGCAGCGACGTCAAGCACGCAGTCGCGAAAGCGAAACGTCTCGCGATATTCAGAGACCGCCATCTGTTGGTGGCTCTACGATGTCACAACTCCAACGGCAGCCGCCAGTTGGAGAGACAGATCGTCGACAGATTCTCTCCAGCTCCGCTCCATGGTCAGGTGCGAACCGACCCGGCAGGATGGTGGCGTTCCGAGTGCAATCCGTGCAGCGGTAACCCAGTGATAAGGGAGGGGCGCCATGAAGTGGACAGTTTCGGCAGCACGTTACGTGGGTCGTCGGGCGGTAACGCTGAATATCGGCCTCGCGTTGGTACTGACGGCGGCAAGTGCCGCCAGCGCTCAGCAGAGCGCCGGCCAGGCGCGAACGGTGGAAGGCGTCTGGTACATTCAGGTCACAATTCGCGACTGCGACACGGGCGTCGCTTTGGCACCCGCAGTCCGTTCGCTGGTCACCTACGCGGCAGGCGGCACGCTCCACGAGAGTGTTGGCGGCGGCGGCTTTGCCCCCGGTCAGCGGAGTGACGGCCACGGGACGTGGACGCACAAGGGAGGGCAAACCTACGATCAGCGTTTTGTCGCCACGATCAACTTTGCGACCGCCCCCGGCCCGGGCCCGGGCTTCGAGGCAGGGTGGATAAAGGTCCACCACACTGTTGAGGTGATTGACGCCGATCACATCGAATCGTTCGGCAGCAACAGCTTCTTCCGCCTGAACGGCGAGGTGTACAGAACCGGCTGCTCCACGGCTACGGGTACGCGCTTCGAGTAGCTCCCATCGACATGGAGCGTCAAGGGCGGAGCGGTGAAGACGCAGGCGGAGGATACGCCTCCTTCAGCGCTCCGCCTTTGACGGCGTACTGTGACCCTGCAACTGGATGGAGATTGCCGCTGTCGCGTTTGACAATGGGGCCATCTCATTCGAATCTCACGGCCCGCTCATGATTCGGTGAAGACTTCGCGGTCGGCTTGGGTCACAGTGGCGGATATGACATCCACTGTGACGAACCCCCTGAAGGCATTCGCCCTCATCGCCCTGGGCCTGGCCATTGCCGTGATGGGCATCTACGTCGTCAAGACCGCACGGAACCGGCTGCCGATCTGGGCCGGGCGCACCGCAGTGGCAGTCGGCGTTCTCATTGCCGCGTTCGCGGCATTTTTCACCCATGCGGTCACGGTAGCCGCGCCTCTCTTCGCGCAACCGCCGGACGTGCCGTCAGCCATCGGTTCGGCACCGCCGCCGCAATATGCGGCGGCCGTCGAGCGCGCGCGGCAGCTCGTGCGCGCGGCAGTCCTGGAGCAGAACCTGCCAGGGGTTTCGGTGGCGGTCGGGGCGGGCCTGCCCGCCGGAGCCTCGGCGAAGGAGGAGGGCACGATAGTCTGGGCGGAAGGATTCGGCTGGCGGGACGTTGACACGCGGACGCCGGTCACGCCGGCTACCCGGTTCAACATCGGCACGGCGGCGTCCGTGGTCACTGCCGCTGCTGTTGCGCCGCTCGGACTGACCCACACCGGCGCTGACTCGGCGGCGGAGTGGAGTCCGGAGCATATCGGCGAGCCGGAAGAGGACTTCCCGCTCTTCACGATCATCCGCCACGTCATCTTCCAGCCGATCGGCGTGGCCCCCGCCGAGTATCCATTGCCGGGGGATCGCGCGACGTTCTACGTCCCGAGATCGGACGACCACGATCCCCGCCGCGGACGACGACTGATGTACATGCGCGACCTGGCGTGCTGCGCCGGTAGGATGGCGTTCTATTCCACGCCGTCCGATCTCGTCCGCTTCACGATGGCGACGAAAGCAGACAGCGTCAACGGCGAGCTCGCAGGCGGAAGCGTGATGTCGCTGATGACGCGCCGCGACGATGGCATCGTCGTGGCCGTGGCGTCGAACGTCGCGCACGCCGACACGGCCGCTCTCGCGCTGAAAGTGACCGACCTGTTCGCCGGGCGGAAATAATCGGTCCTACTCCGCGCGCAAGGTTTTCACCGGGTCCAGCCGTGAGGCGTGGTATGCGGGCACCAGGCTGCCCATCAACGCAACCAGAGCCAGCGTGGCGCCCACGGCGGCGAGCGTCGCAGGATCTGATGCGCTGACGCCAAAGACGAGCGTTCTCATCACTCTCCCCGACGCGAGCGCGGCGATTGTTCCGGCCGCGACGCCGACGAGCACGGGCGACATGCCCTCGACGATCACCAGACGAAGGACGTCGGATGTCCGCGCGCCAAGCGCCCGTCTGATCCCGATCTCCCGGCTGCGTCCGCGCACGATGTACGAAAGTACGCTGTAGATGCCGACGGCAGCGAGCAACAGCGCGACTCCCGCAAAGACTCCGAGCAGGAGGGCGCTGAGGCGCTGCGGCGCCAGCTTGTCGTCGAGCACCTGCACCATCGTCCGGATATCGAAGACTGGCTGCTCCGGATCGATGGCACCGATCGCAGCAACAACGGGCTGGACGAGCGTAGCGGACGGCACCGACGTCCGCACGACGAAGGTTACCCTGCCAGACGGCTCGCGCGTGGAGTAATACGCCGTCGGCGTCGGTCCCTCAGCGAGGCTCCGCTGCTTGACGTCACCGACGATACCGACCACCGGTCGAAGCACCGTCTTCGAGAATGGCAGGGCAGCACGCCGCCCGATCGGATCGTCTTCGCCCCAATACAGCTTCGCGGCCTCCCGGCTGACCAGCAGCACCTCGGCATCGCTGTCGACGGCATCGCGCCCGCGCAGCACCGGAATTCCCATTGCTCGAAGGTAGCCAGGAGTGATCTGCCGAACTTGCAACGTTGCCGGCTCGCGGTGAGACGAATATCCCTCGAGCGCGAGCGTCTGCGACTCTCCGCTGGCGAAGGGCAGGTCGTTGATCGTCCCCGCCGCCTCGACGCCGGGAAGCGCCCGGATGCGTTGCAGCGCCGCGTCAAAGAAGGACGAACGCTGTGCCGGCGACGGGTATCGTGCGTCCGCGAGTCTCACACGCATCGTCAGGACATTGTCCGGATCGAACCCGGCGTCGCCGTGCCTGAGAGCCAGCAGGCTCTGGATCATCACGCCGGCGCCCATCAACAAGACCAGCGATAGCGCGACCTCGCACACGATCAGCAGGCGGCGGGTGCCGCCACCGATCGCACCGTCGCCGCGCCCACCTTCCTTGAGCGCCCCGTTGAGACCGCCGAGGTCGGAGCGGCCTGCGCGCACGGCCGGCAGTGTACCGGCGAGCATGCCCGTGAGCATCGACACCCCCACCGCGAACAGCAGCACTGGCCCATCGATCGAGATTTCCTCCGCCCTCGGCACCTGGCTTGCGAGCAGCGTTGCGGCTGACGTCAGAGTCGCGTACGCGAGCAGCAGCCCGAGCGCCCCACCCGCACCCGCGAGCAGCAAGGCTTCGGTCAACAGCTGCTGAAACACGCGTCCGCGTCCGGCGCCAAGCGCCGAGCGAATCGCGATCTCCTTGCGGCGGCTCAGGGCGCGCGTGAGCAGCAGGTTACCGACGTTGGCGCAGGCGATGAGGAGGACCAAGCCGACGGCGCCGAGCAGCATGAGCAGCATCGTGCGGGTATTGCCGACGATTTCCTCCTGCATCGGGATGACCACGGCTCCCCAGCCTCGTCCGTCCGTTCGGGGAAACTCACGCGCGAGCCGTGCGGAGATCGCGTCCATCTCGGCCTGCGCCTGCGCCAGTGCGACATCCCGCTTCAGGCGCGCGACGCCGTCCCGATTGTGACCTCCGCGGACGGAGCGCTGCTCGTCGGTGAGTGCCAGCGGGATCCAGACGTCGCTCGCCATCCCGGTCCATGACTCGACCGAGGCAGTGGCCGGCATAACACCGACGATGGTGTACGCTTCGTCGTTGAGCTTCACCGTGCGACCGATCACGCGTGGGTCTTCGCCGAATT
>Ga0111539_10006419_pt1 | contig 15163 bp, 13 predicted proteins | sample RhiMethybrSRZTD1_FD_79667 | JGI IMG/M metagenome (GOLD analysis project Ga0111539, IMG submission 79667) | Populus rhizosphere microbial communities from Tennessee, USA - Rhizosphere MetaG P. TD hybrid SRZTD1 (version 2) (version 2) | ecosystem: Host-associated > Plants > Roots > Rhizosphere >... | reverse complement strand
ATGGTGAAGACATCTCGATCACGCTCGCGAGCGTGCTCAAGGAAGACGTGAGCTGGCAGGCGTTGCCGGCCGATCTTCCTGTTCCGATCCGCCGGCTGCTGCGTCGCTGTCTCGAGAAAGACACGAAACGCCGCTTGAGTTCAATCGGCGACGCGCGGCTCGAACTGGACGAAACGCTTGCGCCGCCCGATCGCGACGGAAGCGGTGTTACGGCGGCGACACCGGCGCCTACCGCCGCTGCTGTCGTGGTTCCTGCGTGGAAGCGCGCGCTCCCGTGGGGGATCGCCGGCACTCTTGGCGTTTCCCTCGTCTCCGCACTCATCGTATGGGCACCGTGGCGTACGGCACCGGCGCTGGCACCACGCCGGCTCCTCGCCAGCATCGGGGCCGACACTTCGCTCGTGACCGACCGGGGAGCTGGGGCGATTTTGTCGCCGGACGGCACGACGCTGGTCTTTTCCGCGCAGCAGGCCAATCAGACGCAGTTGTTCATCCGCAAGCTCGATCAACTGAAGGCTGCGCCACTTGAAGGCACGGCCGGTGCGGTCTACCCGTTCTTTTCTCCGGACGGCCAGTGGGTCGCGTTCTTCGCCGGGAGCCAGCTGAAGAAGGTGGCCGTCACCGGCGGGGCGCCGGTCAAGTTGGCGGATTCCGAAATAGGTCGCGGCGGGACGTGGGCTGATGACGACACGATTATCTTCAGTCCGGGAACTGCGCTGAACACTGTTCTCCACCGCGTGTCGGCGACCGGCGGGAAGCCAGTGGTGTTTGGTACCCTCAACGAGGGCGCGGTCACGCAACGATGGCCCCAGGCGCTTCCTGGCGCGAAGGTGGTCCTGTACACGGAGCACTCGGCTGTCGTCGGTTTTGACGGCGCCAACATCGTCGCTGCGCCCATTTCAGCCGATCCCTCGGCGAAGGCCGGTCCTTCGAAGGTCGTCGTGCCGCGCGCTTACTACGGGCGCTATGTGCCAAGCGGCCATCTCCTCTATATCCAGCAAGGCACTCTCTTCGCAGTCCCCTTCGATCCTGTCCGCCTCGAGACGACAGGCCAAGCGGTCGCTGCGATCGAGGGGCTCATGTCGTCCACGAGTTCGGGAGGTGCCCAGGTGGACGCGTCACGGGAGGGCACGGTGGCATACGTGCAAGGCCCGGTGACCAGCAGCATTACGAACCCGATCGACTGGATCACGCGCGACGGTAAGACGTCCGTGCTGCGCAAGGAAGTATCCGACTGGCAGGATCCACGGTTCTCGCCGGACGGACAGAAAATCGCGCTCGCCATCTTCGACGGCAAGCAACGGCATATCTGGGTGTACGACTGGGCGCGGGACAATCTGACGCAGCTGACCTTTGATGCCGGGAACGATGTGGTTCCGGTGTGGACATCCGACAGCAGGCGAATCGTGTTTGCATCCGATCGGGCCAAGCCACGTGGCCCTAGAAACTTGTATGTGGTGAACGCTGACGGCACGGGCGAAGTGGCGCGTCTTACGGACAGCCCCGACGACCAACGGCCGGCGTCGTGGCATCCGAGCGGGAAGTTCCTCGCGTTCTCGGCGAATCGCGCGGGCAATTCGGACCTCATGATCCTGCCCATGGAGGGCGATGCGGCCAGGGGATGGACCGTCGGCAAGCCCACCGTGTTCCTTGGAACGCCGGCGCATGAGGTCGCGCCGATGTTCTCGCCGGACGGCCGGTTCATCGCGTACTTCTCGACCGAAGCCGGGGGCACCAGCTTCGACGTGTATGTCCGTCCGTTTCAGGGGCCCGGGAGCAAATGGCGCGTGTCGACGGAGAGCGGTGCCTGGCCACGCTGGTCGGCCAAGACGAACGAACTGCTGTTCCAGTCTCAAAGCACGCAGATCTGGTTCGCACGGTTCAGGGTGATCGGCGACGCATTCCTCCCGGAGAAGCCGCAGCTCTGGTCAGCCGCGAATTTCCGGTCAATGGGCGCCACTTCACCTTACGACCTCCACCCCGATGGCAAGCGCGTCGCCGCGGCCGCGGACCAGACCCAGAACATGGTGCAGGACCACATCGTGATCATGTCCAACTTCTTCGATTACCTGCGGACGATCGCGCCGGTGAAGAAATGAGTCTCACGCCTGGCGCTTCGGTCCCACCCGGCTCGCGCGCATCCGGTGCGACGTGGCTGCGGCCATGGACGGGAGCCACGGACTGGACGAGATGTCACGCCGAAATGGCACTCGGTCGATTTCGCGCTGGGAATTCGCCGCATTACTCAGCGTATTGGTCCGGAACCGCCGAGTTGGCGGAGAGAAGTAGGATTATGTTCTACGACTGTCGCGCGCCGCGAGCGGCCCGGCTTACGCCCACGCGTCATTGATTTTTGACCGAGGCTCTTGCCCAGCGCGCGAGCAGGCGCCTCGAACGTCAAACCTGGACTGCCCTCACCAGCAACAGCGGAATCTGACTCCGGTGCCTGACTGCCGTAATCGTGCTGCCGTGAATCAGATCGCCGAGCAATCGGTGGCCATGGGTGGTCATGGCAATCAAATCGCACTGCTCGCGTTCGGCTGTCTTGAGGATTTCGTCAGGCGGGTTTCCCAAAACAAGGAGAAGGCGGGCCTCCAAGCCTTGCTGGCGCAGGCTCGCGATCCGCTCCTCGAGGTACTGACGGTCCGCCATCATCTCCTCTGATTCCGCGAGCTTGAGCTGATCATAATTGCGCGCCACCCAGCCGTCCGCCACGTGAATGAGTAGGAGCTCGGATCCCAGGAGCGCCGCCAACTGTGTGACGTGCGGCAGCAAGCTCTCATCAGCGGGGCCGTTTTCCAATGCGACGAGAATCCTCTTGTACATGATGGTCCCGCTCAACCGACGAACTGCGTGACCCACGCCGTGAGACCGAAAAAATCTGAGAGTAGTTTCACGTTCAGCGTGATGATTACCACGGCCGTCACCCACGCAAGCCCCTGAATCCACCGCGGATTGACGAATTCTCCCATCTTGTTCCTGCTGCTTGTGAACACGATCAACGGCACGACGGCGAACGGGAGCTGCAGGCTGAGGATAACCTGACTCAGTACCAGCAATCGGGCCGTACCGCTCTCGCCGGACAACGCCGTGACGATGATCGCCGGAATGATCGCGATCAGCCTGGTCACGAGGCGGCGCAGCCATGGTCGAAGGCGAATTCGAAGGAACCCCTCCATGACGATCTGGCCGGCGAGTGTGCCGGTCAACGTTGAGTTCTGACCCGATGCCAGCAGCGCCAGCGCGAAGAGCGTGCTTGCGATGGGCACGCCCAGCGTCGGCGACAGGAGTTGATACGCCTGCTGGATTTCAGCCACGCTCTCACCGCGGCCGTAAAACGTGGCCGCCGAGACGATTAGGATCGCGCCGTTGATGAACAGCGCAAACATCAGGGCCAGGGTCGAGTCGATCGTCGCGAACTTGATCGCCTCCGCCTTACCCACCGACGTGCGCTCGTACTTGCGGGTTTGGACGATCGACGAGTGCAAGTACAGGTTGTGGGGCATCACCGTCGCGCCGAGTATCCCAATCGCGATGTAGAGCATCTCGGGGTTCCGGATGACTTCGAACCGCGGCAGGAATCCAGCGAACATCGCACGCACATCTGGCCGGGCGAAAAGAATCTCTGCGAAGAAACAGCCGCCGATCGTGACGATGAGGGTGACGACCAGCGCTTCGATGTAACGAAACCCTTTGTTCTGCAGATACATGACGGCCAGTACGTCAAGCGCCGTGATGCAGACGCCCCAGATGAGCGGGAGGCCGAACAGCAGGTTCAGCGCCACCGCTGAACCGATCACCTCAGCGAGATCGCATGCGCAAATCGCCAGCTCGCAGAGGAGCCAGAGGCCGAATGACACGGGCGGCGAGTAGTGGTCTCGACAGGCCTGCGCCAGATCCCGGCCCGTCGCGATTCCGAGCTTCGCGCAGAGAGCTTGCAGCAGAATCGCCATGAGATTCGAGATGAGGATGACGCTGAGGAGCGTGTAGCCGAATGCGGATCCGCCTGCCAGGTCTGTCGCCCAGTTGCCTGGATCCATGTATCCGACAGCGACGAGATACCCGGGACCCGAGAAGGCGATGAGCTTGCGCCAGAACCCCAGACCAAGCGGGATCGGAACCGTTTGATGCACCTCAGGGAGACTTGGTGCGGCCCGCTCCAGGCGCCACCGCGGAGGTGACGGATTCGCCGCCGACGGCCTTCCGGCATTTCCAAGGTCCGGGTCTTCAGGTCTCATTTTGGCGTCAGAGATTTTGACTGGTCACGCTTCGCTCCGCCCGGAAACGCAGCCAATACACGGTCGAACCAACGAGCGACAGGACAGCCGACGGTAGGGTAAACCCAAAGAACAGCAAAGTCACACAAACCGTCAGAACGGCGAAACAACACTTTCACGCCCAATGACATCGTGATGTTCTGATGAATGATGCGGAGAGTACGCCGGGAGTGCCGAATCAGCCAAGGCAACTTCGACAAGTCATCTGACATCGACGCGACATGGACACACCTGAGCATTTGCTAAGAAATCCGGCTCAGGGTCGTTCGAATCCACCCCGATTTCGTTCCGAATGGCACTCGAAATCGCACTCGCCGCGACCGACTCCAGAATCCGCTACGGAGGAATTCTCCAAGAAGCTCTCCGCTGGGGAACGCCCTAGTCCCGAGTCATTCGTCTGGACCGAAGAGACAGCAGGTGGTTGCGGATGAGCGTCTGGCGATATCAGATAAGCGGCCGTATCGAAATCGCTGCTCCTATCGAGCCGACGTTCGCAATCGCCTCGGACCCGAATCGCGTTCCATTGCACGAATCAGGCATCGATCGGATCCACGTCGTCGAGCGTGTGGATCAACACACGACCATTGGCAGAAGTGTTCTCCGAATCATGGGCCGATCGGTCGGCTTCCTGTATCGATATCATTTCCGCCCGCCAAGCCACTACAGCGGTGTACAGGAAGGCCATGGCTTGCTCCGCGGGTACTTCACGATGGCTTTCCAACCGTCGTCTCGCGGCACGACGGTATCGCACACGGAAGGACTGGTCAGCTCGGTCCCGTTCTTAGCATGGGCCGCAGGATTGGTGTATTTCCGGCTGCTGCCACGGTGCGAGTAAGTCCCGCACGCGGAACAGTTGAGACGTTCGAGTTGCGGCGGTCCTCACCCGGTTCATGAACAGTAGATGGCCTTGAATCGCCCGCGACCTCTCCTATTTCGTTTTCCCGAATCGGGGTTGCCTCGTGCCGTTACGCTTTGCAGCGGCGCGTGCAGCCTTCTTGATGTTACGGCGCGCGGCGGCCTTCTGTTTGGCGGTAGCCATGACTGAGCTCCTTTCGGCTCGCTAATACAGGATTTGCGCCCAGGACTTGCGGCCTACGTTTCAGAGTTTCTCTGCGCTCGATGGTTTCAGATCGGCAATAGCGGGCCCATTGAGTACCCTGCCTTCCGGATCGAATCGAGATCCGTGACAGGGACAATCCCAGGTCTTTTCGCCGTCGTTCCACTGCACCACGCAACCCAAATGGGTGCACAGGGCCGAGCGCTCGATCACCTTCCCATGAACGTCGCGGTACACCGCGACCTTGGAGAGTCCGCGCCGGATGATTGCCCCTGATCCGCGCTTGATTTGCTCAACCGACTCGACGTCGCCACCGGTAACGAGATCGCCGTACTGCCCGGCAACGTTCAGATTCTCCCTGGCGAACTCTTTCGCCGCGCGGAGCGTGATTCGCGAGGGATCGTAGAGCGTTGCCCACGGATTATCGCGGCCGGCAATCATGTCACTGATGAGAAGCCCGGCGATGGTGCCATGGGTGATCCCATTCCCCGAATCACCTGTCGCGATGTACACGTTGTCAGCATCACCAGGGTTCCTGCCGATGAACGCCATCAAGTCGATCGGCTCCATGATCTGTCCGGACCATTTGTAGAGGGGCTTACCTTTGACGGGAAAACGCTTGCGCGTCCAGTCGAGCAACCGATCGAATCGGGCCTCGGCGTCCGTGTCTTCTTCCTGGCCCGTTTTGTGATCTTCGCCGCCAACGATGAGAACCTCTTGGTCGTCTGGTCCTTTCGCGATCCGAACGTAGTGATAGGGATCCGGGGTGTCCCACAGCAAGATGTGCGGCATCGCACCTTTTTCGAGCGCCAATCCCACGACGAACGTGCGGTACGCCGCCTGCTTCGTGTGCATGGTCACGATGTCATTCACCGGTGTGTTCGTTGCGACGACGATATGACGGGCGCTGACAATGTGGCCACCAGTAGTGTGCACCTGCGCGTTCGGTCCGCCACGAATCTGAGACGCGTGGGTGTCAGTACAGATTCGGCCTCCGCGAGCTTCGATTCCCCGAGCGAGGCCTATTAAGTACTGAAGAGGATGGAACTGCGCCTGACGCGGAAAATGCAGACACGGACCGCTGTCGAATGAGTCGACGGGTGCACGCGAGATCTTGGTGACCTCCCGCAATCCGGCCTGATGCGCCGCCTCGAGCTCCTCGTCGAGGAGTGATGCCGGATCCTGCGGACCAAGAAAGAGATAGCCGTCGACACGTTCGAAATCACAATCGATCTTCTCCTCGTTGACGACTTCCTCGACATAATCGATCGCCGCCGTATGACTGTCCGCGGCTAGACGCGCGCCTTCCTCGCCATGAAGACGTCTGATCTCCTTATAGAAATCGTCAAGTGCATTGACCAGATGTGCCGTTGTCCGTCCTGTTTCGCCGCTGGCGATTTCGCCGTCATCCAACACGATCACGGAGCGTCCGTCCCGCGCCAACCGATAGGCGGTGGTGAGGCCGGCGATGCCGGCACCGATGATGCAAACGTCGACATCGGTATTAGCCTCGAGGGGCCGGCGCGAGTCGGGCGCAGCCGTGTCGAGCCAGATCGACTGACGACTTCCAGATGTCTCATCCATGGACCTGGCCTCAAATGATCCTGATCGTTGTCCCTGCATCGCCCGCGGCGTCATTCGCGCCGTCTGAAACTCTCGCGTCGACGTCCGACGTAGTGGAGCTGTCGCATGAAACCTCCTTACACGCGATAAAGGCCGGCGGGCACCAGCCCGCCGACCCATTGGTCTTATTTGATCCTTGCTTCCAGCCGCATCCATGGATGAATGCAGCACTGGTACTTCTCCAACCCGGCCTCGCTGATGTCCTCGCGATAGGTTCCGCCTGGCGCGATGAAGTCATCAGGATCGAGGTTTCGGCATTCAGGCGCCACAGTGCCCAGATGCATGATGGCGTTCAGTGACGGCACGATGCCGCCGCCGAAGTCCTCAACCTCTGTGAACGTGTGAGTCTCGCCACCGCGGTTCCGCACGACGAACTCATCGCCGACGTTCGCGGTTGCATTCGGCGGCGCAAAGAACCAGCTCGGCACCCTGCCCAGCCGCGTCAGTTGATCAATAAAGTTGGCAAAGGTCACACCGCCATTGCCCACGCAGGTGCCAGGACCGATCGCCGCGTTGAAGGTGTCAGGGTCGCACGCGTCATTCGCGATCACCATGCGATCGTGCGCTTGCCCGCTTTGTGGCTGCGCGGCCAGTCCAAGTGCCGCCGTCTGTGTGGGGGCCGAAGGCGAATCCATTTTGTCGCAGGCGAGGGCAAGGCCGACGGCCATCACCGCGACGAAGAGACGAGTCGACATGTGACCTCCTAACCCTTGGAGAACTTGTCAGGGAACTGTTTGACGATGCCGTCGGATAGGGCGTCGGACATCATGAGAATGTGGTTGTAGACCGCATCGAACGCCCGCACGTCCGCGTCCCAGTTCTTCCCCAGCCGAGCGACGACCTCATCAGTCGTCGTCGACAGGTGCTTCTTCATCATGTCGACCAGCGTGGCGCGTGGCCAATTCGGGTTGGCCTTGCTGAGGAAATCTGCAATGTCGACGGCATTCTGCTGCCACTTGCCATCGGCTTGCTCCTGCGCGGACTTGTTGCCGGCCTTCGCGGCCTTAATGAGGTCGACGGCGATGGAGATGTGGTCCTTCAGGAGCGCGGTGAGTTTGTCGCCAGCGGCTTTCCCGTAGTAGCCGGCCACCGCACCGCCAATGTCTTCTTGGTTTTTCATAAGACGGCCGGCGGCCGCCTGCTGATCGGCCGCGTCCGCGGCTGCGGCGATGATGTAGTCACGCGTCCAGACCACATGATCCGTCCAGAGCTTCCGCATGTCCTGCTTCAGAGTGCTGGGTGAAACCATTTGTACGGTCTCGATCGACGCCGGCACAGCGGACCAGGCCACGCTGCCTATCAGTCCGCCGATGACGGTCACGAGCATGAATAGCTTCTTCAAGGGAACCTCCTCGACGCATGTCCGTGCCTGAGGATGCCCAGATAGTCAAGCGTCGACTTGGTTATTTGCAAAATAGGGACCTTTGCCCGTGGCCGACAATTTGCAAGTTTTCTGCGTAGACCTCAGCACTGTGGCAGGAATCTACCAAGTGCGAGTAGAGACGGTTCATGAAGTCGCTTCTCCACGCTAGCCGAGCCCGTCTCACGACGCTGCTTCGCGGGGGCGACCTTACGGCTGATGACCTGGCTTTGAAGTTGGGCGTCACGACCAATGCGGTTCGCGAGCAACTGGCGGGGATGGAGCGCGACGGCCTTGTCCAGCGGGCCGGTCAGCGGGCCGGGACGACGCGTCCGTCACAGTTGTATGAGCTGACTCCGCAGGTCGAGCAGTTTCTATCGCAAGCCTACGTACCGCTCGTCACACATCTCGTGCGCGTTCTCGTTGACGGCTCACCAGCCGAGCAGGTGGACCGGCTGATGCGCGAAGCGGGACGTCGGCTGGCGCATGAGGTGGCGCCGGCAAAACAGCCTCGAGCCCTCCGAGCTCGCGTCGCACTCACCAGTGCTCTTCTCAATCAGCATCTCGGCGCCGTGACACGTGTCCAGACGAATGGGAGCTACGTCATCCGCGGCGTGTCCTGTCCTCTCGCAGCATTGACTGGCAAACATCCATCCGTCTGTGTTGCGGTTGAAAGTTTTGTGACTGAACTCGTCGGCGCGCCAACACACGAGTGCTGCGATCGAGGCGAACGTCCTCGCTGTTGTTTTGAGATTAAGACCCGCTCGTGATGCGACGGTCCTTTGCGGACAAACCTTACGCCGTCTTTGGAACCACTCCGCGAAGCAGCCGATGTCACCACTGACTCCTCGCGATCGTTGATAGGTAGGCTGCCGGTTGGCCGCAGCAATGAGGCCAATCGCGGACTCCAGGCAAACGGAGTCCTTCGCTGTCGCACCTGCGAGTGGCGCAGATGGAGGTGATCAAACCGTATAATCGTCACCCTCGACGCTGGTCATTTTTCTACAGCCCCTTCGATTGGAGCCTTTGCATGCAGCCGGACCAACCGCCTCCTCCGCAGCAAATGATGGCGCTCATCACTGGCTACTGGCGGACGCAAGCCGTAGGCGTTGCGTCGACGCTCGCGATCGCCGACCGCCTCGCTGATGGGCCGAAAACGGTGATCGCCCTGGCGGATGAAACGAAGGTGCAAGAGCCGGCACTCTACCGGCTGCTGAGGGGGCTAGCCAGCCTGGGCGTCTTCCAGGAGTTGCCAGCACGCACCTTCGCGCTGACACCGCTCGGCGAGACGCTCCGCTCGAACGTGCCCGGCTCGATGCGCGACATGGCGATTGCGCAGTCGGCGCCCGGTCACTGGCTGCCTTGGGGCAAGCTGGAAGACGCGGTGCGGAGCGGTATGCGCACCACTCCCGACGTGTTGGGCTGCGAACTCTTCGAGTGGTACGGAAAGCACTCCACCGAGGCCGAGGCGTTCAGCGGCGCGATGGCCAACCTGTCCGCACTGGCGGCACGGGAAACGGGCATGGCGCTCTCGCTTCCAGCCGGCGCGACAGTTGTGGACGTGGGCGGCGCGCACGGCACGTTGCTCGCGGGCGTGCTCGACGCCAACCCAAACACCCGCGGCGTACTGATCGACCTCCCGCACGTCGTCGAGACCGCACCGAAGGCACTCGCGGCGCTGGGGATCGCCGATCGTGTCGAGGCGGTGGCTGGAGACTTCTTTACCTCGGTGCCAACAGGCGACGTTTATCTGCTCAAGCAGATTCTGCACGACTGGAATGACGCGCAGTGCATCACGTTGCTGAAGAATTGCGTGCGGTCAATGAGGTCCGGCGGCAAGGTGGTAGTGGTCGAGATGGTGGTGCCAGAGGACGGCAGCCCGAGCATGGCGCAGATGATGGACCTCAACATGATGGTGCTGCTGCCTGGCCGCGAACGCACTGAGCGCGAGTTTACCGACCTGTTCAAGGCTGCGGGCCTGACTTCGGCAAAGGTGACGCCGACCCGCTCGCCCTTCTCGCTGGTTGAGGCGACGATAGCCTGAGGACGTCGGCGCTGAGGCTGTAAGCATTAGGGGTGGAAGGCGAGTTCCATCCCTCAGAGATTTCTGAGCGAAACCAATGACTCGGGAAGAAACTGGCAGAGAGAAACGCGCTCTCGACCGTTCTTGTTGAAATGCTCAGGAAATCGGCATTCTTGAAATTGGCGGAGAGAGTGGGAGTCGTGCCCGAAGCGGTGGGAGCCGCTGAGTGCCTGAATTCAGTCGCGACGCCAACCGTAGCTCAGCTTCGCTGAGCGAAGGTTGGCGGAGAGAGTGGGATTCGAACCCACGGTAGAGTTTCCCCTACACACGCTTTCCAAGCGTGCTCCTTCAACCACTCGGACATCTCTCCGTTACTTACCCTGAGGGCTTTGCCCTCAGACTCCCCACTGGCTCTCTCGCGCGACTCGTCTCTCCTGAAAAGCACTTAGACAAGTCGCGCTACGTTCGCCAGACTCGCTCGCTGAACCGCTCGCTCGTTTCTGCTCTGAGGGCTTCGCCCTCAGACTCCCTACTCGCTCTCTCGCTCGACTCGCCTCTTATGAAAGGCGCTTAGGCAAGTCTCTCTGCGTTCGCGAGGCTCGCTGATCGCTCTCTCGCTCATTACTCTGAGGGCTTCGCCCTCAGACTCCCCACTCGCTCGCTCGTGCGATTCGCCTCCAGTGACGTGCGCATAGGCAAATCGCACTGCGTTCGCGAGGCTCGCGCGCTGGCCGCTCGCTCGCTCATTACTCTGGGGACTTCGTCCCCAGACCCCTTACACGCTGTCTCATGCGACTCGCCTCCGGTGAAAACCGCTTAGGCAAGTCGCACGACGTTCGCGTCGTTCTCCCGTTCAACCGAATCAGCAGTCTATCGGCTCGCGGCGGTCCGCGCAAAACGTCCTTGGATCATGTCCCGTCGCTGATCTTTGGCCCCTTCACGTAAGATCGACGGAATATGACCAGACCCCGCATCGTGGTGGCGGACGATCACGACAAAACGCGGGCGGCGATTGCCAGCCTCCTGGCATCTGACTTCGACGTGATCTCCACGGTCGCCGATGGCCACGCGGCTGTCGAGGCCGCTGGCGCGCTTCATCCCGATCTCGTGGTCCTCGACGTCTCGATGCCCGGCCTCAACGGATTCGAGGCCGGCGCCCTCATCAAAGACCTGCACGACCCACCCCGGATCGTCTTTGCCACCAGTTACGACCACGCATCGATCGGCAGCACCGCGTCCGCGCTCGGTGCCTCGGCGGTCGTTCGGAAGGAAGAGATGCTGACGGAACTCGTGCCGGCAGTCCGCCGCGCGCTCTTGTTCCATGCCGTCTGTTTCTACGAAAACAGTCCCTCCCTCGCCCGCACCGTCGCACGATTCATCGGCGAGGGATTGGCAGCCAGCCAGACGGCCGTGATTGTGGCGACGGCATCGCACGGCGGCACCATTCGCGACCACTTGGCGGCGCTGGGTGTGAATTGCCAAGAGCGGATCGAGCGGGGCGAGCTCCTGATGTTCGATGCCGACGAGGTCATGAACCGGTTCATGGACGGCGATCGACCGGATGAGCACCGCTTCAAAGCCACGATCAATCCGATCGTGGCCAAGGTGGCGGGCCACAGGAAGCGCCTGGTGCGGATCTACGGCGAGATGGTCGACGTGTTGTGGAGCAGAGGCCGCGAAGAAGCCGCGCTGTCGCTGGAGGCTCTGTGGCATCAGTTCATCGCGGTACGCAAGTGCTCGCTCCTCTGCGGTTATTCGTCGAGTGTCTGCCAAGGCGATGGATTTAACGCCATTTGTGATCGGCACAGCCACGTCGTTCCGGCCCACCACGCCGTGTGAAGGATCGGTTCCCGCAAGACAGCCGTCCGCTCTCGCCTATTCCTGCCGCTCGTTCGTACCTCTAGTATCTATCCGCTCGAAACGGCTCAGGATCGAAGCGCGGGGCTTCCCCGCTCATGAGTTGCGCGAGCAGAATGCCGGTGCCTGGCGCCGTCTTCAAGCCGGCCATCTGATGGCCGGTCGCGAGCCAGATGTCGCCGCGACCGCGCGCAGCTCCAATCATCGGCATGCCGTCGGGCGCGCAGGGCCGCAATCCGCGCCACAGTTCCTTGATCACCGGCGGGTCGGGAATGGCGAGCATGCCTCGGGCGCCGCGCAGGATCACGTTGACGCGCCGCTGGTTGATCGACAGGTCGTTCTTGACCAGTTCCAGCGTGCCGGAGATGCGAAGCGCGTCGGCATGCGGATTGACCGCGACCTTGCGCTCGATCAGATAGATCGATCGTGATGGATGCGGCGTGACTCTCGGCAGGACAATCGAGTAACCCTTGGCGCCGAGAATCGGCACGCGCAGACCGAGCAGGCGACCGAGCGGTTCCGACCACGACCCGGCCGCGAGCAGCACTCGATCGGCGATCACTTCACCGCGCGTCGTCGACAGCCGGCGCTTACCGCTCGTGCCATCCGAAATCCCCAACACCTCCGTGCCTTCAGCGAACGTGACGCCGGCGCGCTCGGCCGCATCCGCCAGCGCTCGAACCGCCTTATAGGGCTCACAGTGCGCATCGTCCGGATAAAAATATCCGCCGACCTGGTGGCCGACGATGGACGGCTCGCGTTCGCGAACCTGATCGGCGGTCCATTGCTCCGCGCGTACGCCCGATCGGACCACCAGGTCGACCGAACCCCGCGCCGCCTCAAACGATGCCGGCCTTTCGAACACCGCGAGCAGGCCCTTGCGCTCGAAACCAAAAGGCAGCGGTGATTCGGTGGCGAATTCTTCCCACAGATCGACACTGACGCGGCAGATTTCGACGAGCGCCGCCGCGCCTCGTTCGAACTGCGATCGGCGCGAGGCGGCCACCAGGAACTGGAAGAGCCAACGCAGATACGACGGATCGGCTCGCGGCTGGATGTAGAGCGGGCTCTCGGGATCGAGCATCCACTTGAATGATTTGAAGAGCAGATTCGGGTTGGCGATCGGCAGGCACTGCGAGGGCGTCAGCCAGCCGGCATTACCGAACGAACAACCGTGCCCGACGCGATCTCGCTCGAGCACCAGGACCTTCGCGCCCCGCTTGGCCAGCTCGAGGGCGCAGGCCACACCGACGATTCCGGCGCCGATGACGGCAACATCGGTAGTGCGTGTCCCTGTGTGTTCCGAACCGGTCTCCATAACCGGTCTATTTTAGTCCTGCATAATGAACGGCATGACACGTTCTGGGCCCGCTGGATTCGGGATCTGTCTTTTGTCCGTTCTGTTGATCACCGTCGCCTCCGGCGCTGCGATGCTTGACCAGGGGTCTGCAGGTTCTTGTGTCCTTATCCAGGAAGCCGCCGAAGAAAAGCCTTTGCTCGAGCGCGGCGATTGTGCGGTGAGGCTTTCGCCCGCCTCGACTTTCAAAATCCCGCACGCCTTGGTGGCGCTGGAGCTCGGTGTTGTGACGACGACCTCTGTCGAGCGTTGGGATGGGGTCAGACACGACCAGCAGGCGGAGTGGAATCACGATCACACCGTGATTTCAGCGCTGCGGCCATCGGTGCTGTGGTTCTTCCAGCGCATCGCGCCGCGCATCGGCGCGGAGCGGATGACGACATGGCTCGAACGATTTGATTACGGCAATCGCGAGGTGTCGGGGCTGATTACCGAGTACTGGATCAACGGACGGCTGCGGGTTTCGCCGCGCGAGCAGGTGCAGTTTCTGCGACGGTTCTATCGCGACCAATTGCCGGTCGCCCCAGCCTCCATGCGCGCCGTGCGGCAGGGTCTGGAGCAGAAGCCGGGCACCGTGCAGAACGCGCTCGGTGTTCATCAGATGAAGGGTGACTGGCGTCAGGCGACGCTGAATGCGAAGACCGGTGCCACGACCGCTGCCGGCTTGCGTGTGAGCTGGCTCGTCGGCGAACTTCGATCGTCCGGGCGCGAGTATGTCTTCGCGGCGGCAGTCTGGCGCGGCGGTGGAAACGTCGATTCACTGGATGGGGCGCGGCTTGCCGTTGATGCCTTCGTCACCGCCGGTATTCTTCCGCGCCCTACCCTTTTTGCTTCTCCGAGGGCCGGGTCAGTTCTCCGCGGTCTCTCCGGATCACGCTCATCGTCCCGTCACTTTCCAGAAAGCACTTTTTAATGTCGCGCACGTGTTCGACCCCGTGCTCGCGAAGCTGCTCCATCAGGTCGTCACGGGTGATGAGCTCGCGCCGCAGGTTGCGTTGCAGAACCTGGCCGTCCGTCACGAGCAGGAGCGGCGGCGGATTCAGCAGCCACCTGACGAATCCCGAACGATACCCGAGCCAGTCCAGAAGATGATTCCAGCCGAAGATCGTCGCAACCACGACGGCGCCTTCGGTCAGCGATCTGTACTCGCCGGCCATGCCATTCTGCGCGGCGTCCGCGATGAGGACCACGACCAGCAGGTCCGAGACCGACAACGAACCGGCGTCCCGCCTGAAGATCCTGAAGCCGGCCAGGATGAGCAGGTACATGAACGACGCTCGCACCACCAGCTCGAGCAGATTGCCGGTCGGCACGAACATCGCGCGCCAGTCGATCGTGCCGAACCCCATACCGCTTGCCGGTGCCCGCGCTCAGGCGTGACGCCGGCGGGTCGCCGCTGCCTTGCGAGCGGCGCGGCGCGTACTCGGCTTCACCCCTTTTTTGGGCGGTCGCAGCGGCACACCGGCTCGACGCGCCTTTGAGAGACCAATGGCGATGGCCTGCTTGGCCGACGCGGCACCGTGCTTGCCCTCACGCACGTGATGCATTTCCTCGCGCACGAATTCGCCGGCAGCCGTCGATGGGGAGCGGCCCTGTTTCAATTTCTTCT
>Ga0111539_10006418_pt1 | contig 15163 bp, 17 predicted proteins | sample RhiMethybrSRZTD1_FD_79667 | JGI IMG/M metagenome (GOLD analysis project Ga0111539, IMG submission 79667) | Populus rhizosphere microbial communities from Tennessee, USA - Rhizosphere MetaG P. TD hybrid SRZTD1 (version 2) (version 2) | ecosystem: Host-associated > Plants > Roots > Rhizosphere >... | reverse complement strand
GAACTCCGCACTTTCGCATGCCCCAAGTGTGATCGATCCCAGCGAACCCTGGTGGTTAGCGACCCCATGAGCAGCGACGCGAGCGGGTGGCTTCGCGGCCAGCTTAAATCGCCGGATTAGATTTTGGAAATCTCACGAAAGATTAAAAATGTCCGCTGAAGCAGCCCCCTAACCACCCCGGGTCCTATCCAGTTCGCGATGCGAGCGTTGCTGCGGCGTTACCATGGTGCAACGCATCACGCCTTCGCGACCGGGCTACGAGCATTAGACGCTGCGCTGCACGCGCCTCGCAAAGGTCCACACGCTGTTCGTGGAATCCGGCTGGGAGGGAGCCGAGCTTCACCGCCTCGCCACGCAGGAGCTTTTGGCCTACAGCGGGGAGAAAGAGGCGCGGGTGCGAATTGAGGGGCCAGCCGTTATGCTGGAGCCGAGTACGGCCCAGACTGTTGCAATCTCCTTGCACGAGCTCGCGACCAACGCGGCAAAATACGGCTCGCTATCGGCAGCGGGTGGCCGCGTTGAAATCTTATGGTCCCTTACCGCGGACGAAAGGCTCAGCTTGCGTTGGATCGAGTCGGGTGGGCCGGCGGCCACGCCGCCCACGCACCGCGGGTTCGGCACACGCGTTATGGAAAATATGATTGGTCAGCTCAGGGGTGAGGTGCGTTTTGATTGGCGCGGCCGAGGGCTAACGTGCGAAATCGATTTGCCGCTTGCGTAGGCCGGGCCCTACGCACGGGACGGTGGGAGGAAAATCGCAGTGTTCGATCCCGAGCCGGAAAGCGTGCTCGCGGATCGGTACACTTTTGCACAGAATGAATTTTCTCACCGCTTAGGAACAGATCGCTCCACAAGCCGGTTATGACCGTGTCCCTTCCGTGGACAATCTGAAAATGGCCTGACTGACGGCCTCGGCTTGATGGATCTCCTGCTGAGGCCGTCCCTTCCCGCTCGATTGAGCACGCGACGAAACTCGTCCATAACGGCCCGCAGGTCTGCGGCGTCCTCTTCGATTACTTCTCCGGTTCGAACGTCGCGATCATGCGGGCTTCTTGCCATAGCTCTATCGCATGGCTGTCTGCCATTTGCTTGGCGACACGTTTGGCCTCCTCGTCATCGTCGCATTCGATGGAAACGCGCTTTGCGATACGGCCGGCGTTATCTATGAAATAGGCGTAATAATCCGGCACGGGCTAGGCGCGAGTCGTCACGCGCAACCAGTCGCTCATGTCCGCGCCGGCTTCCGCCTGCCCAGCACGGTTTAGAACCTCCTCGCGCGCTGCACCAGGGGGAAGCGCTTTCGCTTCCTCACGGAGCCGCTTTGCGTGATCCGCCAGGCGCTCTCGAAGGGACTTTTCCGGAGTCGGGTATCGTTTCCGCATTGCGATTCGCCATTCATCCAATCAGGCGGGAGCGCAACTGTCTCTCAGTCACCGGTAGCTGCCACTTACGGAGCGGTGATAAAACGCAATTAGGAGTACTGCCCCTTAAATGTAAGTGCACAAGTGCACACAGCTTAATTTAATTCGAGCGCGTGGAGTCTTTGTCCGGATGAAATTTGGCCTTCTGTGCCTTCATCTCTGCTAACAGTGCTTTGATCCGGTCAATCGTAAGCTGATCTGAAACCGATAAACATAATCGCTCGTAATGCTCGATCTTTCGATCGATCGCTACGCACTTCTCACACATGCCAAACCCCGCATTCGCGCGTTGGCAGTCAAAATAGGCTGCTGCTCAAGAATACTTCCGGGCCGGGGAATCGTTCAGTTGGTGATTGAAGATTATGCGCTTCGCCAGCAGCCGCCGGCGCTCGAAGCGCATCCCACTAAAACAAATTAGGCAAGAGCGCCAAGGCTTGCTGTATATCGCGAGAGACAATCTCTAGGTCTCTCAAGCACCCGAGAGCAACATCGAACGTTTCGTTATATTCTTCGGTGACCACGCGAGTCTTGAGCAGTTCGAGAATACTTCGGTTCTCTTCAATGTACGCAAGCGCAATACAGTGAAGGCGAATTGCGGTTTCTAACCTTCCAGATTCTTGGGTGGGATTCTTGTCCATAATTGCCCCCCGCATTCGCGCGTAAATCTATTCCTCTGCTAGTCGCCGCCAACTAACGGTTCTGTAATGAACCTGACAAGTTCGTGATTATGTGATCAAGCATCAAATCTACTTCGCAGATAGTGCCACGCGTGAATGACACTGACCGCGGCTGGCAGCGCAAATTCGAGAATCCGATATTGCTTCCGACTTGAAATCAGCCATCGAGAGATCTTCCGCCAACGACAGCCTATCGGCCGCGCTAGCTAATGTTTCGGCTTTGAGAGCCTTGCGCAACAACTGATCCTGCTCTGGACCCGGCGCTATAAAATTCGCTGCTGCTCGCGCTTCCTCGGCAGACTTTAAGAGTCGTGCTTCCAGCGAGGCTGCGGAACGGCTGCGATTTCTCACCACGGCAGATACTCCCTACTGGCACCTGCCTTGCCGAGCTAACTCTTTTGCCGAGGCGGGGTTCCTCCTACGGAACAGGAACGGCCAACCGCCAGGCACGTTGGTGTTGGCGCCAGTTCGATCCGTCCTGGCGTGCATGGGAATGGCGGCCCCAGTCACCCCTTCCGGCAGCTGGGGCCGTTTCTCATTTGAACATGCAAAAGCCCGCCAGCGTGAAGGGGCTGAAGGCGAAGCCGCGATGAAGAAGCCATGAACTGGGACATCGTGCTGCAGTATGTGCTGCCATCCGCGCTCGGCGTCGCGGCCGGCCTGTTCAGCCCTTGGGCCAACTGGGGAATTGAAAAGAGAAAGCAGCGACTTCAACGCCGTCGCGAATTAATCGCCGGGTGGCGTCTCGAATTGATTCCAATGGTGGCCTCGTCGCAGGACTTGCCCGAAATCTGGGCCGGACCAAAGCAAGCGAAGGTGCTGTCTTCTCCGTTGTATGCAAGCCTCAGGCCTCACCTTTCCAAGGAAGCAATCAAGAAAATAGAAGATCCGACAATGGGGCTTGTCTTGAGCAGGGGCGGCGCACCACCAAGCGGAAGCCACTGGGCCTATCGATTTCCCCTCAAGATTTTCGTTGATGAGATTGCGCGGATCGAACGCGAGTGGAAATTGGTCTAGGCACCCCGACCGCGTTGGAGAGGGTTGAGCGGGCCTCTCATAGCCCTCCATGCGGAGGGACCAGCTTAGGCGCGGTTGGCCTCACGGGCCCTTTTCAGGGGCTTCCCGGGCACCCCGTGAGAGAGGATCTCTAACGTATGCGGTGCCGAGGGAACCTATTGGAACGAATGGAGTTCTGCATTGAAACTTGAATAGATTGTGCCGCTAATTGCCGGGGTCGCTAATTGTTGGAGTAACGTGTCATGTTGAAACTCAGTACGTTGCTGACCTGCATTTTCTTCATTGCATCCGTTGGATATTCCCAAGCCGCGCCGCTTGATTCACCCGACACGGTTTATATTGACGGATTGCCATGCAACCGCGCTTGCCAGTCGTATATGGCGTGGTCCCGTCAGGTGTCCAAGGCCAATTCGCAGCCGTTACGCTCGCGGCTTGCTCAGCCGTCGTCGAGGAGTAAAGCCCAACGCGCAGCCAAAATGCGAGAGAGCATCCCGAGCAAAGCAGGTCCGACTCGGTTAGCGAAAAAGGCTGCACCAAAACGCATCGAGGTGCCTGCGACCAACACTGCCGATCCGCAGCTCGTGAATCGTGAAGAGGCTAAGACCGCCCCCGCTGACAAAACGGATTCGTCGGCTCTGCCAAATCCCACCCCTGGTTCAGAAGCCGGCACTACGCGCGAGCAGGTCGCGACCGCCCCAGCGGGAGAGGACTTAACGACCGCGACCGCGAATCCGAAACCGGATAAGCAAGCGGACGGCAATACGGAGCCTTCTAATTCCTTGCCAGCTGAACCCGAAACGACCGCGCTTGCGCCACCAAACAACGCCGACCAGTTGGTTGCCATTCTTCTCGTTCGCCCCGAAATCAAGTCGGTATCCGATCTGGCGAATAAAATCGTTGCGATCGATGTCTCGCAATCTGACTCTGTCGCGAGTGTACGGAGCGCGATAGTGGCAGCGGGGGTTGCTGAGGTTCAAATGAGCGAGGGTGAAACGCTGGCTCTGGTCCGGGTGATGGATGGAGAAGTGCCGGCTGCAGTTGTAAGCGTCTTGTCTCCGGAAGCGGCGGAGGCGTGGAGTGCCGGTGTTCCAGGCTTCAACATCCTTCGGATCCCGCTTTCGCCTCCATCAGGGAAGGCGGGGCGCGGGTAGTAACCTGCTCGCGCCGTGGCTCCGGGCCGCCGGAAAGTTTCCGACAAAGGAAATAGCTGAGGAACTGGCCCACGCGGCGCATAGGAAGATGATCGAGGTCGCGCCGCCGGTCAGAAATCTCCCCCGTCGCGCGCGAACATCAGAATACTGTTTGCCGGCAGTGTGATTTCCGCAGAGGTCGGCAGACCATCCCATCCCGGTCCGTCGGCCGTGATGCCGCCGGGATTGCCCTGCGCGTTCGGATTGAACCACTGATCGTAAATGTCGCTGTTGAACACCTCGTGCCAATGGCCACCGCCAGGAAAGCCGAGGCGATAGCCGTGATTGTAAAATGTGCTCTCGTTCAGGCTCGCGACTACGACCACGTCGCGGCCAACCCCCGGCAACCAGCGATGAATAGCGATGACACGGGTGTCGTTGTGCACATGGAACACATTGATGCCTTCGCCGCGCAGCGCCGGATGCTTTCGCCGGAGCCACATGAGGTCGCGCGTGAAGCGATGCTGATCCGACATGTGCTTGTCTTTGCCCGCGAGACCGTCCCACCAGATCAACAATTCCGGCCGCCCCGGCCAGTCGGTCCAGTATTTGTCCTCCAGAAATTCCTGCCCCATGAAAATCATCGGGATCCCCGGCGCCGTCAGGAGAAGACCCGTGGCGACCTTGGCCCGACTGCGCGCGTACCAGGAACGTGCGTTGCTGGGATCAGCGAGCGCGGCGATGCGGGGCTGACGGTCTCGGCCGGTGTGATTGAAATCGAGCAGATCGTGGTTCTCTATGCACTGGAAGACAGTCCAGCGCGCGGAGTCATTGTAAGTCATGTAAAGGGCATCGCGCAGCTTGTCGAAATTGACTCGGGCGTTGCGGCCGCCAGTGGTTTGAGCGATCAGGTCGCGCAAGGTGTCTCGCAGCGCGTCACTGTAGCCCGTATCGAAGCCCATTCCGTACGGCGGGACGGCAATGCCTTTCCAACGGCTCCGGGGGTCGTTGTCCCAGTATTCGGCGATCTGCACGGCTTCCGGCTTGACGTAACGCAGCGTTTTCGTGAGGTCCTGGGCGAAATGCCAGCCGCCGCTTTCCGCGATCACGGTGACCTGATCGTAACGAAGCCCGTCGACGTGATACTCCTGTAGCAACGACTTGCCATTGTCGATCAGGAATTGCCGCACCTCCTGTCTTGAATACGCGAAGACGCGTCCGCCCGCATGATCCTTGTCCGTGAAATAAAGGCTGTTGTTGTCCGTAGTGTAAGGCTGTCGATCGAAGAATTTGATGCTCTGATCGTCGAAGCCGCCGCCCGCGTGGTTGTAAACTACGTCCGCGATCACGGCTATTCCATATAGGTGACAGAGATCGATGAACGCCTTGAACTGATTGATCTGCCCGGTGAGTTGGGCCGCAGTGAGTGAGGCGAATCCTTTTGCCGCCAGCAATCGATTCACGCGCACCACATACGGGGCGAGTTCCGCGGCCGGCACCGCGTAATCCATTTCAGGCGAAAACAGGTCCGTGCCGTTGTAGCCGAGGCTGTTCTCGCCCTGATATTCCTGAAACGGCAGCGGCATCACGGCGTTCACGCCGAGATCCCTGAAATATTCGATGCGGTCCACCACATCGAGAATTTTGCAGATGCGATGACGCCGGATATCGGTGCCCGCGGAATCCTGCGCAAAGAACACGCCAATATGAAACTGGTAGATGATCAGGTCGCTGAAAGCCGGCGGACGGAATCCGGCATCGTGCCAAGCGTACGTGCCCGGGTCGCGTACGATGCAGTTGCAATCGGGATACCCGTTGAACTCTAGCTCGCGCGCATACGGATCACGCTTGAAGCCCTCGCTTCCCGTTCCGACCACGTAAAAGCGATAAAGATCCCCGTCCTTGAGTCCGGGTACGAAGCCGGCCCAGAAACCTTCTGCGTCTTTCACGAGTAGATCGTCGGAATTTTTGGGGAAAGCAGCGGGCACGGTTCCGGTCGGTTGTTTTAACGCGATGTACACCTCCAGAGCTTTTGGCGCCCACGTGCGAAAGGTAACTCCACCCGGCGCGAGTGTCGCTCCTAGCGGTGTGGTCGACGTTATGTTTGATTGTGATGCGGGCATCGGCACTGCTTGATCACAGTTTCGGGGAAGACCGGTCGTTGCCCCTCGACCCTATCAGGGATTAATGGTTGGGGGCCGGGTCAGATCCCCTTATTCTTTTCCAGGCGTCCGGATCTGAAATCGATAGAAGCGCCTTCTTTGTCCGATTCTTTGGAGAACGCAGCCAGATTGGGATCATCGAATGGCGATTGCTGACTGCGTGTGACGTACTTCACAAGCTCGCAGAAGAATCCGCCTGCATGGCGGGCGTGCATTAGACGCTTCCGCTCTGGGTCGGTCATGGACGGCCCAAACGGCATGGTCCGCGTCGAGTCCGCATTGCTTTTTTCGACCCAGCCCGTCAAGCGACCGCATCCGCTGCGCCGCGCCTGCGGCATTCAATCCGTGTAGCTGCTGACCACCCTGCCGTATTGCCACATAGTCAACGCCACATCGGCTCCTCATAGTAGCCAGAACACAATTTCCCAATTAACTGCTGCAATCGCCCATGAACGCGGCGGGTAGTCCGTAACTCCGTTTAGGTAAGTGCGGCCGGCCGGTCAGCGTCCTGAGGCAGGCCTGGGCGCACATAGAGGGTTGCTTCAGCGCGGCAGATCGTAGAAGCGTCGTAAGCTGGACGCGTCGGCAAAAGGCCGGTAAGTGAAGGTGGGCAACGTAGCTGGCATGAAAGCGACTTCGAGATTTCCGAACCGTCCTGACATCGACGGCTTGCGCGCGATCGCCGTGCTCAGCGTGTTTCTGTATCACCTCGAGGTTCCGCCGTTTGGCGGTGGTTTCGTAGGCGTCGACATATTCTTCGTGATCTCGGGTTATCTGATCTCGCGCATCGTGCTGACCGATGTCGAACGCGGCAGCTTCTCCATGGCCCGCTTTTACGAGCGCCGAATCCGGCGGCTGGCTCCAGCCGGCATTGTCACCATCATCGGCACCCTCCTGATTGGCGCTCTCTGGTTTTCGCCGGAGCATTTCAAGAGCCTGGCTCAGGACGTTGTCGCGACGCTCGGTTCCGTCTCGAATTTCTACTTCTGGCGCGGCAGCCACGATTATTTCGCCAAGGCCGTCGATCCGAGCCCCGTCCTGCATTTCTGGTCGCTGGCCGTAGAGGAACAATTTTACCTGGTGTGGCCGGCGTTTATCCTGGTCGCTCATCGGCTGGTGCGTAAGGGTCTGCCCTTGCTCATCCTTGGCATCGGCGCCATTTCGCTGATCGGCGCGCAAATGAAGCTTGGGACCGATGCAGCCGGCGCGTTCTATCTTCCCATCTACCGCGCCTATGAATTCGCCATCGGGGCGCTCGTTATCTTTGCCGAGCGATGGCAACCGCGCTTCAGCGCGCTGCCCCTGCTGCTCGCCGTTGTTGGTTTTGGCCTGATCGCCTGGGCCGTTGTCCTGTTTGACGGCGCCACGGCTTTTCCGGGAGTGAATGCGCTGATCCCCTGTCTGGGTACCGCCTGCCTGATCTGGGCGGGCCCATCGCACCCGCTCGCTCGCCTGCTGGTCAATCCACTGGCGGTGCGGATCGGGCTGATCTCCTACTCGCTCTATCTCGTGCACTGGCCGCTGATCGTGTACGCAGCCTATATCCTCGGTGACGCCGCACATGCGGTTGGCGTAAAACTAGGCGTTTTCGTTCTCGCTATCGCCCTGGCCGAGTTGATGTACCGCACCGTCGAGACACCGTTTCGGGCGCGAAGCTCGTCGCTGGTTTCGGTCGCGGGTTTCGCCGGCGCTGCCATCGTCGCAATTGCATCCGTCGCGTTTATTGCCAACCGGCAGGAAGGCTGGCCATGGCGCCTGTCGCCGGAAGCGCGCCAGGTCGTGGATCTGCAGCGGTTCGGGTTCTGGCCTTGCAGCCGCAGCGCACAGTCGAAATGCGCGTTCGGTGCGGTGAGCGAACCGATCGGCGTCCAGTTGATCGGCGACTCCTTTGCCGAGCAGTATGTCGCGGCGGTCGACCCAGTTGCCAGGGACGCCAGGGTTCGCGGCGAAGCCTATACCGAGGAAGGCTGCCCGATGCTCGCCGGCCTTGTCCGAACCGGATTCGACGGCACGACCAGATGCAAATCCCAGCGCGACAAATATCTGGATGCGGTCAGAAAGAACAATTCTCCGCTCGTTCTAAGCCAATCCTGGTTGACCTATGGCGACTCCGTGCACAGCGAGTTCCGCGGGTCCGCGCCTCGCGCCTCATCGATCGAGGTCTGGCGTGGCGGCATTGAGGACACCATTCGCGATCTCGGCGCCGGCGGCAGACAATTCCTGATCATCGCGCCCGGCGTCGAGCCGGGTTGCCGGAGTCAGATGACGCGGTTCGCGCCTGGCCCGCTCTGGCATGCGCCGACCCGACCCTGCCCCCCGGTTTCACCGCAGCAGGTCGAGGCCAGAAACAAGGATTTCAACGCAATGCTGCTGGATGTGCAGCAGCGCCACCGCGACCAGGTGCGTATTCTGTTTCCGGAAAAATATCTCTGCGACGCCGATTGCCCGATTGAAGCAGACGGACTGTGGTTCTATTGGGACGTCAATCACCTCACGGTGGCCGGTGCGCGGCGGGTCGGAGCTGGCGCCTGGGACCTCATTCGCGGTTTCATCACAGATGGAAATCTTGCGCGCGAACAGCGGCAGTGAGCTGCCGCGTGGTCCGTTGCCTGCGACGTTTTGATCCGCTCTTCAACTCGTGTCGACGCTGAAGGCGGACCGCGGGATGTGCGTGGTCTGCTCGACGCGGCGACCATATGCCTTCGCGCGCTTACAGCGCTTATCGGGTGCGACGGGATGATTTCTGCCACGATGGGACAGGGTCGACTGGAGTACGGTAGAACTCGTTACTGTCTCCATCGGTGACGCGCACGGCACATCCCTTCGAACGCAGCTCCGGACGAACGATGCAAAGCTCGCTCGCGAGGCTATCAGCCTTGTCGATCGCGTTTTCTGTGTCTTCCAGGATCATGCCGCCCTGATTTTTGAAATCTTCCCCGATGACGAGATCAAAATTGAAGTATGGCATTGGAGCCCCCTGCCAAGTTTCCAACTGCCGCGAATCTAACCTGAGTCCACGTGGTTCCCGCATTACAACTCTGTCCTTCAAATCTGATTGTGGTCGCGTGTTGCGTTTCGGCACTGCGACCACATGCCCGTGCAACGCCGACCGTTCGGCGGCATGAGCGCGTGATGACCTCGTTGCCGAACGGGTTGGCAAGGAACTAAACGTGGAGATATCCTGCGCGCGCAATGTCAGGAGAAGCGTCCCGGAACCAAATCCCGCTTTCGGCAATTGAATGGCGGACTTGGCCCGATCGTTTCTCATCCGGGGGCATTCGGAGCGGATCGCTTTCAATAGCGTCGGAGACTTTGGTGAATTGGCTCAAGGGGCGCGACAGCATTACCCGCAACGTCCTCGGAATCGCCGCGTTCATTTACGCCCTGTACATTCCATTGGCATTGTCGGTGGCGCACTTCCACGTGCCGAGGCCGATGCCTCCAGAACCGCGCTTGCAGTTGTTCCGCTTCGAGCAGGGCGAAGGCGCGGCCTTTCGCAATCGTCCCGGACCTGTAATCCGTTTCGAGGACGATCAGGCGGCGCAACGCTCGCCGGTAATCCTCTATGAAGATGACAAGCCGCTGGGGCCGGCTCACAGCCCGCATGACGAGGTCGAATATATCGGCCGCGGCCACTACTCGCACTGGAAGGATGTCGGCATCCTGATGTCCACGAGTGACAATACGGACCCCAACAGGAATGGACGGCTCTACTGGATCGGCCTGCCAAGCCAGTAGACATTACCAGCCAGCTCTTATGCGCCAACGCAGTTCGCTTCCTTCCCCTCTTGGCCGATCGTCGGCTTTAGCTTCAGTCCAGTTTGGAGAATCCGGACCATGATCATCACGATTGCCGCTTCCGCACTGGCTATTCAGCTAAACATCATGCCGGTACGCGTTGCGCAGCCATTGGTCCAACCCGTGCAATACGGAGTGCCCGTCCGCCGTCCGCCGTGCGGCCACGGCTGGGATGTGAGCGCACGCGATGGCCTCTGCTACCCGAACGGCTATTTGCCGCCGCAGGATCAGGCCGCCAGACAGTACCAGCATCAACGTTACTATCGCGGCGGCCGATACCCTGTTCCCTGCGGGCACAGCACCGACGTCGATATTCGGGACGGGTTATGCTATCCGAACGGAACGGTGCCGCCGCAGTTTCAGCAGGGACGTCAGCGCTATTACGGCGGCGACGGGTACTACGAACGTCGTCCGCAACGCCGATACTACTATCCCGACTGAATAGTACGTCGCGGCCGGGCTAACACCCCCGGCAGATCCCGGTGAACGAACTCACCTCCGGGCGGCCGCGCTTCCGAGCCGGCGGCTTTCGCGACTCCGCCTGACGTGGGCTGATGATCCGCTGCGAGGCGCCGGCATAGGGCGCCGTCACCACGCGCGCCCGCGGCGAAGGCGTATCGACCGCACCATAGGAAGTCGGCGGCGCCGGGCGGTTGGGCGTGAGTGGCGGAATCCTCGAGGCGTTGCCGATGCCGCTGGGGTCGGAGAGCACGCTGGGGTTGGCGGGGCCGAACGGCACGCCTGATATCGCCGAATTGCCAGCGCCGGCTGAACCGGCTGGTGGCACCAATTGTGCGTATGCCGCTGCAGGAGCGAACAGGGCAAGCGCCGTGAAGACAACAAGCATCGAATTGCGGGACATCGGGTATCTCCGAGGGCTCAGCATCCAACCATCATGTAGGACTCGCGTTCCCTCCGTTGAAGGGCGTACGTTTTCTTCTTTTCCGTCCTGCTGCGGAGTAGGCGTCTGTTAAAGAATCAGGCCTAATCAAGGCGGAACCACTTCTTGAGATTGCGGCATGAACGAGCCAGAGATCCCTGATTCCGATATCCGCGCGCTGCAGCAATGGCTGCGCACCGCCTGGAAGCAGCTCGGCGATCCCTCCCTCACCGCCTTTGCCCGGCGCGAATTGCGCAACCAGATGAAGCAGTGCAGCGCCGACCTGCGAGCGCAACTAGAGCGAATGGCGGAGCAACAGGCGCAGGCGGCCCCGCTGCCGGCCACGAACTACACCAAGCCCGATCTGCGAGTTCTGGTCTGGTGAAGCAAAGGTCAGGCGCTGACCGTGGTTCGCCGCTCGGTGGCCAGCCACGAACACACCGCAGCCGGCACGGCGCCGATAAGGCCGAACAGCACCACGTACGGGCCGTGAACGAAGCCCATCCAGGGCGCGCCGATCAGCGGCAGGTAACAGATCGCGTAGCCGAACAGGGCCGTTAGCGGGACCCGATGCGAGAGGTTGCGCGTCGACAGGGTGCGATCGAACCACGCGGCCAGGAGCGCCGGGATCAACCCGACCAGATAGATCGTGGGCAACATCATGACCTGCGCGACATCGAACGTGCCCGGGCTGCCGGCAAGCCAGTTGGCGATCTGCAGCATCACCCAGAACGCGACGATGAAACCGAGCGGCGGCGCTATGGCGGCAAAGATCACAAAGCGTTTCATGGAAGCAAGTCCTTGGCTGCCAACCCTGCCCGGACCCTAGCGCTGCGTCGCTTTTGTCGATGTGACCCCTCTCACCCTGGTGGGCCGTATCCGAGCCGCTCAACACGCACCATGGCGTTTTCGAGTTGGCCGCGCCCGGCCCGTCCTGTTGATAACCCAAAAGCTCCAAATCCGGCGGCGAGACAGGCCGCCATGGTGTGCTATCCGACATATCGACCTGACTAACGACGGACAGAAACACATGCGGATCACCCTGGTCGGTTCCCGCCATTTCGGCGTGACGACATTCAACACGTTGCGCCAACACGGGGTCGATATCGTCCGCGTCGTCGTCCACGATGGCGAGGACCGCCTTGCCGCCGCGGGCCAAGCCGCCGGGATCGAGGTCGTCGTGCAGGCGGATCCGAAACGTGTCGTCGCCTCGGAGATCGCGCCCAACACGGACCTGATCGTGACCGCGCACAGCCATGCCCGCGTCACCAGAGAGGCGCTGGCCGCCTCCAAACTCGGCGGTATCGGCTATCACCCTTCGCTGCTGCCCCGGCACCGCGGCATCGCCGCGGTGGAATGGACCATCAAGGAAGGCGATCCGATCGCAGGCGGTACCATCTATCACCTCGCCGACCGGATGGACGCCGGCGCGATCGCGGCGCAGGAGTGGGTATTCGTCAAAAAGGGCGAAACCGCCCGCGAGCTCTGGGAGCGCGCGCTGGCCCCGCTCGGCCAGAAACTCCTTGCCGATGTCATCTATCACGCCAAGGCCCATGGCAGCCTCCCCGCCACGCCCCAGGATGAGGAATTCGCCACCAAGGCGCCGAGCCTGTCCGATGCCAAGCATTGAACTCTACCTAAATACCTCCGATCGGTCTTCCTTTACCGAAATCGGCGCCGAAAAACGCAAATTCCGTCGTTCCCCGGCTGGAACCGGATTCACCTTGATGTGTTTGAGTTTACAGGAACTTTCCACGGTGTTGCGGCGCACCCAAGTTTGGACACATTGTGACCAGATAAGGCGCGTCATCACACACATCTCAGGGATTTGATCCATGCGCGCCAATCGCATCAGCGACATTTTGTTTGCCTCGTTTCTTGCCTCCGCCGCGGCTGTTGCGGCCGCTCCGGCCTCCGCCCAGTCGCCCTATGACGGCCTTTGGCAGGTTACGGTTGTCACAAAAACCGGCAGTTGCGACGCGCAGACCACTTCAACCGTGAACGTCGCCGACGGCAAGATCTCGGGCGGCCCGGTTTCCGGCAGCGTCGGCAGCGGGGGACTTGTGAAAGTCTCGATCAATGGTGCATATGCGAACGGTCAACTCAGTGGCAACTCCGGATCGGGGAAATGGAATGGCGCTTCAGCTGGTGTCGCATGTAGCGGTCGATGGGAAGCGTCCCGTCAGTAAGCCCGGTCCGACCTCAAAGCTATTCGCCCAGGCGCGGCGGCTGACATTCGCAGCCGTCGCGTTTTTTATCACCGGCTTCGCCGCTTCGACCGGCTACGCCCAGTCGAGCACCTTCGCCGGCATGGCGGGCACCTGGGCCGGCGGCGGCACCGTGACGCTCGACGACGGCTCGAGCGAGCGCATCCGCTGCCGCGCGACCTACAAGGTCGGCGGGCCCAACATGGAGATGGTGCTCACCTGCGCCAGCGACGCCTATAAGTTCAACCTGCAAGCCGCCGTCGTCGCCCAGGGCGGCGAAGTCACGGGCACCTGGAGCGAAACCAGCCGCAATGTCGGCGGCAACATCCAGGGCCGCGGCGCCGCCGGCAGTTTCCAGGTGATCGCCCAGGCGGCCGGTTTCAGCTCCAGCATTTCGTTGAAGACGACCGGCAACAAGCAGGCCATCGCCATGAGGGCCGACAGCCAGTTCAGGGCCGCCAACATCTCGCTGTCGAAGTAAGCCACATCGTCATCCGCCGCGAATGCCGGGGCTTAACTCGTCGCGGGTTTTGCGAGTTTCGCCGCGGTTTCCTTGATGGTTTTGGCGATCAACAGTGCCTGTTCCTTGTTGAACGCAAAATCCTGCACGCCTCTTTGCGTGGTCAGCGACAGCACCATGATGTCGGGCTGCTGCTCGGGCCAGCCGGTCGCGAAGGCCGTCACGAAGTCTGCGGAAGTCGATCGATTGGTCATTGCCGGGAATTTCCTTTTGCTCTTCTGACGCGCGTCTTCGCGCGGACGCCTTTTTACCCCTTGGGTACGTAAGCGGTGACTTCGATTTCGACCTTGGCCCTGACGTCGACGAGCCCGTCGATATAAAGCAGTGTCGATGGCGGGAAGTTGTGCCCCAGCGTTTCCTTCCACGCCGCGCCGATACCGGCGCCCGCGGCTTCGTACTCGCTGCGGCTGGTCAGGTACCAGGTCAGGCGCACGATGTGCTCGGGTCCCGCGCCCGCTTCTCCCAACAGTTTGATGATGCGCTTCAGCGCCGTGCCGACCTGGCCTGCCATATCGGGCGAATAGTCGCCCTTCTCGTCACCGCCGGTCTGGCCGGCGAGCACGATCCATTTGCCGGGACCGTCGACCTCGACGCCGTGCGAAAAGCCGCGGGGTTTCGACCATTCGGCCGGTTGCAAGATACGCATGCGTAGATTCCTCCCTCTTGGTCATTCCGGGATGGTCCGAAGGACCAGACCCGGAATTGACGGCGCTCCTTAGCACTGAACCGGCGGCCGCTCCCACAGCGAAATTGCGAGGCCGCGCATCGCTGCCCCGCCGCATATGCACATTGCAAATTGTGGCGCGCTCGCCGATACCGGCCTGCCCCAACCCCTCAAGCTTCCCGAATGGACCGCACACAATCCAAAACCCTGGCCGCGCTGTGGATGGCCGGCTGGCTCTCCCTGATGCTGATCATCGCGGTCGCCGGACGCCAGGCGGCGCGCGAGATCAACGTGTTCCAGCTCTCGGAGATGCGCTCGATCCTCGGCTTCCTGTTGCTGTACCCGCTAATCCGCGCCGCGGGCGGGTTTGGCGCGATGAAGACGAAGCGGCTGCCGCAGCATATTGCGCGCAACATCATTCACTATGGCGCGGGGCTCGGCTGGTTCCTTGCGCTGACGCTGATCCCGATCGGCCAGGTGGTGGCCATCGAATTCACGATGCCGATCTGGACCGCGATCCTGGCCGCGACGTTCCTCGGCGAGCGCATGACAATCTGGAAGATCACCGCGATCGTGCTCGGAATCATTGGCGTCGTCGTCATCGTTCGCCCCGCCACCGGCGAGGTCAATCCGGGCCAGATGATCGCGCTTGCTGCCGCGGTCGGCTTCGGTGTTTCGGTCGCGATG
>Ga0111539_10006416_pt1 | contig 15164 bp, 11 predicted proteins | sample RhiMethybrSRZTD1_FD_79667 | JGI IMG/M metagenome (GOLD analysis project Ga0111539, IMG submission 79667) | Populus rhizosphere microbial communities from Tennessee, USA - Rhizosphere MetaG P. TD hybrid SRZTD1 (version 2) (version 2) | ecosystem: Host-associated > Plants > Roots > Rhizosphere >... | reverse complement strand
TGTACGCGTGCGCGGTCGACGAGATCGGCGAGCGCTCGGCGCAGCTGCTCGCGACCGGCGTTGCCAACATCGGCGTCCGGCCCACGCTGGACGCAGGTTTCAGCGTCGAGGTCCACCTGTTCGACATCGATCGCGACCTCTATGGCCGGCGCCTGCGCGTGCACCTCGTGCGCCGCCTGCGCGAGGAGCGCAAGTTCGACGGCCTGCCGGCGCTGAAGCGGCAGATCGAGCTCGACAGCCGCGCCGCTCACGAAGCGCTCGCGGATCGCCACCCCGACCCCTCGGCTCGCGGCGCCTGGTACTGAGCATGAGCGTGCACACCGAGCTCGAACGGTTGTCGCGTCACGAGTTGATCGTGCGCGCGCAGCGCCTCGGCGTGCAGCGCGCGGAGCTGATGACGCGCGTCGAGCTGACCGACGAGATCGTGCGACTCAGCGAATCCGATCCGACCGAGCGCCGGCGCGTGCGGGGCTGGCTCGGGATCGCGCGCGATCTGGTCGCGAGCGTGGTCGAGCAGGGGCTCCACTTGCCGGAGGCGGCGGCACTGATCCGCGGCGAAACGGGGCTCGAGCTGGGAAAGCGCGCGCCAGCGCCGGTGGCGACGGTGACGCTGGCGGAGATTTACTCCGCGCAGGGGCACCACGAACGCGCGCTCAAGATGCTCGACCAGGTGCTGGACAAGGAGCCCGACCACGACGCTGCCCGAGGGTTGCGCGATCGGCTGGCTAGCGAGCGCCAGCGCCAGGCCGCGGCGCGGGCACAATCGCGAGCCCGCGAAACTTCGCCCTTCGAGCTCGAGCCCGAGCCGGACGAAGAACCGGGTGAGCGCGAGGAAGCGGAGGCGGCGGAGGAGCTCGAGGCGCCGGAGGAGCTCGGGTCGCCGGAGCGTGCGGAGCCCGAGCCCTTGGCGCCCGGGTTCGAGGGACTATCGGCCGAAGCATCCGAGTCGGAAATTCGCGAGCCCTTGGCCCCCGAAGCCCCCACTCCCCAGCCGCTCGTGCCCGAAGCCGCCGCGTCCGAGGTTCCGCCACGAGCAGCGCCCAGCGACGCGCCGGCTCGCGACGCGCTCCTGCTCCTGCGCCAAGCCGGGCAAGTTCTGGTTTTCTGGGAGCTTCGGGGCGAAAGCGTGCGGCGGGCCGAGGAGCGCTGGCCGAACGGCCAAGCCGTGGTCCGCGTGGTCGGCTGGCGTGCGCGCTGGGAGGGCGCCGAGCGCGTCGATCACGACCTCGAGATCGCCGAGGGAGCGGGCGGCGCGATCATCGACGCGCTCGGTGAGGTTCACGTGGCTCGGGCGATCCTCGGTTGGCGCGCCGCCGGGGTCGTCCACCTGTTCGCGATCGCTCACGAGCTCCAGGCGAATGCCGAGTCGGCGTACGAGCTGAGCTGGTCGCCGCCGGGGCATGCCCGCGACGCGAAGCGGCTTGCTTCGACCGCGACGCGAGCGCTTTTGCACTGGGGTCTGGGTCCCGGACACTGATCGGAGAAGTTTCCGCGCAACCGAAGGCGCTCTCGTGCCGACCCGGCGTTCATGGCGGCGGCGCATCGGACGAGGTCTTGGGCGGTTGGGTTGAGCGGAATGCTCTTGGCGAGCGGAGCACACGCAGCTCCGGAGGCCGGCGTGAGCCGGGGCAGTATCACGCTGTCGATTCAGGGAGCGGTGCGGCGGACCGACCCGCCTCGCGTCGAGCGTGTGGCGCTGCTGCTCCTGACGATTCCGCTGGCGCGGTTCTCCGGAGCGCCACTCGCGCAGCAGAGCGGCACGCCCCCTGGGCCCCCGCCGCAGCCGCCGCCCGCGCCCGCCCCGGCCGCGGAGCCCGCGCCCGCCGCGCCCCGGCTGGTGTTGACGCCGCGCTTCGCCCGCAGCGCAGTGCGTGTCGCCCTCCGGATCGCCGGATTTCCTGCCAGCCGTGCACGGCTCGGCGCGCTCGCCAGTCGCGCCCGCTCTTCGGCGATGCTGCCGGCGCTGCGGCTGCGAGCGGCTCGCACCACCGATCAGTCACTACGGCTCACGCCCACGATCGACGAGCCGTATCGCTACGCGCAGGCCGGGGGCTATAGCCTCCTGTTCGAAGCGCGACTCGACTGGAAGCTCGACCGGCTGGTGTTTGCCGACGAAGAGCTCGGAGTCGAGCGCCTGCTCGGCGATCGCCAGGGAGCCGCGGCGCGGCTGGCCGAGCGCGTGCTGCGGCTGCTCGTGGCGTGGCAGCGCGCCCGGCTGCGCGCCGAGGACGCCGGGCTCGAGCCCGAGCGGCGCGCCCAGGCCGAGCTCGACGCGCTCGAAGCCGAGCTGTCTCTCGACGTTCTGACCGACGGTTGGTTCAGCGCACAGCCGCCGATTCAGAAGCCGCGCGAGCAGTGACGCGGCGTTGCGAGTCGGCCCGCACGAAGGCGAGCGCGGCGACTGCGCTGGCAGTGAACAGCGCAACCGTGACGAAGGCCACGGGATAGCCGTGGTGCTGCGCGAGCGCGCCAAGCACCGCGGCACCGACGGTAAAGCCGGCGTTGAACGAGCCGTTGAAAAACGTCGTCACGCTGCCGCGCTGCTCCGCCGACACTTCTTCGACCGCGAACGCGTTCAGCGCCGGGTAAAAGATGCCGTGTGCGAGGCCGAACATCGCGCCGAGCAGCTCGAGCCCGCCCGGCTTGAGCCACGCCGCGGACAGCGTGACCGCGCCGTAAGCCACGAGCGCGAATAGCGCCACCCGCTGGCGGCCCCAGCGATCCGCGACGCCGCCGAGCGTGAGCCGGATCGCGATCACGCTCACCGCGTAGGCGATGAAGAAGCTGCTTACCGCGTGCGCCCCGAGCGTGATCATGAACGCGGGCACGAACGTCAGGAGCGCCCCGAAGGCCGCGCCGGCCACGCCGCTCGCGTAAAAAACCGCGAGCGTCCTGCCCGTGAGCAGGTGCTTGTAGGAGAGCTTTCCGGCGCTCGGGGCGCGCCGCTCGCGCAGGGTGAGCGAAAGCGCCGCAGCGGCGAGCCCGGCGGCGGCCGCGAGCGCGAAAACCGGCTTCCATCCCACGTGCCGCGCCAGCGGTTCGACGATCGCCGGCGCGATCGCGTTCATGCTCACCGCGGCGACACCGATCAAGCCAATCGCCTGGCCGAGCCGCTTGGGTGGCGCGGAATCGATCGCCAGCGTGGCCACCGAATTGAAAACTATGGTGAAACCGATGCCCTGCAGCGCGCGCAGCAGGAACACCAGCGGGCCGACCGAATCGACCCAGACGAAGCCGAGCGAGCCTAGCGCGGCCAGCGGGGCGCCGAGCAGGATCAGGCGGCGCCGCGAGGTGCGGTCGATCGAGGCGCCGAGCAGCGGCACGCTGAGCATCCCGGCGACGCCCGCGGCGGCGGTGATGCGGCCGATCAGCTCGGGTCCCGCGCCGAGCTCGGTCGTGAGAAACTTCGGAAGCAAGAAGAAGCTCGAGAACGCGAAGCCGTGCGAGAGCTGGAGCACCAAGAGCACGGCAAATTGCGGGGAAAATAACCCGCGCTCGCTCTCGGGTTCGTCGGGGTCCTCTGGAGGTTCAGGGGGGGTGCTCATGACGCTCGCTCCTTTTCGGGGTGGGAGGCCCCTGCGGTTGCGAGGAAGCACGCTCTACCGAGCCTCCTCGCGCCGCGGGGCGGGTGAGGGGCTCGGTTGGACTGACTGACTAACGGCTGAGCTTACCCTCGCCCGTGCGCGGTCGCATGACCGACCACTGCTTCTTCGCGTAGTCGCGAATGCAGTCGTGCGCGGTGAGGGAACAGCCAGCCATCCCGAATTTTCATAGTGTTTCTTCTTTCTAGCGTCAATGGGTTTCCGGCGCTAAAAGTGCGCCGCGCGATGCTCTCGGAAACACGCACACTACTCAACGACCTCAAGCGGCGCGTTCAAGCGCTAAGGGGGTCTCTTTGACGTTCCGGCTCTTACTCTCGAGCTAGAAACCATTGATCGCGAGGCCGCGGCGCCGGACTTCTGGTCGAATCAGGAGAAGGCGCAGGCCGTGATGCGCCGGCGCGCTCAGGCCGCCGAGAAGCTCGGCTTCGCCGGCAAGCTCGAGAAGGACGTCGAAGACGCGCTCGAGTACCTCGAGCTCGGCGCGTCCGAAAACGACGACGGGGCGGTGAAAGACGCGGCCCAGCAGGCCGCGGCGCTCGCGCAGCGCGTGCGCGACGCCGAGCTCTTGCGGATGTTGAGCGGCAAGCTCGATCACGCGAGCGCGATCGTCAGCATCCATCCCGGGACCGGCGGCACCGACGCCAAGGATTGGGCGGCGATGCTGCTTCGCATGTATCTCCGCTGGTGCGAGCGGCACAACTACAAGACCGACGTGATCGACTATCAGGCCGGTGACGAAGCCGGCATCGATGGCGCGTCGTTCACGGTGACGGGCACGAACGCGTACGGCTATCTGCGCGCCGAGATGGGCGTGCACCGGCTGGTGCGCATCAGTCCGTTCGACGGCAACGCGCGGCGCCAGACCAGCTTCGCCGCGGTCGAGGTCACGCCCGACGTCGAGGACGAGATCGACATCGAGGTGAAGGATACCGATCTCGAGGTCACGACCATGCGCGCCGGCGGCAAGGGCGGCCAGAACGTGAACAAGGTCGAAACGGCCGTGCGCATGAAACACATGCCGAGCGGGATCGTCGTGGTGTGTCGAGCCGAGCGCAGCCAGCATCAGAATCGGCGCATGGCGCTGAAGATGCTGAAGGCGCGGCTGTACGAGCTCGAGCAGGCCAAGCGCGAAGCGGAGCAGGCGCGCTACGAGGCCGCCAAGGGGCAGATTGCTTGGGGCAATCAGATCCGGAGCTACGTGCTCCAGCCGTACCGGCTGGTGAAGGATCTGCGCACCGCGCACGAAATGGGCGACGTCGACAGCGTGCTCGACGGCGAGCTCGACGGCTTCATCGAGGCGTTTCTGATGCAGACCGCCGATAGCGGCGGGAAGAAGCCGCGCGCGGTGGTGGTGGAAGACGCCGAAACATGAGCGACCAGGAAGAGGAAGCGGGCGGCGAGGAAGCGATCCTCGCCGCGCGGCGCGCCAAAGCGGAGCGGCTGCGAGCACGCGGCGCAAACCCGTTCGACAACCGGATCACCGAGGGCACGCGCTGTCTCGCGCGCACCTTGCGCGAGCGCTTCGAGCCCGCCCTGCTCGATCCGAAGAGCGAGCTCCGCTACGACCCCGCCCGGGTGGCCGCGCTGAACGAGGCAGCGCCGGGCGAGGTTTTGATGCTGGGGCGCATCACGGCGCGGCGCGGCTTCGGCAAAGCGAGCTTCCTCACGCTGCGCGACGGCACCGGTCCGATTCAGCTCTTCGCCAAGAAGGACGTGCTCGGCGAGTACTTCGCCGTGCTCGAGGACATCGACGTCGGCGATCACGTGGAAGTTTCGGGCAAGGTGGTCGTGACCCGCACCGGCGAGCTGACGCTCGAGCTCGCGCGGCTCAAGCTCTTGACCAAGGCGTACCGGCCGCTGCCGGACAAGTGGCACGGCTTGACCGACGTCGACCTGCGCTATCGCCGGCGCTACCTGGACCTTGCAGCGAATCACGACGTGCAGTGCGTGCTCGAAGCGCGGTCGATCATCGTCCAGGGTTTGCGCGACTACCTCGACGGTAACGGCTTTCTCGAGGTCGAAACGCCGACGTTGCACTCGTTGATCGGCGGCGCCGCGGCGCGGCCCTTCGTCACCCATCACAACGCGCTCGACCTCGAGCTGTTCTTGCGGATCGCGCCCGAGCTCTACCTGAAGCGGCTTTTGGTGGGCGGTTTCGAGCGCGTCTACGAAATCGGGCGTTGTTATCGCAACGAAGGCATCAGCACTCGCCACAACCCCGAGTTCACGATGCTCGAGTTTTACCAGGCCTACGCCAGCTACGAGACGTTGATGGCGATGACCGAGGAAATGTTGCGGCACGTCGACCGCTTCCTCGGCGCGCGCCTGCGTGGCCTCGGCATGGAGGCGCACTACCAGCGCTGGGCGGGCGAGCGCGCATTCACGCTCGAGGAGCCTTTCAGCAGAGTTCCGCTGCGAGCGGCGATTCAGACGGCGCTCGAGCGCGCGCGCTTGCCGGCGCCGACGCTCGCGCGGCTCGCCGAGGCCGCGCACGCCGCGCCGCCGCCCGGTACGCCCGATCCCGCGGCCAAGACGCTGTTCGCCGAGCTCGCGGCCGCGTCGGAGCGCGCCGGACGCATCGACTTCGCCAATCTGAAGCGCGCGCTCGGCCTGTGCGGAAGCGAAGGCGAACGGTCGTTCGTCGCTTACGAATACCTGGCAGAGCCGTTTCTCGCGGAAGATTATCGGAGCGCCGACGGTCAGAAGAGCGTGCCGGTGTTCATCGTCGACTACCCGTTCGAGGTCTCGCCGCTCGCCCGCAAGAAAGATGCCGATCCGAGCCTGGTCGACCGCTTCGAGCTTTTCGTGGAAGGGCGCGAGCTGTGCAACGCGTTCAGCGAGCTCAACGATCCCGAGGACCAGGCCGCGCGCTTCCGCGCCCAGGTCGAGAAGAAGGCGGCCGGCGATCAAGAAGCGATGGACTACGACGCCGACTACGTGCGCGCGCTCGAGCACGGCATGCCGCCGGCGGCCGGGTTCGGGCTGGGGGTCGATCGGCTGGTGATGACCTTGACCGGGCAGCCCTCGATCCGCGACGTGATCGCGTTCCCGCTGCTCCGGCCGGATAGCTCGGCATGACCTTTCAACAGATCGATCTGCGCGAGGGCGAGTCCGACGTGGGGCTCACGGTGGCTCAGCGCATCTGGACCGTGGTCGAGCTCTACGGAAAGGTCGGGCTGATCCTGATGGCGTGGATCGGCGTCGGTGTCGCCGCGTTCTGGCTGCTGCGCAAATTCGGCCAGGGTCTTTTGCGCTCGATCCTCTGGTCGTTCGCGACATTTTCGTTTGCGGGTCTGCTCGGCTTCGGGACCTGGGCGGTGCGCTTGCCGGTGGCGCACGGCAGCTACTTCGTGCTGTGGCATCAGCTGGTGCGGGCGGGCGCGGCGCTTTCCGGCACCGGCCTCGTGTTCGCGCTGATGCTGCTGGCGATCCCGTGGGGCTTGAACAGATTCGAGCACGGCGGTTTCGTCGCCCACATCGCGGGCCGCCACGTGCGTGCGCACAAGAGCGGCTTTTTGACGGTGATTTCCTTCCTGTCGATCTTCGGCGTGTTTCTGAGCTCGCTCGCGCTGTGCGTCGTGGTTTCGGTGATGGGCGGCTTCGGCGCCGACTTGAAACGCAAGATTTTGGGCAACAACGCCCACGTCAAGATCGAGGCCAGAAACGTCGGCGGCTTCGACTACTGGCAGAGCGTGCTCGACGAGGTGCGCACCGTGCCGGGCGTGCGCGCGGCGACGCCCGTCGTCAGCGGCGAAGCGATGGCTTCGAGCAGCTCCAACACGGCGGGGGTGATCGTGCGCGGCATCGATCCGGTCACGATCCCGACCGTGATCGATCTGGTGCAGAACATCGAGGTCGGCAAATTCGAGTACCTCGACGATCCGATCAAGCTCGCGCGCTTGCCCGCCGACACGCCGATCTGCATCGGTCCAGGTGGCGAGGTGTACCTGAAGGGGCCGGATTTTCGCCCCTTCGTCAGCAACAAGCTCGACAAGGACGTCGAAGAAGCGCTGGTGCCCACCGACGCGTATCCGGGCGTCGTGCTCGGCCGCGAGCTCGCCAAGACGCTCCACGTCTGTGTGGGCGACGAGGTCACGCTGGTTTCACCGCTCGGCGATCTGGGCCCGATGGGCGTGATGCCGCGCAGCCGGCGCTTTCGCGTCGCCGCCATCTTCTACAGCGGAATGTACGAGTACGACGCCAGCCACGCCTACATGAACCTGGACGTGGCGCAGTCGTTTCTCGATCTCAAGCAGAACGTGACCGGGGTCGAGATCCGGCTTCACGATGCCGAGGCCGCGAGCGAAGTTCGACAGGGCGTCGAGCAGGCCCTCCTCGATCGCAAGGATCTCAAGGTCAAGGACTGGAAGGAACTGAACAAGAACCTGTTCAGCGCGCTCCAGCTCGAAAAAATCGCGACCTTCATCGTGCTTTCGATCGCGATCACGGTCGCGAGCTTCTGCATCATCTGCACGCTGCTCCTGATGGTCACCGAGAAGAGCAAGGAAATAGCGATCCTGAAGGCGATCGGCGCCAGCGATCGCGCGATCCTGAGCATCTTCATGGCAGAAGGCGTGATGATCGGTGGCATCGGCACCGTGCTCGGCGTTGCCACCGGCCTGGCGCTGACGCTCGGCTCGCAGCGTTTCGGGATCCGGCTCGATCCGGACGTTTATTACGTCGATCGGCTGCCGATCAACGTCGACCCCTTCGAGTACGTGATGGTCGCAGTCAGCGCGCTCTTGATCTCGACCTTGGCGACGATCTATCCCGCGGTCGCTGCCAGCCGCTTGCGGCCGGTGGACGGAATCCGCTACGAGTAGCGGGAAGTTGAAGGTCCGCCTTGGCTGAAGCCCTCGTCGTCATCGAAAATCTGTTCAAGAGCTTTCAGCACATGGGGCGGACGCTGGAAGTGCTCAAGGGCATCGACCTCAACATTTATCCCGGGGAAATCATCGCGGTGGTCGGGCCATCCGGGGCCGGCAAGAGCACGATGCTGCATTGCATCGGCACGCTCGATCTGCCGACGAGCGGGCGGATCCGGCTCGCGGGCGAGGAGCTGACGACGATGAGCGGGTCGCGGCTGGCCGCGGTCAGGAACCGCGAGATCGGCTTCGTGTTCCAGTTTCATCACCTCTTGCCCGAGTTCAACGCGCTCGAGAACGTGATGTTGCCGGGTCTGATCCAGAACCGCTCCAAGAAGGAGATGGAGAAGCGTGCGCTCGCGCTGCTCGAAGAGGTCGGTTTGAAAGAGCGCGGCACTCACCGCCCGGGCGAGCTCAGCGGCGGCGAGCAGCAGCGGGTAGCGATCGCGCGTGCGCTGGCGCTCGACCCGAAGCTCGTGCTCGCCGACGAACCGACCGGCAATCTCGACAGCGGCACCAGCGACTCGATTCACGATCTGTTTTTTCAGATCAATCGCGAGCACACGACGACGATCGTCGTCGTCACTCACAATCCGGGTTTCGCCGAGAGCATGCCGCGCGTCGTGCGCATGATGGACGGCAAGGTCGTTCAGGACGAACGCGGCAAGACAGCCGCCGCCTATCGTACGAGCTGAATTTTGCTGTGTGGCTTGGCTCGCAGCGTATCGCCGAGCTTCAGGTTTCCATCGCGGCAGGAACAAATTAGCCGAGCGTGCCAAAACGCTGGAAAAACCGTTCGCTCGACGCGTTTTTGATTCATAAGGAGGTTCGCGGTTCAACAACCGAACCACACCACGCGGAGTGAGAGCGATGATTCTGCGAACCAGTGCTGCCTGCTTGGTCATCAGTTTGGGGATCGCTGCACTCGGCTGCAGCGCTGACGGTGCTCAGCCGAACACTCACGGCAACGGTCAGGGGGGCTTCGGCAACGCCGCGGGCGTCGGTCCGGGCGGTGGGGGACCCGGCGGCTCGGGAAATCCCGGCGGTGCTGGTCCTGGCGGAGGTGGTCCTGGCGGTTCGGGGAACCCTGGCGGTGCGGGACCCGGCGGCTCCGGCAACCCCGGAGGCGCGGGCGGCGCTGGAGGCGACCCGGCCGGTGGCAGTGGCGGTGATCCGGGAACGGGTGGCAGCGGTGGCGATCCGGGTACCGGCGGTGTCGGTGGCGCGGGCGCGGCGGGCGGTGCCGGTGGCGCGGGCGGCAACGAGTGCGGCATCAACTCCGGTTGGCCGGGCGACGAGTACTGCATCCTGCCGCCGCCCGCCGACAAGGGATTTCAAATCCACTACGGCCCGACCGACTACAAGAACGTCAATTCGTTCCTGATCCAGCCCGGGCAGGACACGAACATCTTTGCACCGGCCACGTCGGGGAACACGACCGAAGTCTACTTCTACAAGCGCCAGTACCGGATGCGGAAGGGCTCGCACCACTTGATCGTGAGCGCCGGCGGCACGGGAACGATCCTGGGCTCGAACCGCCGCTTGGGCGGTTCGCAGAACACGGTGAAGGACAATCCGGCGGGAGGCGTGATCCCGCCGGAAAACGTGGGTATCGGCATGAAGCTCGCCGCGCGCTCGTCGATGACGATGAACCTCCATCACTTCAATCCGACGACCGGACCCTTGCTGAAAGAAGCCTGGGTCAACTTCTGGTACGTCCCTGCCAACGAGGTGACTCAGGAAGCTTTGGAAATCTTCCTGTTTGCGCCGGGCCAGAGCGTCCTTCCCGGTGGGCGCGCCACCTTCCATGGCCGGAGCACGGTGGCCGCAACGGGGCGGATCCTGACCTTGTATGGTCACCGGCACTCGAACACGATCCGCTTCAGCGCCTGGCTGACTCATGCCGGCCAGAAGAGGCTCGTGCTCGAAGACTACAACTGGGAAGAGCCCACAGTGCTCGAGTACAATACCCTCACGACGAACCCCACGCCCGACGCGGCGACGAAGCGCGCCGGCGGTGTCAGCGGCAAGCTCGACATTGCGGTCGGCGACGTGATCGAGTGGGAGTGCGAGGTCGTCAACAACCGGAGCGTCACGATCACCTACGGTGAGAACGAGGGCGCCACCAGCGAGATGTGCATCCTCGTCGGCGACAACATCGGCCCGAAGCTGAGTTCTTTCTAAGGCCTCAGCGGAAGGCACGCGAGCTCGTTCCCCGCCTGCGCCTCGAGTTGCTCGAGCGCAGCGGCGGTGACGAGCACGCCGTCTGGTTCCTGAAAGGCGACCTTGCCGGTCACCGCGCGAAAATAGTCCGGCGCTGCGAGGTCGCGGGCGAGAATGGCTTCTACGGCCGCCGTCTCCGCGGGGAGCGGGCCCAGGACGCGCGCGCGGCGCGTCACGTTCACGAGCGTGATCTCGTCGGCTTCGGCGACGAAGTGCGGACCGCCGTCGAAGGGATCGATCCGATCGGCGTAGCGAAAGCCGATGCGGCGCAGCATTTTCTCGACCCCGCGCGTATCGGGGCCGACCTTGCCGATCACGCCCTGCGCTTCGGGGCTCAAGAGCGAGGCGTAGATCGAGCCGGTCGGGAACAGATCGCGAATGAAATCCTTGTTTTCGCTCGAGAGCCGGTCGGCCTCGGCGTAGCTCATGCCCGTGAAACGGCGGCCGAGCGCCTCCCAGAGGTGGCTCGTGCCGTCGGGCTCGAGGGGCGGCAGAAGCTCGGCCAGAATCTCGTTTTGAAACAGTTCGCGGTGCGTGGCGATGTACAGGAAGCGCACGTAGGAGATCAAAAGGCCGAGCTTCTCCTTCTGCCCGCGGTACTCCGGCGCGACCACCAGCCCGCCGACCTCGGTCGGGCCGTCGTAGGAAAATCCGATGCGCAGCACGGTGTGGTGAAAATGGGTGTCGAGCGTGCGCGAGTATTTCTCCTCGTCGAGCACGTCCAGGTAGATGTACGGGGCGTCGCGGCGCCCGAGCTGGGCGACGATCATCGAGGTGCCGACGGCCGCCTTTTGCGCAAGGTCCCAGAGCACGAACACGTATTTGCGCTGGCGGGGGCTCTTGATCTCGCCTGAGAAGCTTTTTTCCGCGTGTTCGAGCAAGCGGCGCACGTGGTCGCGATCGTGCGGGAGATTCACGCTGTTCAGGTAGCGGGCGAGCCGGAGGAGCTCCTCCTCGTCTTCCGGCCGCGCTGCTCGAATCTGGTAGCGGGTCATCGCCTATTCTCGAACTGAGCTTTCAAGGTAAAGAATCGTGCGACGCTCTGCGCAAAATCCGCGAATATATCGGGCCGCCGCGAATTTGGCCTGCGACTTGAACGAAAATGCCAGCATAGGGCGGTACTGCCGAAGTATGGACCGTGCTAGACGGCGGAGGTTGTGATCAACTCTTTCAGGCATTTCCAAGGGACGAGCAGCTACATCACGGATGCGTCGCTCGAAGCGGCCGTCAACGCCGCGCTTTCACTCGAACGGCCGCTCCTCGTCAAAGGTGAGCCCGGGACGGGCAAGACGCTGCTCGCCACGGCGATTGCCGAGGCCATGGGCCTCGAGCTGATTCATTGGCCGGTGAAGTCCACGACGCGGGCCCAAGACGGCCTTTACGTCTACGACACCGTGCAGCGCCTGTACGAGGCTCGATTCGGAGACGGTGGACCCGAAGCAGTGCGCGACATCCGTCGCTACATCAAGCTCGGTCCGCTCGGGCGCGCGCTCAGCGCTCCGCAGCGGGTGGTGCTCCTGATCGACGAGGTCGACAAGGCCGACCTCGAATTTCCGAACGACCTCTTGCACGAGCTCGATCGGATGCGTTTCATGATCGGTGAAACCAACGAGCAGGTGGTGGCGCAGCAGCGTCCGTTCGTCGTCATCACCAGCAACAACGAAAAAGAGCTGCCCGACGCGTTCTTGCGGCGCTGCGTGTTCCATTTCATCGATTTCCCCGAGCCCGAGTTGATGAAGCGCATCGTGCGCGTTCACCATCCTCAGATCGACGAAGCCATCGTCGATCAGGCGATCGGCGCCTTCTACGACGTCAGGGGCGTGCCCAGGGTGCGCAAGCGCCCGAGCACGAGCGAGCTCATCGACTGGATCTTCGTCTTGGCCAAGGCCGGCGTCGGCAGCGATCGGATTCGGAGCGAGCTACCGTTCGGCGGAGTCTTGATCAAAAAAGAGCAGGACCAGGCGGTCGTGGGCGAGCATCGCTCGGGTCGCGCACGCCGCTGGTGACGCGCAGAGCGACGCACCAGGCCGCTCCGGTTGGGGTCGGGGCCCCAACCCGACAACGAGACCGGCGGCGGCATTCGTCGCAAGCCGCAGCCGGAATGTGACCTAGTGGAGCGAGTCATGCTAGGGAGTGCCTCGCCGTGACCCCGATTTGGCCCTTCCCCCGCGCTGAAGCGCTCCCAACGTATGCATTTTTGGTGACCGACGAAGTCAAGGCGCGGGTGCGTGCCACTGGCGCCGACATCATCGACCTCGGCCTCGGAAACCCCGATCGGCCGACGCCGCACCCGATCGTCGAGCGCCTGCACGCCGAGGCGGAGATCGGGGCAAATCACCGTTATCACCCCGGGCGCGGGCTGTTCGCGCTGCGCCAGGCGGTCTGCCGCTGGTACGCGCGGCGCTACAAGACGGACTTCGATCCCGAGCGCGAAGTGATCATCACGATGGGTGCGAAGGAGGGGATCAGCCATCTGTGTCTGGCCGTGCTCGATCGCGGCGACGTCGCGCTGGTCCCCGACCCTTGCTATCCGATTCATCGCGGCGCGCCGCTGATCGCCGGGGCCGGCGTAGTGGCCTACCCGGTCCGCGCCGCGGGTGATCCGGCGCGCGACGTGGCCGACGCCTTGCAGCAGATCCGCGCTAGCGGTGCGCGCGCGAAACTCGTGGTGCTGAACTACCCGCAGAACCCGACCGGCGTCACGGTGTCGCGCGAGCAGCTGGGTGAGCTGCTCCGCGTCGTGCACGAAGACGGCGCGCTCTTGCTCCACGATCTGGCTTACGCCGATCTGGATTTTTCGACACGGCTCGCGCCCAGCATCTTCGACGCAGGCATCGATGCTTCCGAGGTGAAGAAGTTCGCGGTCGAAGTTTTCTCGATGTCGAAGAGCTACAACATGCCGGGCTGGCGCATCGCGACCATGGTCGGGAACGAGCGCCTGATCGGCGCGCTCTCGCATCTCAAGACCTACATGGACTACGGGACGTTCATCCCCCTTCAGCACGCGTCGGCCTGGGCGCTCGACAACGGCGACCAACTGGTCGACGAGATCCGCGAGCTCTACCAGCGGCGCGCGGAGGTCCTGGTGCGAGAGCTCACGAACGCCGGTTGGGGCGGCGTGGCGCCGCCGAGCGGCACGATGTTCGTCTGGGCGCGGCTGCCCGCCCGCTGGAGCGGGTCGAGCTCGCTGGACGCGACCCATCGCCTGATCGAGGAGGCCCACGTCGGGGTGGCGCCGGGAAGCGGCTTCGGACCGGGAGGTGAAGGCTACGTCAGGTTCGCCCTGATCGAGGATCCGCCCCGGGTTTCCGAAGCTTGCCGGCGAATCGCCCGCCTCCTCCAGGGCTGAAAACATCGGCCCGGCACGGGCCTTGGGAGAAGGATTGGGGGTGGCGGCGGGTGTGCGCTATTCTGCTAGCGGGCAAAAAACTGCGCCCAGGCCAAAAGATGCGAAAGGCGCCCGAGGAGAATCGCCGTTGACCGACTGGAGCCATGGGGGTGGCCGCTCCCGCGTCGGCAACTACGAGGTCATCGCCCACGTTGCCGAAACCGCGCTCGGGACGCTGAGCGTGGGCCGGGCCCTCGTCGGCGACGAGCGCGGACGTCTGGCGTTGCTGCGGCGTCTCCAGCGCGGGCATCCCCTCGGCGACTCCGATCTGGCAGGCGTTCGCGAGGCGGCGATCCGCGCGCTGCGCATCCACGACGGCGGCGTGCTGGCGGTGCTCGAGCTTTTGCCGGTCGAAGACGGTCTGGTGATCGTCAGCGAGTACATCGAGGGCCTGCCGCTGCGCGCCGTGCTCGAGGCGGCCCGCAAACGCGGAGCACCGCTACCAGGGCCGGTGGCGGTGCGGCTCGGGACCGATCTCGTGCGTGCGGTGCTCGGGGCCAAGCGGGCGCTCGCCGAAGCCACCGTGCTCGAGCCCCTGGTCGGCCTCACGCCTGACGGCGTGCTGCTGGCGAGCTCCGGCGACGTGATGATCTCGGGGCTGGGTCTGGCGATGCTGGCACGCCCGATCGACCTGCCGGCGCTGCTCGCCTACCGCTCGCCCGAGCACTTCTCCGGGGCGGTACCCGACGAGCGCAGCGAGGTCTACTCGGTCGGGGTTTTGTTGTGGGAGCTCCTCGCCGGTAAAAATCCGCTGGCGGAAACCCCGGTCCACGATCGCGCCACGCTGCTGCACCGGATCCGCACCGTGGGTTTGCCGCGGCTCGATCGCGCCGCCTCGTCATCGCTTTCGCCGGCCGTGGCCGAGCTCGTGATGCAGGCCGTGGCACGCGATCCCGCGCATCGGATTCCGAACCTCGCGACGCTCTCGAACGCGCTGACCGCCCTGGGCAAATCGAACAGCGCTCGCACGGTCGAGCTGCTGAAAGCGGTCGAACCGCTGATGGCTCCGCGGCTCGAGCAGCTTCGCGGCGCGCTCGATGCCGCGCAGCAGCTCAGCAAGGCGCCTGAAAGCGGTCCCAACGAGTC
>Ga0111539_10006415_pt1 | contig 15170 bp, 15 predicted proteins | sample RhiMethybrSRZTD1_FD_79667 | JGI IMG/M metagenome (GOLD analysis project Ga0111539, IMG submission 79667) | Populus rhizosphere microbial communities from Tennessee, USA - Rhizosphere MetaG P. TD hybrid SRZTD1 (version 2) (version 2) | ecosystem: Host-associated > Plants > Roots > Rhizosphere >... | reverse complement strand
GCAGCTTGAACTTGCCGGCGATGACCTGGGCGGCGTCGAACTGCTTGTAGTTGACGTAGACGTCGCGCCAGCCGTCGGTGCCGCTAATCAGCTCCCGTTCGATCTGGAAGTCGACGATGTTCCTGATCTCGCCTTCGACGCCGATCCGCCGGCGCGCGATGTCGAACGCGCCGATGTCTTCGTCGGGCAGCGGCGCATCCGATCGCCGCACGTCGGTGGAGAATCGCGCGCGGAAGTCGATGTGGGTGCCGCGGCCGAAGCGGATCGACGGGTGATCGTCCCAGCGGAAGGTCGGCTGCGGCGGCGCCGGAGCCCGCTGCGCCAGCGCCGCAGACGGCACGCCGGCGAGGATAGCGGCAACCGAGGCGACCGCGAACAGCCGGCAGGTCATGATTTCGACTCGACGCGGGCGGCGGCGCGCTGCACCAGCTCGGCGAAGCGCGGATCGGCGCGCACCGGATCGAGCAGCGGGTCGTTTTTGAAGAATTTCTCCGCCTCCTCGAAGCCGGTGGCCGTTCTTGCGTTCCACGCGAAGCGGCCGCGCAGGTAGAGGTCGTAGACGGCCGGATCGACGAGAGCCTGAGCCGGTAGCCGCGCCGCCTCTCCGACCTCGGCCGCGATGGCGCGCGCGACATCGTCCTGCAGCGCGAGCACGTCCTTCATCGTCCGGTCGAAGCTGCGCGCCCAGAGGTGCTCGTCGGTCGCGCCGTCGATGAGCTGGGCGGTGACGCGGACGTGGTCCCCGTTGCGGACCACGGAGCCTTCGACCAGCAGGTCGACGTTGAGCTCGCGGGCAATCTCAGTGAGCGGCTTGTGCTGGCCCTTGTAGGCCATCGACGAGGTGCGCGAGATGACGCGCACGTTTTTCACCTGCGCGAGGGTCGCCGTCAGCGCGTCGGTCAGGCCGTCGACGAAGTACTCCTGGCTGGCATCGCCGGAAAAATTGGCGAGTGGCAGCACGGCGAGCGCGGTCTCGCCGGGGCTGCGGCGCGCGCGCACCGCCGCCGCATGGGGCGCGGCGGCTGCTGCCGCCTGGCGCTTCGACTCGCCCGACGACTGGTATTTCTGCAGGATGAAGATGCCGAAGACGACCGACGCGGCGGCGCCGATGATTTGCGCCAGGATGCGGCCGATGAAGGAGATCCAGGCCGACCTGACCTTGTCGCCCTTCTTCTTCTTTTTTTTCCGCGGTTCCTCGGGTGGTGTCGGCTGCATGGGGGAGGGCGCCATGATACCGGGAGATGGCGCGAGCATACGCTGTCCTCGTTGGGAGGCGGGGGACGGTCGAGTGTCCTGCGCCACCCGATGAAAATCGGCAGTTTCCTCAGGGTTTCGGCCAGGCGGCGCGCCGGGGGCCGCTCTGCGACAGCGCGGGCTGCAAGAATGCAGCCCGGCAATTTCACAAACGGGTCAGCCTGCGAGATCGGATCGATCGACGAAGCGGAGGGCGACCTTCCGGCCCTGCCATAAATGCCAGCATTAATGGCACATGGTGTGCTCTGAGTCGTCCAAATGGATCGGAAACGTCGTGAAACCGAACGCCGGAAGGCTGTTCGGAGCACTCCGAGTCCGGAAGCTATACAGGCCAAGCTCGATAGCATGGCCGGCGCCGTTCGTGATCTGCAGAACGACGTCGATGCGCTGATCAAGCGGCCGAACGTCCTGCCGTGGCGCCGGAAGCCGACCGACGCCGACGAACAATAGACAACCGTAGGGGCCGAGCTTGCTCGGCCCCCGACTACCACCTGGGCCGCGCGAGCCAATCGAGCGGCGCCTCGCCGATCGGCGCGCCGGGCGGCGCATCGGGCGCCGGAATCACCTTCATCTCCTCGGCCGGCCGCTCGAGAAACCGTTTGATGTCCGCGGCGAGCAGCGTGCGGTGCGCCGTGTCGGCTTCGTTCTTCGACACCGCGGTTCTGGCGCGCGCCGCGAGCTTCGACAGCTTCATCGAGGCGATCGCGCGCACGTCGCTGTTGGGCGACGCGGTCGCGAGCCACATCACACGGTCGACGAGCACGCGCTCTTCCGCGCGCCGCACCGCCGCCTCGTACCCGGTCGCCGTGGGCGCGTCGAAGGTGGCCGCGGTCAGCCGATCGATCACGAACTCGAGCCCCGGCGCCGCCGGGTCGACCGCGTGCTGCGCCACCATGCGGGCGGCGCGATCGAGCTGCAGCACGAAGCCGATGGTGACGTCGGCGGCGATGGTGGCCGGGCTGAGCGGATCGAAGGTATCGCCGGTCGTCCGCGGGAAGAGCTCGCGGTTCATGCCGTAGCCCGGCGGGCGCGGCGGGATCAGATCGAGGACCTTTTTCGGCACCGTCAGCTCCGACGGCCTCAGCGTCACCGCCAGCGCGTCGAGCGCTTTACGCTGATCGTCGACCGACACGCCTTTGGTCGGCGTCCTTTGATCACCGCGCATACCGTAGATGTAGTCCTGGCCCGCGACCATCGACGCCGCCGACTCCACCGTGTAGCGGTGATACATGTAGATCGGCACCAGCGGCTCCTCGATCGTCGCCATCGGCGCGCCCGGCCGGATGGTGTGCTCGCCCATGCGATCGAGCGCCGATCGCCGCACTTTCATCAGGCGGTAGAGCTCCTCGGCCTGGTCGACGCCGTTCGACCACTGATCGACCTTCGGGTTGGAGTCGGTGTCCTGGTTGGTCATGTAGCGCAGATCCTGCGCCCACGCATCGTCCAGGATCTTCTGCAGCGCTGAGGCTTCGTTGGTGCCTTTCGGGAACTCGCGATAGCCGTAGTTGATGGTGACCTTGTCCCACTCGCCGACGCGTGCCTGATAGGCGTCGGACAGATCGATGCTGCCGTCGGGGTTCAGTTTCTCGAGCGGATGGGGATAGTCCATCACCGAGATCCACCCCTTCTCGCTGTCGTAGTAGTTGTGGCCGAGGCCGAGCGTGTGCCCCACTTCGTGGGCAGACAGCTGCCGGATCCGCTTCAACGCGGTGTCGTAGAGCGCGGACGGGCGCTCGCTGCCGTTGATGTACGGCGACAGCAGGCCCTCGAAGATCATGTAGTCCTGCCGATCGCGGAGCGATCCGAGCGTCACCGTCGCCTTGATGATCTCGCCGGTGCGCGGATCGGCGACCGAGCCGCCCGAGCTCCAGCCGCGGGTCGAGCGGTGGACCCAGTTGATCATGTTGTAGCGGATGTCCATCGGGTCGGCGCCGTCGGGCAGGATGTCGACCTTGAAGGCGTTGCGGAAGCCCGCGGCGTCGAACGCCTGATTCCACCAGCTCGCCCCTTCGACCAGCGCTTTCTTCACGTCTTCGGGCGCACCCGAGTCGACCCAGTACTGAATCGGCTTGACCGGCTCGCTGACCGCGGCGTTCGGGTCCTTTTTCTCGAGGCGGTGGCGGCGGATGTATCGCACCTGCATCGGCTCGCCAATCGGCGCGCTGTAGTCGACGAAGGTCAGGCCGCCGTAGCCGGCGCGAGGGTCGTCGTGGCGCGGCTTGTAGTTGGCATCGGGAAGCTCGACAAACGACGCGTGCTCGCGCAGCGTCACGGAGTCGGGCGTCGGCGTCACGCTCGCCACCGATCCCGAGAACAGGCCGGCATTGCCGCGGCCGCCGGAGGCGCGGCCGCCGCCATCGCCGATCTGCGGCGGCCCCTGCGCCGGGCCGGCGGCGTTGCCGCCGCCGCGGCCGCCGCCCGCTTCGTTGACGAAGGTCAGCGTCATCTCGACTTCGCTGTTCTTCGGAAACGCTTTGGTGCGCGGCAGGTAGAAGGCGCTCCGGCTGCGGTCGACGCGATAGTTGCCGGGCCGCAGCGCGGAAGCCGCGTTGGTGAGATCGCGCAGGAGGAACTCGGTGCCGTCCACCAGCACGCGGCCGTCGCTCTCGGCGGCGACGGTGAAGCCCCACAGCACCGATTTCGCGAACGAATCCTCGACCGACTTGCGCTCGAGCGGGTTGACGCTGCTCGATCGGAACGACAGGTTCGGCTGCATCAGCAGGATCTTCGGGCCGACGCGCTGGAACGAGACGATGCGGCCGCCGCCGCCGGCGCCGCGATCGAGGCCGATATCGTTGGAGCCGAGGCCGGCGGCGAGGCCGAGCGTGAAGAGGAACTCGATCTCCAGCCGCGGGATCTCGAGGAAGAGCGAGCCGCTTCGCTCGTCCCAGTAGAGCGGAATATAGCCGTCGAACTTCTGCATCCCCGCGGTGCGGTCGCCGATCGACGGCGTGCGCCCGGCCGCCGCCGGCTGCGGCTGCTGGGCGAGCAGCGCGCGCGATCCATGAGCGGGCAGCATCAGGATCATGAAGGACAGTACGAGAGAAAAAACGAGGGAAGCTCTTAACATAGGGAAGACCTCAAGCCGCGCATTCTACCAGCAGGAGATGACCGCCATGCCCGACCTCGAACAGCTTCGCTATCCCGTCGGCCGCTTCGAACGACTGCGCGCGCCGCTCGACGCCGATCGGCGCCGCGCCTGCATCGACACGATCGAGCAGGCGCCGGCGCGCCTGCGCGCGCTGGTCGCCGCGCGATCGGAGCGCGAGCTCGACACGCCGTATCGTCCCGGCGGATGGACCGTGCGCCAGGTGGTGCACCACGTCCCCGACAGCCATATGAACGCCTACATCCGGATGAAGTTCGCAGTGACCGAGGAGGCGCCGGCGATCAAGGCGTACAACGAGGCGGACTGGGCGGAGCTGCCGGAAGCGAAGAGCGGTCCCGCCGAGATCTCGCTCGCGCTGCTCGAGGCGCTGCATCGCCGGTGGGTGGCGTTCCTGCGCGCGCTGCCGCCGGATCGCTTCGCGCGCGCCTACGTCCACCCCGAGCTTGGGCGCGTCACGCTCGACGAGGCAGTGGCGTTGTACGCGTGGCACTGCCAGCATCACACCGCGCACGTCGAACTCGGCCTGGGCGCCGGCGTTTGAGATACGACTTCCTTTCGTCTCCCTTACGTCCGCCGTCGATCGTTCCAGCAGGACGATTGATCCAGTGTTCGCCGAGCCTGCAAGCTCTGCGGTAGCGCGCCCTGCCGCGGGAACGAAGAGTGCATCGCTACTCGGCCGGAGGACGTATGCGCACGCTCTTTGTGCTCGGGCGGACCATCTTCGGCGGCTTTTTCGCGTACTCGGGCATCAACCATTTCCAGCACAGGGAAGGTATGAGTCAGTACGCCGCCGCGAAGGGTGTGCGAGCACCCGATCGGGCGGTCCAGGCGACCGGCGCGATGCTCCTTGCCGGCGGCCTCAGCATCATCGCTGGCGTCAAGCCACGGCAGGGGCTGGCGGCGATTGTTGCGTTCCTGATCCCGGTGTCATTCCAGATGCACCGGTTCTGGGAAGAGCAGAATCCTCAGCAGCGCCAGGCCGAGATGATCAACTTCATGAAGAACATGGCGCTCGTCGGCGCCGCGCTCACCATGATGCAGATCGACGAGCCGTGGCCGGCAAGCGTCGACGGCGCCCTCGCCGCCGATGAAGAGATGTACATCCGCCTTGGAGGGCGCGACCTCCGGGCCCTTCCCGCGTAAGCCGAGAACTCCATGACGAGGAATGTGGTTGAGCCTGTTGCCCGAGAGTCGGTGGCCGTGATGGGGGCGCTGGTGGCGCGATCGGTCGGCCTGACGGCCGGCGTCGCGCTGCTGCTGCTCGGCATGGCCGCGCTGCTGTCGGCCCCGTAGCCATCCTTCACTACGTACGCAGAGCGGCCCTTCAGGCCGCCGCGTACGTAGGGCAGCCCTTCAGGACTGCCATCACTCCAGCGCCTGCCCCAGGTGATGCTTCAAGTGATCGACGTAGTCGCGCATGAAGTACTCGAGCGTCGTCGACTGCATCGGGCTGACGGTCCGCCACGCGAGCTGGTCGAGATTGTGCCGCGCCCGGGGCTTCGTGACCTCATGCCGGTCCGCTGTTTCCATCACCGTCGCGATGTGATGGTTGAAGGCCTGCCAGAGCCGCACGAGATCGGGCCAGGGACGATCCTGATATCGCTGCGTCCGCACCCACGCATCCTGATCGTAGCCGGGGAAGACGAGATCGTCCTGGAGCTGAGCGCGCACGAAGCGGCCGTGGTTGTTCGACGCGGAGTCGATCAGGTGGCCGATGATTTCCTTGCGCGACCATTTGCCGGGCAGCGGCCTGGCCGACGCAGCATCCTCTGAGAGCGCGAGCAGCCGATCGGCGGCGCGATCGACGGTGGTGCGGAAGTCGGCGAGAAAGCGCGAATCCACACCGACGATCTACCACAGATCGACGGTCAGCCGACCGCGGGTTCCGGTGTGGAATCGGCGACGCGAACCGATGCGGGACCGGCGGCGACCGGCAGATGCCGATCGGCCCACCGCTGGCGGACGATGCCGGCGAAAAAACAAAGCCACAGCTCGTACTCGAATGCGACGGCGGCATGGCGGGTGAGCGTGTGCCACACCAGGCTGCGCAGGGTGCGGAACGCTTTCCTGACCAGATGCACCGGCACGCCGCCGACCTGCGCCTCGCCGGCGTGCGGCGGGTGTTCGAGCTCCGGCTCCTCCATGTCGAAGCCGTGCTGCTGAAAGAGCATCGCGCGGCTGATGCCGTGCCAGTACAGCCAGCGCCTGAAGTACTGCTTCTCCAGCCGCTCGCGCGCCACCAGGTGGTGCACCACCATGTCGGGCAGGTAGAAGCCGCGCGCGCCGCAGGCGCGCGCCCGCAGGTGCCATTCGCGCTGCGCCTGGTTGCGCAGCGTGCCGGCCTTGCGGCCGAGGCGGTTGTCGAACAGCCCCGCGCGGTCGAACACGTCGCGGCGATAGGCGACGTTGACGCCGAGCGGCCAGGAAATGCCGCGCCCGAACTCGCGGACCCGGTCGCCGTGATCGAGCAGGGCGATCACCTTGGTATGCAGCCCGTTGTGCTCTGCGAGCCACGCCGGCTTCGAGCCGCCCCAGACCGGGCGGACGCGGCCGCCGACGAACTCGCAGCCGTAGCGGCTCAAGCCGTCGACTGCTCGCTCCAGCCAGTCGACCTCGAACCGCGCATCGTCGTCGGTGGCGGCGATGATGCGGCCGGTCGATGCCCTGATGCCGGCGTTGAGGGCGGCGTATTTCCCTGGCTCGGGCTCGAAGAGGTAGCGAATAGGAAACGCGCACTGACGCGCCGCCTCGTCCACAATCTCGGGCGTGCGATCGGTGGAGCAGTTGTCCACGACCAGCAGCTCGATCTCTCCCGGCCGTCGAACCTGAGCCAGGCTTCCGAGCGTGGCGCGCAGGTCGGCGGCGCGGTTGGCGGTGCAGATGATGATCGAAATATCCATGAATCCGGGCGAATCTCCGCTCGGAGCTCAGCAAGCTTTGCGCCAGCCAGACTGTAGTCGCGCCGGCGCGCGAGTAACGCATCCGTTACCCTGAAAGGAAAACGAGGATCCGTCGTAACAGGGAAAGAAATTCCTGGTGCGTCGAAAAGCACGACAGATGGCAGGTCAGCCGTCGGAACGTCGATTGCTGACAAGGCGCACCATGCGGCGGGTGTTCGTCAACCTCGTGCTCCTCGGCTTCATCGCCGGCTCTGCCTACGACACCATTACCGACCAGGAGCACTGGCCGTTCTCCCAGTACCCGATGTTCTCGGGAACCTGGACCAGCCCGACCTTCACATGGCTGAGGCTGTTCGGGGTGACCGCCGACGGGCGCGAGTTTCCGCTCGACGCGAACCGCTATGTCGCACCGTTCGACCAGTCGCGCCTGCCGAAGGCGCTGAAGCAGATGCTGGAGAAGCGGGACCGCGAAGCGCAAATCCGCACGGCGCTGCCGGACTTGTACGCGCGATACGAGCAGCTGCGGCGCGACGAGCGCCACGAGGGGCCGCCGCTCGCCGCGCTGCGCCTCTACGAGCTCGAATGGACGATTCATCCCGACGCCGCGAACGTCGACGCCCCCGACCGGCGGCAGCTGATCGCTGAAATGCGGCCGTGACAATCCTCAAGAAGGCGATGGCGGCCTGGAACCGGTTCTGGTTCGAACCCGGGCCGGCGGCGGCGCTCGGCATCTGCCGCGTGCTGTTCTTTGGCTCGCTGCTGCTCTGGCAGCTGCCGCACGACTTCTCACCGTGGGGCGCGTATTCGTCTGTCTTCTGGATGCCGATCTGGCTGTTCGACACGTTCAGCGTGCCGCTGCTGCCCGCGTCGGCGATCGCCACGGTGCAGACAATCTGGAAGGCGGCGTTGTTTCTCGCCGCCATCGGTCTCTTCACGCGCGCGGCGATGGTGGTGGCGTTCGTGCTCGGCACCTACCTGATGGGGCTGCCGCACAACTTCGGCCAGACCCAGCACTTCGACACGCTGGTCGTCTTCGCCTGCGGCGCGCTCGCGATCTCGCGCGCGGCAGACGCGTGGTCGGTCGACGCCTGGCTCGCGTCGCGCCGTCACGGCGAACCGATCGTCCGTCCCGACGACGGCGAGTACACCTGGCCGATCCGGTTCGTCTGGGTGGCGATGGCGATGATCTTCTGTTCCGCCGGTATCTCGAAGCTGCGGCACTCGGGCCTGGACTGGATCCTCTCGGACAACCTCGCGCTGTTGCTGCAGCGGCAGCAGTACCACGTCTCGGACGGCGAGCCGTGGACCAACTGGGGCCTGTGGGTGGCGCGCCATCCCTGGGTGGCCCGATCGATGGCGGCGTCGTCGGTCGCGATCGAAACGCTCTTCCCGCTCGCGCTCTTCAGCCGTCGCGCGCGACGCATCCTGGTTCCCGCCGGCCTGCTGTTCCTGGTTGGCATCCGTGCGCTGATGGGCCCCACCTTCGAGCAGTTCATGCTCTGTTACGTCTTCTGGATTCCGTGGCGGACCGTCCTGTCGCGAACCGGCGCCCGCGTGAGCGAGCGGCGGGCCCAGATTGACACGAGGTCTGCCGAAGCCCCGGCGCCGCCGCTCCCGCTGCGATCCTGAAAAGGCCGACGCTCGACGCGCCGGTCACTGGCGATCAGGCGACGTCCTTTTTGTCGGCGGCGACGTCGCGCTCGACTTCGACGCTGCAGTCGGTGAGGACGGCTGCCAGCGCACCGACCGCGGCCAGCACCGGCGCGAGGACCGCGCCGATGACGCCGACCGTCAACGGGAACTCGGCGACGCTGCGATTGCCCTGCTTGATGATGATGCGGCGGACATTGCCCTCGTGCAGCAGCTTCTTGACTGCATCGACGAGCTGATCCGTCGCGACCTTGAACGATTCCTTGAACGTTTCAGCCATGACACCTCTGCAGAGTTAGACGCGGTCGCGCCCGGTGGTGTTCCTATCGTGAGAATGCGAACAGCTCGTGATCCGCGCTGCGGGCGCCTCGATACCAATCCAGGATCAGCCGCGAGGCGAGGAAGCCGAGCGTCATGCCGTTGCCGCCGTAGCCGAGCGCGAACAACTGCCGGCCGTAGCGGCGATGCGGGCCGACGTAGGGCAGTCCGTCCGGTGTGGTCGCGAACAGCCCTTCCCACGCGAACTCGATCGGCACCTCCGCGAGGCTGGGATACAAGCGCCTCAGCTCCTCGCGCACGGCGCGCGTTCCGCCGCGCCACGCCTGCCGCCGCAGACGCTCGGGCATGAGCGGCCGATCGGCGCCGCCGAGGAGCAGGCGGCGATCCGGCGTCCAGCGCGCATAGTGATACGGCTCCCCGGTGTCCCAGATCATCACGTCGCCAAGCCCGACGCCGCGGCGCTCCGCCGGCGTCAGCCGCCGCGTCGCGACGACGTAGGTCGTCAGCATCCGGAAGCGTGCATCGAGCGGCTTGAAGTACGGCGTCGCATAGCCGGTGGCGATGACGGCGTATTTCGCCCGCACGGCGCCGCGCGCGCAGCGCACGACGACGCCGCGCTTCGATGGCGCGATCGAGCGGACCGGCGATCGCTCGAACAACTGCGCGCCGGCGCGCGCCGCGGCGCGCAGCAGCCCCAGACAGGCGCGGTACGGATCGACCTGTGCGTTGCCGCGCGTTCGAATCGCCGCGGCGGCGTCGAACCCGATCGTCCGTCGGAGCGCGGCCCCCTCGAGCCAGGCTGCGGCGAGCCCCGCGCGCTCGCGCGTGCGCTGCTCCCGCCGCAGATGCCGCGCATCGCTCGGCGTCGTCGCGTAATACACCGAGTCGCGCGCCGCCAGGTCGCAGCGGATGTCGAGCCGGCGCAGCGTGGCGACAAACTCATGCGTCGCGTCGCGGCTGAGCTCCCAGATGCGCCGCGCCCGCGCGCGGCCGTAGCGGCGCGACAGCTCAGTGAAGTCTTCATCCGGCTCCTGCATCAGAAGCGCGGTGCTCGCGGCGGTGCTGCCCCGCGCGAAGCGCCGTCCTTCCAGCAAAGCGACGCTGATTCCCGCTTCGGCGAAACGCCAGGCGACCGCGGCGCCGGTGATGCCGCCGCCGACGACGACCACGGCGACATCCACGGTCCGGCGCAGCGAGGCAACAGGTTGGCGAATCCCGGAATGTTCGTGGGCGAGCCAGATGGGCAGGTCGAGTCGAAGCCGCGGCACCGGTAGCCCCGATCATTGGCGGCACGATTGCTGCGCGTCAACCGCCGCATGAAGCTGCACACAGGTACCATCCCTTACTGGATTGATTCGACGCCGCTGCCGAGGTTCCCCAAGCTCGAGCGCAACGAAACCGTCGACGTCGTGGTCGTCGGCGGTGGGATCACCGGCCTGACCGCCGCGTACCTCTTGACGCTCGAAGGGCGCCGCGTCGCGCTGCTCGAGCGCGACGCGCTCGCGCAGGTCGACACCGGCCATACGACCGCGCACCTCACGATGGTCACCGACCTGCAGCTGACCGACCTGGCCAGGAGCTTCGGCAAGAACCACGCGCAGGCGGTGTGGGACGCCGGCCTGGCGGCGATGGCGCAGATCCATTCGATCGTCTCTGACCTCAAGATCGACTGCGATTTCGCCTGGGTGCCCGGCTACATCCACGCGCCGATCGGCCAGCCCGCTGGCGACTCCGCGTCGAAGTTCCGCGACGAGGCCACTCTGGCGCGCGAGCTCGGCTTCGACGCCGAATTCGTCGACGAGGTGCCGTTCGTCGGCGGCCCGGGCGTGCGCTTCCGCGAGCAGGCGCGCTTCCATCCGCGCCGCTACCTTGCCGCGCTGGCGCAGGCGATCGACGATCGCGGCGGGATGATCTTCGAGCAGTCGCCGGCCGAGGAGTTTTCGGATCAGCCGCTGTCGGTGAAGTCGAACGGCCGCACCGTCCAGACCAGGGACATCGTGCTGGCGACGCACACGCCGCTGATGGGCAACACCAACCTCGCCAGCGCCACGCTGCTGCAGACGAAGCTGGCGCTCTATACGAGCTACGCCATTGCCGCGCGCGTCAAAGCGGGCAGCGTCCCGGATGCGCTGTTCTGGGATACCGCGGATCCCTATCATTACGTGCGGCTCGAGCGCGACGGCGGCCAGGATCTCGTCATCTTCGGCGGCGAGGATCACAAGACCGGTCAGGCCGACGACACTCGCGCGTGCTTCGATCGGCTCGAGCGGACGCTGCAGTCGATGGTCGACGGCGTCAAGATGACGCACCGGTGGTCGGGCCAGGTGATCGAGACCCCCGACGGCCTGCCGTACATCGGCGAGACATCCGATCATCAGTTCGCCGGCACCGGCTTCTCGGGCAACGGCATGACCTTCGGCACGCTCACCGGCATGATGGCCGCAGACAAGATCGCCGGCCGCAGCAATCCGTGGAGCGATCTGTTCGATCCGCGCCGGAAGAAGATCCGCGGCGCGGCGTGGGACTACGTCAAGGAGAACAAGGACTACCCGTACTACATGGTGCGCGACCAGTTCGCCGGGGCCGAGGCCCGCTCGCTGCGCGACGTGCCGCGAGGGTCGGGCAAGATCGTCGAGGCGAAGGGACAGAAGCTGGCCGTATATCGCGACGAGCGCGGCGCGATCACCAGGCGCTCCGCCATCTGCACCCACATGGGCTGCGTCGTCGACTGGAACGAGGCCGAGCGGACGTGGGACTGCCCGTGCCACGGGTCGCGCTTCAAGACCGACGGCGCGGTGCTCGCCGGACCGGCTGAATCGCCGCTGGGGGAGCCGAAGTAGTTGGCGAGTTGGTCAATTGGTGAAATCAGTGAATTGAAATTCTCCAATTCTCCAACTCGCCAATTGTGTGTATTCTCCCGCCATGTGCGACCTTGGTCAGCATCACCATCACGAGCACTTCGGGTTCCTGGTCGACACGCCGGAGATCCGCGCGCTCATCGATGAAACCGTTCGCCTGAAGCAGTCGATTGCCGACGACGCGGCGCGCGTCGAGGCGCTGCGGCCGGCCTTCGCGTCGCTGCTCGCCGCCGACGGCTGGCTGCCCGACAGCTGCGCGCAGCCCGACGAGAAGAGCCGCATGGGCGGCGGCATCGGCCAGTACGCGCTGTACCGCGCCGAGGATCAGTCGCTCTGCCTCTTCTCGCTCGTCGTGCCGGCCGGCGCCGCCACGCCGGTGCACGATCACCTCGCCTGGGGCCTCGTCGGCATCTATCGCGGCCGTCAGGACGAAACGGTCTACCGCCGTCTCGACGACGGCCGCGATCCGGCGCTGGCGAAGCTCGAGGTCTCGAAGCGCCAGCAGCTCGGACGCGGGGAGTTCTACACGCTGCTGCCGCCGGCGGACGACATCCACTACGTCACCACCATCTCCGACACGCCGTCGATCTCGATCCACCTGCTCGCCAACGACACCGCCTGCGTGTGGCGGCACCGGTTCGAGCCGGACACGGGGGTGGTGACGCCGTTCCGTTCGGGCTATGCGAACGCGCCCTGTCCGAAGGAGTGAGCAACCTTCTGTTTCTTCTGGACGTCGATAACACGCTTCTGGACAACGATGCGGTAATCGCCGATCTGCGCCAGCACCTCCTCGATCGGTTCGGCGTCGACTGCGAGCGGCGCTACTGGCAGCTGTTCGAGGAGCTGCGCGTCGAGCTCGGATACGCCGACTACCTCGGCGCGCTGCAGCGCTACCGCATCGAGCGGCCGCGCGAGCCGGGGGTGATCGAGATCGGCCTGTTCCTGCTGGCCTATCCGTTCGCCAGCCGCGTGTATCCCGGCGCGCTGGACGCGATCGCGGCGCTCGCGGCACGCGCACCGGTCGTGATCCTCTCGGACGGCGACGTCGTGTTCCAGCCGCGAAAGGTGGAGCAGTCGGGCCTCTGGGACGCGGTCGGCGGGCGGGTGCTGATCTACGTGCACAAGGAGGAGATGCTCGACGATGTCGAGCAGCGGTTCCCGGCGCGCCGCTACGTGATGGTCGACGACAAGCTGCGCATCCTCGCCGCGATGAAGGCGAGCTGGCGCGACCGCCTCACCACCGTGTTCGTCCGGCAGGGCCATTACGCGCACGATCCGTCGCAGATCGCCCGCTACCCGGCCGCCGACGTGACCATCGAACGCATCGCGGATCTGGCGGCCGTGAACTTCTGAACCGGATCCCGTAAACTTCGGGGATGCCTTCCACGACTTCCGCCGGCGTGCCGCTCCAGGATTCGAAGCTCTTTCGCCAGGCGTGTTATCTCGACGGCGCCTGGGTCGAGGCCGGCGCCAGAGGGTCGATCGCGGTCGACAACCCGGCGACCGGCGACACCATCGGCACCGTCCCGAAACTGGGCCGCGCGGAGACGCGCGCGGCGATCGACGCGGCCGCGCGCGCCTTCCCGGCGTGGCGCCGCAAGGCGTCGAAAGAGCGCGCCGCCGTCATGCGCCGCTGGTTCGATCTGATGATGGCGAACCAGGACGACCTCGCGCGGCTGATGACCACCGAGCAGGGAAAGCCGCTGACCGAGTCGCGCGGCGAGGTCGCGTACGCGGCGTCGTTCCTCGAATGGTTCGGCGAAGAGGCCAAGCGCATCTACGGCGACACCATCCCCGCCCCTCAATCAGACAAGCGCATCGTCGTCATCAAGGAACCGATCGGCGTCGTCGCCTGCATCACGCCCTGGAATTTCCCGCTGGCGATGATCACCCGCAAGGCCGGCCCCGCGATCGCGGCGGGCTGCACGGTGGTGCTGAAGCCGGCCTCGCAGACGCCATTCTCGGCCCTCGCCCTCGCCGAGCTCGCCGAGCGCGCCGGCGTGCCGAAGGGAGTGTTCAACGTCATCACCGGGCCGGCGACCGAGATCGGCGGAGAGTTGACCAGCAATCCGGTCGTTCGCAAGGTCTCGTTCACCGGCTCCACCGAGATCGGCAAGCTGCTGATGGCTCAAGCCGCCACCACCGTGAAGAAGCTGTCGCTCGAGCTCGGCGGCAACGCGCCGTTCATCGTCTTCGACGATGCGGATCTCGATGCGGCGGTCGACGGGGCGATCGCGTCCAAGTACCGCAACACCGGGCAGACCTGCGTCTGCGCCAATCGTCTGCTGGTGCAGGACGCCGTCTACGACGCGTTCGCCGGCAAGCTGGCGGCGGCGGTGAAGAAGCTGACGCCGGCGCCGGGCATGGATGCGAACGCGACGCAGGGTCCGCTGATCGACGATCGTGCGGTCGAGAAGGTGGAGAGCCACATCGCCGACGCGACCTCGAAGGGGGCCAAGGTCCTCCTCGGCGGCAAACGCCACGCGCTCGGCGGGCGGTTCTTCGAGCCGACGATCCTCACCGACGTGACGCCGCAGATGGCGGTGGCGCGCGAGGAAACTTTCGGGCCGGTCGCGCCGCTCTTCAGGTTCCGCGACGAGGCCGAGGCGATCGCGTTGGCCAACGACACCGAGTTCGGCCTCGCCGCCTACTTTTATGGGCGCGATATCGGCCGCATCTGGCGCGTCGCCGAAGCGCTCGAATACGGCATCGTCGGCATCAACACGGGGCTGATCTCGACCGAGGTGGCGCCGTTCGGCGGCGTGAAGGAATCGGGGCTGGGCCGCGAAGGGTCGAAGTACGGCATCGAGGAGTTCCTCGAGATCAAGTACCTCTGCATGGGCGGCCTCTAGCAACTCCTTCGCAGGCCCGCCCCCAATGCTTTCACTGGCAGGGTCGCTGGCTTGCCGCGTCTCCCCACGAAGGACACGAAGTCACGAAGGACACGAAGAAGACCATCTGTACTAGGGTGCTTTGAGCGGCGCCGTTGCTCGAATCGACGCATCTCTTAGTCAGCTGGTTGCGCGCCGCCGGCCTTTTGCTGCGCGGCGCGCCGGCTTGCGCTTTGCCTTCACATCCTTGCGGTCGCGCAACAGGCCGCCGAGCGCGATGTCGGCGATC
>Ga0111539_10006414_pt1 | contig 15170 bp, 11 predicted proteins | sample RhiMethybrSRZTD1_FD_79667 | JGI IMG/M metagenome (GOLD analysis project Ga0111539, IMG submission 79667) | Populus rhizosphere microbial communities from Tennessee, USA - Rhizosphere MetaG P. TD hybrid SRZTD1 (version 2) (version 2) | ecosystem: Host-associated > Plants > Roots > Rhizosphere >... | reverse complement strand
TGCGTTCTCTGTGACGTTGTGGTGCCGTGGCAACCATGTCGTCACGGAGAACGGGGGGCGGTCGGGCGAGGCGGATGGCGGTCCCCACGGCTCGCGTCCCGGGGGGCCATGCGTTCTCTGTGACGTTGTGGTGCCGTGGCAACCATGTCGTCACGGAGAACGGGGGGCGGTCGGGCGAGGCGGATGGCGGTCGTCGAGGCCCGCGTCCCGGGGGGCCGCGGTTCTCTGTGACGTTGTGGTGCCCTGGCAACCATGTCGTCACGGACAACGGGGACGACCGGGGAAACCCGGGGGAGAGCGGGGGCGTGCCGGGGCGCCCGCCTCCACGGCGTCACGCCGGAGCGGGGGCCAGCCGGAAGTGGGCGACGATGCGCTGGGCGGCCGATCCCTTGGGGTGGCAGGCGAACAGCGTCGCCGTGTGCTCGGGGGTCTGGTCGACGATGTGCATGCCGTCGGGGCCGACGACCGACGTGTCCGTGAGGACGTAGGTCCACACCGTCCCGTCGTTCATCGTGAACACGAGCGGGTCGCCGACCTGCAGCAGGTCGAGGTCGTAGAACGGCCGGGTGTGCGTCACGCGGTGGCCGGCCACGACCACGTTGCCGAGCTCGCCCGGCATGGCGGTGCCGGGCCAGTGGCTGGGCCCGCGGTCGATGGCCGTGAGGGTGACGCCCTCGCCGAGGGGCTGGGTCACCCCGATGGTGGGCAGCGACAGGGTGCCGTGGACGACCTCGGGGGTCGGTGCCCGGGCGTCGGCGGGGGAGTCCTCGGGCACCGGCAGCGGTCCCGTGCCCGGGACGGGGCCCACGGGCTCGGCCGCGGGGAGGCCGGGGAGGGTGGTCGGCGCGGCGGCGGCGACGGTCGTCGTCGGCTCCGGGGCGGTGGACGGACGGCCGTCGTCGGCGGTCAGCGACCAACCGACCAGGCCGAGCGACGCCGCGACCAGGCCTGCCGCCAGCCCGGCGAGGGCGAGGCGCCGCCGGCGGGGCGTCTCGGGGGACGCGTCCGTCATGCGTCGGTTCTAGTACACCTCTGCGCCGACGACCCGCGCCGCGGCCTGACGGGCGCCCCGGATGCAGGCCGGCACGCCGACGCCGCGGGCCCAGGCGCCGGCCAGCCCGAGGCGGGGCGACGCGGCCGCCAGCGCGGCCTCGGCCGCCGCCACCCGGTCGAGGTGGCCGGGTCGGGGTTGGGGGAACGAGCGGGGCCAGCGCGAGACGCGCACCTCGAGCGGCTCGGCCCGCAGGCCCATCGTGGTGGTGAGGTCGGCGAGCACGCGGGCGACCAGCGTGACGTCGTCGAGCGCCGTCGCCCGGTCGTCGCCGTCGCGGCCCACCGACGCCCGCAGCACCGCGACGCCGGGCTCGATCGCCAGGTGCGGCCACTTGGACGTCACCCACGAGCAGGCGGTGAGCAGGAGGCCCGCCGAGCGGGGGACGAGGAAGCCGGACCCGTCGAGCGGCCGGTCGATGCCGGAGGCGGGCACGGCCAGCGCGACCAGGGTGACCGAGGCGTGCTCGATGCCGGCGAGGACGTCGGCGGCCGCCGGCGCCACCGGGGCCAGCAGCGGCGCCGCCGCGAACGCCGGGGTGGCCACGACCACGGCCTCGGCGACGAGGCCGCCCGGCTCGAGGCGCCAGCCCGTGCCGTCGGGCACCAGGCCCGTCACCGGGACGCCGGTGCGCAGGTCGTCGCCGAGCGCGTCGGCGAGCGCGGCGACGAGGCGGCCCATGCCCCCCGCCGGAGCCAGGAAGACCGGCCGCCCCGTCTCGACCGCCTGCGCCCGCAGGGCGGCGGCGGCCCGCACCAGGCTGGGATCGGCCGGGTCGCGGTCGCGGGCGGCCGCCAGCTGGGCGGCGCTGACCTGGAGCGACAGGGCGTCGCAGTCGCCGGCGTAGATGCTGCCGACCAGGGGTGCGACCAGCCGGTCGAGCACCTCGTCGCCGAGGCGTCGGCGCACGAGCGCGCCGACGCTCTCGTCGGCGCCCGGGGGCGGCCGGTCGTCGGCGGCGGTCAGGTCGCGGCGCGCCCGCTCGACGCCGGCCGGGCTCAGCAGTCCGGACGCCGCGACCGCGTCGAGGTCGGTGGGGACGCCGAGGAGCTGGTCGGCCGGCAGGGGCCGCAGCTCGCCGTCGTGGAAGACGTGGGCGGCCGACACCCCGGGCGACACCAGGTCGGACGTGATGCCGAGCTCGGCGCACAGCTCGACGGCCTCGGGCACCCGGGCCAGGAAGGCGTCGGCGGCCTCGTCGAGCGCGGCGCCGGCGAACGCGGAGGTCTGCAGCTTCCCGCCCGGCCGCGGGGCGGCGTCGAGCACCACGACCCGCGCGCCCTGCCGGCGGGCCTCCCAGGCGGCGGCGAGCCCGCTGATGCCGGCGCCGACGACGGCGAGGTCGGCGCGCTCGGTCATGCCGCCCGGACGGTGGCGGCCAGGCCCGCCATGACGGCCGGCTCGTCGTTGATCGACGCCGTGCGGGCGAAGGCGAGGCCGGCCTCGGCCGCCACCCGGCGGGCGTCGACGTCGAGGTCGTACAGCACCTCGAGGTGGTCGGACACGAAGCCCTGGGGGCACACGAGCACGCCGTCCACCTGGCCGCCCGCCCCCAGCGTGCGGATCACGTCGAGCACGTCGGGCCCGCGCCACGGCTCGGGCGTGCGGCCGGCCGACTGCCAGGCCAGCGCCCAGCCGCCTGCGCCCGCGACGCCGGGGTCGCCCTCGGCGCCGAGGCCGGCCCGGGCGGCGATGGCGGCGGCCGACGACCGCAGCTCGTCGGGGTAGGGATCGTCCTCGAGCACCCGCTCGGGCAGCGAGTGGGCGGTGAACAGCACGGTGGTGCGCCCGGGCAGGCCCGCCCGGGCGGTGGTGAGGCGCGAGGCCTGGGCGTCGATCCACGCCGGCAGCGCCCGCCACGACTCGACGCCGGTGTAGGGCAGGCCGTGCTCGGCCGCGGCCGACGACCCCCGGGCGTGGTACTCGCCGACGGACCCCCGCGAGTAGTGCGGGGCGAGCACGAGCCCGACGATGCGGTCGGGGGTGCCGTCGGGCCCGCCGGTGGCGACCGTGGCGACGGCGTCCTCGATGAACGGCCCGGCGTGCTTGTTGCCGAGGGCGACCTGCCAGGCGCCGGGCTGCTCGGCCGCGAGGGCGGCGGCGATGCCCGCCACCTGGGCCCGGGTGCGCTCGGCCAGCGGCGACACGCCGCCGATGGCGTCGTAGCGGCGCCGCAGGTCGGCGAGCTGCTCGGGCGTGGGCGGCCGGCCCCGCCGGATGTGGGTGTAGTACCCCTCGACCTCGTCCGGGGATGCCGGGGTGCCGTAGGCCATCACGACCAGCCCGGTCGTCATGCGGGCGCCCGCCACCCGTGCACGAGGTCGACGAGGCGCTCGAGGATCGCGGGATCGGTCTCGGGCAGAACGCCGTGGCCGAGGTTGAACACATGGCCCGGCCGGCCGCCGTTGGCCGCCAGCACCTCGACGGCCGCGGCCTCGACCGCGGGCCACGGTGCGAGGCACACGGCGGGGTCGAGGTTGCCCTGCACCGCGATCTCGGGGCCGAGTCGGGCCCTGGCCTCGTCGAGCGGCACCCGCCAGTCGACGCCCACGACCGACGCGCCGGCCTTGGCCAGCAGGCCCAGCAGCTCGCCGGTGGTGACGCCGAAGTGGATGGCCGGCACGCCGAGGTCGGCGACACCGGCGAACACGCGGGCGCTGGTGGGCAGGACGTGGCGCTCGTACATGGCGGGGCTGAGGGTGCCCGCCCACGAGTCGAACAGCTGGACCGCCCGGGCCCCGGCCTGGACCTGCGCCCGCAGCGACGCCACGGCGATGGCGGCGAGCCGGTCGACCAGCGCCTCCCACAGGTCGGGCCGGCCGAGCATGAGCGCCTTGGTGCGTCCCAGGGTGCGCGACGGGCCGCCCTCGATCAGGTAGCTGGCCACGGTGAACGGGGCGCCGGCGAAACCGATGAGCGGCACGTCGCCGAGCTCGCCGACCAGGTTGCGGACGGTCTGCTGCACGTAGGGGCAGTCGGCCTCTGGATCGAGCGGCCGCAGGCGGTCGAGGTCGCGCTCGTCGCGGAAGGGCTGGGCCACGACCGGGCCGACGCCGTGGTGCACCTCGACGCCGAACCCCAGCGCCGCCACGGGCACGACGATGTCGCTGTAGAGGATGGCGGCGTCGACGCCGTAGCGGCGGACCGGCTGGAGGGTGATCTCGGTGGCGAGGTCGGGGTCGCGGACGGCGTCGAGGATGCTGCCGCTGCCGCGCACGGCCCGGTACTCGGGCAACGACCGCCCCGCCTGCCGCATGAACCACACGGGCACCCGCGGCGCCGGCAGGTTGCGGCAGGCCAGCAGGAACGGCGGCTCGGGGGCGGGGGCCATCGGCGGTCACGCTACCCGGGCCCTCCCACCGGGCCCGAAGTGGCCCACCGGGGGCCCGGGACCGGCCCGCCGCGACCCGGTTCCCCCCCTCCCGTGCCCGGGTGTCGGGGGATCACCCCCGTCGACAGGGCGGGCCGCGCCCCGCAGGATGGGCGCATGCGGGAGAGAGACGACGACGCACCGGTCACCGAGCCCGAGGGCTCGCTCGCCGACGGCGTGGGCGAGACGGCCGAGCCCGGGGGCTACGAGTCGACGAGCGAGCCCTACGGCGACGGCGACTTCGGCGACGACACGTACGGCGACGACTCCTCCGACGACGACACCTCGGTCGACGACACGTACGACGACGACGACGACGCGTACGGAGACGACGACGACACGTACGGCACCGACGGCACGTACGGCGACGGCGACGGTGACGGCGAGGTGGTGGTCGACAGCGACGACACTGGCACCGACGGCATCGACGTCGACGACACGGTCACCGAGGACGAGAGCCCGTTCGACGACGCGGCCCTGGCCGAGGACAACTCGCCGCTCGAGGGCATCGGGTTCCTCATCGACGAGGTCCGCGAGGCGCTGTTCGGCGACGACGACGCCGCCGCGGCCAGCCCGTTCGACACCGATCCGGTCGACCTCGAGACCGAGACCGACCTCGACCTCACCGGCGACGGCGTGGTCGACCGGGCCGACCTCCACGAGGCGGCCTCGTCGTTCGACTTCCACGCGGACGACGGCCACCACCACCACGGCCACCACGACGACGGGGTGTTCGACGCCTGACCGCGCCGGGCGCGGCCGGTGCCCCGGCGGCCGCCCGGCGGGCGCTCGCCGGGCCCGGGTTGACCGAAGGCGAACCTGAACTCCGGGTTGCAGGTAGCATGGTCCGTTCCTCGACCAGCGGAGGAGCGAGTGGCCACCCACCCCGACCTGGCCTCGGAGCAGGCGTACATCGAGCACGCGTACAACTCGCTCGACGAGGCGCGCCGCACGGCCACGCGCCTGCGGTCGATGGTCGAGGTGGGCAAGGGGGGCACCGAGCAGGCGCGCTGGGAGCGCGAGATGATCGAGGAGAACATCGCCGCGCGCCTCGACTACCTCAACCTCGGTGACGCCAGCCTGGTGTTCGGGCGCATCGACCAGGCCCGGTCCGAGGGCGGCGAGACGTACTACATCGGGCGCATCGCGGTGGCCGACCAGACGCAGGAGCCGCTGGTCGTCGACTGGCGGGCCCCGGTGGCGGAGCCGTTCTACCGGGCGACCGGGCGGGCGCCCATGGGTCTCGTCCGCCGGCGCCACTTCGCCACCCGGGGCCGCAAGCTGCTCGGCATCGAGGACGAGCTGTTCGGCGAGGGCGCCGACCTGCTCGGCGGCGAGCTGACCGTCACCGACGACGGCTCCCGCGTCCGCGGTCGCAGCTCGCTGATCGCCGCTCTCGAGGAGTCGCGCACCGGTCGTCTGAGCGACATCGTCGCCACGATCCAGGGCGAGCAGGACGAGGTCATCCGCTCGCCGCTGCCCGGGGTGCTCGTGGTCCAGGGCGGGCCCGGTACGGGCAAGACCGTCGTGGCGCTCCACCGGGCCGCGTACCTGCTCTACACGTACCGCTTCCCGCTCGAGGGCCAGGGCGTGCTGGTCATCGGCCCCAACCGCCTCTTCCTCGGCTACATCGAGCGGGTGCTGCCCAGCCTGGGCGAGGCCGGCGTCGAGCTGGCGGTGCTGGCCGACCTGATCGAGGACGTGCGGGTGCGAGGGCGCGACCACGGCCTGACCGCGCGGGTCAAGGGCGACGCCCGCATGGCCAAGGTCGTGGCCAAGGCGGTGCGCGACCGCGAGCGGCCGCTCCGCACCGATCTGCGGGTGCCCTTCGGCGTGCAGACGCTGGTGCTGCCCGCCGCCCGCACCGGCGAGATCGTCGCCGACGCCCGCCGCCGCTTCCGCTTCCACAACGCGGGGCGCCGCTTCGTCGAGCGCGAGCTGTTCGCGGCGCTCGCCGACGTCAGCCGCGTCCCCACCACGCCCGACGAGGTGCGCGAGCGCCTGCGGCGAGCCCCCGAGGTCCGCGAGGCGCTCGAGCGCATGTGGCCGCTGCTCACCCCCGCCCAGCTGCTGCACGACCTGTTCGGCTCGCGGGCGCTCGTCGACCTCGCCGCCGGTCGGCGGCTCGACGAGGCCGAGCGCGCCGCGCTCGTCCGCCCCCGGTCCGACGACGCCGACGCCGTGATCTGGACCCACGACGACGTGCCGCTGCTCGACGAGGCCCGGGCCCTGCTGGGCCCCCGCCAGCGGCGCCGGCGCACCAACGGCGCCGATCCCGACGAGATCCGCACGTACGGCCACATCGTGGTCGACGAGGCCCAGGACCTGTCGCCGATGCAGCTCCGCATGCTCGACCGCCGGTCGCTCAACGGCTCGATGACGGTCGTCGGCGACATCGCCCAGGCCACCGGCGTCTGGGCCCACAAGGACTGGGACGACATCCTCGAGCACCTGCCCCACAAGCGCCCGGGTCAGCGGGCCGAGCTCACGATCGGCTACCGCATCCCCGAGCCCACGATGGAGCTGGCGGCCAAGGTGCTGCGCGAGGCGGCACCCGACCTGCGGCCGCCCGACTCGGTGCGCAAGGCCGGTGACGAGCCCCGCCTCCTGGCGGTCGACCCGGCCGAGCTGGCGGCGCGGGTGGCGCAGGTGGCGGCCGAGGAGCGCGACGCCGTCGACCCCGGCAGCGTGGCCGTCATCGCCCCGTCGACCCTGGTCGACGAGGTGGCGGCGGGGCTCGACGCCGCCGGCGTCGAGTTCGGGCGCGCGGCCCGCAACGGCCTCGAGGCCCGGGTCACGCTGGTGCCGGTCAGCCTGGTCAAGGGCCTCGAGCTCGACGCCGCCGTCGTGGTCGAGCCGGCCGCGATCGTCGACGAGGAGGCGCAGGGCATGCGTGCGCTCTACGTGGCGCTCACGCGGGCGACGAAGCGCCTGGCGGTCGTCCACGCCCAGCCGCTCCCCGACGCCCTCGCCTGAGGTCGCCGCCCGCCCCCGCACGGGGGCGGCCCCGCCGGTCGTCCGCGCGAGGTAGGTTGAACGACCGGTTGGGCGGGCTCCTTCCTGGGGGTACTCGAGCATGCCTACGTCGGGCGAAGTCGTAGGGCGCTATCTACGTTGGTTCCTCGCGGTCCTGTCGGCGGCGGCCGGGCTGGTCCACTTCGCGGCCGCGGGCGAGCACTTCGACGTCACGGCCTGGCACGGCAGCTTCTTCGCGGTGGTGGGGTGGCTGCAGCTGGCGTGGGCGGTCGGGGTGGTCGTGCGCCCGACCGACCGGCGCCTGTTGGCGGCCGGGGCGGTGCTCAACGGCGTCGTGCTGGTGGTGTGGGCCGTGTCCCGCACGGTCGGGGTGCCGATCGGCCCCGACGCGTGGACCTCCGAGCCGGTCGGGTTCGCCGACGCGCTCACGTCGGGCTTCGAGCTGCTCATCATCATGCTGGTCGTCCTCGTGCTGGTGCGACCGGCCGTGGCGGGCATGGCGGTCGACCCGGGCACCGCCCGGCTGGGCGTCATCGGCGCGTCCCTCGCGGTGGTCGTCGTGTCGACCACGGCGGTCACGCCCGCGGTGGCGAGCGAGCACGCCCACGGCGCCGACGGCCACGGCGACCACGGCAGCTACACGATCCAGGCCGACGGCACGTCGAACTGCGAGCACTCGGGCGTGCAGAACGCGGGCAACGCCGCCAACGGTGGCCACGGGCACCGCGGTCCGGTGCCGTGGCAGCCGCTGGACGCCGAGGGGCGTGCCCGCCTCGCCGAGCAGCTGGCGGCGGCGCAGACGGTGGTCGACAGGTACCCGACCGTCGCCGACGCCGAAGCGGCCGGCTTCACACGGGCATCGGTCTACGTGCCCTGCATCGCGGCCCACTACCTCGCGCCCGACCGCGACTCGTTCGACGAGTTCGACCCCGCCGAGCCGCAGATGCTGCTGTTCGCCGGCACCGATCCCGACAGCGAGCTCGTCGGCCTCAGCTACAGCAACATCTCGACGGACGGCCCGCCCGACGGCTTCGAGGGCCCGAACGACGTGTGGCATGCCCACGAGCAGCTCTGCATGAAGCCCGGTCTCGTGCTGGGGGTCGAGACGGCCGAGAAGGACGCGTGCGAGGCACGCGGCGGCGTGCTGGTCGACACCAGCAACGACTGGATGATGCACATGTGGAACGTGCCGCAGTGGGAGAACCGCTGGGGCATGTTCGCGTCCGAGCACCCCGATCTGGGCGGGCGCATGGGCGACATGGACGCACCGCCCGACCCCGAGGCCGACGGCACCTGGTTCGAGGAGTCGGAGCCGGCGGGGTGACCGGTCAGGTGCGCTCGAGCACGTGCACGCCGATGGCGGCCACGTCGCCCGAGATGATGCCGCCGGTGTTGACGGTCATGCCGACCTCGGCGTCGACCTGCCGCTCGCCGGCCGTGCCGCGCAGGTGGTGGGCGACCTCCACCACCTGGCAGATGCCGGTGGCACCGATGGGGTGGCCGCGGGCCACCAGGCCGCCGCTCGGGTTCACCACGGTGCCGTCGGTGCCGAAGGTGGTGGCGCCGCGCAGGGTGGCCTTGCCGGCCTCGCCCTCGTCGAAGAAGCCGAGGCTCTCGAGCGCGTAGAGCTCCTCGGCGCTGGTGGCGTCGTGCAGCTCGAGCACGTCGATGTCGCCGGGGGCGACCGCGGCGGCGTCCCAGGTGGCCTTGGCCAGCTCGCTGAGGCGGCTGTGGTAGTCGGAGCTGGCGTCGCCCGACCGCACCACGCTGGCCCGGATCCGGGGGGCGTGGGCCACGGCCTCCGACGTGAGCACCACCGCCGCGGCCCCGTCGGTGAACGACGAGCACATCAGGCGGGTGAGCGGCTGCTCCACGGGCGGCGACGCCAGCACCTCGTCGGCGGTGATCTCGGTGCGGTGCTGGGCCAGCGGGTTGCGCGAGCCGTGCCGCCGGGCCTTGACGGCGGTGGCGGCCAGCTCGTCGAGCGTGTGGCCGCGGTCGGTGAGCTGGTGGGTCGCCCACTCGCTGTTGAAGCCCATGAACACGCTGCCCGAGCGGCGCCCGATGGTGTCGCGGAGGCTCGGCCGCTGCTCGGCGGTGAGGCAGTTCTCGATGCCGGCCAGGGTGGCGGCCCGGTCGCCGGTCCACATCTTCTCGACGCCGACGACCAGCACCGGCCCCTCGCCGGCGCGCACCGCGAGCTGGCCGAGGTGGATCGCCGACGCCCCGCCGGCGCAGCCGTTGTCGACGTTCACGACGTGGGCGGTGCCGAGGCCCGACTCGAACAGCCACGACTGACCCCGGACGCACTCCTGGTCGGACAGCAGGCCGCCGAGGGCGTTCGCCACCACGATCAGCGACAGGCGCTCGGGGTCGACGTCGGCGTCGGCCAGGGCCTCGTGGGCGGCCGTGCGGGCGAGCTCGGCCGGCCCCTGGGCGAGCCGGCCCTGGGGCGTCATGCCCAGGCCGGCGATGCGGACGTCGGTCACGGGTGCACCGTCCTTGCTGTGGATGCCGGGGTGGCCGTCGCAGGGGCGGTCACGGTGGAGGACTGGTCGGTCGACGACCGCGCGGTCGCGGCCCGGAGGCCGGCGAGGAGGGCGTCGATGTGCGGAACCGGGTCGTCGTCGGCCACGAACAGGCACAGGTGCTCGGCGCCGGCCTCGGCGTAGGCGGCGAGCCGCTCGACGCATGCCGCCGGCTCACCGGCGACGAGGTGGCGCTCGAGGCGCGCCTCGGGCAGCCCGTACAGCGACGACATCCAGGCCAGGCCCTGGCGGCGGGCCACGGCGCCGTCGGGCCCGGTGCGCACGAACAGCAGGACGCTGCGGGTGACGTCGGCCGGCTGGCGACCGGCGAGCACGATCTCGGCGTCGAGCTGCCGGTAGCGCGACCGCAGGGCGTCGGGCGACAGGAACATGGGGATCCAGCCGTCGCCGCGCCGGGCCGCCCGGCGCACCGCCGGATCGCCGGAACCGCCCACCCAGATCGGGACGCGCTCGGGCGCGGGGCGCTGGGCGTAGCGCTCGTCGCCGGGCGCCCACAGGCGGGCGAGCTCGTCGAGGGCGGCGTCGAGCGTGGCGCCGCGCCGGGCGAAGTCAGCGCCGGCGGCCGCGAACTCGCCCTCGTGGGCGCCGGCGCCGACCCCCAGGACGAGGCGTCCGCCCGAGAGCTCCTGGAGCGAGGCGACGGCCTTGGCCACCACGGCCGGGTCGCGCAGGGCCAGCTGCAGCACCGCCGTGCCGAGCGTGCAGCCGGTGCCGGTGCCGGCGGCGACGGCCAGCGTGGTGAGCGCCTCGAGGACCGGGCCGTGCCAGAAGAGGTGGTCGCACGCCCAGAGGGCGTCGACGCCGAGGGCGTCGGCGTCGGCGACCGTCGCACGGAGGAGGCCGGCGTCCAGGCGGCCGGACTGGGGGAACGTGGGCAGCACCAGCCCGACCGTCGTCCCGGCGGCCGATTCCCCCACGGTCGCCGCGCGACCCTCGATGCCTCCCCCAGCCATCGCCGCCGATGCTAACGGTCGCCGTGCCCGCCCGCTCGGTGGAACCGGCGGAGGATGCCTGACCGGTGGTCAGGCGACGGGCGTGGCGGACGGTGCCGGACGGGCGTCGCCGTCGCCGTCGCGGTCGCCGACCTCGACCTGGGGCGCGGCCTCGGCGGCGACGCCGGCCGCCGGGGGCGGGGAGGGGGTGGGGAGCGGCGTGGCCGCACCATCGGCGCTACCGGCGTCGACCTCGGCCATGCGCTGGCGGTGGGCCGCGATCCGCTCGGGCGTCGCCCGCGGGAACCGGGGCGCCCAGCGGTCGAGGATCGGCCGCTCGAGGTACCGGTAGGAGATCGTGGCCACCACGAACGACACGACGACCTGGAGGGCGATGGTGGGGAACTCGGGCCAGTCGGTGTACTGGTCGACCACCATGATCGTCGGCCAGTGCCACAGGTAGAGGCCGTAGGTCATCTCGCCGGTCAGCTGGAACGGCTTCCAGGCGAGGAACCGGGCGAGCCGGCCGTCGGGGTGCCGGATGAGCTCGCTCAGGATGCCGGCCACCGACACGCTGCAGAGCAGGAACCCGCCGTAGTACCACCCCGTCGTGCGCAGGTTGGCGGTGAAGAGCATGACGACCAGCACCGTGAAGCCGACCAGGCCCCACACCTTGGCGATGCGGTCGTGGCGCGGCCCGCTGCGCAACCACAACCCCGAGTGCACGGCGAAGGCGAGCACCACCCCCACCAGCAGGGCCTGGAGCCGCGTGTCGGTGCCGTAGTAGAGGCGCTGCAGGTGCAGCGGGTGGTAGGTGTGCGACGCCATCACGCCCATCCACACCACCGACGCCAGCACCCCGACGACGATGAAGGGGATGGCGCGGCGCAGCGAGCGCTGCCAGGCCAGCAGCACCACGATGCCGATGGGCGCCACCAGGTAGAACTGCTCCTCGATCGACAGCGACCACACGTGGCTGAGGTAGAAGGGGAACCGGGTGGTGCCGAACGCGCCGAGCCAGTTCTGGTAGTAGAGCAGCGCCCCCCACACCTCCTGCCAGGCGCCGCGCTTCTCGCCGTAGGGCGAGAACGTGAGCAGGGCGATGACGGTGAACAGCACGACGGCCAGCAGGGCCGGCAGCAGCCGCAGCGCCCGGCGTGCGTAGAAGTTGCGCAGCCGCATCTCGCCGGTGCGGTACCACTCGTCGAGCAGCAGCGACGTGATCAGGAACCCGCTCTGCACGAAGAACAGCTCGAGCCACAGGTAGGCCCCCGGCAGGAACCACGACTGGTTCTCGTGCTCGAACGCGATGATGCAGTGGTAGAGGATGAACGTCGTGACGCCGATGCCGCGCAGCCCGTCGAACGACGGTTGGTAGCCGAGTCGGAAGTCGACCCAGTGCCGGCGCACCCTGTCGTGCTCGAAGAGGGCTCCCCCAGCCATCGGGGCGAGCTTAACCAGGGTTCCGGAGCCGATGCCCGGTCGCGGCCCGCTCGGTCGCGGAGGCCGGCTCGCCCACGGTGCGTGAACGCTATGCTCGCCGCCTCGGGCTGATCCCGAGCTGGGGAAAGGTGCGTCACGGACGGTCGTCGCGGCGTGCGTGCAGGACGGACAGCGGAGTTGGACTCCTCGTGACCTTGTCGCAATGGGCGATCGGCATGCTTCTCGTCGCCGTCCAGGCGATCGCCTGCGCGGTCGCCGGGCACGGGCTGCGCCGGCGCCTGGTCCCGGCGTGGGACGGACCCGTCGCCGTCGTCGCTGCCGCAGTGTTGGGCGTGACCGTCCTGGTCGGAGCGTCGCAGCTGCTCGGCTCGGTGGGCCTGCTGCGGCAGTGGTCGCTGCCGGCCCTGCTGGTCGTCGCCGCGTGGCTGTGCACCCCGGGGTGGTCGCGGAGGCGGCTCCACGGCCGAGCGCCCGCACCCGACGTCCCGGCCGCAGGCCGCGGCCAAGCGGACCTCGCGGCCGACGCCGACGGCGACAGCGGCGCCCGGGGCGCCCGGTGGCAGGTGGTGGCGACCGAGTCCCGCGTGGCGAACGCCGCGGCCCTGCTGGCGGTCGTCGCGGTCTCCGCGAGCTGGGTCGAGCGCGTGGTCGCGGTGTACCGCCGCGGGATGACCGACGGCGACAGCCTCATGTACCACCTGCCGTTCGCGGCCCGGTTCGTGCAGACCGGCTGGACGACCGGCACCGACGCCATCGGGCCCGACGCCTGGGTGGCGTTCTACCCGGCCAACGTCGAGCTGATCGAGGCCTCGCTGATCCTGCCCTTCGGCAGCGACGTCCTCGTGCCGCTGATGAACCTGGGGTGGCTGGCCCTGGCGCTGGCCGCGGCCTGGTCGATCGGGGCCGTGGTCGGCCGGCCCGCCCTGGGCGTGGTCATGGGCGCGGTGCCCCTGGCCGTGCCGGTCATGGCCGCGACGCAGGGCGGCACGGGGCGCGTCGACGGCGCCACGATCGCCCTCCTGCTGGCCGCGGTGGCGCTGGTGCTGCAGCAGCCCAGGACGACGGCGTCGTGCGGGGTGGCGGGCCTCGCTCTCGGGCTCGCCATCGGCACGAAGATGGCGGTGCTGCCCCTGGCCGGCCTCCTGCTCGTCACGGTCGCCCTGGCGCTGTGGCGTCGCCACGGGGGGCTGTCGGTGGCGGCGTGGGGTGGTGCGACCGCAGTCGCCTGCGGGTACTGGTACGTGCGCAACTGGGTGGTCACCGGCAACCCCGTGCCCGCGCTGGACCTGTCGATCGGCCCGGTCGGGTTCGCGCCGCTCCCGGCCGATCGGATCGCCCTGCTCGACAACAGCTCGATCGCGGAGAACGTCGACCTCCCCGGCTTCTGGGCGAACATCGCCCACCCGGTGCTCGACGGCATCGTCGGATCGATCGTGCTGGCGGTCGCGATCATCCTCACCGCGGTGGTCGCCGCCGCCCTGGTCGCCGTCCAGCGCCCCTGGGGCCTCCGTCACGCCGTGACCGCCTCGGCCGTCGGGGGCTGCGTGGCCTACGTGTTCGCTCCCTACAGCGCACCGCTGCTCGGGAACGGCACCGACAGCCCGACCGCGGCGCTGATCGTCGGGTTGAACGTGCGCTACCTGCTCCCGTCGCTCGCCGTGCTGCTGTGCATGCTCCCCGTCGGGCTGGAGCGCCGGTCGCGCACCGTGGGCGACGTGATGGTCGTCGCCGGGGCGGGAGCCGTCGCCTACCTCTGGTTCGAGAGCACCCGGCTCCACGGTGAGTGGCCGATGCGCACGAGCGACACGGTCATCGGGGTCGCCGTGGTGGCCGCCGCCGTGCTGGTGGTGCTGGCCGGCATGCACGTGGCCGGCGACCGCGGGCGGGCCACGCCCGGGCCCGTGCCGGTGGCGGCGGTCGTGCTCGTCGCCGTGATCGTGGGCGGCGCCGCGGTCTCCGCCTGGGTGGCCGCCGACCGGTCGGGCCTGCACAGCTACTCGGCCATGCCGTCGAACGCGGTGGCCCTGATGCGAGCGGCGGACGCCACGCCCGGTCGCCGCATCGCGCTGCTCGACGGCTGGGTGCAGTACCCGTACCTCGGCGCCGACATCGGCAGCGTCGTCGACTACGTCGGCCTCCCCGCGGATCACGGCCTGTCGGATCCGCCCCGCGACTGCGACGAGGTGTGGCAGGCGCTGGCCCGGCACGACTACGACGTCGTGGTCGTCCAGCAGCCCCTGTTCGACCGGGTGGGCTCGATCGCGGGGAACGTCGAGTGCCTGCTGGCCGACGAGCGCGCCGAGCTCGTGGAGCGCAACGGCGCCGGCGCCGTGTTCGCGCTGTCCTAGGCCCTGGTGTCCGGCACGGCCCGGCCCCGCGTCCCGCCCGCCGGCGCGGATGCGCTCGCGCCCGCCGCATCGCGCCCCGGGCAGGCGGGGAGCTAGCTTGCCGCCCTGTGGCGACCGAGCTCGACGCCGAGACCAGCGACACCGACGACGCGCCGCCTGAGCGGGTGAGCCCGTCGTGGGGTGGCCGTCGCCTGCTGGCGGTGCTGCTGGTGGCGGTGAACCTGCCGATCGTCGTCGCGACCGTGCGAGGCCTGTCCCACGGTTGGCAACCGATCGGCGACAACGGGATCCTGCTGGTGCGGGCCCGGGACGTGGGCACGGCGAACCACCCGTGGTTGGGCTCGTGGACCTCGGCCTCGCTGGCGGTCGGCCAGAACCTCAACAACCCGGGTCCGTTGTACTTCGACGCGTTGGCGCCGACGGTGCGGTTGCTGGGTCCGTGGGTGGGGTTGGCGGTGGGCGTGATGGTGGTGAACATGGCGGCGTCGTCGCTGGCGGTGG
>Ga0111539_10006413_pt1 | contig 15170 bp, 10 predicted proteins | sample RhiMethybrSRZTD1_FD_79667 | JGI IMG/M metagenome (GOLD analysis project Ga0111539, IMG submission 79667) | Populus rhizosphere microbial communities from Tennessee, USA - Rhizosphere MetaG P. TD hybrid SRZTD1 (version 2) (version 2) | ecosystem: Host-associated > Plants > Roots > Rhizosphere >... | reverse complement strand
GGTCAGCGGTTCTTCGCGTACTTTCACTATCTCGATCCCCATCACACGTACGTCAAACACGACGGCCACCCGGACTTCGGTCCCAAGGCGCGCGACCTCTACGACAACGAGGTCCACTACACCGATCAGCGGCTCGGTGAGCTGATCGATTGGACGCGCGAGCAGCCATGGTCGAAGGACACCGCGCTCGTGATCACCAGCGGTCATGGCGAGGGGTTCGGAGAAAACAACCATTTCCGTCACGCGTACGAGCTCTGGGAGTCACTGGTGAAAGTACCGATGATCTTCTGCGTACCGGGAGCCAAGCCGCGCCGGCTCGAGGTTCGGCGCAGCCACATCGATCTCGCCCCGACGCTCGCCGACCTGATGGGCGTCAGGGCCGATCCACCGTTCCGCGGACACACCCTGGTGCCCGAGATCTTCGGCGCCGCGGTTCCGGCGCGACGCATCGTGGTCGATCTGCCGCGTTCGGACCTGATGGACCGGCGTCGAGGCGTGATCGAGAAGGACGACAAGATCATCGCGTTCGGCGACGATCGCGTGTTTCGCCTGTACGATCTCGCCAAAGACCCCTGGGAAAAAACCGACCTCAGCAAAACCTACCCCGAGCGCCTCGAGCGCATGAAAGCGATTTACCTCGAAGAATCGCGCAAGATACCGGTGGTCGAAGTGGTGGGCGGCGCGCCGCTTTTGGGGGCTCCGGCCGGACAGCGCTGGTAGTGCGCGGGGCGGCCACGTGTCGTACGGTGCCGGCCCATGCCCTCCTCTCCCCCGGCCCGAAGGCTCGTCTCGCCCCGATCGATCTGGTTGTTCTCGCTGGTCGGGGCACTCGGAATCGGCGCGGCGCGCGGCGCCCTCGCCCAAGCACCGGCGGCCGTGCCGACCGCGCCAGCTACGGCGGCGGCGGCCCCCGCGCCTGCCAGCGCCGCGCCGCGCATCGCCTTCGAGCGCTACCGGCTGAAGAACGGGCTCGAAGTGATCCTGCACCAGGATCGTTCGTTGCCGCTGATCGCCTTGAACATCTGGTACCACGTCGGGCCTTCGAGCGAGCCGCGCGGCCGTTCCGGCTTCGCCCACCTGTTCGAGCACCTGATGTTCGAGGGCTCCCGCCACGTCGGCTCCGAGTTCGATCGGCTGCTCGAGTCGGCCGGCGCCACCAACGTGAACGGGACCACGAGCTGGGACCGCACGAACTACTTCGAGACCGTGCCGCGCGAGCACCTCGAGCTCGTGCTCTGGATCGAAAGCGACCGCATGGGCTACATGCTCGACAACTTGACCCAGGAGGGGCTCGACGTGCAGCGCGGCGTGGTTCAAAACGAGCGCCGCCAGACCTACGAAAATGCGCCCTATGGACCGAGCACGCTCGCGATGCTCGACGCACTGTTTCCGGAGGGGCACCCGTACCACGGCGCGGTGATCGGCTCGATGAAGGACCTCGAGGCGGCAAAGCTCGAGGACGTGCGCGCGTTTTTTCAGTCCTATTACGCGCCCAGCAACGCAACGCTGGCGATCGCCGGTGACTTCGACGGCGCGGGCGTAAAAGCGCTGATCGAGCGCTACTTCGGCACGCTCAGCGATCGCACGCGGCCCAAACGCGAGCGCGTCGCGACGCCGCCCCTTGCCGCCCCGAAGCGCCTGACCATCGTGGAACCGGTACAGCTCGCGCGGATCGCCGTCGGCTGGATCGCTCCGCCGGCATTCGGTCCCGATGAACCGGCGTTGCAAATCGCGGCCGGAGTGCTGGCCGGCGGCAAAGCGACCCGGCTCTACCGCGAGCTGGTCGTCAAGAAGAAGGTCGCTTCCGAGGTCGATGCCGAGGTCGATGCCAACGAGCTTGCCACGACCGTGATCGTCAGCGCGGTGGCGGCGTCGGGCAAACTGCCGCAGGACGTGGAGCGCGAGCTAGACGCCGTGCTCGCCGGCTTGGCGGCGGAGGGCCCGACCCCGGACGAGCTCGATCGAGCACGACGCCGGCTGATGCTCGCACTGAAGAGCGAGCTTCAGCTTTTGAACGGACCGGGTGGCGAGTCGGGCCGCGCCGGGCTGCTACAGCGTTTCAATCATTACCTGGGCGACCCCGGCTATCTCGACAAGTGGGTGGACCGGATCAACGCCGTGACCGCGGAGGACGTGCGCCGCGTGGTGCACAAGCATCTGTCACCGAACGCGCGTCTGGTGGTCGTGACGCAGCCCGCGCCCGCACAGAACGCGCCCAAGAAGGGAGGGAGCAAGTGAAGCGCTGGCTAGCCATGGCGGCCGCGCTCGTCACTGCGGCCTGCGGCGGCGCGACGCGGGCGCCGGCTCCACTTCCGGCTCCGAGCGCAATGCCGAGCGCTGGCGCCATCAATTCCCCCGAGCTCTGGCGCACGCAGAAACCCGGCCCCGGACAGCCGGGCCAGCTCGCCTATCCCCTGCCCGAAGTCGCGAAGCTCGACAACGGGCTGGTCATTTACGTGGTGCGGCGCCCCGGCGGTGTCGTGGATCTCGCGGTCGTGAGCCGGCACGGCGCAGCTTCGGTCCCCAAGAGCAAGAGCGGCCTGGCCGCGCTCACCGCGCGCATGTTGACCGAGGGTACCAAGGCCAAGAGCAGCCTCGCGCTCGCGGAGGCCACCGAGGCGCTCGGGTCGAGCCTGGATGGCGACGCCGGCCGCGACTACACGAAGCTCGAGCTCAGCACGCTGCGCGAGGATCTCCCGCGCGGGCTCGAGCTCCTGGCCGAGGTGGTCAAGACGCCGGCGTTCCGCCGCGACGAGCTCGAGCGCGTGCGCGGGGAATGGCTCGACGGGCTGGTCGCGGAACGCCAGCAACCCGTGCGCATCGCCTCGCTGGTCGGGCTGCGCGTGCTGCTCGGTGACGAGCAGGGCGCTCCGGTCGCGGGCAGTGTTCCCGACGTCAAGCGCATCGCGGTCGCGGATCTGGTGGAGTTTCACCGCCGCGCTTTCGCTCCGGGGAACCTGGCGCTGATCGTTGCCGGCGACACCACCCTGGCCGAAGTGCGGCCCCACGCCGAACGCCTGTTCGGAGCCTGGAAAGTCCCGGGCGTCGCCGATCCGAAAGCGCTCGCCATCCCCGCCCCCGCGGCGACGCGCGTGGTGCTCGTCGATCGCCCCGGTGCGGTCCAGACCGCGCTGTTCGTGGCACAGCCGTTTCCGAAGCGCAGCGATCCCGGCTACGAAGCGCGCTCGATCCTGAGTCAAGTCGTGGGCGGCCTGTTCACCTCGCGCATCAACCAGAACCTGCGCGAGAAGCACGCCTACACCTACGGTGCGCGCTCACAGGCGATCGCGACCAGGAGCTGGGGCGCCTTCGTCGTCACGACCAGCGTCAAGACCCAGGTCACGGCCGACGCGCTGAGCGAGTTGATTTCGGAGGTGAAGGCCGCTCGCGATCCGGCGCTGGGGCGACCGCTCGCCGACGACGAGCTCGATCGCGGTCGCGCCGATCTCGTCAACTCCGTCGGCGCGCACCTCGAGCACAATTCGCGCGTCGCCGACGATCTGCTGCAGATGTACGTGTACACTCTGCCGGCCGACTACTACGCGAAGTACTCGAACCTGATCCTTTCGGTCGACCGCGGCGAGGTGGCGCGTCAAGCCGCCACGCTGGTGCCGGACCAGCTGCTGGTGGTCGCGGTCGGCGATCGCTCGGCGATCGAAAGCCCGTTGCGAGAGAAAGGCTTCCGCGTCGAGAGCGCCGATCCTCGAACCCTCGAGTGAGCCCGCGCCGGCCGCTTCAGTGCTTTTGGAGCGCCGGCCCCGGATCCGAGGCGTGTGCCGGCGACGGGGCACGCCGCGCCAAAAGCAGCGCCAGCGCGCCGCCGAGGCTGAACGCGAGCAGCGCGGCAACCAGGCACATCACCGCGATCACCATGCGCTGATCGCGGCGGGCGGGGGCCCGCGAGTTGGCAACGGGAGGCCGCGACGACGCCTGGGGATGGGTCGAGCGCCGGGTCTTGATCACGAGCGTCGGCTCGGTCGCGAAGGTGAAGGGCGCGAGCGAACGCACCGGCGGCGCCTGCTTGCCCGGATCGGAGGCCCTCTGCTCCGCGTCGCTTGCGATCACCACCGTGCGCGGGTCGATGTCGACGTGGACCCGAGGCTGCGGCGCGTGCGCGCGCGACTCTTGAGCGATGATCAGGTCGTCGCTCAGCTCGTCGAGTGAGTCGGCTTCGGGAGCCGAAGGCGGTTCTTCGAGCGGTCGCGCCACGAAACGGACTTAATACTACAACGAACTTTTACCGCCAGGGTCGACGAGCCGGAAATTCTCACTCCGGCTCAGTAACCGCGAAACGGCTTTGCAGCGGCTCGGTTTGCACGCGTGGACGTTTAGCGCGTAACATTCGCGCTTCAGTGGTAGCCGAAGGCAGCATTTTGGTCGTGGATGACGACGCGGTCAGTCGCCATATCCTCGGCCAGACGCTGGCCTCCGCGGGGCTCTCGACGGTGACCGTCGGAACCGGGGGTGAGGCGATCGCCTGGCTGCAGCACAACGCGCCGGCGCTGGTGCTGCTCGATCTGGTGATGCCGGACCCCGACGGCTACGCCGTGCTTCGGCACATCCGCGCCCGCGCCGAGCTCGCGGAAATCCCGGTCGTGGTGCTGACCGCGCTCGACTCGGACGAGGAAATTCACCGCGTTTTTTCCTCGGGGGCGGACGACTACGTCCACAAGCCGTTTCGGGCGGCCGAGCTCGTGGCGCGGATCCGCGGGCAGATGCGCATGCGCGAGTACGTCGAGCGCTTGAGCCGCCGCGAGCGCGACCAGCAAACGGTGCTCGAGCTGACGCAGGCGCTGGCCTCGAGCCTGGATATCCGCGACATCCTGTTCACGGTCGTGCAGCGGGTGGCCGACGTGGCCAAAGTCGATCGCTGCAGCATCGTCCTGGTCGGAGAGCCGAGCACGATCGGCTTCGTGGTGGCCACCAGTGACGACGAGCAGATGCGCGATCTGCCGATCGATCTCCACAAGTACCCGGAAATTCGCGAGGTGCTGTCGACGGGCCGCGCGCTCGTGATCCGCGATGCCAAACACCACCCGCTTTTGGAAGTGGTGCGGCAGAACGAGCCTTCGATCGAGTTCAGCTCGCTGGCCCTGATGCCGATTTTGCACGAGCACGGGCCGATGGGCGTGATCTTCCTGCGCTCGCGGCGCACCGCTGCGTTCGCCGATCACGAGATGAGCCTGGTGCACACCGTCGCCAACGCGACCGCGATCGCGCTGCGCAACGCGCGCATCCTGCAGTCGCTTCGCGACGAGACGCAGCAGAGCACGTTCGCGCGCGTCGAAGCCGAGCGGCGCGTCCAGCTGTTCCAGCGCTACGCCGATTTCTTCGAGAGCGCGGCCGACGGCATGGTGGTGATCGATCGCACCGGCCACGTGCTGTTCGCGAATCCGCGCGCGCGTGAAATCACCGGTTACAGCGAGACCGATCTGATGACGCTGCACATCGAGCAGCTGGCGATCGAGCGCGAGCGCGAGCGCGCGCAGCGCCTGCTGCGCGGGTTCGGCAAGGGCGTTTACCCGCGCGGCGTCGACCTGGACGTGCGCACCAAGGACGCCATCGTGCTGACGATCAGCGTCAGTTTCAGCTCGGTCTTGCACGAGGACAACGCGGTACTTTTCAGCTTTCGCGACGTGACCCAGGAGCGAAAAACCGCGATCGAGCTCAAGAGCACGAAGGAGTTTCTGGAGCGGGTGATCGACAGCTCGGTGGACGCGATCGTTTCGGCCGATCTGCGCGGCCGGGTGCTGCTGTTCAACCGCGCCGCAGCCCGTATCTTCGGTTACCACCCCAGCGAGGTGATCGGCCGGATGAGCGTCGAGCGGCTGTATCCGCCGGGCGGCGCGCGCGCGGTGATGCAGCAGATCCGCGATCCGAACGTAAATGGCCCGGGCCGGCTCGAGGACTACCGTGTCGACATGGTGAGCGCGACCAACGAGACGATCCCCGTCACGCTCTCCGCCGCGCTGATCATGGAGAGCGGCAAACCGGTCGGCTCGGTCGGCATCTTCACCGACATCCGCGAAAAGCTGCGGATGGAGGCGCGCCTGATGAAGGCGCAGGAGGAGCTGCGCGCCCGCGAGAAGCAAGCGATCGTCGCCGAGCTGGCGGGCGCCGCCGCGCACGAGCTCAATCAACCGCTGACCAGCGTGATCGGCTACGCCGAGCTCTTGCGGCGCAACCTCGACGCCAACAAGCAGCTCTACAACGCGGCCACGATCATCCTCGGTGAATCCGAGCGGATGGCGGAGATCGTCCGCAAGATCGGCAAGATCACCAAGTACGAGACCAAGAGTTACGTCGGCGGGGCGAAGATCCTCGACCTCGAGAAGGCCAGCGAGGAGTCGGCCTCGAAGGACGCGCAGCGATGAGCGAAGACGCCGGTGGCGAAGCCGCGAGCTCGGGCGCCTGGCTCGACGAGCTGCTCGCCCTGGCCGAGCGGCTGCCGATCGACCGCGGCGTGCATCGGGTGGTCACCGAGTGTGTCGAACAGGCGGCGCGCTTGCTGCCACAATGCGCGATCGGAGCTTGCGTCGCCGACGTCGGGGGCGAACCGATCGTGGAGCTCGTTCTGCCCCACGGCAAAAGCTCGAGCAAGAGTCACGATCCGACCCGGCTGTTCCCGGACTTCGCACACGAACGCGTGTTCGAGCTCGGTGCCGACCTGGGCGGCGCCACCTTCCACGTCGGCAGCCAGGACTCCGAGCTCGAGCTTGCTACCTCATTCGAAGCGACGGTGAGCGAACGCGTCGCGCGTGTGCTCAGGGGTGGGATTCGTCACGCGGTCGTGTTCCAGCGCGCCCGCCAGTCGAGTCTCGACGTCCAGCGCCTGCAGGCGAAATTCATCCAGGCCGAGAAGCTTGCATCGCTCGGTCAGATCGTGGCCGGCGTCGTTCACGAGCTGAACAATCCGCTGACGTCGATCGTCGCCTACTCCGATTTTCTGCGGAAGAAGGCGCAGGCCAACGGGGGCGACGATGGCGATCTCGAGCGGCTGCGGCGCATCGGCGAGGCGGCGCAGCGGATCCTGAAGTTTTCTCGCGATCTCGTGGCCTACGCCCGGCCCTCGAGCGACGTCCCGGCGCCGGTGATGCTGGCCGAGGTGATCGAAAAGGCCCTGGTTTTCTGCGAGCACGAGTTCAGCGAAAACAGCGTGGCGGTCAGCTGCAACCTGCCGCTGGCAATGCCACCGGTGCGCGGAATCGCCGGCCAGCTGACCCAGGTCTTCGTCAATCTGTTCACCAACGCCGCACACGCGATGAACGAGAGCGGCGGCTCGCTCCTGATCAGCGCCCAACTGCAGGCGTCGAACGAGCTCGTTCTGGTGGAGGTCGCCGACGAAGGAACCGGCATCGCTCCCCAGGATCTGGATCAGATCTTCGAGCCGTTTTTCACCACCAAGACCGACGGGCGCGGCACCGGTCTCGGCTTGTCGATCGTGCGCGAAATCGTGACCTCGCACGGCGGCAGCTTGACCGCCAAGAGCCGGCCCGGGAAAGGCAGCGTGTTCATCGTCACGCTGCCGCTCGCGGCGGTGCCGGCGAGCCTTTTGCCGCCGCCGAGCAGCACGCGCCGCGGCTGAAAAAGCCTTCAGCGCGCGCGCCGATCGACGGCCTTTCGCAGCACGATTGCGCCGGCGAACAACGGCAGCGCGAACGCGAGCTCGACCCGCAGCACACGCAATCCCCAGGCGCCGAAGAAACGACCGATCCCGATCGGAGAAACCGGGATCGGCCGCCAGGGCAGAAAAAGGCGCGTGCCGTCGAGCGGCCAGAACAGCGCGATGCCGAGCCCGCCGTTGGTCAGCATGTCGAGCAGCGAGTGCGAAAGCAGCGCGGAGAAGAGCGTCACTGCGATCAGGGCGCGCTGCCCGCCGCGCCCCGCGAGTGCAGCGCTCGCCGCCGCGGCGACGACGTAGAAGCCGATCGAATGAAAAGCTCCGCGATGGCCGAACGGGTGACTGTAGGCCACCCAGGCGTGCATGATCACGTCGGCGTCCGGCAGCACAGCGGCCAAGGCGGCCCAGGCCGGCAGCCAGCGCCGCAGCCGCGGCGACTCCGGTGCCACCCATGTCCCCGCGATCAATCCGATGGCGGCGCCGATCAAAGCGTGGGTCGGCGCGGAAGCCACGCCACCCCGTAGCATTTCCCATGCGCCGCTCTATGGCATCGGATGTTTTTTCAGCATGGCCCAGCCGGTCTGAGCGTTGCCGGTACTGTGACCGCCGCCTTGCGTCGTGCACAGCGTGACTTCGGTGCCGGCGTTGCACTGGGTGTAGGTCTCGCAGCCACCCGCGCCCGCCGTCGGTGAGCCGGTGCAGCCGTCGAGCTCCGCCCAGCGCTGGAACGTCCCGCGCGCACCGAGAAAATGAATGGTCACGTTGAGCCCGTTGGGAGGCCGCGAAGCGCCGCCCGCGTACGGCACGATCGGATCCGCGGTGCCCCGGAAAAAGATCACGGTGATCGGACGCGACGGGCTGCAGGGCTCCTCGCTTTCTTGAAGCAGGTCGAAAGCGCTCGGCGCGACTGCGGCAAATACGTCCGCGGCGTTGCAAGCCAAATAGTGCGACATGCCTCCGCCCATCGAGAAGCCCGTCGCGTACACGCGTTTCGGATCCACGCAGCCCTCGCTCTTGATCGCGGCGACCAGCGCCTTGGCGAAACCGAGATCGTCGACGCTGCGCGAATTCGTGCAGCACGGGCCGATGTTCCAGGCTCGATCGATGCCGGTCGGGAACGCGACGATGAAACCTTCCGAATCCGAAAGCGCGCGGTAGCCCGAATTGCCGCGCTCGAACGCGGCGTCGGAAAGGATCGGGTGAAAGTCGAGCACCAGCGGCACCGGTGTGTTCCCGTCGTAGCTCGCGGGCACATGCAGGATGTACGAGCGCGAAACTCCGCCCACCTGGAGCATGCGAGTGGTCTCCCCGGGTCGCAGCGTCGCGCCTTCGCAGCTCGGACCGCCGCCCGTTCCGGCGCTTCCGCCCGTTCCGGCGCTTCCGCCAGCTCCGTTCGTTCCGGCCGCTCCACCCGTTCCGCCCGTTCCATCGCCGCCGCCCCCGCTCGACCCAGAATCTCCTGCGCTTCCCGCAGCGCCTCCGCTGCCGAGCGCACCGCCGCTGCCCGCGCTGCCGCCGCTGCCCGCGCCGCCGCCACTGCCCACGGCTCCGCCTGCCGCCGCGGAACCGCCCGCGCCGGACATGCCGCTCGCGCCTTGAGCACCGCTCGATCCTGCGCTGCCGCCCGAGCCTCCGCCAGCGGAACCTCCGACGCCGCCCCTGCCACCCGCGCCACCGTCTCCGATCGAGTCTTCACCCGAACACGCGGCGAGCGCTCCGAGGAGCAGCACGCAGCTCGTCGCCCTGGTTTGCATGGCGCGATCCCAACAAGAATCGCGATTCGTCGCGAGCGGAGAACACTTGCTTTTCTCGCCAAAGCACGGCTTTTTGCGGCGCATTGAGCAAGTCGTAACTTTCCGCGCCTACAAAGGCTGTCGCGAAGAGCAACTCCGCGGTTGGCTGGATGCTACGCTGAGCGCTCGTCCGACCGATGAGTCCAGAGCAACTGACCATGGCATTCCGCTTGCTTGGCTCGCTGGCGGCTGGCGGCTTGATCGGGTTCGAACGCAGCCATCGCGGCCGACCGGCCGGCTTCCGAACCCATACGCTTGTCTGCCTCGCGTCGACGATGCTGATGCTTGTCACGCTCTACGACTGGGATTGGTTGCAACCGCATGCGCAGGAAACGATTCGCATCGATCCGACGCGCACGGCCCAGGGCATCATGACCGGCATCGGATTTCTGGGCGCGGGCGTGATCTTCAAGCAGGGCCTGTCGGTTCGCGGACTGACCACGGCGGCTTCGATCTGGATCACCGCGGCGATCGGCATCCTGATCGGGATCGGCTTGTATTTTCCGGCGACGCTGACCGTGATCCTGGTGCTGTTCGTGCTGACCACCTTCCAGTGGGTGGAGTCGCGAATGCCGGTTCAAAACTACGCGCAGCTGAACCTGGTTTTTCCGCGCGAGGCGGTGATCGAGGAAGCGGATCTCTTGCGCATGCTCCGGAAAGCGGGCTTCAGCGTCGCGAACCTCGAGTACCGCCTGGTCGGCAGCGGCACGCGCTTCGGCTATCAGATGATGATCCGCACCACCAAGCTCAAGAATCTCTCGAACTTGGCGCACAAGCTGCGCAACGACCCGAAGATCGACGAATTCAGGATCTCCCCCGCCGGCGATTGAACTTCGATCGCTACGGCACCGTGCAGTTCTTGCCCGCGGGGCAGTTCGCTTCCCGCACCTCGGCGCACGCCTGGTTCAGCGCGGTGACCTTGGCCGGGCCGTCGGCCATCGCGAGCACCGGACCGATGTCGATGCCGGTCCACTTCCTCATGGTGAAGTTCGAGGACGACACTTCCTGCGTCTGCTCGACGCTGTCGTACGAGTCGATCTGCGCGGCAGTGCATGCGTCGGACGCGACGCAACTGGCAAAGTTGACCGGGTTACAGGTCTCGCAACCTTGAATTCGAGCGTCCGTTTGCGGCTTGCCGGCGTCGGGGCCGCCGAGCGTCCCCGCCACCACGCACTGGTTGGTCGCGCCGTCGAACGTGATCGACGTACTGCGCACCGAGGTGATCGCCCGCGAGCCGCCGTACCAGCGATAGGTGCGGAAGGCGACGCCAGTGGTGTCGATACCGGGCCACTCCATGAACTCGTAAGTGGCGTGCGGCGTCGCGATGCGCGGGCACTCCGAGGGCTCGGTGTAGACGAACGGCGGATCGGGCGGCGTACCGTCGATCCCCTCACCGCCGCGGCTCACGTCCTCGGTGGTGATGCCCAGGCTGCCGTCCTCGTCGGTGTCGACCCAGGTCGCGCGGTTGGTCACGGTGTACGCCGGTTTCCCGGGACAGGTACAGGTGGCACCCGCGGCGACGCCGACGCACTGCCGGCACGGCGGCCAGGCGCCCATCGGATTGTCCAGCGTGATGCCGAACAGCGTCGCCGACTGCGGCTCCGTGTAGGTGCCGCCGGGCCGGACGCCGACCATGCTGGTCTGGACCGACGGCACGGCGGGCAGGTTGTACATCTTCGCGCGCCCCCAGACCTGGTTCGGCTGGTACTGCGCGTGCGCCATGCTGAGCGCGGTATCGCACACGGTCGGGCTGGTTCCGCCACACGGAATGGTGCGGACGGTGAGCGTGCCGGCGGACGAAATCGTGTGGTAGCGGATCTGCCACGAGCGCGTGGGGACGCCGCCGGGCGGCGAGCCCTCGATGACTTGCGTCTGACCGGACATTACGGGCGGGTAGGTGAACGTGGCGTCGACGACCAGCGCGTACGTGCCGGAGAGATCGCAGGTGCAGGTCGGACCCGTCGAAGTATTGATCGAGCGGTAGCCGGTCGGACACGCGCAGGTGTAGCGCTGCGGCGGCGCGGCGTTGGTACACGTGCCGACACCGCACGGATTGGGACCCGCGGTGCACTCGTTGAGGTCGACGCAGCCTCCCGTCGCCTTGACGCCGGTGCCGGTGTAACCCGCCGGACAGGTGCAGCGCACGTCGCCGTTCACCGAACCGTCGGGCGTCGGGTCGACGCAGTTCGTGGCCAGGGGGTCACAGGGATTGGCGCTGCACTCGTCGGTGTTCGCCACGCATACGCCGTTGACCACGATGTTCGGCGGCGCGCCGCTCGCCGGCGGCTTGCACGCGCAGGTGCGGCCGTTGAAGCAGTTCGCCGCGCCGCTGGGACACGGTGTGGTGCACGATGCCGAAAGCGTCCCGCACGCATCGGCCTGGCCGACGCACGTGCCCGAGCTGTTGCATTTTCCGGTGGCGCTGCAGGCGTTCAAGCCGTCGTCGCAAGCGCCGTTGACGTTCTTGGGCGTCGAGACGCAATTGCCCGAACTATTGCACGACCCGGTCGTGCAATCGGTGCTGGGACAGACCTTCGCCGTGCCGACACAGGTACCTCCCTGACACTTGTCATTGGTGCAGGCGTTGCCGTCGGTGCAGCTCGCCGTGTTGTTGTCGGTGTGCTGGCAACCTACGCTGGGCGTGCAGATGTCGTTGGTGCACGGATTGTTGTCGTTGCAGGCGGTGGCAACGACGATCGGCGTGTGGACGCAGGCCCCGGTGCCGGCGGTACAGGTGTCGGTGGTGCAGGCGTTGCCGTCCGAGCAGTCCTTGCCGGGATTGTTCGGATCGACCGTGCACGCGCCGTCGAAACAGCTGGTGTTGGTGCAGCCGTCACCGTCGTCGCACGGCGTGTCATCGTCGAGCTTGCCGTAGCGGCAGGTCGTACCGTTGACACAGGCCGTACCTTCGACCTTCTCACACAGGGCGGGGCTGTTGCACGCCACCTCGCAGCACGCGCCGCCCACGCAGTTGCCCTTCGCGCAATCGGTGCCGGCCGTGCAAGTACCGCCATTCGATTTGAGGCACTTGTCGCCGACGGCTTCGTAGCCCGTAGCGCACGCGCAGGTCTTGCCGTCACCGGTCCAGGCGGGAGCGGGACACTCGCACTCGAAGCTGCCCGGCGTGTTCTTGCAGGTGGCCGCGGCATGGCAATCGTCGGTGCCGGCCGTGCACTCGTCCCTGTCCATGCAGTTCTTGCCATCGCCGCCCACGTCGTCGTAGCCCGCGGGGCAGACACACTTCGGCGCGGCGCCACTGGTGTCACAGGTGGCCGGCGCGGGACAGTTCAACTCCGCGCAACCGGGAGTCCCTCCCGTACCACCGGTGCTCGTCCCGCTGCTACCTCCGGTGCTCGTCCCGCCAGTGCCCCCGCCATCAGTACCGCCGCCGTCCGCGCTCGTCCCGCCGCTGCCGCTGGTTCCCGCGCTGGCGTCCGATGGGGTACCGAAAATCGGAGCCCCGTCGTCACCACCGCAAGCAGCGGTGAAAGCGAGCACGAAGGCAGTCAATAGCGAGAAACGAAGTATGGAGCTCACCTGAACCTCCAAGCCGGGCCGAAGCCTACCCTTCAGCATGAAGCATTTACCGAGCCGAAAGCAATGAGCCGGCAGGTAGACGATTGCCCTGGGCTCAAGAATGGGCTCAACGGACACGTTGTCCGGTTACGTTGTCGTTTGGGGCCGCTCGCAAGTTGTCGCTTGGGGCCCCGACCCCAACCGATCGCACATTGCCTCGAGAATTTTGCAATCAACCCGAAAAACCCCGAAACCGCACCGGCGGCTTCCAGCGCCATGCCCACAACTACGCCGATCGATCGCGGCCGGTGTCCCGGATTCACTCAGAAGTGGTAAACGGCGCCGACCGACACGACATTGAAGGCGGCCTCGTACTTGCCGGCGTTGGTCACCCGCTCGGGGCGAGCCGTCGTCGCTACGGCAGACTTCTGCGTTTTCCCGGCCACAGCATCGGCGTCGCTCGGAGCCGGGGCGCTGGGATCCTCGAGCACGGTGCCGCCGTTTCGGGTGCCGTCCGCGCCAAACGAACCTCCCACGCGCTTGTCGTAGCCGGTTCGCGCATCGCCAGGGACCGCGTCTTCTACCCGCTGCTGCGGCGGCGGCGCGATATCCATCGTCTCCGAGAAGATGTGAGCGTATCCGGCGCGGAAGTCCCACTTGCCGAGGCGCCACACCACGCCGGCGCCGAGGCCGACGCGCTGGAAAGCAAAGCTGTCGACGTCGGTGAACGCGGCTTGCACGCCACGGCTCTCGTAAAAGCCGCCGGCATGCACGGCCAGCTGGCGCGGGAGCACCGCGAAGCTCCCGCCGAGACGCACGTTGTACGCCGTCTGCTGATGGGGATCGATGTCGAAGGCCGGCAGATCCTTGACCGAGTTCGTGCCGGTCGGTCCGTCCGCCTGGCGGGTGATCACGGTCACTTCCTGATCGACTTGCACCGAGTTTCGGACGCGCCCGTTCATCGTGTAGCCGGCGTCGATTTCCACGTCCCAGAGCTCGGTCTCCATCGGGTCGCCCTCGCCGTCCTTCTCGCCGGGCAGCATGCCCGCGTAGCGGGCGGCGACCGTCAGCTGCCAGGGCAGGCGCACCGTCACCTCCGCCAGCTCGATCGGCGGATTCTTGTAAGGGATCGGGCCGGACTGCGCGCCGCGGTGGTACGTGTTCGTCTCGTAGACGGCCTGCCCGGAGCCGCGAAACGAGTCCACCCAGCGAAACGCCGTCACCAGGTGCAAGGCCCTGACCGGCCGCGTGTGGACGGAAAAGGTGAGCGCGGGGATGAAGAAATCGGAAGCCTCGACCTCGACCAGCGAGTCGGTCGACGGCTGGGTGCCGCTCACGGTGTTTTGCACCGCGACGGCCCCGACCTTGAGCATCGCGATCTGAAACGTCAGCCCCGCGCTGATCTGGGGCAAGAAGCGGTACGCGGCGCCGATGCTCGGCCCGAGCGCGAACTTGACCTCTTGCTTCACCATGCTGTAGCGCGTCGGCGTCGGGCGTGGCCCATTGTCGGTCTGGATCGTGCCGTCGTTGCCGCCGTATTGAAGGCCCGTCACCACGATCGGCTCGACGAAGCCGGCGCCGATCGCCCACTTTTCGTCGAGGCGGCTCGCGAACAAGAGCTGGGGGATCGGCTGCACTCTCCCGGAGTTACAGACCTCGCCGAGCGGGGTCGTCGCGTAGGTCGAACCGACGGTGGGCGAGTCGGGGTCGTCGACTGCCATCTGATCGCCAAACTCCGAATCGCCCTCGCTGTAGACGCCCCACCCGTAGTAGCCGTACGGGTCCACGCACATGTGGTGAATCGGTAAGTCGAGATCCAGCATCAGCTGGTTTCCCGACAGGTACGCGAGCCCGGCCGGGTCGTGGCCGAGCGCGATCGGATCCTCGGTGCGGGCGATCACCGCGCCGCCGCGAGCCACCGAGCGCGTGCCGCCCGGCATCAGCTCGAGCCCGCTCGCGAAGGCCGCCCCCGGAATGGACATCGAGATCGCGAGCAGCCCGAGCGAAGGTATCGAACGCATGGCTCTCGTTTCTGGAAGAATCTGAAGGGACCCCGGCCTCACTCGGGCGTTTTACAGGTGATGGTCGGCTGCGCTCGAACGATCGCCGGCAGCTTGGTGCGCACGTCGTCGCAGGTGAACGGCATGCCCTTGTCACCCATCCGCACCAGCTCGAACGTCGACTTGGTATCCTGCTTCTGATTCTGATCGTCGTCGAGGCGGGCGATCTCCTCGGGGCCG
>Ga0111539_10006411_pt1 | contig 15173 bp, 9 predicted proteins | sample RhiMethybrSRZTD1_FD_79667 | JGI IMG/M metagenome (GOLD analysis project Ga0111539, IMG submission 79667) | Populus rhizosphere microbial communities from Tennessee, USA - Rhizosphere MetaG P. TD hybrid SRZTD1 (version 2) (version 2) | ecosystem: Host-associated > Plants > Roots > Rhizosphere >... | reverse complement strand
TTTTGCAGGGCAATCAATGGAAGCCTTTACTAAAAAGATGTATAAAATTACGGTGGAATTGAAAAGGGTTTTTTAACTTGTGCTGCTTTCTGTTTGTCAAAATTTGTCTTCGCTTCTCATTGTTATGCAGGCTGAGGAACATTCTTCTCATCATCGGTATTGTGTAATCCCTCAAAGTGTTCAGCGACGGATATTAACTCATCCTCTTTGTCGTAATTTATTCCTTACTGAAATTGGATACGAAGACGAAACTATTTTTCATCCTTTTACAAAAAGTAAAGGGAGTCAATATTTGTTGATATATGTTTCCAAAGGCAAGGGAAAATATCGCGTAAACAAGAAAGTGTATCAGGTTGAAGAGAACGATTTTTTTGTTTTGCCGGTACGATATGCAACAGGTCTGGAGTCCTTTGAAAAAAATCCGTGGAGCATCTATTGGGCTTACTTTTCCGGTAGTCAGGCAGCTAAAGTAGTGGAGCACCTTGTCGGGGGCAAGTATTCGCCCATGAAAGCAAAGCCATTGGTGGGAAGAATTGCGCAGTTCAATGATATCCTTCATCACCTTGAGTTGATGGAAAATATTGAGAACCTGGTGTATGCTAACAGCCGCTTTTACAGTTTCCTTTGCTCTTTCAAACTGATGGTGTTGTCCGGAAAAAAATATGGAAGTAAAGATGGTGTTATTCAAACCATCGAATACATGCGTGAAAACATTAGCAATGTAATTTCGCTTGATGATCTCGCCGAAGTAGCTGGTCTATCGGTATCGCATTACTGCGCGATGTTTCGACAAAAAACGATGCAGACACCGATGCAATTGTATACATCGATGAAAATACAACGAGCATGCCAGCTGTTGCAAAACAGACATCAAACGATCAAGGCGATCTCCTATAATCTTGGTTTTTTTGACCAGTATCATTTCTCTAAGGTCTTTAAACAAATCATGGGAGTTTCACCAAAGGAATTCAGAAGTCATGACTTCACCGACGAGGGATCTTGAATTGAAAAATTGTAAAATTGAATGATTGTAAAATTTGAAAGATTGAAGATTGAAACATTGATTCTCAATTTTCTAATTTTCCAATCTTTTAATCCTTTAATCCTTAAATCCTGATCAAAGTCGCATTTTGAGGTATCTTATTCGCTAAACACGTCGAACATTGATTAAAGTCCTGCAATCTTCGACCGAAAAGCAGGTAACTGTAACTAATAACATTATGAAGTCCAACCTGATCATTGTTGCGTTAATCTTTTTGGTTTTTTCGGTTATTTCCTTTCTGACCAACATACTTGGGCCCTTGGTACCTGATATCATTGACAGTTTTGATTTGAGTATTGGAATCGCAGGTTTTCTCCCGTTTTCTTTCTTCGTTGCCTATGGTGTAATGTCCATTCCTTCCGGAATATTGATTGAGCGATACTCGGAAAAAACGGTGCTGATTGCGGGGTTTGTGTTGGCGTTTGTGGCGGCGCTTGTATTTGCCATATTTCCAACTTTTCAAATTGCCCTGTTGTCACTTTTTTCGATTGGTATCGGCATGGCTATGCTACAAGTCGTTATAAACCCATTGCTTCGTCACACGGGTGGAGAAAAGCATTTCGCTTTCAATTCTGTGCTTGCCAATTTCTTTTTTGGTGCTGCTTCATTCTTGAGCCCATTGCTGTATAGTTATATGGTAGGCAAAATTCATAGCAACGATTCCAGTACGTTCATCTCAGTCTTCAACCAATTAGTTTCGGCGGATTTGAAATGGGTATCGCTTTACTGGGTTTTTGCCCTTACCTGTTTGCTGATGATCGTTCTTATTGCATTTATTAAATTTCCTCGCGTTGAACTCACGGAAGATGAAAGAATGGACACAGGATCCACGTTCAGGGAGTTGCTTCGAAACAGGAACGTGATACTTTATTTTTTGGGAATCTTCGCATACGTAGGTACGGAACAAGGCATTGCCAATTGGATGTCAAAATTTTTGCAGATGTATCATTCGATTGATCCTTCAACCGGCGGAGCTACTGCTATTTCCTACTTCTGGGGCCTCATTACACTTGGTTGTTTTCTAGGCTTGTTCTTACTAAAACTATTCGACAGTCGTTCGGTGCTGGTGACATTCGCGTGTGGTGGGATCATCACATTATCCCTGGCATTATTCGGGAGTATGGATATTGCTTTAGTAGCGTTTCCAGCCACGGGCTTTTTCCTTTCCATCATGTGGTCTGTTGTTTTCTCGTTGGGAATGAATTCAGTACCTCGGCACCATGGAACATTTTCAGGAATTTTATGTACGGGTATAGTTGGTGGCGCTGTTGTTCCCTTAATTATTGGCGGCATTGCTGAACTGACCGGACTCAAACTGGCGATGATGATAATGTTTGTTACCCTTGGATATATTCTTTCCATCGGAGTATGGGCTAAGCCCATAATCAATAATTCGGTAGTAAAGAACTGGAGTGAGTTATTTAAGATTAAGGTACAACAATAGGATTACGATTTGTTTATAAAGTCTGCGTATAGCTAAAGCCATGAACTCATTACCAATGATTGATATTTCGATAATAGTCCTATACCTTTTGGGAATGATCGGTGTTGGCGTCTATTTCTCCAGGAAAAATACGAGTACCGATCAATTTACAAAGGCTTCCGGACATATTCCGGGTTGGGCACTGGGATTGAGTTTGTATGCCACTTTCCTCAGTAGCAATACTTTTTTAGGAGTGCCAGGAAAGTCTTTTGGAAGCGACTGGAACTCCTTTGTCTTCAGCCTTTCAATGCCATTAGCAGCATGGGTGGCCGCCAAATACTTCGTGCCTTTTTACAGAATGAGTGGGGAGATCAGCGCTTACACACATTTGGAACATCGATTTGGTCCATGGGCGCGAACCTATGCGATGGTCTGTTTTGTTCTGACGCAGCTGGCCCGGATGGGTTCAATATTTTTTGGTATAGCCTTGACGTTGGAGGCCTTGACGGGCATCGACATGAGAACGATAATGGTCGTTAGTGGAATCTGTATTATCCTCTACACGATGTTGGGTGGAATGGAAGCTGTTATCTGGACCGAAGTTGCGCAAGGTGTAATTAAGACCATCGGCGCCCTTATTGTCTTGGGAATTGTGATCGTAGAAATGGACAACGGATTCGCAGATATTTTGAGTATAGGCAACGCCGATCAAAAATTCAGCCTGGGAAGTTATAGTCTGACAGATTTTAGCACTTCCACCTTCTGGGTGGTATTTCTATATGGCTTTTTTATCAATCTGAATAATTTCGGGATCGATCAGAACTACGTGCAGCGGTATCATACGGCAAAAAATGCCAAGGAAGCTTCGCGCAGCATTTGGCTTTGTGTGTATTGGTATCTTCCGGTTTCCATGTTATTCTTCTTGATCGGCACAGCATTGTACGCCTATTTCCAACAACATCCTGAGCTGATTGAATCGGTAAAGCAACAAGTGGCATTGGATAAAGGCGTGACGGTACAAGCACTGACACCGGCAGACTATGGTGACAAAGTGCTTCCACATTTTATGGTAACAAAAGTTCCCCACGGATTGCTTGGACTCATCATTGCCGCTATCCTTTCCGCTGCGATGAGTACGATCAGCAGTGGCATGAACAGCAGCGCAACCGTGTTTTTAAAAGACGTTTATCAACGTTACATAGACAAGAACATTACGCCTAAAAAAGAATTGCGGGTACTGTACTTGTCGACGGCTACAATGGGTGTGTTGGCCATCGTCACAGGCATTGTGATGATCGGGGTGAAAAGCATACTGGATCTTTGGTGGGGCCTCGCGGGAATTTTTGCCGGTGGTATGCTGGGCTTGTTCCTTCTGGGAATGATCGCCAGAAGTGCAGGAAATGCTGCGGCTAAACTTGCCACGCTAATTGGTATCCTTGTGATTCTATGGATGACTTTTTCGAGTCTTTTGCCAGATCAGTACGCGAGTTGGCGCAATCCCCTTCATTTGAACATGGTGATAGTCATTGGCACCCTCACGATCTTCCTCAGCGGATTGTTGATATCAAAATTTAAGAAATCTCCAGTTCATTAGCACAATTCCCCCTGAATCATATCAGAAACTTCGGTTTATGATGCGACCGGCGGGGAATCAGCTTTTAGGTTCAATTGTTATTGAATCATTACAAGCTTACTTTGCATTAAAAACTAAGTGAATGACGGAAAGAGAGCTACGCAAACTGGAAGGCACCATCCGAACAAAGATGGAAGACATTAAAAAACAACGCGTCACGCTAAAAGACTCGGGTATCGGTGGGTTAATGAACTCATTAAAGAAGGCAGACGAAGCGCTTTATGATAAGATCCTCCCAGAATATAAAAAGATGGTCACCGACTATAATATCTTTAAATAGGGTTAGGTTCATTAGCTCTTAGGGAAGGTGCGTGCGAGTTCTTGGTCACCTAGACGAATGACATGGACGAATCTGCAAATAAAAAAAAGCCTGGGCAAAGCACCCCGTATAAGCTTGTGGGCAAGCTTGCGGTCGAACTTGTTACCGTGATCGCTGGAATCTTAATTGCCTTATTTGTCAATAGTATTCAGGAAAAAAGAGCTGACAAAAAAAATCTTGATGAAACCCTCCATGCGCTTTCCCTGGAATTCGATAAGAATAGAGACAATATCAAAAGTAAATCCCATCGAATTCAAAGATTCAGGGACACGCTGGAATTTTATGAGAAAGATGCTTCTCTGAGCATTTATGACCTGACCGTCAAATCACCAGGACTAACTTTGGTGGACCTATACACCACGAACTGGCAGGTGACGTTGTCTACTAATAGTCTTCGGTTAATAAATTTTGAAACCATTACGTTGTTGTCAGAAATCGAGGCCAAGCATAACGAACTTAAAGAGCAGGGCCAAATATTAACATCATTGCTTTATAATACCGCGATTTACAAAAATGATCGTGAAGGGTTTTATCATCGAAAAGTTCTTGCCTCATGGATTGGTGGATATATGGGAAATGAACAAGAACTTATCGCACTTTATGACGAGTTCAAAGCACGCATCGCTGAGGAAAAATAATAGTGCCCAAAAAAGAGTATGGTGATTGACGAGCCGTGTGAAGCCATTTTGGATTTTCGTGTTAGCAGGAGAATCAAATTTTTCGCTGCAACTTTAAGCGATCTCGTCAAATCCAGTTCATTTTAAAATTCCCTCGTCATTTCCCAGACTCGCCAAACTTTTTATCTTTGAATAATGGCTTCACTTTTACCCGGCTTCGAGTATGATATCTTCATCTCGTATCGCCAAAACGATAATAAATATGATGGCTGGGTAACGGAATTTGTTAACAACCTCAACAAAGAACTAGAAGCTACTCTTAAAGACAAGGTCAACGTTTACTTTGACGCAAACCCCTACGACGGTTTGCTGGAAACGCATTCTGTGAATCATTCCCTCGAGGCAAAACTAAAGTGCCTCATTTTTATTCCTATTCTTTCAAAGACTTACTGTGATGCCAAAGGTTTTGCCTGGAACCATGAATTTCTTGCCTTTGCCGATTTAGCAAAACAAGATCAATTTGGTATAAACATTAAGTTGAATTCTGGAAACGTCTCGAGCCGCGTATTGCCGGTGCGAATTCATGATCTTGATCCTGAAGATGTGAAATTGGCTGAATCTTATTTAGGTCCTATACGGTCCGTTGATTTCATTTATCATTCGCCCGGTGTAAATCGTCCGCTGCGGCCCTGGGATGACGATATCATCAAAAATACAAAGCAACTTTTTTACCGTGACCAAATCAACAAGGTCGCAAATGCCATTGATGAAATCATTCGTGGAATAAAGAAGGCTGCTGATAATAAATCCCGCGAAAAAACTTCACGTGTCCTGGTTGAAGAAAAAAAACCGGTTGTTGAGAAAATATCAAGGCCAAAGAAAACGACAAAATTTTCAATATCTTCTCCTATCCTATTATCAGGCGCTTCAGTTATTGTTTTGGCAGCGGTAGCTTTTGCTGGAGTTCGCTGGTATCTAAATAAACAGAATATTGACCGGGCCAAATTTGTTTTGCTTCCGGCCGTTCAAAAGTTAGTTGAGGAAAATTTCCGGCCACCCACGCAAGCATACGATTTGGCCCTTGAAGCCATGAAATTTATTCCCAATGATTCATCGCTGATAAAATTTTGGAGTGCTGCCGCCACAACCATTCCTATCGAAACCGAACCTCCCGGCGCAGAAATATTTTGGAAGGAATATTCCAAGCCGGAAATGAGGTGGAGATCGGCCGGCACCACTCCGTTAAAGGAAGCATCTTTTCCCCGACCCTATCTTCGAATCGAAATTCGAAAACCTGGTTATCAAACTATTGAATATGCTGGTCCCTGGACTTATCAAAGACTAGGTGCCGACATTGCGAAATTAAAGCTGGATTCGACTGGGAGCCTGCCAGAAAATATGGTTCGCATCCCAAAGAAAAAAACGTTTATGTATATCGTCGGGGTTGAATCCTATGGCGATAGGCAAGTGGGCGAATTTCTCATCGATCGTTTTGAAGTGACCAATAAGCAATTCAAAACTTTCATGGACGCAGGCGGATACACCGACAAGTCACTTTGGAAAGTACCATTTTTTTCAGAAGGTAAAGTGTTAACCTTCGAGGCGGCCGTCGAAAAATTTACGGATCGAACAGGACGGCGAGGACCCGCCAATTGGGAAGCAGGATCTTATCCCGACGGACAGGAAAATCATCCTGTCACCGGCGTGTCGTGGTATGAGGCGGCAGCGTACGCAGCCTTTGCCGGGAAACAACTTCCAACCATCTTTCATTGGAGCGTGGTAGCAGAAACGTCACGCACAGAATTCATCGTGCCCCTCAGTAATTTTAATGGAAAAGGAACGGTGCAAGTAGGAAGCTTACCCGGCTTCAGCTCATTTGGGGTGTATGATATAGCAGGGAATGCGCGTGAATGGTGTTTGAACGAAGCGAATGACCGGAGCCAGCGATACACAATGGGTGGCGGATGGAATGACCCCACATATTCTTTTAATGATGCCTATACGCAGGCGGCCATGGATCGAAGTTTAACCAATGGATTCCGATGCATCAAGGAACTTCCGGGCGATTCAACCTTAAATGATTTGAAGGTTAAGGTCACAATGGCTTTTCGCGACTATAGAAGGGAAAATCCGGTTGATGACAAAACATTTGAGATATTTCGACGACAGTATGCTTACGATAAAATTCCCTTGCACGATAGCGTGAAGCTGATTCGTGAAGGAGAATTTTATACCTTAGAAAAGGTCAGCTTTGACGCCGGGTATAACAATGAGCGAATGCAAGCGTATTTGTATTTACCTAAAAACATAAAACCGCCTTATCAACCCATATTATTTTTCGCGGGGTCCGCTGATATTTATTCAAGAAAGTTTGATTTGGATGCCGCCCTTTTGAGGTTGGATTTTATTTTGAAAAATGGTCGCGCCATTGTGATGCCTGTTTTTAAAGGCACTCATGAGCGGCACGATGAATTAGATTCTGATCTACAAGATGAAACGGTTTTTTATAGGGACCACGTGATCATGTGGCGAAAAGATATCGGCCGCACCATTGATTATCTTGAAACTCGAAAGGATATTCAAGCTAATAATCTGGGTTACCTCGGATGGAGCTGGGGTGGCTTCATGGGTGGCATTATGCCCGCCGTTGAAAGGAGAATAAAAGCCGTGGTGTTAAATGTGGGCGGAATGGAAATGCACAAAGCGCTGCCGGAGGCAGACCAAATTAATTTTCTTCCGCGTGTAACACAGCCTGTTTTGATGCTAAACGGAAAGCACGATATGTTTTTTCCAGTCGAGACATCACAAAAGCCAATGTTTGATTTGTTGGGTACACCTGCTAAGGATAAAAAGATTCTTGTTTATGAGTCCGGTCACCTGGTTCCCCGGACAGATTTTGTACGAGAAACGCTTATATGGTTTGATGAATATCTTGGTGCGGTAGATTCGAGATAGTAAAAAAGTTGACATCAATGGGGAGTTGAGCGCGTCATATATTTTTTATTACGTTAGTTTTAAACCGCAAAGGCGCAATGAGCTTTGAAGTATTTATTTTCAAACATTCCAAGGATCAAGTCAACGCCCGCGAAACTTTGCGCTTCTGCGTCTCCGCGGTAAAAATATCCCGGAAGTCAGTCTATCTGTTAGTCAGATTGATTCACAAGATCCAATACGCCTTGATGATTACTTTCCCATAACGTTGATCGTTTGTACTTTAAAGACATCCATATTTTTTTTACCGGCGGTGACCAACGTATCAATAAAATCAAATGAAAATCTATTTCCCTCCAGCGCAAGTACTGCCGCTACCAACGCGGTTGCGTAGATCGTTCCGGGAGGGGTTAGCCGGTGAACCTTTTCCAGCGCCGTGATCACTTCTCCGGATAGCTGCTGCTCTGTAACATCAGGCACAATAAACTGTGGCCCAACGTGCAGACTCGTCCTGATGGCACTCATTTTTTGAATCGTTCTTGTCGAGATCTTTTTAACCATTTCGCAAAATTCCATTGCACTTAAAATGGTTTTGAACCCTGCAATCATATGGCCAGCGCTTCGGTCGAGAACGATAAGTGGAAGTCCAGCGGATTCTATTTCTTCCAAAAGCACGGTGGTCAATTTTTCTTCGACGTAAAAATCACAAGCGACGAAATAAAGGACTGGGCGCGGAGAAATTGTTTCAGCGACCGTCCGCGTCTGGGCGACGAAATCTGGTGCCTGATTTAGAAACACATCGGGATTGACATTGGTATGGTTCTTTTTAAAGGGCCACAAGGAGAGCGTGTCGCGTGTTCCTCCTACCTTTTTTTTCTGATCCCATTCCGACAAGACACTCATGAGTGTAGGCTCCCGGTGATTTGCCGCGCTGCGTAGGACCGACAAACCAAAAATGACATTGCTTTGAAGCAGGAAAAGGTCCGCATGTTCTTCGTACGATCCTTCCGTTAGGTAGGTGACCTGATATTTGTTGACAAGGCGGGTGAAACGCTCTTCCCAGTCACCTCCCGCAAAGCGTACACTTGCATTTAGAAAATCCGTCTCGTTAAAGGGTAGAAATAAATTAAGTTCACCACCCACTTCTTCCATTGCTTCGGCAAATAAAATATCACCCCCACAAGCAAGGGAACAATATCCAATTTTTGCATTTACGGTTCTTATTGCCGTGCGTATTGCCTGCTTCACATCAGATTCAATTGAACCCGGAAAACGCGGCTGTGGTCTGTCGGGGTGATCGATCATATGTCCGACAAACGCCACTACAACGGGTGGGCTAAATAATCTTAGCATCTCTCCCGGCACAGGGATGTAGTGATTGAGCAGCCACAGTTGATTGTAGACGGAATTAATCTTTCCCCAATCCGCCGCTGCAAGTTTCCTGGCGTGGCGGTAAGATTCTTCTGCTTTTGCCTTTTCTTTCAGGAGAAGATATGCTTCTGCCTGTGTAACCGCTTCCCAGAAGTCATTTTCAGGATCCTTCAATACCTGCAAGACTTGTTTCGCGATCTCCTTTCCCCGTTGACCCTGACCTGCAAGGGTAGACATGGTGGCCGCATTGATGCCCGTATAGTAATTTTTTGTCACCTCGAAATTTTTTGCATATGTATCCCGTGCCAGGACTGCATACTTCGGACTTTGGTTTTTTTTAAACAGCTCTTTATAGATACCCCCTAAAATTCCCATGGTCTCCGGGTCGTCAGGATGATGCTTTGCGATTGATTCCATATATTCCTGCGCTGCCTCCGGTACGCCAGATTTCGATAACGCTAAAGCATACAGTTGCTGGACACTACGGTTCGGATCTGCTGACAAAAGTTCTTTTGCATAGGTTCGCGCCTGCGCGTAATGTCCCATTCGTAAAAGATCCTCAAGGTGCGCGATATTGCTCATAAATGTTTGTTCAAGTTAGGCATTCAACTCTCAAGGCTGGTGATCTGGTCAGAAGAGAGGGCATAAATTACTTTTTAATGATTAATTTGAATGAAATGATACAATAAATTTACTGAGATTTAACGGACGCCTTTACTAATGGTCCGGTAGTCTACATTCTTGCCGGGTGAAATTGAGGAGTTTAGGACTATTTTGGGATCTGGTCAATAAAAGTCCAACTTATTTCTATACCCGGGTCCGTTAGACGATGCAACCTCCAGCCAAGCCGTTTCAGCTGTACGTTTGAAAAAACGCGCGATCCGTTTTGAAAAATGGAAATCAAATACATCTCTGCAATTTCAAACACGATTGCTGTTTCCAATCCTTGCGCCTGGGTGACCAGATCTTTGCTCAGTAAGTGTTAGCCTATGCGTTAGACCAGTCGGGGATCGATTCAAAAAAATTTAGTGTTCGTCCAGGTCGACAAGTTGACGGAAGGAAGCAAGGAGATCGAGTTTATTACTGCATGGAAAGGCGTCAAGACGACTGACCGGATGATCGATAAGGGAATAGTCAGCGAAATATTCTAACCAGGCAAAGCTGAACGCCGACATTCAGGGTTGGACTTGGCGTTTTCGAGTTCATTTCGTAGTCGGCATTGTCCGTGTGCCTGTGTGTCTTTTTTTTTAAATATCTGTGATTATCATAAAAAGTAAATGAGCTCCATCGATTGCGCAAACTAATTGAAGTATCTCTTTAACCAACAGGTCCAGCAGAGCAGATTTATTTTACGGGGTAAAAATAAATATTCCTTTTAAATCATTACATTACATGGAACCTACATACCGAACCGTGCTGATCTGACTTCGTTCTTAGTGCTCCAACCTCTCACAATATGAAAAATACTATACCCTTCTATAATAATGAAAACCTCGTCTACTGGTTGGAGCTTCACATCTATTGCACTCTTCACATCTATTGCATTATTGAAACGGAAGAGCGGCGCGTCCCTAGGGATCGCATTATTGTTTTTTCTATTGCCAGCAATTTCCCTGGCACAAACAGTCAAGTTTGAGCAAGGGCAGAACGGAGGCGTTGGGCGTCCTGCCGTAAGTCCAGTCAACTGGGAAACGGGAAATTCCCATGATGGAAACTCGCATTATACCGAAGGTCAATCTGTACCCTACAGAGTTTCAATCACTAACGTGGCTCCGGGAGCTCACACCCTAATCATCGAGTGGGACTACCGAAGGGATGGCAAAACGGCTATTGATTATGCAACAGATTACCAACTCATTGCTGAAACAGTCAATCCGTTACGAGGCTTAACGGGTAGCTATGGCCAACCCGCATTCGCTCCAATGCCTGCCCCTCAACAAAATGTATCGGTAGCGGGACACGCTGGCACACAATTACAGCCACTTTACAGCTTTAACCAATTGCCTGATTCAAAGCGGAGAATGACATTTTATAACGCGACGCCTGGACCTATATCGTTCGCCCCTGAAGGATTACCCACGGCTTCGAGTTCAAGTACCAGACTCAAAATTGAATTTACGGTAACGGGGACTACGGCAAAGAACGTTGTCCTGGCGTGGGGCGGTCATATTTCCAGTCGCCTGGATTGGGGAGCTCCAAATGCGGCGTCGGATATTAGTGGTTCGCCCTATCACACTCGAATCGTTAGCCTTGATGGAAAAGCTGGTAATCAGGACCGTTCCTTAAAGACTGCAGCCATCTCGTTTGTACCGTCATGCGACGTCTTGGGCAGCAAAACATTCTGTTCAGACATTACCTATCAATATACCGCCAAGACAAATGCGCCTACACCCAATTTTCAATGGTCAGTAACCGGAGGAACCATTGTTTCAGGTCAAGGTACCTCTGCTATCAATGTTACGTGGACCGCAAATAGCCAGGGCGTGGTAGCGGTGACAATTTTCGATAAAAGCAGCGTAATCCCCAGTGTGTCCACAAACTGTTCAATTCAATTAACAAGAGGTGTGATCTGTCCCTACTATACGCCTAGTACAAGTGGAAAAGTAAATACCTTGATCGGCTCCGAGTTGACCTCTCTGCATGCCAATTTTATGGCAGGTAATGCCGGCAACAGTAATTTCATTTACACGATATCGGGTGACCAGGTGCTTATTGAGGTAATCGCCACCGCCGGGCAATACAATGCGCTGTTGACGCTGCTAAAAACTCCGGCCTACGGGTTGAACAACGAGATCGATAACGACAACAACCGTATAATTACAGGCTTTTTCCCCATCGCAAATTTGCCTTTACTGAACGGTCTACCGGCAGTTGTTAAATATGTCAGACCAGCTTACCCTCCAGTAACGAATGTTGGTACGACGACTACAAAAGGTGATTCAGCTCAGCACTCAGGTCTGGCACGCCTGGGATATGGCATCAGCGGAAAACAAATCAAAGTCGGCGTGTTGTCAGATAGTTATAACCGATTACCAGGAAATCCCGCAGGGGCTAATATTGTGAATAATGATCTCCCAAAGCGTGGTGTTCACATGGCGGATGATTCGCCCTTTGGGGGTATTGATGAAGGTCGTGCGATGCTTCAGATCGTGCATGATATTGCTCCTGATGCGAAGCTTGCATTTCGCACTGGTATTCGCAGCTCGGGAGATTTTGCTAAAGGAATTAAGGAGTTACAACTAGATACCTGCGATATTATTGTCGATGACCTGACCTACATTACAGAACCGTTTTTCCAGGACGGACAGGTAGCCAATGCGGTAGATTATGTAACCGCACAAGGTGTTTCTTATTTTACGGCTGCGGGGAATTTCGGAAATAAATCGTACGAAGGCACTTTTGCACCTGCACCAGCCCCCCCGGGGATCACGGGAGTAGCACATAGTTATAGTGGAACGGATATATTTCAAAAAATAACGTTGGGTCCTGGGACATATACAATCGTTCTGCAATGGGACGATCCCATTTACTCCTTGGGACAAACCCAAACTGGAGCGATAAACGATCTTGACTTTTATCTTACGACAGATGCTGGGGCGACGTTGTTCGGCTTTAACCGTAATAATTTGGGCATTGATCCGGTCGAAGTATTGCCGTTTACAGTGCTGGAACAATCTACCACGAATATTATGATAATTCGTGCGGCAGGCACTACAAATGTAAAATTCAAATTCATTGTTTTTCGCGGTGACAAATTGGTCTTCAATGAACACAACCCCAACGGTTCTTCCACGATTGTAGGACAAGCAAATGCCAAAGGTGCTATGACAGTTGGGGCTGTACTTTACAGCAACACGGCGGCATTTGGTTATAAAGGTCCTGCGGATGCGAGTCCGTTTACAATAGCATCATTTTCTTCTATTGGGGGCAATCCTATACAAGGTGAGGATCGGCATAAACCGGATTTCATTGCCCCTAATGGTGGCAATACCACGGTTCAGCTGGGCGGTCTTGACGTTGATTATGATTTGCCGGCGGGAAAAGATAATTTTTATAACTTCTTTGGAACGTCGGCCTCAGCACCACATGCGGCTGGTGTCGCGGCACTTTTGCTGGAGGCGCGTTCGAAATTTTACAATGGGGACAAATACACACCTGATGAGATACGCCAGGTACTTAAAGCTTCAGCGTTGAATATGCACGAGCCGGGCCCTGATGTAAAATCAGGCGCAGGATTTATACAGGCAAATGCAGCGTTGCTCACCATAGCAGCGCCCAGGCCAACAGTAACGACACTTTTGTATGATACCACCATTACGCCTGGTGAAGCGGAATTTATAGTAACCGTGGAAGGTCTAAACCTGACCCCTGCTTCGGAAATTCTTCTTCGTGGGGAACCGCTGGAAACAACATTTATAAATTCTACACAACTTCAAGCGACCATTCCGGAATTTGAAGGCAATCCTCCCGTTCAGGTTTTGACGTCTGCCTTTTCGCCCAGTGGCTTGGATGGCGGAACTTCCAATTCTTTATTCTTTAAGGGACTTACAAAACAAATAGTCAAGGTTATCGCGGATGATCAGACAAAAAAGTACGGAGAAATCCTTCCTGTATTCACTGCCACCATTCTTGTGGACGACGATACATTGACGACAACGTCGGAGCTCACGTTGGCGGACTTGGGTTTAACAGATCTTGAATTTACGACTCCCGCGCACAGCCTGATCAATGCCGATAAATATGTTATTGAGGTGACCGCAGAAGTTACCGATTCATTTAAGGAATTGTTCACCTATACTTTTGTCCCGGGCATAATTACAGTCGAAAAAATGCCACTCCAGATTACGCCGAATGATCTGGACGTTTTATACGGTGAAAAGTTTGATGACAAGATCACGTTCTCCTACGACTATGACGCTTCAAAGATAGGATCCAACGAGGCCTTTCTCAACACACTGATGCTTGATCATAAAGCAATCTTGGTAGAAAACGCGATTGCTTTGGTGGATTCCCGTGCAATCGCAAATGCGGGTTCGCGCGCGATTGTTAATTCTGATCTTGAAAATCTCGCGTTTCTTTCCAGCTCGCGAGCAATCGTCAATAGTCGTCCACTTGTCAATAGCTCACGCGCCATTGTAAATTCGACGAACGTAGTTGATTTTGACAAACAATCAATTTTCAATTACCTCGAAAATCCCGATACCGCGGATCTGATAACACCGATTTCAAATTCGAGACCATTGGTGAATTATTCGCGGGCAATTGTAAATTCAAGAGCCATTGTAAATTCACGGGCGATTGTAAATTATTCAAAGGCGATTGTGAATTTTTCAAAGGCGATTGTAAACTCAAAGGCGATTGTGAACTCCGGGGCTGTCGTCAATAGCGAGACCGTTGGCGCGGATACCGCCACCAGCAACAGTGGTGTGGTGGTGATCATTGATTCCCTGGATATATTTAACGATGATCCTCCGATCGTTGAGAATGGTATTGAGTACTACCAATTACCCGAACTTTTCTCCATTAATATGGTAACAGGGATGACGGCAGGGACACATTTCATCGTACCCGGAGCTTTCCTCACCGATCTTTCAAATAATTTCGACGTTTCTTACAAACCAGGTAAGCTGAAAATACGAAAAGATACCTTGACCGTTATTGCACCAAGTGCTGAAATTGTTTACGGAACAACTCAGCCAAACTACAATGTCACAACCAATGGTTATAAGTACGACGATATTTTTAGCACCGTCGTGAAATCGATCACCTTTAGCCTGAAAGATGCAAATGGAAATATTAAACCGGGGACTGGCGTCGTTCCTGCTGGTAATTACCAG
>Ga0111539_10006409_pt1 | contig 15174 bp, 14 predicted proteins | sample RhiMethybrSRZTD1_FD_79667 | JGI IMG/M metagenome (GOLD analysis project Ga0111539, IMG submission 79667) | Populus rhizosphere microbial communities from Tennessee, USA - Rhizosphere MetaG P. TD hybrid SRZTD1 (version 2) (version 2) | ecosystem: Host-associated > Plants > Roots > Rhizosphere >... | reverse complement strand
GCTGACTCCAGGAGCCATGCAAGCAGAGACGCCGTCGTGGTTTTTCCATGGGTTCCAGAAACCACATACGACCTCTTGCCCCGGATGAAAAACTCCTTGAGCACTTCCGCCATTGAAGCATAACGGATTTTCTCATTGAGGGTTTGTTCCACCTCTGGATTGCCGCGCGACACAACATTGCCAACCACGACTAGATCGGGTCGGGGAACCAGGTGTTTCTCGGAGAACCCCTCGAAAAGCTGTATGCCAAGCCGTTCCAGAAAAGTCGACATGGGCGGGTAGACACTCTGGTCTGAGCCGGCCACTTGATACCCCTTGGCCTGGAGCATGCCTGCCAGCGAAGCCATGGCCGTGCCGCAAATTCCGATGAGGTGAATCCGCTTGACGGATGAAGGATCGTTATTCAACCGCCCCCTCCTCCAGTTCGAGATACTGGCCATCCGCATTCAAGGTTGCTTCGACACCAAGAGGCAGCGTGAGCGAGCCGGATTCCGTATGCCCTGAGGGTAGCCCATAAAGAATGGGGAACGAAAACTCTTCAACGGTCTTGAGTACAATTTCCTGGAGACGGTATCCCTGGGTGTCTGACTGCTTGCAATTGAGCATGACTCCAAAGACCATGCCTCGGACCTTGTCGAGCTTCTTTGCCAGTTTCAGATGCATCAGCATGCGGTCAATTTGATAGGGCTTGGCGTTGACGTCTTCCAGAAAGAGAATCCTTCCCTCGGTTTGAATCTCCCAGGGCGTTCCAAGTGTCGCGGTCAGCAGCGACAGGCATCCTCCGGTGAGCCGGCCACGCGCCGAGCCGTGTCGCAAGGTTTCGAGGCCAGGCGCTGTGATCCGTTGCCCCCCGGCAGGCTGCGTGACGCAGCTCAGGAGATTCTGACGGTCATAGTAAGGTTCTCCCAGCGCAAACTCTCGAGCGACCATCGGGCCGTGAAAGGAAACCATCTGGCACTGATTCTCCAGATACTGCAACAGCACTGTGATATCGCTGTACCCCAGCAAAATCTTGGGGTTTGCTCGCAACACTTCAGGGTTGAGCCGCTGCAACAGATGATGACATCCATAGCCTCCGCGCGCACAGAAAATTGCATCGATTTGCGGATCAGCAAACATTCGCATCAGCTCTGCGGCTCTGACATCATGAGCGCCCGCGAAGTAGTACTCCTGCGAGAATACCTGGTTGGAATAGCGGATGCGATAGCCAGATTGCTCAATGGTAGCAACCCCTCGAAGGAACGCTTCCCGGTCGATGTTGCTTGCGGGAGCGACGATCCCAATTGTGCTTCCTTCTCTTAAGGCTTTGGGTTTTCGCATGAAGTCCACAATAGCTTACGGGGAAGTGGCTGGTCGGAATGCCTGGAGAGATTGTCGGATCGCGGTTGATCGAGTTCGCTACGCTGGCGTCCTGCGTTGACAGCGGGAAATTATATAGAAGCCGGTTGGAATGTAAATTCAATTGTTCGACTTTCCTTCCGGGCAGTGGCAGCATCGCGGCGGAGGGAAAACGTGAAGAAAGGCAGTTTGCTCTTAGCGGGTCTTGCCCTGATGGCTTACTGGCCGGTTCTTAGTGCCCATCCGCTGATGGATGACCATCTATTTTTTGCCTGGCTTGAGCAGACTCCTTGGCGAACGGCTCTTTGGCAACGCTTCACCGGAAATTGGATACCTTACTTCAATCAAATTCAGATGTACCGGCCGGTGTCCGGAGGGGTGCAGGTTCTCACCTACAACCTCTTCGGAGCTCATCCTTTGCCGCACCATCTCTTCAGCCTGCTGCTGCACGCGCTGACCAGCTTGCTGGCGGGAAGATTGGCGTTCCAATTGTCGCAAGATTCAAGGGCTGGATGGTGTACAGCCGGTATCCTGCTGCTTCATCCGCGCGCCTCGCTGGGAGTGTCACTGATCTTTAACTTCTATGACCCGTTGGCTAGCTGCTTAATGCTGGGTGCGCTACTTTGTCTCTGGTCGCTCAAGCAAGACGACGACCGGCGAGGCGGTCCATTGAGTGTGGCTGCGTTGTGGCTTTGCATCGGCTTGGCCCTGGGCGCGAAGGAGCTTGCTTTGCCCATAGTGGCGGTTCTCATCCTGGCCGACTGGTCTTGGCAAGGCAGATTCACGCGGCAAGAGTTGCTTGTTCGCCATACAGTTCCGGTCCTGATGCTGGGGGCCTATCTGTTGGCCCGAACGAAAGCCGTCGGGCATCCATTCCGAACGCATGGCCATCCATCGGCGTTCCCTTTGCCAGCCAATGCGGAAGTTTGGGCGTTCGCTTGGGATTTTTTGCTGCTGGCGTTCTGCGCTGCTTTTGCGGGATTTTTGAAGTGGGCGTCGAAGCGGACAGGCCGACTGCCAAACGAAGTACCCTCGATGGTCCTCTGCGCCGGCTTCATGTTTCTGCCAGCGGTCCATTTCTGCAGTCAGGTGACGCTGCGCCCTTGGTTCTTTGATGACCGCTATTGGTATGTTCCTTTGGTGCCCTTGAGTGTGTTGGCGGGATGTTGTCTGGCAAGTGGTGGATGGATGAATGCCTGTTTGGGATCGGTCATTCTTGCATTCACGCTGCCTGCCTGGCTTGGAGTGTGTGTCGCAGCGCTGACTCTCATGCTTGCCGGACCCCTGCACTTTCGTCGGCTTCATCTCGAGGTGCAGCGAATGGCAGGAGTGCTGTTCGCGGCCTCCATGGCGTTGGCCACGCTGAAGCAATGCGAGGCGATCCGGCTTCGCGCTAACGAGGCATCTGCAGTGCATCAAGCGATTACTGAGGCAGTGCATCGCGCGCCGGCTGGATCACCGATGGCTTTTCTCAACTTCAGCGAAGCTTCGGTGGAGCGCGAAGCTTCATTCAACGGCGATTTGCAATGGCTTCTGCAGCCGCCGTTCTTTCGGGAAGACCTCAACCGTCGGCTCTTTTTTTCTTATTCAACATGGGATTTTCCGCCGCGCAATCGATTTCGAGATCGCACCAGTGCCGCGCTGATTTCTGAACTAGAGAAGGGGAGGGCAGTCAACGTTTACAGGTGGAATGTTGCACGACGGAAGCTCGAATTTCTCGGGACTAAGAGACAGCCTCATGACGGGGAAGTCGCTCCTCTGCCGATAGCCCTGGCGCTGAATCGGTCGTTTGACCCAGCTTCTGGCCGAAATCTGTGGCGCTCTGAAGCGCTGGCTGTCGATCCGATGGTGTATCGCTATCTGTCCGTAGCCATGATTCTGCTACCGAGAGACCTGTCCCACAAAAGGCCTGTCGTTTTGCAGTGGTCATCCAAATGGTCCAATCAAATGCAGGAAGTGCGGTTGGGGCCTCCACAGGGCAGGTCCGCCCAGGGGGGGGCGACTCTGTGGCTGTACCCTGGTCGATACACGGATTGGTTGATGGCTGGCGTCATCGCGGAACTAGTGGTTGAAGTGCCGCCAGGGTTTGAAGTGGTCTCCGCTCAGCTTTGGTCTGCGATGCCGGTTGACTCGGCACGTTCGTTAGAGCACATCGAACACTACCGTAGTTCTGAGTTGAAGTTTGAATGGACGGGAGAGAGTTGGTGGGACTGGAAACGTTAGCCTTTTAGTAGGGCGGAGATCGTCCAATCAGCCGAGTGACTCACGCACTCTTTTCAGAATCAGCTCGCCCATCTTTGGATCGAGGCCAAGAGGTTCCGTGAGTCTGTAGGAAACCCCAGCATATTTGGCTGCAGCCTCGGCAACCATCCGTGGAATGTCGGAAACTGAATGCCGCCCAGGGCTCAAGAAATACGGGTGGACGATCACCTCAGTGGCACCCGCAGCGACACAGGTGTCTAACCCCTGCTGAATGGTGGGCTCGGCGAGTTCCATGTGCGCGTAACAAACAATCTCAAAATCGGACATGTCCCGAACCATTCGTGCGACCCTGGGGAGTAGATCGTTCGCATCATCACGAGTGCTGCCATGATCGATCAGGAGGAGGGCTTGCTTCTTCATGAATCAGTTGGCGCGAGGAAACAATCAAGTCATTCCGGCGAAAGCCGGAAGCGTCATGAGCGGCGACATTCTTCTTTAGCTAAACCTACCTATCTCCCATTACCAGCTTGGCGATGGTTTGCAGTTGCATGAATGAAGTTCCTTCGTAAATTTTACCGATCTTTGAGTCGCGGAAATATTTCTCGGCTGGATAGTCCTTCGTATAGCCATAGCCTCCGAAGATCTCGAGCACCTGCGACGTGACCTTTTCAGCAACTTGTGAACTGAAATACTTTGTCATGGCTGCTTCCTTGACGAACGGGAGCCGGGCATCTTTGAGGCGCGCGGCGTTGTATACGAGCAGTCGTGCTGCCTCCAGCTGCGTGGCTAACTCGGCGATCTGAAACTGAATTGCCTGGAAACGCGCGATAGGCTGACCGAATTGTTCTCGTCCTTTGGCGTATTGAATCCCAGACTCCAAGGCTCCGCTTGCGAGGCCGACCATTTGAGCTCCGATGCCGATCCGGCCTTCGTTTAGAGTTTCGATGGACACCTTGTAGCCCTTGCCAACTTCGCCCAGTATATTCTCCCGAGGCACTTCACAGTTTTCCAGAACGAGTTCGCAAGTGCTGCTGGCACGGATGCCAAGCTTGTCTTCCTTTTTGCCCACCTGAAATCCAGGAAAGCTCTTTTCGACAATGAAGGCCGTGATGCCCTTGTAGCCTAAAGCCGGATCGACTGTGGCAAAAAGAATGAATAAATCCGCTTCCGCTGCGTTCGTGATCCAGAGCTTCTGCCCATTGAGGATGTAACGATCTCCCTTAAGTTCTGCCCGGGTTGTCAGGGCAAAGGCATCACTGCCTGAGCCGGCCTCCGAAAGCGCGTAGGCACCCAGAGTTCCTGACGCCATCTGCGGCAGATAACGGCTCCGCTGCGTGTCGTTTCCCCAGCGCATCAGGGCGTTGTTCACCAGGGTGTTCTGTACATCGACAATGACACCGGCCGACGCATCGACACGGGAAAGCTCCTCGACGGCAAGTATCGACATGAAGAATCCGCAACCTGCGCCGCCATAGGCTTCTGGAATCTCAATGCCCATCAGGTTCATGTCAAAGAACTGCCGAAGGAGATCGGGCTCGAATTTGCCTGCCTGGTCCATCGAATGAACGTGGGGCCCGATCTTAGCCTGGGCGAACTCGCGAACCGATTCGCGAAACATCTGTTCCTCTTCCGAGAATTGTGTCAGCGGCGCCGGCATCGACAAATCTGGCATGGCTGGCCTCCCAATCAATTGTGTTCCCGCCCTAGTTCGGCGTCACTGGTGATGTCAAGCCAGCAAGACGCCGAATATTCCGAATCTGGTCTTCAAATACGCCGCCGTCGAGGACAGGTTCAGCGTCGGTAAACGAAAGCGAACGTTCCAGTTCGACCCAGGATACACACCCGTCATAGCTCTCGAGATTCTGGATCTGATGAGGAACAGGCAGACGGTAAACACGAAGCAACAGTAGACTCAATCCTGGCCGGTTCCGATAGGAGAATCGTTCCAACACCGTAGCCCAGTTGAGCGTATGCAGGCCATCTAATCCTCGCAGAACCTCGACGTTTAAAATGGGAATCAACTCTTGGACTCGGGCGAACGTATTCAGAACAACGGTTGGAGTTTTTGAACCGTTTGGCCCGTCAAGATCGAACCGGAACGAAGGGTGCAAGGCCCGGGGATGCTGATGCAAGTGACTGGGAAAAAGAAAGAAATCCCAGTGCTCAACTTTGAATCCGTCGCGTTGTTCGTGGATTCCACCCTTGCGAAGCAGAAAAGTCTGTCGTCCTGCGAAGAGCGAATCAATGGTAACCGACCACTCCTTTAATGCGTATTGACACTGACCAGTCATTGGATGAGCTTCCGGGCATTAAGTTCACTTGCCCAGCCGATTCTCGAGGAATCCATGGTTTTGTCGATCGGTTCGTCGCTTAATTCCCTGCGACAGTTGGATTTTACAACTGCTTTGCAAGAATTTGTGAACCTTTCGGCTCCCAGTTCGTCTAATACGGTGTGCATGAAAAAACGCTGTGCACGTTTAGCGCGGTGGTAGAGCAACGGCCCTTGAAAGTCTGACCAGCGCGCAATTTCTTCATTGCGAGTACCTTTCTTGGAGGCAGCATGGAGTCTCGAAACCAGCCCGCATTTCCTTCGTCCTGCGACTCTGAAGACTATCGTTGTTTGTGCGGCAGTCTCATGGCCAAGATCACACCACTGGGGGTGGAGATCAAATGCCGCAAGTGCAAGCGAATTCAGTTGATTCCAAACTCGCAGGTCAGCTTTGAAGTGGCGAACTCACAGGCCAAAGCGGTCGGCGGAATGTTCTAGACATCAGCAGAGAGCTGGGTTCAGAGTCGGAGGAAGGCTAGGAGAACAGACCAGTCGGGAATTCAAAGTGAAAGCGCTGCCAGGACCGCGTAATCCGAATAGCGGAACGTCGGCGTTAGCCTGCAACAGGCACACGGCCGGGCTTTTCGCTGGAAAGGGCTTTGCGCCACCTCAGCATCGAATCGAACAAGATGATGATCATGCAGGTCATCATGATGATGGTCAGGACTACGTTCAGTTGTCCTTGAAAACTTACGGACGGGTCCCCGCTGCGCGCGAGCGGCATGAAGTTATCGGTAATACTTTTGTACCCGGCGGTGAGCGTCGTTGTCGAGACGAACGATAACGGAACTAGGGTGACCCATGCCAGACGAGCGCGCCCCAGATTAACAATCAGGGTGGTTCCCACGCAAAGTGCAATTCCCGCCAGCAGTTGGTTGGCAATTCCAAACATTGGCCAGATGGTGCTGATGTTACCAGTGAAGATGAAGTACGACCATCCAGCCACCACAAGGACGCTTGAGAAAATCGTGCCGGGCATCCAATCAGTTTTTTCCATCGGCTTATAAAACTTTCCTAAAAATTCCTGAACCAGAAACCGCGCGACGCGGGTTCCCGTGTCTATTGTCGTCAGAATGAACAACGCCTCAAACATGATGGCGAAGTGGTACCAGTAGGACATCAGCCCTTTCATCCCGGGTATGGCGGTAAAAATCTGGGCCATGCCCACCGCCAGAGAGACAGCTCCTCCCGGTCTGCCAGTGACGATCTCACCCACTTCACGTTCAAGTTCCGGCAGGTTCACCACGCTCATCCCAAGCTGGGCAAACTTGTCCGGCATCACGTTGATGGCAAAGTAGTCCGCAGGAAAGAGCGACGAGGCGGCAATCAGCGACACGACGCCGACGACACCCTCCATCAACATGGCGCCGTAACCAATAGGCCGGATGTGCGATTCCAGGGAAATCATTTTCGGCGTCGTTCCCGATCCCACCAGTGCATGAAAGCCGGAAATGGCTCCGCAAGCGATCGTGATAAACACGAACGGAAACAGCTTGCCGGGAATGATCGGGCCGCCACCGTCCACAAATTGGCTGAAGGCAGGCATTTTCAAATCAGGATGCACGACAAAGACGCCAATGATGAGAAACGCGATGGTCCCCAGTTTCATGAATGAAGACAGGTAGTCGCGAGGGCAAAGCAGCAGCCAGACCGGCAGGATGGAAGCGGCCAGGCCATAAATCGCGATGCAGAGCGTGATTTCGTTTTTCGACAGAGTGAACCAGGGGCCCAGGGAAGAACCGGGAATCCACTTCCCAAATACGACCGCAGCAATCAGTGCGATGACGCCGATGATTGTGGCTTCGCGGATCTTGCCCTTTCGAAAGCGGTACATGTACAGCCCCATGAAGAGTGCAATGGGGATGGTTGCCGCGATCGTAAACGTGCCCCATGCACTCTCTCGCAAGGCATTCACCACCGCCAGGCCCAGACCCGCTAAAGCAATGACGACGATGAACAGAATGGCGATTGCGGCCGTGAATCCAGCCAGCGGGCTGATCTCTTTCTTGGCAATCTCGGCCAGTGACTTGCCGTCACTGCGAACCGAGGCAAAGAGAATGATGAAATCATGCACCGCGCCTGCGAGCACGACGCCTACCACCAGCCACAAAAGACCTGGCAGGAATCCGAATTGGGTTGCCAGAACGGGTCCGATCAGTGGCCCGGCTCCTGTAATGGCTGCGAAGTGATGTCCAAACAGCACCCACTTGTTGGTTGGAAAGTAATTGTGCCCGTCATAGAGCCGATGTGCCGGGGTTTGGCGGGAATCATCCAGAATCAATACCTTGGTGGCGATGAAGGCGCTGTAGTAACGATAAGCAATCGCAATAACGCACAACACTCCCAGCATTAAGGGCAAAGCGTTCATTCAGGTCTCCCTGGACAAAACCGGTGCGCCATCATGCTGCACACTCCGTTCTCGTGTTCACTAATGTCCTTGAAAATCCCTAGGAGGGGTGGAGCAGAGCGACAGCGATCGCGGAGCCCCGGGTGGTGGTTCTGTTCCCCAATTCAAGACCCACCCAGGGCGCCATTGCTTCTTTCTCACATCACACCGAGCACCAGCGCTGTGGCACTCTCCTCGTCATCGAAAAGCGACGACGATGAGAACAAGTAGGATTACGTTGTTTTCATTCCTCGGGTTTCGCAGATGGCATAAGGGGCGTTTCCTACAGCACATGCCGTGTCATGAGCTTTGAGATTTCTTCTTTTCATGTGTGTACTTGATGATCTCAACGCGCTCCATCGTAATCAGTCCCTCGCTGATCATTTCGTCGAGCAGAGGGAGAACCGCTGCGATCCGATCTTCCTTGTCGACAATCTCGATCAGCACGGGAAGATCTTCCGACAGCCGTAGAATCTTGGCGGTGTGAATCCGGCTGTTGGCGCCAAACCCTTCAACACCACGGATCACGGTGGCGCCTGCCAAGCCCATTTCGCGCACCTTGCGCACAATGGCTTCGTAGAGAGGCACGCCGTGCCAGCGGTCGCTCTCACCAATAAAGATTCTTATCAGCTTGGCCTCCCCGCTGATTTTCATCCAACTTACCTCACAAAGCGCGTGCTGCCACGATCCCCAACCAGAGAAAGATGAAGCCGAGCGCCAAACTTGCAATGACATTCGCTGCTGCCAGCAAAAGCTCCCGGCCGCTGGCGAGTTGAACGGTTTCGAAAACCAGCGTGGAGAAAGTGGTAAAGGCGCCGCAAAAACCTATGGTAAAGCAAATACGCCACTGAGGATCGATCAGAAAGCGTTCTGTAAACAATCCATTGAGCAGCCCTAGAACAAAGCACCCTGATACGTTAACAACGAGAGTGCCGAGGAAACGCGCTTCCTGCATTCGTCTGAATCACTCCGTGAAGAAAGTAGCGGGCCAGGGTTCCAACAAAGCCGGCAGCTCCGAGGAGCAGGACCTTGGTCATAGAAAATTTGCCGTGTTGAACGGATCAGAATTGCGTGTCACAGCAGTTCAGGGACGCCGCGATTCTAGCATAGGCCGACGGCACGAATGGCGGGCAAGATATCGATTGCGCACCCTGTTCTTTCCGGCTACTATCTGTCCTCCCTAGACGGGGAGTTCAGTTTCTTGTTCCTGCTCTGCTGACCCTGGACACAATTTTATAGGCGGTTGGGCGATCGCAGGGGGTTAGTTTCCTATGACAACCAGGCAGATCACCGTTGCGCACAGTCCGGACTCTGACGACGCCTTCATGTTCTACGCGCTGGCGACGAACAAGATCAAGACCGGCGACCTCAAATTCAATCATGTCTTGAGCGATATCGAGACGCTCAACAAGAAAGCCTTGAAAGGCGAGTACGAGGTGACGGCGGTCTCGTTTCACGCCTACGCGTATCTAGCCGAGAAATACGCTTTGCTGAGCAGTGGCGCAAGCATGGGAGATCGTTACGGGCCGCTGGTCGTGTCGGAATCGCCCATGAAGCCGCAGGAACTGAGGGGCAAAGTGGTAGCAGTTCCCGGGGAGATGACTACGGCGTTCCTGATCTTGAGGATCTTCGAGCCTGATTTCATTCCTCTGGTGGTGCCTTTCGACAAGATCTTTGAGACGGTGATGCGGCGCAAAGCCGAGGCGGGACTCATCATTCACGAGGGACAGCTAACCTTTCCCACTCTTGGGCTTCACAAAGTGCTTGATTTGGGGGAGTGGTGGTACAAAGAAACGCAGCTGCCACTACCGCTGGGCGGCAACGTCATCCGAAAGGATCTCGGGCACGACCTTATTGCCAAGGTGTCCAAGATTCTGCGCCAGAGTATCGAATATGCCTTGGAGCACCGCGATGAGGCGCTGAATTACGCCATGCAGTTCGCTCGTGACATGGAGCACGAGCTGGCAGATAAATTTGTCGGGATGTACGTGAACGATCGTACTTTGAATTACGGCACGGCCGAGCGGAAGGCGGTTCAGTTGCTCCTCAACCTCGGTCACGAACGCCACATTATTCAGCAGCCGATCCAGGTTGAGTTCGCGGATTAGTAGATCAGCGGTTGCCGAAAGTCCCCCTTAGTAAAGGGGGCGGCGCCACCGGCGCGGGGGTTGTCTGGCCAGGTCGGAAGGCCAAGTGTAAGGTGGGGCTGCTTGTTGTTGAGACACCACGCATCGAGGCAAGGCTTTCCCGGATTCCCAGGACAATCCCCACGCAGCTAGCGACCGCGGTCGCTAGCTGCTGCCCCCTTTGACTAAGGGGGAATGTTGCGCCGTTACGTCGCTTGCGTGGGTCGATTTGATGATAAGGAAGCTGCAGGATCACCCTTCAGGGCTCTCTCCAAGAATCCGGTCGTAAACCTGCCGCGCTTTCTCGTAGGCAGCCTCCGCGTCTTTGATCTCCTCGGCCCGAATTCTCGGTCGCTTCATCTCCCAGCAACGGTCTACGCCTCGTCGACACCACTCAGCGCTGCGACGCGATGCGCGAATGGGTTTGTCACTTACAAGCACGAATATCGGATTCGTGTGAGAACTATAGAGGACCCGTAGCGCCATCCAGCTTGAGCGGTCCACTTTGCGTTCGAAACGCACGTCCTGCCACTGGCCATCTGCCACAATCTCCTTGCGATCGACCGGCTCTCCATTCACGACTAACTCCACCATGACGTTGCGGCTCTTGCCGATGCGCGCCCTTTCAACATCCCAATACGGAGGCAAATTGGCGGCCCGAGAGGCAATGATAGCTCCGATCTCATCCTGGACTGCCGGCAGATAAGCCGCTGCCCGGGCGGTGATCTGAACCTTCTGCGGACCCTTCAAATCGAGCTGGCTCTTGCCGACTCCAAGCGGTGTGCTGTTCACGCGAAAGTCGATCAGGTGCGACCGGCCTTCCGAGACATAGCTTCGCCCGTCCTTTATGGCGTCGACAAAACGATCGAAGTCCAGTTTCCCGTCGAGTTGGGCATAAGTGCGAGCCAGTCCCACACGGTCGTCGAAGATGCAGGGGAAATCCGTTTCGCCGCTCAGCCGGACTCGGAAGCCGGTGTTCAACGTGTGGTACCACATGTTGAGTTCCCACGGCAGGGGCGTGTCGCCGCCTGAGTAGAAATCGACGGCATCATTGGCCACGGTCACAATGTATTCGTTGGCGCCAATGCCATCGTACTTGGGCTGAACGTAATTGGGTAACGTGGCTACGGGTTCTACCGGCTCCAGCCCCCAGCCCGAATGCGCGTAGCCTACTGCGCCACCCTGGCCGCGCGCCCACTTCAAGACAGGTAGAGTCCAAGTCGGCCATTCTTCGATCTTGGTCGTGCCAGGATAGTCGTCCTCTTGCAGCCGGAGCAGGCAAACATGACCGGCATGCGAGGACGGGAAACCAGAAACTTCCACGTCGTATCGCATCACGTTTTGATCGTTCGAGAGAGGATGCGCCTTGCCCTTGAAATAAGTCTTCTGATGGTACCAGCAGGGCCCCCAGCTCAGGACACAGGCGACGTTCAGATCTTCTCCGACCGCCTGCCGCCACATATGTTCGGGTTGAACGCCCTCTTCCGGACTCTCGTAGTGACTGCACCCCGCAGCATGCACATGGTGGTCGCCGCTGTACCATCCGTTGCGCGCCAGGTGAATCCAGCGCTTCAATCGCAAAGACACTTCCATAGACTTGGTTCCCGCCGGCACCTTCAACTGCTGCGATTGCGGCAAATACTCTGGGCCACGCCCGAAGGCGACTTGATAATTGCCGGGTGGCAGATAGACATGCTCACCGTCAGCGCGATAAACCTGAGGATGAAAGAAGAAATCCGGAAACTCGTCAGCTCCAGCGTGGCGGCGGGATGGCAAAGGATAAAGCCCAATCAGGCGCTTGGTTCCAACTTTGTCTTCCGCTCCGTCAAATTTCCCTTCTTCCCAATTGCGGCGATACGCCATCGTCAGGCGGTAGTCTTTGGGGAACGGTTCCTTCTTAGGATCCTCGAGTATCCGCTCAACGCCGTCGCTGATGACGAGGGAAGCCATAGCTGGGGATCCGTCCTCATCTTTGATGCGAAAAACGACCTTGACAGAGGGCTGGCAATTGAACAGCACGTCGATGGCATTGCGGAAGCCGATATCCTGCGTGCCCTGGCCAATGTGGAATCCGATCTTGGCCTCGTGCGGGCCGGAGGCTTTGCTGTAGATTTGCAGGATGGCGTACTCCAGACCCAAACCGGAAAGTTGTTTGGTCATCGGCCGCTGGCGGTACATGGAAAGCTCCAGGAACCGGCTGGCCGCTTCTCCGGGAGCGATCACATTCTCGTCTTTACGGTTTGGGAGGCCAGTGGAACGATGAAGCAGTGGCTCCGCGTTGGGACTATCTGCTTCCAGGACAGAGTTAACAGCAGCCTGGTTCTGAACTTTCACTAGAAACGTTTTCCAACCATTTTGAATTAGTTCGGCTGCTGCCGGACCGCGGACAACTTTGACGCGTGCTTCCGGGTTGATCTCCACCAAGGCGAAACAGTAGGGATCCAGAATCTCCTGGATTTCTCGAACCACATCACGGCCTGGGGCCCGCTTCTGCAGGGCCTGGAGACGGCGCGAGTCGGTAGTGGAAAGAACACTGCCCAGGCCAGAGAGAGCTTCATCCAACCGGATAGCTTGGGCAAGCAGAGGTTGCGCATCGGCGTCGAGGACCTTAGGCAAAGCCTGTGGTTGCGCTGCTCGCACGGCCTGCAAACAGAGAAGAAGGGTTAAATAAAGATTTCTCTTGTGGCTTCTCATGGCACACCTCCAAACAAAGGGTTGCTTCAACCTGTTCCGTTTAGCGCACACCTGGAGCTACATTTGTCCCCCTTTTCCATGGGGGACAAATCTCTGGTCTTCGGCAAAGGATCTTGGGCAGAATGACTGCCCTTGCTTCAGTTCCCCTCTCTACCATTCCGCTACCGTTCCATCTTCATTTCGCCAGACGGGTGGTTTCCAGTTGTGGCCCGTCCGCGCTGCTTCTCTAACCTTTTCCTCGTTCACTTCAATTCCCAGACCGGAGCCGTTGGGAAGGGCAATGAAGCCCTCATGGAATTTGAAGATGGCAGGATCGACGAGATAGTCTAGCAAATCGTTTCCCTGGTTGTAATGGATGCCGAGACTCTGTTCCTGAATGAAGACATTGGGCGTGCAGCTATCCAGTTGAACACAGGAAGCAAGGGCAATCGGACCCAAAGGGCAGTGAGGTGCGACAGAAACATCGTAGGCCTCGGCCATGGCTGAGATCTTCTTGCATTCTAGAATGCCGCCGGCATGAGACAGATCCGGTTGAATGATGTCGGCGTATCCCTGCTCCAGGAGCGACTTGAATCCCCAGCGCGTGTACATGCGTTCGCCGGTGGCGATGGGGATTGACGTGTGATGAGCGATCTCGCGTAAGACCGAGTTGTTCTCCGAAAGCGCGGGCTCCTCGATAAACATAAGACGGTAAGGCTCCAGAGCCCTGGCAAGGAACTTCGCCATAGCGCGATGGACGCGGCCGTGAAAATCAACGGCCAGGCCAACTTCGCGGCCCACTGCCTCCCGCACGCTGGCGACTCGCTCCAGCACTGCGTCGATTTTGGCGTACGAATCGACGTAATGCATTTCTTCAGTGGCGAGCATCTTGAAGGCGGTCATGCCGGCGGCTGCCAACTGCTTTGCCTGCTCACCCGCTTCGGCGGGCCGGTCACCTCCAATCCACGAGTAGACACGAATCTTGTCGCGTGCCGCGCCGCCCAACAATTCGTATACGGGTGCTTCATAGTATTTGCCCTTGATATCCCAAAGCGCCTGATCGATGCCGGAGATGGCGCTCATGAGAATCTCGCCTCCGCGATAGAAACCGCCTCGGTAAAGCACCTGGAAATGATCCTCGATCCGCAACGGATCTTTCCCAACCAGGTAGTCCTTCATCTCCTCGACCGCCGCAATTACTGTGGAAGCGCGGCCTTCGATGACGGGCTCACCCCACCCGGTCAGTCCTTCGTCCGTGCTGATTTTCAGAAAGGCCCAGCGGGGCGGGACTTTGAAAAGTTCCAGTTGGGTTATTTTCATAGCAACAAATCGTCGATGGGAGCTTTAGCGACGCTGACACATGCTGTAAAGGGGAGGCCAGTCTACAAGGATTCCATAAGAAATCCCAAGCGTTTCGGGTGTACTGCTCAATGCGAGCCTTCTCGTCCTTAGAGAAAGCAAAACGCGCTAGCTTTACGATCCGCCCCAGCGTTTGCGTTTGCGCGTCCGTTTCTGATAACGTTTGCACACGCTTTCCCAATCTCAATCAAATCGGTGATAACTTCGGTTATCCGGGAGGAAACCATGAACCTTCGTGGGTTCTACAAAGCAACGGGAGTCTGCGCCCTGATCTATGCCGCCGTCTCCCTGTTATCCTACGCGCTGTGGATTTCAGCCAGCGGATTTGTCGCCGCGACCTCGACCTTGCCCAGCCCGGATCGTCTCTTGGGCCTGCTGCAGTTGAGTGGAAACCAGATCTCAGTGAGGCTTGACGGTTTCTCTTACTTTTTCCTGATTCCAGCCGGAGTCGGCCTCTTTGCCTATTTGCGCGAGCGGAAGCCAGCGCTTGCCCTGACTGGAGCGGCGTTTCTCGCCTTCTCAATTGTTGGACTCTTTCAAGCCTCGACCATGAACGCAGCGATGGCTGAGCTGGCACGTGGGTCTGTGTCAGATAGTTTGAAAGAGCGCCTGGCGGCGATCAACATCATCTCGTTTTCGTACATGATGCCGGGTCTATGGGCGGGCGCCGTTGCCAACCTGTTGTTTGGCATCGCACTTCAATCGCAAGCAGGCGCTGCGCGTAACATTGGCAGACTCTTTCTGGCTCAAGTGGCTGGATT
>Ga0111539_10006403_pt1 | contig 15184 bp, 12 predicted proteins | sample RhiMethybrSRZTD1_FD_79667 | JGI IMG/M metagenome (GOLD analysis project Ga0111539, IMG submission 79667) | Populus rhizosphere microbial communities from Tennessee, USA - Rhizosphere MetaG P. TD hybrid SRZTD1 (version 2) (version 2) | ecosystem: Host-associated > Plants > Roots > Rhizosphere >... | reverse complement strand
TCTAGCGGAGCTTGATCAAGCGGTACTGCGCGACGGCGGCGTTGTGCTCGGCGAGGTTGGTGGAGAAGTGGTGACGGCGGTCGTCGACGGAGACGAAGTAGAGGTAATTCACCGCCGCCGGCTTCGCCGCGGCCTCGATGGCGGCCCGGCTGGGCGCGCCGATGGGGCCGGGCGGGAGTCCACCCCGTCGATAGGTGTTGTAGGGCGAATCGACCTGGAGATCCGCGCGGGTGAGGGCCTCGCCATCCTTGCCTACCGCGAACTGCACGGTGGGGTCGGCCTGGAGCGGCATGCCGAGGCGCAGACGGTTCCAGAACACGGCGGAGATCAGCGGCATCTCGCTTCGAACGACCGCTTCCTTTTCGATGATCGACGCCATCGTGAGCAGCTGATGCACGGTGATCCCGCGCTCGCGCGTGCGCTCGAGAATCTCGGGCGTGAGCTGATCGCGCATCCGCGCGGCCATGCGGGCGAGGATCTCCTCCGACGTCATGCCCTTCACGAGCTGGTACGTGTCGGGGAAGATATAGCCCTCGAGACTGTCCGCGGGGACGGCGAGCGTCTTCAAGAAGACGGGATCGCGCGCCAGCCGCAAGATGTCGTCGGCCCGGCTCAGCCGCTCGCGCTCGAGGGCGAGGGCGAGGTCGGCGACGCTGTTGCCCTCGCGGAATAGCACCGCGTGCTGGCGCACACGGCCGCCCTCGAGGAGGCTCAGCACGGCGAGCGTGTTGGCGCCCTGCGGGATCTCATATTCGCCCGCTTTCAAGGTGCGCGCGGTGCCCCGGGCGGCGGCGAGCAGCATGAAGCCCAGCGGGCTGCGAATCGCGCCCGCCTCGTCGAGCCGGCGCGCCACCGTGGTGAGACCTTGATGCGCCGGGATCTCGACCACGCGGGGCCCCGCGCGGACGCCGGGGGCCGCCGTGAAGACCCAGAAGGCCTGCAGCGCCAGGAACACGGCCACCAGGCACGTCAGCGCCCAGAGCACGGCCTGGCCGGCGCCGGCCGAGGGGCGGGAGGGCTCCGCCCAAGTCTTCATGAACCAGGGCCGCTCCATCATGATTTCCCTAAATTTTGCCAGTACTTTGCTCGATAGGTCAACGCGGAGAACGGTGTGGAAAACCGGGAAGTTGGCGGGCCCCTGAGGCGGCTTCCACTCCCGGGGGACGGAGGGGCCCGGACCGCCCGCGGGCCCGTGGTATACTCACGCCTCGGGTCTCAGCTCCCCCGAACACCTCAGGAGGTTTTCGCAATGTCGCAGCTCGTGCTTCCCGCCCATCACGAATGGCTTGCCCAGGACCGCAAGTACGGCAAGCTGGCGATCGAGCCGTTCGAGCCGGGCTTCGCGCTCACCGTGGGCAATGCGTATCGGCGCGTGCTCCTGTCCTCCATTCACGGCGCCTCGCCTACGTGGGCCAAGATCGAGGGCGTGCTCCACGAGTTCTCGTTCATGCAGGGCGTGACCGAGGACACGCTCGACATCATCATGAATCTCCGCAAGGTCGTGTTCGCCCTCCATGTGAACCGGCCCAAGATCCTGCGCCTGAAGGCCCAGGGGCCGAAGGTCGTGACCGCGGCCGACTTCGAGCCGGACGCCGACGTGGAAATCCTCACTCCCGAGATCGTGCTCGCCACCCTCGACAAGGACGGCGGCATCGAGCTGGAGCTCTGCGTGGAGCGGGGCCGCGGGTATCAGGCCGCCGAGCGGCGTGAGCCCGAGGCGCTGCCCATCAACGCGATGCTCATCGACGCGGATTTCTCGCCGGTGAAGCGCGTGAACGTGCAGGTGGAGACGCCGAGCGGCCTGAGCGACGGGCAGGAGCGTCTGGTCCTGGAAGTGTGGACCAACGGCAGCATCACGCCCGACGTCGCGGTGGGCGAGGCCTCGCGGATCCTGCAGGATCAGTTCAGCTTGCTCACGGACTTCCCGGCGCCCGTGGCCGAGGAGGCGGAGCGGCCCGAAGGCGCGGGTTTCGAGCCCGCGGCGCGGGTCGAGCTGAACGAGCACCTCTTCCGCAACGTGGACGAGCTCGAGCTCTCGGTGCGCGCGTCCAACTGCCTCAAGACGGCCAACATCCGGACCATCGCCGACCTCGTGCAGAAGACGGAGTCGGAGCTGCTCAAGACGAAGAACTTCGGCAAGAAGTCCCTGAACGAGATCAAGACGATCCTGGGAGAGATGGGGCTCTCCCTGGGCATCCGTCTCGATCCCGAGGAGCTGGAGAGGCTGCGCGCGCAGTACGAGCGCGCCTTCGAGAACTAGTCCCTCCCGCTTCGCGCGCGTCGCCACGGCCTCCGGCCTCGTGCCGGGGGCCGTGGTGTGTTCAGGCCCGTCATGCTTACCACGCGCGGTGGTCCGGCGCGATCGGCAGCTCGTCGGTGCGCCCCGACGCCCAGCGCGTGACCCAGAGCGTGCGCCCGTCCGTCTCGACGATCACCGCGCCGTCCCGGTCCGTCCGATAGAGGCGCGCGCCCGCGATGGCCAGCCGAGACAGCACCTCGGGCGCGGGATGGCGAAAGGGATTCCGCGCGCCGACCGACACGACGGCGATGCGGGGCTGGCTCGCCTCCACGAAGGGGGCCGCGGTCGAGCCCCGGCTGCCGTGATGGCCCACCTTGAGGACGGTGGCGGCGAGCGGTGAACGGCCGGCGAGGAGCCACGCTTCGCCGCGCGTCGTGAGATCGCCGGTGAGCAGCAGCGCGATGCCGCGCCAGTCCAGCCGGAGCACCAGCGAATGGTCGTTCTCGCCCGTGAGGGGCGCGGCGAGATCGTCCACCGGGGGACTCAGCACCGCCACGGCCGCCTCGCCCAGCCGGATGCGCTGACCGGCGGCGAGCACGCGGCGCGCCGCGCCGGATCGTCCGAGCGCGGCCACGGTGTCCTCGTGCCCGCCGCCCCATCGCCCGTTCTCCCAGATCTCCCCGATGCGGAGCCCGCGCAGCACGGCGGCGAGCCCTCCCGAGTGATCGGCGTCCGCGTGCGTGGCCGCCACGACATCCAGATGTCCGATGCCGTGGTTCCACAGGAACGGCGCCACCACCCGCTCGCCGACGTCGAAGCGGCCGCCCCCGCCCGGCCCGCCATCGATGAGCAGACGCGGGCCGTTCGGCACCTCGACCAGGATCGCGTCGCCCTGGCCGACATCGAGGAAGGTCACGCGGAGGCGGCCGTAGTCCGGGGCCACGAGAGGCCAGAGCGCGATGCCGGCGCCGGCGGCGAGGAGGAGCAACGCGACCGCGCGCCCCCAGCGTGCGGCGATCGTCGCTGCGAGCGCGGCCCCGAGGAGCCAGGCCGCGATCGCCAGGGGGCCGGGAGCGGGGATGTGCACGAGCGCTCCCGGCACCGCGGCCGCGAGCCAGACCGTGAGACGGAGCAGCACCGCGAGCGCCCACGCGAGGTTCAATCCCGGGCTGCCGAGGAGATCGCTGAGCGCCGCGCCGGCAAGGGCGAAGAGGCCCACCGTGGTCGCCGCTCCGGCGAGCGGCACGACCACGAGGTTCGCCACGGGGCCGATCAGCGAGAGCTGGTTGAAGTGCGCGGCCATGACCGGGAGCACCGCGCCCTGCGCGGCCGCGCTCACCCCCACCGCGGCGGCCAGGGCACGGGGCCACCGGAGCCATTCGAGGGCGGTCCGCGCCGGGGTCCCCAGATACACGATCCCGGCGGTGGCGGCGAAGGATAGCTGAAAGCCGGGATCCCAGAGATCCGCCGGCCGCCACGCGAGTAGCGCGAGCCCCGAGAGCGCGAGCGCGTTCGGCAGCTGCGACTCCCGCTCGAGCATGATGCCGGCGAGGAGGATCAGACCCATGACGGTCGCGCGGATCACCGACGACTGCGCGCCCACGACCAGGGCGAACCCGATGAGCGCCGCCGCCGCCCCCGCCGCGGTGATCGTGCGGGAGACACCCGCGAACGTGAGGACCGCGAACACGGAGGCCGCCAGGAGGGCCACGTTGAAGCCCGAGACGGCGAGGACGTGATACGCCCCGGCGCGCCGGAACGCATCGTCGGTCTCGCGGGGCAGCGCGGCACGCTCCCCCATGAGGAGACCCGCGAGCAGCGCCGCCGAGGCTTCGGGCAGCTCGGCGTTGAGGCGCTCGACCGCCCAGCGCTTCACGCGAGCGGGCCACGGCGGCACATCGGCGGTGAGCGGGCGAATGCGGTCGCCGCGGCCGCTCCCTACCAGCGCGATGCCCTCGCGCCGAAGCTGGGCGGGATAGTCGAAGCCGCCCGGATTGCGGTAGCCCACCGCCGGATGGAGGCGCAGGCTGGCGGCGATCCGTTGTCCTTCGCCCATGGGTGGCGCCTCGCCGTAGATCGTGACCAGCACCCGGCCCGAAGCCTGGCGTCGCTCCGCCTCGGTCACTACGGCCTCGACATCCAGCAGCACGCGTACCCGGTCGGGCGCCCAGCGACGCGGCTCCTCGACGAGCCGCGCCTCAACCAAGGCCTCGCCGTCGACGACCGTGGCCGCCACATCGTCACGGGGCGGAGGCAGTTCATGGCCGCGCAGCGCACCCAGCACCGCGATCGCGCTCAGGGCCAGCGCGGTGGCGAGGTGGTCGCGCGCTCGCACGAGCGCGAGCGCGGCGACGACCAGGAGCAGCGCGCCGGCAACGATCAGACCCCGTGGCGACGGCGCCAGCGTGGTCCCGGCGGCGATGCCCGCGCCCCAGGCCAGCGCCAGCGGTACCAGCGGCGCCCGGAGCACGGGCGGGATCGAAGCCAGCGCGGGCGATGGCACGGCGGTGGACCTTCACGCTACGGTGCGGTCGTCACGAGGTCACGCAGCGCGGCCAGTTTGCGCGGACCGACGCCCAGCACCGAGCGCAGGCCCTCCGGTCCCTCGAAGCGGCCTCGCCGCTGGCGCTCCTCCACGATGCGGTGGGCGAGCCCGGGCCCCACGCCGGGCAAGCGCGCGATCTGTTCTGCCGTCGCCGTGTTGAGATCGAGGGGGCGCGGGTCGGCGAGCGGCTCCGCCTGCGCGCTCGGCCCCGGGTGTGGGGCCGGCGCTGGCCGAGTGGGCGGCGAGGGCGGGGGGCGGGACGGACGCGAGGTCGCCAGCGGCACCGGGCCGGGCGCGGGGATGGCCTCGTCGCGGTCGAAGGCTTCCACCCGCGCCGCCGCCTCGGGGAAGCCCGCGCGCCACTCGCGCACGACGAGCCCCGCCAGGAGCGCGACGCCGAGGAGCAAGAGCAAGGAAAGCTGCGGACGCGAGTAGAGCATAGCGACACGCTGCCACGCGGGATCTGCGCCGACTAGAGTGCCGGCGTCGATACACCACCGTGTATCGTGTTCGCTACAGCGCGATCGACAGACCCGCGTCCACCGTCAGGACATGACCGTTGACGTACGACGAGGCGTCCGAGGCGAGGAAGATGGCCGCGCCGACCAGCTCGTCGGGCCGGCCCCAGCGCCGCAGCGGGATGCGGCGGCCCACCTCTGCCGCCTGCGGGCCGGCGAAGAACCCGGCGTTGACGTCGGTGAGGAAGAACCCCGGCGCGATGGCATTGGCGGTGATCCCCTTCGGACCCAGCTCGACCGCAAGCGCGCGCATCAGCGCCGTCAGCCCGCCCTTGGACGCGGTGTACGCGGGATCGCCCTGGAAGGACTGCGGACCGACCATCGACGTGATGAAGATGAGGCGGCCGCCGCGGTGGTTCTCCATGTGCCGGGAGGCCAGGCGCGAGAGCTCATAGGCGCCCACGAGGTTCGTCTCCAGGAGTCGGCGCAAGTCCCCGGCGCCGATGTCGTGGAGGGCACGGCGGTCCCGCAGCGCGGCGTTGTTGACGAGGCAGTCGAGCCGACCGTACCGGGCGACGACCCGCTCGAGCGCCGCCGCGGCGGCGCCGAGGTCGGTGATGTCGAAGGGCGCCGCGAACGCATTGGGGATGGTGGCCGCGGTCTCCTCGGCGCGCCGGGCGTCGCGGCCATTGATGCCGACGCACGCGCCGGCGGCGGCCATGCCCCGCGCCATCGCGAGCCCGAGCCCGCCGCGCGCGCCCGTGATGAGCACGACGCGGCCTTCGAGCGAGAAGCGCAACAGGCCGGCCGGGTCGCGCATCAGCGGCCCGTCCGCGCCAGCTGGGCCTCGATCGCGCGGCCGTAGCGCTTGAGGGCGGGGACGAGACGCTCGCGCACCGCCTCGCTCGTGAAGCGCGAGGTCGGCACGGTGACACTCAGCGACGCGACCGGCTCGCCGGCGGCGTCCCGCAGCACCACCGCGGCCGCGCAGACGCCGGGCCGCCACTCCTCGCGATTGCGCGCCCAGCCCACGCGGCGGACTTGCGCGAGCTCGCGCAATAGCGCGGTCCGATCCGTCAGGGTCGCGTCGGTGTACCGGGTCAAGCGCACCGGAAGGAGCTTCTCGAGGGAGGCGGGCGGCTGGACGGCGAGCAGCGCCTTGCCGGTGGCCGAGCAGTGGGCCGGCGCGCTCAGGCCCACGAAGGTGTCGACCCGCACCGGGTGGGGGCTGTCCACCTTGTCGATGACGACGATGGCGGTCCCGCGTGGCACGGACAGGTGCACGGTCTCCCCCGTCTCCGCGGTCATGCGCTCCATCAGCGGCCGCGCGAGATCGCGCAGGGGTAGGCGGCGCACCGCCTTCGCGCCGATCTCCCACGTCTTGAGGGTGAGGCGATAGCGGCCGCCCGGCGACTTCGCCACGTAGCCGTGGGCGGCGAGGGTGGCGAGGATGCGGAAGAGGGTGGGACCGGACACCCCCTGTCGCCGCGCGAGCTCGGTGAGCCCGGTGTCCTCCACGTCGGACAGGGCTTCGAGCACGTCGAGCCCCTTGGCCAGCGTCGCGGTCATGTAGGCGGGCTTGATTGACATGGAGCGCGCCGGTCTCCATAATCCGGCCGCCAGAAGCATACTTCACATGGTGAAAAGCGCCAAGGAGGCCGCCGTGGGCCCGACGACGAAGATCTTCCCGGTGTTCGACTGCGACAGCCACGTGGTGGAGCCGCCCGCGGTCTGGGACGAGTACGTGCCCGCCAAGGAGCGCGCGTGGGTGAAGACTCAGTTCTGCTTCCACACCGATGGGGAACACCTGATGATCAACGGGCGGATCATTCCCGCCGCGCGCGAGCGCTCGAACGCCGCCGAGGTGGGCTGGGCCCGCTGGGACAAGAAGGAGGTGGGCCGGCTGACCCCCGGCACCGCCGAGTGGAAAGCCCGCTTCGGCCGTCTCCTTGGCTGCCGCGATCCCCACGCGCGCCTCCGTGACATGGATGCGCTCGGCACGGACCAGGTGATGCTGTTCCCCACGTGGTTCGTGCGGCTGGCCCTCCTGCGCGATCCCGGCGCGGCGACCATTCTCGCCCGGGCCTACAACGACTGGGTGCACGACTACTGCGCCGCCGACCGCGCGCGGCTCTATCCCTGCGCGGTGCTGCCGCTGCAAGGCGTGGAGGCGTCCGTCGCCGAGCTGCGGCGCGCAGCGAAGCTCGGATTCAAGGCGGCGGCGGTGCGTCCCTGCTTCTGGAACGGTCGCTATCCCACCCTGCCGGAGTTCGATCCTTTGTGGCGCGAGTTCGAGGACCTGGGCGTGGTGCTGGCCATGCACACGTTTCCCTCCCGCGAGGCGCTCACCGCGGACTGGGGGCAGCGCATGGCGCAGGCGCGCGGCCACTCGGGGCAGGGACTCCTGTTCACCGACGAGGCGGTGGTCTACTCGCCCGGCCAGTTCGTGTCGAACATCACCGCGGCCATGGATCCGGCCATCGACGCCTCCGAGACGCTGGGCTTCGTGATGGAGGCGATGACGTGGGTGACGGTGGTGATGCAGACGGGGTGGCTGGAGAAGTTCCCCCGCCTCAAGGCGGCGGTGCTGGAGTCCAACGCGTCCTGGCTGCCCCTCATCCTCGCGCGCGCGTCGAACTTCTCGAACCTCTTCGCGTTCCAGCGCGGGAACCGGCCGCTGCGCGACCCCGTGGAGGCCTTCCACGCCCGCTGCTTCATCGGCTTCGAGTCCGACGAGACGCTCGTCTACCGACTGTGGGACGAGTTCCAGGACATCGCGATCTGGTCCTCGGACTACCCCCATCACGACGCGGAAGACGCGTGGGATGGACTCCAGCACATGGCGCAGCTCGGGGTGCCCGAGGCGGCGCAGCGGAAGATGCTCGGCGAGAACGCGCGCCGGCTCTACGGCATCGAGCCCCTTCTGGTGGTGAAGGAGCGAATCGAGCGCTACGAGCCGGCGATCCTGCCCTGGTAGTCGCGGAGCAATCCGCCAAAGATCCGGCGCCCGAGGAGGAAGCCTTCGGCGACCGTCATCCCGGCCCCCGGCTCGCCGGGATGCCCCGTCCACCACCCGCGGAGATCGTCTTCCGACCGGAAGAAGTTGAGCTTGGTTCAGAGTGCCGTGCAGGCCCGCTCGTCGTCGCCGCCGGATCGGGTGGCCCAGACCATGAGGGGCGCGGCCTCGGGCTCCGGGCCCTCGGGGGTCACCGCGAAGCGGAGCGGCGCGCCCGAGTGATGACAGGCTGACGTCACCACCACCCGCTCCCCCAGCATGGGCGCCAGCCCCAGCGCGTCGATCGCGCAGCAGATGAAGCGCTCGCGGCCGTCGGGGCGGCGGACCATGAAGGCGGTGCGTGTCGTGCTGAACGGGTAGGCGAGCTCCACCGCCTCGTCACGCAGCACGAGGAGATCGTCGTCGTTGAGGCCCTGGAGGGCGCGCGCCGCCGCGTCCAGGCCGAGGCCCGCGGTCGCGGCCACCGCGGCGACCGGGATCGGTCCGCCGCGGTCGGCGAAGAGCCCGAGCACCGCGCGCATGAGTGGGCCCTCGCGCGTGGCCCGGCGGGCCGCCGCGCGGGCGGTCGAGTCCACGTCAACGAGCTCCGCGGCGGTGGTGAGGGGAAGTCTCGGGACGTCCATCACGCCCCGTCGCGCTCCGCGATCTTGCGCAGAACCTCCGGGGGCACTGCGATCTTCACGCCCGCGCGTTCTTCTTCGAGCAGCATGTAGACGCTCGAATCGCGGTCCGCCCAGCCCCGGTTCATCGCCTCGGTCATCTCCGCCAGCGCCAGGTTGGCGAGCCGCATCGGCACCCCGACCTCGCGTCCCAGCTCGGTGGCGAGCGAGACGTCCTTGTGGCCGAGCTTGAGGGCGAACGAGGGCGGATCGAAGCTGCCCGTCAGGAACTTGTCGGCGAGCCGGTCGAACGTGCGCGCCCGCCCGCTCGCCCCTTGACGCACCGCCTGCCAGAGGAGCTCCGGGGCCACACCCGCCTTCACGCCCATGCAGAACACTTCGGCCAGCGCCGCGCGAATGGTGAAGCTCGCGCAGTTGTGGACCAGCTTGGCCACCGCGCCGGCGCCGATGGGCCCCACGTAGTAGGGCTGATCTCCCATGGCCTCGAGGAGGGCGTGATGCTTGTCGAACGTGCCGCGGTCGCCGCCCACCCAGATGGCGAGCTTGCGTGACTTGGCGCCGGACGGCCCGCCGCTCACCGGCGCGTCGAGCACCTCCACGCCGCGCTCCTTGAACTGTCCGTGGAGGCGGCGGATGACGGCGGGCGAGTTGGTCGAAAGGTCGAACAGCGCGCTGCCGCGCCGCAAGCCGTGGATGAGGCCCTCGGCGCCGGCGGCCACCGCGCTCACCTCGGGCGGGCCGGGGAGTGAGGTGAACACCACGTCGCACGCCTCGGCGAGCGCGCGCGGCGACTCCTTCCACACCGCGCCCTTGGCGAGGTGCGGGGCGGCGCTCTCGCGCCGAAGGTCGTGGACGCAGAGGCTATACCCCGCAGCCTGGAGGTTCAGCGCCATGCTTCCGCCCATCAGTCCGAGTCCGATGAATCCTGCGTTCATGGAGTCCTCCTCGGCAGGGAGCATACTCCAGCCGCGGGCCGAGGTCTTGTGCAGGCGAACGGCCAGGATGAGCGCGTGGCGCAATTTCTTCGCCCCGGGGCCTCAGCCCCGTGCGTCACAGCGAGGGGAGCTCCCTCAATCCGGTAGGGCGGAAACTCCCCGCGTCCGCCGCGCGCCTGAGCGCCGTCGGACATTCAGCTAGTTGCGCCGCACTCCACGGGCACGTGGCGTGGCACCCCGCTTGCTCGGTATCCCGCAGACATGTACCGACCCGCCTCGGCCGAGACCGGCAATACCAAGTCCGAATCCAACCCGTCTGTGAACGCGCACGCCGCTGCTACGTATGGGCCCGCCGAGGCAGGCACGGTACACACCGTGCTCCTCGCGCACGGCGACCCCGACGGGCTGCGCGGGATCACCCAGGAGCGCTCCGTCGCGCTCCTCACCGTCGCCGGCCTTCCGCTGGCCGAGCACACGCTCGATTCGCTCCGGGGCGCCGGCATCTCGTCGGCCCTCGTCGTGCTGGGTCCGCACGCCGAGCAGTTCGAGCGCGTGTTCGGGACCGGGGAGCGATGGGGTGTCGCGCTCGACTACCTCCGCGTCCCCGCGGGCGAGTCGGACGGGGCGATTCTCGCGCGGGTCGGCGCCGAGCTCGGGGGCGACCTTCTCGTGATCCGGTGCGACGTGCTGCGGAGCCCGATGGTCGACCGCTTCCTCGCCGCGGCTCGGTCCCGTGCGGGCGCTTCCTCCTGGGCCGCGATCGAAGGAGTGCCCGCCGGCATGGCGTTCATACGTCGTGAGGACGTGACCTGGCTCGATCTCCCGACGGCGGGGGGCCAGGCGGTCTGGGAACAGCTCGGTCAACCGATCCAGTTCCGGGACGCCACGCTCCACCGGATCGAGACCGTCGGCGACTTCCAGCGCGCGAACCGGGTGCCGTCTCCGCGCGGGACGGGCCGCGCGACGACGCCCACCCACTCCGACGACACCGAGCCGATTGCGGCCGCCCCGCGTGCGACCGAATCCCTCGTCCGGCCGGGCGGGCGCCTCCGCATGGGCAAGTTCGACTACCTGATTGCGCAACGCCATTTGACGCGCGGCCAGCTCGGCGAGGCGCTGAACGAGGCGCGGCGCCGGCAAGTGAGCGCCGAGTCGGTGCTCCTCGAACATCACGGCATCCGCGAGGCGGATCTCGCCGCCGCCCTCACCCTCTACTACCGCTGCCCGTACGTCCCCCTGGATGGGCGGCCCGCGGTGAAGCCGGAGCTGCTCTCCGGCCTGCAGCGCGCCCGACTGCGGGCCGCCCGCTGGCTGCCCATCAAGCGTGTGGACGACGTGGTGACCGTGGCGGTGGACGATCCGCACGACGTGCTGAGGGTCGACGCCATCGAGGCTCAGCTCAAGCCGGCCAAGGTCACCCTGGTCGTCGCGGTGCGCGAGCGCATCCTCCGCGCGCTCGACGAGCTCGCGGGCGGTGGCACGCAGCGCGCCGCGACGTCGGTTCACGACATCCTCGGTGAGGTCGCCGCCGAGCCCGTGACCGAGGACTCGCACGAGATCGTCACCGCGGAAATCACCGAGAACGACAGCATGGTGGTGCGCCTGGCCAACCAGGTCGTCCTCGACGCCCATCGCGCGCGCGCCTCCGACATCCACCTGGAGCCGCGCGGCTCGTCGCGGAAGACGGTGATCCGCTTCCGGGTCGACGGCACGTGCGTCGACTACCAGCACATCCCGGCCGCCCTGCGTCACCCCCTGGTGGCGCGCTTCAAGGTCATGGCCGGGCTGGACCTCGCCGAGCGGCGCCGGCCGCAGGACGGCAAGATCCGCTTGCGGACCACGGGGCAGGGCGAGATCGAGCTCCGGGTGGCGACCGTGCCCACGGTCGGCGGCAACGAGGACGTGGTGCTCCGACTCCTTGGTCACACCGGGCCGCTGTCGATCGATCACCTTGGCCTCAGCGACCGGAATCTCCATGCCCTCAAGGCCATCGCCGAGAAGCCCTACGGACTCATCCTGTGCGTGGGGCCGACGGGGGCGGGGAAGACCACCTCGCTCCACGCCATGCTGGCGCATCTCAACACCGGGGTCCGCAAGATCTGGACCGCGGAGGATCCCGTCGAGATCAGCCAGGACGGGCTCCGGCAGGTCCAGGTGCGTCCCAAGATCGGCTACACGTTCGCGGCCGCCCTGCGCGCGCTGCTGCGGGCCGACCCCGACGTGATCATGGTGGGCGAGATGCGGGATGCGGAGACGGCCGGCCTCGCGGTGGAGGCGTCCCTCACCGGGCACCTCGTGCTGAGCACCCTGCACACGAACAGCGCGGTCGAGACGGTGGTGCGCCTGCTCGACCTCGGGATCAACCCCTTCAACTTCGCCGACGCGCTGCTCGGCGTGCTCGCCCAGCGCCTCGTCAAGCGCCTCTGTCCGGACTGCCGGCGCCCGCACCATCCGTCGCGCCGCGACTGGAACGAGATGGCCGAGGCGTTCGGGCCGGAGGAGCTGGAGGCCCAAGGCTATCGCTACGACGACGGCCTCGAGCTCTACGAAAGCCGCGGCGGCGAGTGCTGCGACGGCAAGGGCTACCGCGGCCGCATCGCCATCCACGAGCTCCTGCTGGGCTCCGACGCGATCAAGCGGCGCGTCCAGAAGGGCGCCCGCGTGCCGCGGATCCTCGCCCGCGCGAAGCAGGAGGGCATGACGACCCTCGTGCAGGACGGCGTCTTGAAGGTCCTGCAGGGCGTGACCGACTACCGCCAGGTCAAGGCCGCCGCGATCCGCTGACGCGGCGGCCCGTCCCCGCCCCGTCAGGGGGTGAGGGCCGCGCGGGTGATCGTGTGGGTGTCCTTGCCGTGCCACTCCGAGGCGGCGAACGCCTCGTTGATCTGGGCCAGCGGATACTTGTGCGAGAGGATGCGGTCCCACGGGAACCGGGTGCGCGTCCGCATGAGGAAATCCAGCGCGCGCGGGATCACCCACGGATCGTACTGGATCACGCCCTGGATCTTCTTCGAGCCCCACACGAGCAGCGAGGGCTCGAGCTCGAGCTTCGCCCCGCGGCTGATGGTCCCGATCTCGAGATAGGTGCCCCCCGAGCGCGTCATCTCGATTCCCTCGGGAATCACCGCGGGAAAGCCCACGAAGTCGCAGGCCACGTCGACCCCGACGCCCTCCGTCCACTGGCGCACCTGCTTCACCCGGTCGCGCCGCTCCGGGACCTCCTTCACGTTGAGGGTGTGATCGGCGCCGAACGCGCGGGCCAGCTCGAGCCGGCCGGGGATCTGGTCCGTCACGATCACCGTGGAGGCGCCCATGTCCTTGGCCACCGCGGCGGCCTGCACGCCGAGCCCCCCCGCGCCCTGGATGAGCACGCGGTCGCCCATCCGCACACCCGCCACCCAGAGGCCGTAGAGCACCTGGGCGAGCGCGCAGTTGACCGGGGCGACCACGTCGTCGGACAGCGCGTCGGGCACCTTGAAGACCTGGCCGCCGGGACGGAGGTAATAGTGGTCGGCGAAGGCGCCGTGCAGGTGCGGGAAGACCGCGGGACCCACCGGCCGCTCGATCTTGTTGGGGCAGGCCGCGGGCTCTTTGTGCAAACACGCGTGGCAGCGACCGCACGGGTAGAAGTAGGTGTAGGCGACCCGGTCGCCTTCCTTCAGGGGCCGGCCCAGCGAGTCGGTCTTCACCTGGCTGCCCAGGCGCGCGACCGTGCCGGTCATCTCGTGGCCGAAGATCCAGCCCCCCTCCGGCACCTTGATCGGCGCGTCGCCTCGCCAGAAGTGAAGGTCGCTCCCGCAGATGTTCGCGCGGGTGACCCGGATCAGCACGCCCTCCGGCTCGACCTCTGGGATGGGAACCTGCGCCATCTCGAAGGGCTTGCCGGGACCAAAGAACACCGCGGCGGTGGCCATGCTCGCCATATCAGGCACCTCGCTCCGTGCCGAGCTCGAAGGCGTCGTGCAGGGCACGCACCGCCAGCTCGGTGTACTTGTCTTCGATGACACAGGAGACGGCGATCTCCGAGGTGGAGATCATCTGGATGTTCACGCCCTCCTTCGAGAGCGTGTCGAACATGCGCGCGGCCACGCCGGCGTGGCTGCGCATGCCCACGCCCACGATGGAGACCTTGGCTACACGGTCGTCGGTGGCCACCCCGGTGGCCCCGACCTCCCGTGCCGCATTGGCCAGCACCTGCTCGGCCCGCGCGCGATCGGCGCGCGGCAGCGTGAAGGAGATGTCGGTGTAGCCGTCGCGGCTGATGTTTTGCACGATCATGTCCACCACGATGTTCTGCGCGCCCAGGGATCCGAACACTCGCGACGCGATGCCCGGGCGGTCCGGCACGCGCAGGATCGAAAGCTTGGCCTGCCCGCGATCGTGCGTGATGCCGGTGACCACGACGTCTTCCATCCCCTGATCCTCCTTCGTGACGAGCGTGCCCGGGTCGGGCTTGAACGTGGAGCGGACGTGGACGGGCACCCCATATTTCTTGGCGAACTCCACCGAGCGGGCCTGCAGCACCTTGGCGCCCAGCGCGGCCATCTCGAGCATCTCGTCGTACGAGATGCGGGCCAGCTTGCGCGCGTCGGGGACGACATTGGGATCGGCGGTGTAGACGCCGTCCACGTCGGTGAAGATCTCGCAGACGTCCGCCTTCAGGGCGGCGGCCAGCGCCACGCCGGTGAGATCGGAGCCGCCGCGCCCGAGGGTGGTGATGTCGCCGGACTCCGTCATGCCCTGGAAGCCCGCCACCACCACGATCTTGCCGTCGGCGAGGGCGGCGCCGATGCGCTCGGCGGTGATGCGCTTGATGCGCGCGCGCGTGTGGGCGTCGTCCGTTACCAGGCCCACCTGGGCGCCGGTGAAGGAGCAGGCGGGGCACTCGAGGGACTGGAGCGCCATCGCGAGGAGGCCGATCGTGACCTGCTCCCCGGTGGCGAGCAGCATGTCCATCTCGCGCGGGTCCGGGGTGGCAGAGATCGCGCCGGCGAGCCCGAGGAGCGCATCGGTGGTCTTGCCCATGGCCGACACGACCACGACCATTCGGTGACCCTGGCGGGCGGACTCCGCCACCCGGCGCGCCACGTTCTTGATCTTCTCGGGGTCGGCGACGGACGAGCCGCCGTACTTCTGCACGATGAGCATGAGGGCGCTAATCTAGCAGCCCTCGCTCCGCTCGGGAACCACTATGTATCCGCTCGCCTCGCCTTCGGCTGCGGCTCGCCCTCTTGCTCCGCTCGGGAACCCACTATGTATGGGATTAGCGCGCTTGCCGGTTGGGCGGAGGAGCCTGGCGTGGCGCGCCGCCCGGCCGCGGGCCGGTCCCCTCCTCGTCTTCGCGTTCGCGCCGGCGCTCGCGCCAGGCCTC
>Ga0111539_10006402_pt1 | contig 15186 bp, 11 predicted proteins | sample RhiMethybrSRZTD1_FD_79667 | JGI IMG/M metagenome (GOLD analysis project Ga0111539, IMG submission 79667) | Populus rhizosphere microbial communities from Tennessee, USA - Rhizosphere MetaG P. TD hybrid SRZTD1 (version 2) (version 2) | ecosystem: Host-associated > Plants > Roots > Rhizosphere >... | reverse complement strand
GGCCACATGTTCGACCTTTCGCCTGACGGCACCACGGCGACCTCGATGTTTGATTGGTCAGTGCTGATTCAAGTGCCGCCGATGATTGCCGACCTCGGCACCGGCATCGCTTATGTCGTCACCTGGCTGCTGGATATCAGCTTTAAAGAGGATCCGGTGCAAGCCGCACGCACGACTTACGAATACGGCACCAACTTCCTGCTGATCGCCGGATTGATGAATTACTTGACGATGCTCGACGCTTTTGACGTAGCCACAGGGAGGAAATCGTGAAGCATTTCCTCGTGATGTGTTTGTTTGCCGCTCTTGCTTCTGTCGTTTTTGGCGTGATTTCCAAAGACACGACCCGCGAACGTTGGATCTACGGTGTGAAGGTGTTTGCAGAGTTCATAATTATCGGTCTGGCACTCGGTTGGCTCCTCTACTTCATTCCGTGATCTTTCCACGCTCCGGTTTTGACTGCTCAAGATGTCGATATTCGAAACCGAGGCACTGGTCCTGCGCACTTACAACCTGGCGGAAGCAGACAAGATTGTTGTTTGCCTCAGTCGCTCCGCGGGACTAATCCGGGGCGTCGCCAGGAATTGCCGCAAACTCAAGAATCGCTTCGGTGCGTCACTCGAGCCTTTCACGCTAATCAATCTCACCTACTTCGAAAAGGAAAACCAGGAGCTCGTCTCGTTCAGCCAGACGGAAATCCTGAGATCTCGCTTTAACTTAACTTCAGACGCGGCGGTAATGACTGGCTTCTCCTACATGGGCGACCTGTTGATGGACTTCTCGCCGCCCCGCCAGGCAAACGACAATCTTTATCGCATGGCGCTCGCAAGTTTTGAAGCCGTCGCGCAGACGCCGCCGGATCTCGAGTGGGTGTTGCGTTACTTTGAAGTGTGGTTGCTGAAGCTCGAAGGTTTTCTGCCTGACCTTCGCGCGTGCTCGAACTGTCAGAGCGCGTTCGATCGAGACGAACCGATCTATCTGGGCGCTGATCTTTCGGTTCGGTGTTTGAAGTGCAGCCAGGCGCGGGGTCGTGCGATTCCGAGGATCGTTTATCAGCAGATGAGAGCCACCGAGAAACTGTCGCCGGCAAAATTCGCGGAAGAGGCGAGGGAAGTGCCAGTTGCGAAAAGAAAAGAGCTCGCTCAGTTAACGTATCAGATTATTAGTCGAGTGCTTGAACGAATGCCGCGAGCCCGACCAACGTTCGTCCAATAGTGTTAAGGCAAAACTTTAGCTTCAAAAGTTTTCTCATACCGCGCTACATCGTCGGGGCGATGGCGCCGTACATCGTGCTCGCCCTCTTGATGCTGACGGCGATACTGCTGGCGCAACAGGCGAGTCGCCTCACGGACGTTCTGATCTACACCGATCTGCCGCTGTCGTTACTCGGGAGCATCGGTGCGGCGCTGTTGCCAGGCGTGCTGACGTTTTCGATCCCCCTCGCCACACTGGCCGGAATCATCATCGGGTACTCGCGGATGGGCAGCGACAGCGAGATCGTAGCGATGCGTTCGGCGGGTGTGGGGTCGTGGACCATGATCTGGCCCGCGTTATTAATTGGGCTGCTCTTGAGCGGCGCGACGACTTACTTACACCTCAAAGAAGCGCCTGAAGCCGCGCGAGATCTCGAACGGATCGCGCTGGAAGGCGCGCTTGCGAAACTCGATTCGCCGGTTGAGCCGCGGACATTCAGCACGTTGCCGAAGTATGTGATCTACGTTCGCGACGCCGACAAAGCGCTCGGCACGTGGGGACGAGTTTTCATCTTCGCACAGCCAAACGAAGGCACGAATCAGGTGTTAACCGCGCGCTCCGGACGTATCGACTCGTCAGGCGATCAGTCGGAACTCGTTTTGTCGGATGTTCTCTCGACGAAGTTTCCCGCTGCGAATCCGGCCGCCAATCCTGTGAATCGGATTGTGGACATTCCGCTGAGCACGGATCCAGCCGGTCCGCTGAATAATGACGGACAGAAGCAGTATGTCGTCGAGCGGTTCGAGCAGTTGAGATTTTCCATCAATACCGGGCGCGCCGACATCGTGCAACGACTCAACCAGCGCGATACGAACGCCGATTCGATGGACTGGGCCGAACTGCGTGAACGAACAAAAACCGGCACGGTCGCGCAGCAGCGTGAAGCGGCACGGGTCCTCAATCGCCGAATGGCGCTCTCGATCGCGCCGTTTGCGTTTGCTTTGATCGGCGCTGCGCTCGGCTTACGCGTGCGACGCGGCGGCCGGAGCGTCGGGGTGTTGCTCAGCTTGATCGTCGTCATCGTCTACTACTTGCTCTCGCTGCTCGGCGAGTCGCTTGCACGTGCGGGAACGATGTCGCCGTATGTTGGACCGTGGTTGGCGACGGTGTTCATCGTCGGTTTGAGTCTCTTCTTCCTCTTCGTGCAGCGAATACCGTTCGGGCGATTGCCGCGAAGAGCCGGCGACGTCACGGGCGAAACGTCGCGCGAGCAAACGAAACCAGCGGAACTGTCCTCACGGTTTAGCAAAACTCTCGCATTCACGAACTTGATGGATGGGACGTTGCTGCGTGCGCTCGTGGTGAGTTTCGTCGTTTGTTTTGTTGCGCTGGCAGCGATTTTCAACATCTTCACGCTGTTTGAACTGTGGCGTTTCATTGCCGTTTCTCAGGCCGGCGCCGGACTTGTCGCGCGTTATCTCTTTTTTCTGTTGCCGCTTGTAGCGGTCGAACTGTTTCCCGCGACGATGTTGGTCTCGGTGCTCGTCACGTACGCTTTGCTCGCGCGACGGCAGGAGGCGATCGCCTGGTGGGCCTCGGGACAGAGCGTTTATCGATTGATGTTGCCCGGGTTTTTCTTTGCGCTCGCGATCGCAGGTGGTTCGTGGCTGATCCAGGAGCATGTGATGCCCGGCAGCAATCTCAAACAGGACGCGCTGCGCGCCAGGATTCGCGGCGGCGAAGCACGGGTGATCACTCGCACTGGTCGACAGTGGCTCGCGTCGACCGACACGCGTCGGTTTTATTCATACGAGTTTGGGGCAGACGGAACGTTGATTGAGCCGACTGTTTACGAGCTGGACGCGGATGCCGTGCATCTCGCGCAGGTCGTCAGCGGCAAAGCCGCGTCGTGGACAGATCCGACCCATCTGAAAGTCGCCGAGACGGAGACGCTTGCGTTGAACGGCATGGAAGTCGTGCGGCGCTCCGACGCTGAGACGATCTTCGCCGGCGTCGAATCACCGGCGGTCTTCAAGCCGACGATCGACAAGCCGTCGCAACTCAGTGCCAACGACTTGCAGCGTTATCTCGACGCGGCGAAACAACGCGGAATGGACGTGTCGTCGATGGCGGTCGCGTTGCAGCGAAAGTACGCTGGACCGTTCAGCATACTGATCATGGCGTTTATCGGAATGCCGTTGGCGGTGTCGTTTGGAAGGAAGGGAACTGTGATCGCGCTGTGCGTCGCGGTGGTTGTCGGTATTTCGTATTGGGCGGTTGGCGGTGGCTTCCAGCAGCTCGGCAATCACGGTCTGCTGCGCCCGACTGTGGCAGGTTGGTCCCCGCTACTGATCTTCGCGGCAGCGGGGACCTATTTTGTTTCTCGCGTCAGAACCTGAGCGGGGGCGTTGCCCCCTTCCTGACTTGTTCTTACCTAAGTACCCGTTTCCCAGCTCGAGATATATTCGAGTTGCTCCGCCGTGAGCGTATCAATCGATACACCCAGCGCCCGCAACTTCAGACTCGCAATCTCCGTGTCGACTTCCTTGGGCAGCAGATGCACGCCCGGAGGAAGCTCGCCTTTTTTCTTCACGAGGTACTCAACCGACAGCGCCTGATTTGCGAAGCTCATGTCCATCACGCTGGCCGGATGACCTTCGGCAGCGGCGAGATTGATCAAACGGCCTTCGCCGAGAACAATAACGCGGCGTCCGCTCGACTTGACCGTGTACTCCTCAACGAACGGACGAATCGTCGCCGGATCGCCAGCCATCTCACGCAACGCGACGAGATTCAGCTCGAGATCGAAGTGACCGCTGTTGCAAACGATCGCGCCGTCTTTCATGCGTGAAAAATGTTCGCCGTCGATAACGTGTCTGTTTCCGGTGACGGTTACGAAGATGTCGCCAATCGAAGCTGCCTCGCCAATCGGCATCACGCGGAAGCCGTCCATCACCGCCTCGACCGCTTTGATCGGATCGATTTCGGTAACGATCACGTTCGAGCCCATGCCGCGGCCGCGGAGCGCGACACCTTTACCGCACCAGCCATAGCCGACCACGACGAGGTTTCGACCGGCGAGCAGGATGTTCGTCGCGCGGATGATACCGTCGAGCGTCGACTGTCCGGTGCCGTAGCGATTGTCGAAGAAGTGCTTCGTCTGCGCGTTGTTCACGGCTATTGACGGGAAGGGCAACACGCCGGCAGTTTGCATCGCGTAGAGACGTTGAATACCCGTTGTCGTTTCTTCGGTCGAGCCGATGACCTCTTTGATCTGATCGGCGCGCTCTTTCAGCAGAGTAGCGACAACGTCCGATCCGTCGTCGATGATAATGTCAGGATGTGAATCGAGTGCGGTGCGGACGTGACGGTTGTATGTCTCGGTCGACTCGCCTTTGATTGCGTAAACGGGAATGCCCCAGTCGGAAACGAGCGAGGCTGCGACGTCGTCCTGCGTCGACAGCGGATTGGAAGCGATCAGAACAGCTTCCGCGCCACCCGCTTGCAACGCTCTCGCGAGGTTCGCGGTCTCAGTGGTGATGTGCGCGCAGGCAACAAGCTTGACGCCACTCAGCGGTTTCTCTTCCGCGAACCGTTCGCGAATCAGCCGCAGCACTGGCATCTCGCGTTCAGCCCACTCGATGCGCTGCTTTCCTTGACTAGCCAAACCAATATCTTTCACGTCGAATTCGACGGCAGGTGTTGCACTCATACTTGATCTATTCCTTTATTGAATGAAGGTTTCAGATACCCGCGCTGGCACGCAGCGATTCGGCTTTGTCCGTCTTCTCCCAGGTAAAGCCCTCTTCGTTGCGACCGAAATGTCCATAGGCCGCCGTGGCCTTGTAGATCGGACGGCGCAGGTTCAAGTCCTGAATAATTCCTCGAGGCGTAAGTTCGAAATTGTCGCGCACTAACTTCGACAGCGCGGCTTCGCTGATGCGTCCGGTGCCGGCAGTGTCGACGAGCACGGAGACGGGATCGGCAACGCCGATAGCGTACGCGAGCTGGACCAGACAACGATCGGCGAGTCCGGCAGCGACGATGTTCTTGGCGACGTAGCGCGCCATGTAAGCAGCGGAACGATCGACTTTCGTCGGGTCTTTTCCTGAGAAGGCGCCGCCGCCGTGTGGCGCGTAGCCGCCGTAGGTGTCGACGATGATCTTTCTGCCAGTCAGACCGGAATCACCCTGTGGTCCACCCGTGACGAAACGTCCCGTCGGGTTGATGTGATACTTCGTGTCTTTGTCGAGCAGTTCCGGCGAGACGGTGTGCTTGATGACTTTCTCTTCGATTTCGGCTCGAAGTTGTTCGTTACTGACGTCCGGAGAGTGCTGCGACGAGATCACGACAGCTTCGAGCCGGAACGGTCGGCCGTCGCGATATTCAACTGTTACCTGAGACTTTCCGTCCGGACGGAGGTAATCCAATTCGCCCGATTTGCGTACTTCGGAAAGCCGTCGCGCCAGCAGGTGCGCCAACTGAATCGGCAAAGGCATCAACTCCGGCGTCTCATTACACGCGAAGCCGAACATCAGACCCTGGTCGCCGGCGCCGCCGGTATCGACACCCATCGCGATGTCGGGCGACTGCCGGTCCAGTGCTGACAAAACACTGCATGTATCGCAGTCAAAACCGTACTTGGCCCGCGTATAACCAATATCGCGGATGGCTTCGCGCGCGACTCTCGAGTAGTCGATAACCGCGTCGGTGGTAATTTCACCGGCGATAACAACCAGGCCAGTTGTCACTAATGTTTCACAAGCGACACGTGCGGCAGGGTCGGCTGAGAGAGCGGCGTCAAGGATGGCGTCGGAAATTTGATCGGAGATCTTGTCGGGATGGCCTTCAGTAACGGATTCGGAGGTGAACAGGTAACCGGATTCGGTAGTCAAAACAACTCCTTTATGCTCACAGACTAGAATTTAGTGCACAAAAAGACCGCGTAATTTAACAGTCGCCGTTCAGGGGTGTCAAGGAACCAACCGGAGCCGCTCGTCGTCTAATACATGGACGGATAAAACTTAAACCGGGCCCCGAGCATCTCAAAATCGCTAATCCGAACGCACGCGACGCGCGCCAATGGGGGATCTTCCCACCCCTGCCCAGAAAACATACATGATCACAACGACTCAGCAATCGTTGATGGAAGTAACAGGGGCATTGTCGGATTGCGCTCACGACTCCGGTTTCGACTTCGGCGCCGACACCGCGCTGGTCGCCGTACAGCACATGCTCTACCAAACGGTCGATCTTTTTCGGGCCATCAGTCAGATTGGTCTAAAACCCGAAAACATTTTCGCCGTCGGAAAGGTCTATTCGAACAGCGTTCCGGTTATCACGGCGATTCGAAACATGGGCGCGACCGTCATCGAAAGCTCGCTGCCGATACCGGGCCAGTTCGATGAAGCGTTCGAACGAGACGTAAAACTCCTGTGGAGGATCGTTGGCGAAAAGTTGGCCCAACGCCGGATCAAACGCATTATCGTTCTCGACGACGGTGGTTGGTGCGTCGTAAACATTCCGCGTGACTTGTTGTCGCGATACGCGGTCGCGGGGGTGGAGCAGACCTCGCTCGGCATGTTTCTGTTTGAAGAAAAGCCGCCGCCGTTTGCGGTGTTCTCGTGGGCCAGGTCCGCTGTCAAACTGCAAATCGGCGGGCACATCTTTTCACACTGTCTGATCGACCGTTTGCAAAGGGAGTTTCTGCGCGGCAAGTCGCTGAAGGGCGCTGAAATCGGCATCATCGGCCTGGGAAGCATCGGCCGCGCGCTGGCGGACATAGCGTCACAGCAGGGCAACCGCGTCACGTTCTACGATCCCGCTCCGGATCTGAAAGTTCCTGGTTATCTTCACCACCGGATCACGCGAGTCGATTCGCTGCAAGAGCTAATGCTGCGTGCTGATTATGTGTTCGGATCGTCGGGACGTAATCCGTTCAAAGGCCGCTGGCCCATGGCCCACCGGCCGGGGATAAAACTGTTCAGCGGCTCCGGCGGCGACCAGGAGTTTGGCCCGGTCATTCGTTACTTGCGGAAGTGTCCGAAATTCAGAGTCGCCTCACACACCTGGGACATCACGTCGGAGTATGGTCCATCCGGCGCGATTCACATCGCCTACATGGGCTTCCCGTACAACTTTGTGAGTCGCGCGGAGTCGGCCGTGCCCACGCACATCGTGCAACTCGAGACGGCCGGACTGCTCAGCGGGCTGATTCAAGCGCGAAGTTATCTGGACCTAGTCGAGGACGGCCACGAGCCGGATACTCGCATTCATCGCATCTCACCTGAAGCGCAGGGGTTTGTTTACGACCTGTGGTTGCGCGCGATGAAAAACCGCGGCATCGATATTCGTGGGTTATACGGTTACGACACGTCGTTACTCGCGGCGACGCAACGGAACGGTTGGCTCGCCGAACATACGGAGCCACGTCCGCGGGCAGGCGACGCATCCGGCGCGCGCGTTGAAGAGATGATGAGATCTATTCTGGGCGAGTGTTGCCAACCGGCACGCTGAAGCGGACTTCCGAACCTCTCGATATCGTCGAATGGATCTCGAGCATTCCTCCGGCAGCGTGCGCGCGTTCTTGCATTCCCAGTAGCCCTAGTGTCGCGACCCGACGCGCGCGTTTACGAAGGGCGGCGGGATCAAACCCCACGCCATCGTCTCGAATGACCATTTCGAGCGTCGTTGCCGTGCGAGTCAACTGCAACAGCACGTGCGTTGCGCGAGCGTGGCGCGCGACGTTGGTCAACGCTTCCTGCGCGATGCGGAAACACGCAGTTTCGAGATCGCGCGAGAACCGCTCATTTTGATTTGGCAGTTCGATCAGCACCTCCGTCGAAACGCCCACGCGTTTTTCGTAACGATCGACGTACCAGCACAACGCAGTCGCGAGACCAAGATCGTCGAGCAGTGGCGGACGAAGATCGACTGACAGATCGCGCACCAGTCGCAGCGCTTCGTCGACGGCGTCGATGTTGTCTTTCAAACAATGCGCGGCTTCCGGTCCGGGACAGAAACGTTGGACCGTGTACAAGTTCATCTTAACCGCCGTCAAAGCCTGTCCGATCTGATCGTGCAGATCTCTTGCGATGCGCCGGCGCTCATCCTCCTGCGCTTCGATCAGTTGCCTCGAGAACATTCGCAACGTATCCTGCGCCTGCTTGCGTTCCGTGATATCGCGCGCAGTGCCTTGCACGCCGATGATCGCTCCGTTCTCGCAGATCGCGCGACTGCTCACCTCGACGGGCACGCGCCGTCCGTCTTTGGCGATCACTTCGACTTCGTAAGTCGTTTCACCTTCTCGTTCCAGCTTCGACAAGAGACAGTTGCGAATCTGACTGATGTGTTCCCGCGCAACGAAGTCCGTGTAGTGACGTCCCAGGATCTCGTCGCGTGTGTAACCCGACAGCGCCTCTGCCGCGCGGTTTACTGAGACGTACTTGCCGTCGAGATCGTGGACGTAAAACGCATCGCGAGCGTTCTCGAATAACTCGCGGTAACGTTCCTCACTTTCGCGTAACGCAGCTTCCGCGCGTTTGCGTTCGCTGATACGCGCTTCGAGCTCCGCGACGTAGTGTTGGCTCTGGGCGAACAGTTGCGCGTTTTGAATCGCGCTGGCCGCCCGCGCCGCCAACGTTTCGGCGACTCGCGCATGTTCCGGTTTGAAGAAGTCAGGCTCTGCTTTGTCGACTGAGTACAAGCCGATGACTTTCCCTGAAGCGACAAGCGGCACGCCCATCCAGTTGCGCACGTGGTCGGCGCCGGTTACGAGTTGCCACTCCGGCTCGCTGTTCGTGTCCGGCACGACGACGCTCTGCTTCGTCAAGCAGATGCGACGGAGCAGGGGATTGGTGTTGCCGTCGAAAGCGATGGCGCGCGTGGTTTCGACGTCCTGAAAGCCTTCGTAACGCCGCAGCGCGCTGACCACAAACTGCGATTCTCCCTGGCGAAGCATCACGTTTGCGCTGTCGTACGGAACGAGTTTGGTCAGGTAGTCGAGCAGGGTTTCGAGAATGCGGTCGAGACTAAGATTTTCAGTGAGTGCTATGTTGGCGTCGCGAAGTATTTCAGTCTCACGGAGTACGGCTTCTTCACGGGCCAGCAGTCCGTCCATCTCTGGGACCATCCTGGCACCTCCCACGGGTGAATCGTATTGGTTGACTAATTTGTAACGTGAGGCTTCGGGAGGCACGTCACATACAAACAGATGGGGGGCGATGTCTGAGCGACATCACCCCGACCCGTCTCTTCGTCATGTCAACAAGAACGCGGAGATTCTAACACGGCCAGAGCCATAACTTGAGTGTGTTGCTCGGCGTTGAGGTGTTGCCGGCGCGATCAACAGCTTTGACTTGAAAGAAGTTGTCGCCATAAGCAGTGGCGTAGACGAAATCAACGTCGTTGCCGCCTGACACCGGCAGCGGGCTCAAAACGCCGTTTACATAGATCTCGTATTCGATCAGCGACTGCGGATCGCTCTCGTCGTTGGCCTCGATCCACCCGAGGTAGACTTCGCCGCACGTGTCGTCCTGCACCAGGCGCACGTTTGCGGGAGCTGATGGTGGCGTGAAGTCGTTACTCGCTTGTGTGGTTGCAACGACGATGTTGCTCGTACTCTTGTTGGTGCCGTTGTATTCGATCGCGTCGACGCTGAAAGAGTAGGTGGTCGAGCGCGTCAGATGGCGAAGGATCACCGACTGATTTCCTGACAGCGCCGCAGCCCAGTTGATGTGCTGCGTGATCCTGCTGCCATTCACGTTGATGCCGTAAGTGCAGCAGTTGTTTGCGATGCCGTAGTCTGAAGGTTGAGTCCACGTGAGTTGCACTTGTGATGGTCCAAGCACCACCGCTTGCAGCGCCGGCGGCTGAGGAGGAGCGGTGTCGGCTGGTGTGCTGAGGTTCACCAGGTTGCTGTCCGCTGATTTATTGCCCGCGTCGTCGACAGCATAGACGGCGAAACGATACTGAGTGTTTGGCGAGAGATACTTTGCGGCGTAAGCGGTTTGTGACTGACTGACAGTGGCGAGTACGGTGCTCGACTTACCGAGATCGGTGATGCGCACTCTGTAGGACCACTTGCCGGAGTTGTCACTGGAAGCATTCCACGAGAGATTCACGCTCCTGTCGGTAATGTTGCTTGCTGAAAGATTTGTGGGTGTTGTCGGCGCTGAGCGATCGCCCTTGCCCGCCGATGATGCTGGAGACCCCGTGAAAAGCAGACAGACGAAAAGAACCAATACTGCAGTTCCAACCAACAGCCGTGAGTAATGCCGAATCGTCATGATGTCCTCCTCTATTGACGAGTCAGTTCAGCGTAACGTCATCAGGGGCTCGTCGGACTTGCTGTTGCCCACCGGCGCCGGGCAGTCTGATGTACTGCCCACGCCTTGATTCAAAGATTGTTTGAAACTTCCGACTGAAGGGAAGTCGAAGCTTATCAGATTAGATGCAAGTCCAGTGTAACTATTCGCGCGTAACTTTATTGAAAATATGTGACGTGCGATTGGCCGTTTTTGCTGGGCCCAGGTCGTTGAATGTATCGTTGAATGTCTTGACAACCTGCGCGATGAGGAGTACTTGTTGCTCACCCTCGCAACTCAATTTGGGCTGGTCCTCAGAGGCTTGCATAAACTCTCATCTCAGGTTCCAACCCGATGCCGCGAAACCAAGCCTTCGGCTTTTCAATAGGAGTACGCAAACATGCCTAACAAGAAATCGACCTCGAAAGACGCAACATCTATCGCCGATACAGGACCAGGCGGCAGCAACCTGGGTCGCGCAAGTTATCGAGCTGAACAAGCTCAAGACACAGTTATCATATTTGCTTTCGGCTGGCATCCCACGCCTGGCTACATAGACTTTTTCGAACAATCGCCGATCGACGTTTTTCCGCCTCAATTCATCTTCCGCTCGATTCCTCCTGGCGGGTTCTGGCCGCAGGTGCTGACGCCTTTCGCGATCTGGGTTGCATTCGGCGCCAGTGAGACGGTGAAGAGTGTGACAGTGCATGACGCTGACGGTCCGCACGAGGTTACTGTCGAGCAGATGTCCAAAACTCTCGCAGCGTCGAAGCGTTCAACCTGGGTTGGCGGTCATGTCGTCCGCGGAGGAGGTGGAATCTTCGAGCGTCCAACTACGATGGCGACTGGCGAAGAAGGTGGTGGTGGTCCAACAACAATGGCCACCGGTGAGGAAGACATTACTGCGCCTACGACGTTGGTAACTGGTGAAGAAGGCGGTGGCCCAACGACGATGGCCACGGGCGAGGAAGACGCCAGAGTCGCCGCAATGATGCCGCCACCGATAACGACGCTTGCAGTCGCTGAAGAGGCAATCGCGACAACACTTCGACTTGGCGAAGAAGGTACGCCGACGCTGCGTCTTGCGCCAACTACGCTCGCCGTCGGCGAAGAAGATCCGACGACTCAAGCGATCGGCGAGGAGGGACCGACCACGCTGGCGATCGGTGAAGAGAATCCGACAACGGACGCACTCGGCGAAGAAGGGCCGACGACTCTCGCTCTCGGTGAGGAAGGTCCGGTCGTACGAAGCAGTCCATTTGGGACTTTTTGATCGCGAGCTCTGAATGGCATCAGACACACCGTTGCGACGTTCGCTCCTGATCGTTGGCGGCGACGCCGATCCGAACATCACGGCGTTGCTGTCAGCAGCGGAACGCAGCGGTGTGTCGTACCAAGAATTGTTGGTGGGGAAGTCGTCTCACCCGTCACTCACCTGGGACATCGCGACCGGGACGTTAACGCTCGACGGCGAACCGCTCGAATGCAGCGCTGCGTTTGTCCGTTATGATGTGTTTACTGCTCTGCAGGACCGTCAGGCTTCGTCGCAATATCGCGCGCTGTCGTGGCATACGGCGATAACCGGCTGGCTCGCAGCGCATCCGGAAGTCTTCATTTTCAATCGCCGCAATCTGAACCAGGTGACGAACAAGCCGCTGGTGTTGAAGTTGGCCCGCGACTGTGGCCTCGCAATTCCGCAAACGTTGATTACGAATGATCGGGAACGTCTGGCGAGTTTCCAATCGGATGAATCAGGCGTCGTGAAACCGATTAACGGCGGTGGCTACTGCGAGCCGCTCGCGGAAGTGCTCGAAAGGACGCCGGTGAAGGACGGCCGGGTCGCGGCGCCGGCGATCGTTCAGCAACGACTGGTGCCGCCGGAGATGAGGATCTACGCCATCGGCAATCGTTACTTTGCCTTCAACGTGATCTCGCCGGAACTGGATTACCGGTCAACACAAAACTGCCGCGTCGAATCGACCGACGTACCGGCCCAGCTAACGGAACGTTTTGGCGCGTTGCTCGAACGGTTGGGTCTCGACTTTGCCGCCGCTGACTTCAAGACGTGCCCTGAAACCGGCGAGTTGCTGTTTCTCGAAGTCAATACCGGTCCGATGTTCGTAGCCTTCGATCAAGCGACAAATGGGGAACTATGCCACACGATGGTTCATACCTTGGTCACCGGATCTGATCGCGCAGCAAGTTCCGCCAATAACTAGCAAAATTGGCCAACGAATATGCTTTGAGATGGCCGACATCGAAGTCTAGTCTTACGCTCTCCCACAGGCCCACATTAAAACCTCCCTAGCCCGACGCAAAAGTAACCTCCCAAGCCCAACAAAATTGGTGACGGCCCATGAAGAGGAATCTTGTTTCAGATCGGAGTCATGATTCTCTACGCGCGAGGATCCACTTCTGTGTGGCTCCTGATCTTTAAATGACGGGGTTTGGGCTTGTCGGGTTATTTGAGTGGCTGATTGGGCAGGGGGTTTCCCTTGGCGTTTCCGACTCTCAGCCGCGCAAAAGCCCGGCATACGGCGCGCATCTTCGGGTGCGCGCCGTTTTGCACTTAAAGACCTGACGGTCGCGGCTGTCGTACGAAACGCGGGATAGCCGTATCGCGCGCGTCGCTGCCGCCCCATTTCATTGCCTCGAGGATGTAGTTCTTGCCGAAGTCCATGGTGCATAGAAACGGATCCTGCCGCGGACGCAACGTGAAGATCTCCGCTTGCCGGCGCGAACGCGCGTCAAGAAGTTGAGCTTGATTGAACAGGTGATTGAAAGCTGTCACCGAGTTGCTCAGGAGATTCACGTCGGTTGATTGCGGGTACTCGGGCGAGGCTTCGATCATGATGATGTGCGTGGCCTCTAACTTAACCGCCGCTTCGATGGGACTGTTATGCACGAACCCGCCGTCGATGATCGAAACGTCGGTAATGGCGTTCCTGTCCATCACTCGCTTCACGTTGGTGAGCTTCTTTGGTTCGAATGCCGGGAAGATCGAACCTGAACCAATCACTGCATCGAGCAGGATCGATTCGTTTGCCGGGTCCTTGAGAGATACGAAACGATTGTCCTTTCTGAGCGTTTCGGGCAGGTCTGAGTTTCCTGCTTTGTAAATGAAATAAAGATCGGTTTCCTCTGCGGCTTCGCGTGCGGCGTCGCTCTGCCTGGAGGCCGAAGCATTCGAAAGGACTGATCCGGTGATCACGAGATCGCGTTTGATTAGACCACTCTTGATGATTTCCGTTGATATGTTTGCGAGCCGTTGTGAAGAGGGTCCCGAGCTCGCGTCGCAGTTGAGCAGTTTCGGCATTTCGGCTGCCATCTTCTCGTCGATTCCTGACGATACGAACAGCGTGTTTTGCAATCCCACCGCCGTGTAGATGGTTACGATCGGCAGCATAAAAAACAGCAGGACGGCTACAGCGATCGCCGGCAACAGCAGCTTTCGACTGAGCGTTTGGTACCTCGGCAAACGTGCAGCGAGAAGAGTGTCGAAGTAGAGGATCAGGCCGAGAATGAAAATGCAGATCGCGGCCCACTTGAGAGTTTGACGGCCATACTCCGCGACGTGTATCCACACGTGCTGTTTCAGCAGCGTTTCCGGCGACAGCGTGGCGGTGAGGTTTATTGGCGTGAATACGATCAGATAAAGCAAAAGCGACGTCAGCAGCAGCCAGACACCGACTCTCTCGGACCATGTGAGTTTGCGGTATCGCGACCGCCAGTTCTTTTTCGTCGTTTCTCGTGCCTTGTCGTCCGGGGTCGTCGGGTTTGTCGCCGTTCGACGCAGCTGTCGGTTGTAAGCTGCGTTAACTACAAGTAACGAAAGGATCAAACCAAGCGTTAGGCCGAGTAATCGTCGAACGGCGTTTGAGGGTTTGAGAAACTCTGCCTGACCGAAGTTCTCCCAAGTTGATCGCAACGCCTTTCTGCCAGCGTCTTCTTTCGTGACTTCTGCGGCGATTGTCAGGGCATTGATCGCGCCACCTGACGTCCCGACGACGAGATCTATGCTCGGGCGCGGCGCGCCATTCTCGAGTTGTGCCTGCTTCAGTTTGTCTTCGATTACTTCGACGGCGCCGAGTTGATAGGCGCACTTGGCGCCGCCGCCGGAGAGCACTAGTGCGACGCGCGCCGGTTTCTCCGCATGGTGGAGGTCGTAGTTGTTGATGCGTCTGATGATTTGGTCCAGCGTGAGTTCGTTCGACATCAGGGCTTTGGTGCCGTTGAAGCTGTCGATCCATCTGCCGATCTCTTCGTAAGCGTTCCACCAATCGGGAGTTGTGGTGAGGTTGAATGTTTGTTGTCCCGCACTCGATCGCAGCAGTTGCTTAACCCGCTCGAGCTCGGCTGATTCACGGTGAACAAAATCGGGAGTGAGCACGAGTGCATCCTGGATGATCCTCGTGCTCAAGTCGCCGCTTCGGATCGCCAGCAATTGGCTGTCGTCTTTCGTTGTCTCGGTCTCGTCAGAGACGAACGCTACTTTGATGCGTCCGTACTGATCGACGCGTGACTCGCGCATCTCCGTCAGCGAGACGTTATGACTGTAAGTCAGCTCGTAATCACTGGGTGTGAGGTCCACGCCTGTTCTTTCCTTCAGAAACTTTCGCGGGAAGATGTAGCCGGAAGTTGAAAACGGATGGACGAAGAGGAAATGTGTTTGCCGTTGACGTGCTTT